>Ga0126377_10003302_pt1 | contig 11398 bp, 8 predicted proteins | sample PanSoiMetPlot_22_FD_92647 | JGI IMG/M metagenome (GOLD analysis project Ga0126377, IMG submission 92647) | Tropical forest soil microbial communities from Panama - MetaG Plot_22 | ecosystem: Environmental > Terrestrial > Soil > Tropical forest > Bulk soil | place: Panama | collected 2016-02-17
CCGAGCCATCGTCCCGACGAACCGGTCGAACAGATAGTGGCTGTCCCTCGGACCGGGCGATGCTTCGGGGTGGTATTGTACCGAAAATACCGGCTTGTCCTTGAGGGCGATGCCGCAGTTCGACCCGTCGAACAGGGAGACGTGCGTTTCTTCGGTGTTGGCCGGCAGGGTCGTGCGATCGACCGCAAAGCCGTGGTTCATCGAGGTGATCTCGACCTTGCCGGTGGTGAGATCTTTCACCGGGTGGTTGGCGCCGTGATGACCCTGATGCATCTTCATCGTCTTGGCGCCGACGGCGAGCCCGAGCATCTGATGGCCGAGGCAGATGCCGAAGGTCGGGATGCCGTGGGCGATTACCTTGCGGATCACCGGCACGGCGTACTCGCCCGTCGCCGCCGGGTCGCCCGGACCGTTGGAGAGGAAGACGCCGTCGGGCTTGAGCGCGACGATGTCCTCGGCCGCGGTGGTCGCCGGTACCACGGTAACCTTGCAGCCGGTCGCGGCGAGCAGGCGCAGGATGTTGCGCTTGATGCCGTAGTCGAGCGCGACGACGTGATATCGGGGATAGTCCTGCCGGCCGTAGCCCTGGCCCCAGGCCCACGGCGACTCGTCCCAGGTGAAGCGCTGGCCGCTGGTCACCATCGGCACGAGGTCCATGCCGACCAGGCCGGGCCATTCTCGCGCCTCCGTCTTGAGCGCATCGAGATCGAACCGACCCGACGGTTCGTGCACGATCACCGCGTTGGGCATGCCCTTTTCGCGGATCAGGCCGGTGAGCGCCCGCGTATCGATTCCCGACAGGCCGATGACGCCGCGGCTTTTCAGCCATTGGTCGAGATGACGGGTAGCGCGGTAGTTCGACGGATCGGTGATGGCGGAATGCAGCACGACGCCACGCGCGCCCGGCGTGGCCGCCATATTGACAGTCTCGATGTCTTCTTCGTTGGTGCCGACGTTGCCGATATGTGGGAAGGTGAAGGTGATGATTTGCCCGGCATAGGACGGATCGGTCAGGATCTCCTCGTAGCCTGTCATAGCGGTGTTGAAGCACACTTCGCCGACGGCATGACCGCCGGCGCCGAAGCCGAAACCTTCCAGCACCGTGCCGTCGGCGAGCACCAGCAAAGCCGTCGGCTTGGGCTCGTGCCAGCCGGCAGCCGTGGCAGCTTGTTTCTGGTTCATCGCTGGCCTACATCTTCGTCGCCGCCGCGAACCTGCTGAACATGCAGGGTCGGCAGGCTTGGTCAGCCAAGGCGGCACCGTCGGCGAAAGGGCATAGCGATGTTGCGCGAGGATATCAACAATGCCCTGAAGGAAGCGATGAAGGCGCAGCAGACGCGACGCGTCTCAACCCTGCGGCTCATCAATTCCTCGCTTAAGAACGCCGATATCGAGGCGCGCGGGCAGGGCAAGGAGCCGTTGTCAGACGACGAGGCGCTGTCGGTGCTGCAGAAGATGATCAAGCAACGTCAGGAATCGGCCGAGCTCTACGACAAGGGCGCCCGGCCGGAACTCGCCCAGCAGGAACGCGACGAAATCGCGATCATCTCGGCCTACCTGCCCAAGCAGATGTCCGACGTCGAGGCGGGCAGCGTCATTGCGACGCTGGTCCATGAGATCAATGCCCAGGGCATGAAGGACATGGGCAAGGTCATGGCGGCGCTCAAGGAGCGTTACGCCGGCAAGATGGATTTCTCCAAGGCCAGCGCGCTCGTGAAGAAGGTGCTGGTGGGCTAGGGGCAGCCTTCGATATCCCTCGGGCATATTGGTGGGCTCTTCGCGATCGATGACGATGGGGGGGGGGTTACACATGCATCGCTGTTCTGCCGCGGTGATCGTTGCAATTGCTCTGCATCATGCTGCGCCCGCGGCGGCGCAGGATTATCCGACGCGCGCGATCCGCGCCATCACCACAACTAGCGCCGGCGGCATCAGCGACATCTTCATGCGTGCGCTCGGCGATGAGTTGCGCACCAAGTGGGGGCAGCCGGTCATCATCGACAATCGTCCGGGCGGCGCGATGAACGTCGGAACGCGCGCGTGTATCGACGCGGCGCCGGACGGCTATACCATCTGCATCATCAACAGCGACCCGGTGACCTACAATCAATTCCTGTTCAAATCGATCCCGTTCGACCCAGAAAAGGGGCTCGATCCGGTCACCAACCTGTTCCACATCAGCCAGGTCCTGGTGGTGAATTCCTCGCTCAAAGTGAAGACGGTCGACGAGCTTGTCGCCTCGTCGAAGGCGAGGCCGGCGACGCTGAGCTATCTCACCGCCGCTCCGCCGCTCGCGCTCTTTATGGAACGGCTCAAGGCCGAGCGCGGCGCCGACTGGGTGCGCGTCCCCTTCAAGGGCGGTTCCGATACCGTCAACGCGATCGCGAGCGGATCGATTCCGATCGGCCTGATCGGCGTCGGCAACGTGATTGGGCACCTGCAGAGCGGGACGATGACAGCATTGATCGTTGGCAACGAATTCCGCTCGCCACTGTTTCCCGACATCCCGACCATGGCTGAGACCGGCTACAAGGGACCGCCATCGCGCTCCTGGTACGGGCTGTTCGTGCCGGCCGGCACGCCCAGGCCGATCATCGACAAGCTGCGCAACGAAGTCGCGCGCATCGTCAATCATCCCGCCTTCCGCGAAAGGCATCTCACCGACCGTGGGCTGGTTTCGGCGATCAATACGCCGGAACAATTTGCGGAAGAGATCAGGCAGGACCGCGCGAGCGCCGAGCGGGTGGCAAAGGAAGCGGGCCTGCAACCGCAGTAAAGGCGGTTGCGCCGGTGACGGGGTAAGGCCGCCAAGCTTGGCCTCCGGTTTCGGGTTCCTGTGGATAACCGGGACAATCGCCGGCACCCGAGCACGGCGTCCGCATTGCCCTATATTCAGGTTGGTTAGGCGCCCAACTGGCGAATCACCATGCGCTTTCCACCAAGTTTCCTCGACGAACTGCGCGCCCGCCTTCCGGTATCGGAAGTCGTCGGCCGCCGTGTGCGGCTCAAACGGGCAGGGCGCGAGTGGAAGGGTCTCTCGCCGTTCAACAAGGAGAACACGCCGTCCTTCACGGTCAACGACCAAAAGGGCTTCTTCCACGACTTCTCCTCAGGGCAGCACGGCGACATCTTCAATTTCGTGATGATGACCGAAGGAGTCACATTCCCCGAGGCGGTCGAACGGCTTGCTGCGCAGGCTGGCGTTCCGGTGCCGCGGATGTCGCGCGAGGCGGATGAACACGAACAGCACCGCAAGACGCTGCACGACGTGCTCGAACTCGCGGCTAAGTTCTTCGAGGCGACGCTCGCCGCCCGTGCCGGCGCCAAGGCGCGCGGCTATCTTGCCGACCGCGGCCTCGAGCCGGCGACCCAGCTCAAGTTCCGGATCGGCTACGCACCAGGAGAGCGTTTCGCGCTCAAGGAGTATCTGGGCAAGCAGGGCATTGCGGTCGAGGACATGGTCGAGGCCGGCCTGCTGATCGCTGGTGACGACATTCCCGTTCCCTACGACCGTTTTCGCGACCGCGTGATATTTCCCATCACCGACCTGCGCGGGCGCGTCGTTGCCTTCGGCGGGCGCGCGCTCGACAAGGATGCGCCGGCGAAATACCTGAACTCGCCGGAGACGCCGCTCTTCCACAAGGGCGCCATGCTCTACAACGGCGGCCCGGCGCGCCAGGCGGCGCATGACGGCGAACCGGTGATCGTGGTCGAAGGCTATGTCGACGTGATCGCCATCGTGACGGCGGGTTTCGCCGCCGCCGTCGCACCGCTCGGCACCGCGCTCACCGAGGACCAGCTCGCGCTGCTGTGGAAAATCGCGGACGAGCCGATTCTGTGCTTCGACGGCGACGGGGCCGGGCGCCGCGCCGCCTACCGCGCCGTCGATCTCGCCTTGCCGCAGCTCAAGCCCGGCAAGAGTCTACTGTTCGCCGCGTTGCCCGACGGCCAGGACCCCGACGACCTCGTGCGTTCGGGCGGCCGCGAAGCGATGGTGGAAGTGCTCGCCGGCGCCCGGCCGCTGGCCGAGATGCTGTGGACGCGCGAAACCGAATCCGGCCGCTTCGACACCCCGGAGCGCCGCGCCGGGCTCGAAGCGCGCATCGGCGAGGTGACCGCTGTGATCGGCAACGATGCGGTGCGCAAGTACTATCGCCAGGATCTTAATGGGCGCCTGCGCGCCCTGTTCGCGCCCAAGATGGCCGCGGGCGATCGCCGCGGCGATGCGTTTGGCCGCAACGACGGGACCGTGGGCCGCGGCGGATCCGGGCGTTTTCCGAGCCGCGATCGGCAATATCCCGGAGGGCGATTTTCCGCCGGCCAGAGGGCGGCCGACCCGCTCACCCCGCTCAGTCCGCGCATGTCGGCGAGCGCCATCATCCGCGGGTCGCGCAGCGCACTACCGGCGCGCGAAGCGCTGCTTCTACTCGCGGTCCTGAACCACCCCGGGCTGCTTGCCCGGCATGCTGAGGAACTGGCCGAACTCGAGTTCCGCCACCCCGATGCCGATCTGCTGCGCCGCGCCATCCTCGATCTCGGGGCCGGCCATGACGTCGTCGATGCGGATGCCCTGCGTCAGGCCCTGTTGGCGCGCGATTTCGGGCCGGTTTTGGCACGAATCGAGGGGGCGATTTCCCACTCCTCCGATTGGCCGGCCCGCGCCGGCGCGGCGGCCGCCGACGTTGCACAATGGTGGGTCCACGTCGTCACCTTGCATCGCAAGACGCGCACGCTAAATAGAGAACTCAAAGAGGCTGAAAGGGCGCTGGGCGACGAGCCGAGTGAGGAGAACCTCGCTTGGCTTAAGGACGTTCAAGGCCGGCTTTCGGCTCTTGACGGCAGCGAGGCGCAAATCGAGGGATTTGGCGCCCTGTCGGGGCGCCCGGTACGGAATCTGTAGATTCTATCCTATAGGTAGGGGGACCGAAAATCCGCGGACCTCCCCGGATGACCCGCCCGAAGGCTTTAATCGGGACGGATTGTCCGGCGGCTTAGGGTTAAACGGAGCTTAAGGGAGCTCCAGCGTACATTTTGGACCCGATTCGGGCCGGACTCGGCAGGAGGCTGCCGTGTTGGCCATCGGCCGCGCAACGAAGCGATCGGTGAAGGGCGTTCCCTGGCGCCCGGTTCTAGGAGTTGTTCGAATGCCCACCAAGACGAAGACGGCGCACAAGGCGGCAGCGGCCCACAAGGCGGCGCCCCACAAGACGGCAGCGCACAAGGCGGCGACGACGCACAAAGCATCGTCCGCGCCCAAGACTCCGCCGTCGCCCAAGACGCCGTCTTTGTCCAAGGCGCCGGCTTTGGCCAAGGCTACTGCCGCCCCCCCCAAGACACTGCTGTCCAAGTCGCTTCTATCCAAGACGCTGCCGTCCAAGTCGCTGAAGGATCAGGACAAGCTCAAGGACAAGGCTAAAGGCGCAGACGGCATGGAGAGGGAGACGCCGGATACGCCCGACGCACCGCTTCCATTGCTGGACCTGTCGGATGCCGCGGTCAAGAAGATGATCAAGGCGGCCAAGAAGCGCGGATACGTCACCTATGAGAGCCTCAACGCCGTGCTGCCGTCGGAGGAGGTCACCTCCGAGCAGATCGAGGACATCCTGGCGATGCTCAACGAGATGGGCATTAATGTCGTCGAGTCCGAGGAAGCGGAAGCCGACGAGGAAAATCGCGAGGAGGCGGCGGACGACGAGGAGAGCGAAGGCGAGCTGGTCGAAGTCCAGCGCGCAACGCCCGCCAAGGCCGAGAAATCCGAGCCAGGTGAGCGCACCGACGATCCGGTGCGCATGTACTTGCGCGAGATGGGCTCGGTGGAACTCCTCTCGCGCGAGGGCGAGATCGCCATCGCCAAGCGCATCGAGGCCGGCCGCGAGGCGATGATCGCCGGCCTGTGCGAGAGCCCGCTGACGTTCCAGGCTATCATCATCTGGCGTGACGAGTTGAACGACGGCAAGGTGTTCCTGCGCGACATCATCGATCTTGAAGCGACCTATGCCGGCCCCGACGCCAAGGCGATGCCGGCGCCCGTCGGCCCTGACGGCAAGCCGCTCCCCGGCGCGATGCCGGTCGCGACCGGCGCGCCGGTCGCGGTGGTGTCCGGCCAGCCGCCGCAGACGCCCGCGCCCGCGACCGCGCCCGAGACGGCGACGCCGTTCAAGGCCAAGCGCGACGACGAGGACGGGCGCAGCGAAGAGACCCCGCTCGGCGAAGGCGACATGGACGAGGACGATATCGAAGGATCGCTCTCGCTCGCCGCCATCGAAGCGGAATTGAAGCCCAAGGTGCTGGAAACCTTTGACACCGTCGCCGACACCTATAAGCGGCTGCGCCGTCTGCAGGACCAGGACATCGATTTCAAGCTGCGCAACCAGTCGCTGTCGCCGGCGCAGGAGCGCAAGTACAAAAAGTTCAAGGACGAGTTGATCGCCGAGGTGAAGTCGCTGCGGCTCAACCAGGCGCGCATCGATTCGCTGGTCGAGCAGCTCTACGACATCAACAAGCGTCTGGTCGGCTTCGAGGGCCGCCTGATGCGGACCGCCGAGAGCCATGGCGTCGTGCGCGAGGACTTCCTGCGCAACTACCAGGGTTCGGAACTCGACCCGCGTTGGCTCAACCGGGTGTCGAAGCTTGCGACCAAGGGTTGGAAGAACCTGGTCGGCAGGGACAAGGACCGCATCAAGCAGATTCGCAGCGACATCCAGGCGCTCGCCGGCGAGACCGGGCTCGAGATCGGCGAGTTCCGCAAGATCGTGCACATGGTGCAGAAGGGCGAGCGCGAGGCCCGGCAGGCCAAGAAAGAGATGGTCGAAGCCAACCTGCGCCTCGTCATCTCGATCGCCAAGAAATACACCAACCGCGGCCTGCAGTTCCTCGACCTGATTCAGGAAGGCAACATCGGCCTGATGAAGGCGGTCGACAAGTTCGAGTATCGCCGCGGCTACAAGTTCTCGACCTATGCCACCTGGTGGATCCGCCAGGCGATCACCCGCTCGATCGCCGACCAGGCGCGCACCATCCGCATTCCCGTGCACATGATCGAGACAATCAACAAGATCGTGCGCACCAGCCGCCAGATGCTGCACGAGATCGGCCGCGAGCCGACGCCGGAGGAACTCGCCGAGAAGCTCGGCATGCCGCTGGAGAAAGTGCGCAAGGTTCTCAAGATCGCCAAGGAGCCCATTTCACTGGAGACACCGATCGGCGACGAGGAGGATTCGCACCTCGGCGATTTCATTGAGGACAAGAACGCGATCCTGCCGATCGACGCGGCGATCCAATCGAACCTGCGCGAGACCACGACGCGCGTACTGGCGTCACTCACGCCGCGCGAGGAGCGCGTGCTGCGCATGCGCTTCGGTATCGGCATGAACACCGACCATACGCTCGAAGAGGTCGGCCAGCAGTTCTCGGTGACGCGCGAGCGCATCCGCCAGATCGAAGCCAAGGCGCTCCGCAAGCTCAAGCATCCGTCGCGCAGCCGCAAGCTGCGGAGCTTCCTCGATAATTGAGTGCGTGCAATGCATCCGAACGACACGACGGCGGGCTTCGGCCCGCCATTTGTTTTTGCGGTCCAGGTTCCTTCGACGGCACCCCCGTCACACCAATGCCAACCAGACGCGTCGCGATGGAGCATTTTTCCGGAAAAGCGGGCCTGGTTTTTCGCAGAAAATACGACCAGCTAAGGAATCTAGAGCGCGTTTCCGATGCAACTTAGCCGGAACGCGCTGCAGACTAGCAACACACTTGCGCTCGTCTTCGGGCATTCCCATCTGCGGCGCATGACCAGTACCGACTTCCGCGGTTTTTCCTTCAATGTGGCACGCTCGCGCCGCGAGCGGATCGCGCGCATCGACGCGCTGGCGAGGCTACTCGACACGGCGTTCATCCTGCCAGGCACCAATATCCGCTTCGGCCTCGACGCGCTGATCGGCTTGGTTCCCGGCGTCGGCGACATCATCACCACGGCGATGTCGCTGTACATCGTTCACGAAGCTCATCAACTCGGCGCGCCAGGTCATCTTGTCATGCGCATGATCAGTAACGTCACACTCGATGGCATCTTCGGCGCCGTGCCACTGGTGGGCGACGCCTTCGACGTGGTGTGGCGCTCGAATCGGCGCAACATGCGGTTGCTGCAGGCATGGCTCGATCGCGAAGACCGCCGCTGACCGATCCCGTTTCCAAGAATTCGGCCTGTGCGACAAGCCGCCTGTTCCGGCGCCGCCCCTATTGGCTATGGTGTCGGGCGAAAAGACGCGTGTATGGAGCAGAACGCGATGTTGCACTGTGGTTGCGAGGGCGGCGGGAGCGGGCGCCGCACGGTTCGCGCGCTGATGGGTCTTGCGGTCGTCGTCGCGTCGGCTGCGGCGACGTTGGCGCCACTGCGCGCGGAGACCTATCCGTCGCGGCCGGTGCGCATCATCGTGCCCTACGGCGCCGGCGGCATCGCCGACGTCACCATGCGCCTCGTCGCCCAGAAGCTCGGCGAGCGACTGGGGCAGCAATTCATCATCGACAACCGTCCCGGCGCCGGCGGCGTGGTCGGCGTGCGCGCGGTCGCCACGGCCGCGCCTGACGGTTATACCCTCTCCATGATCGGCGGCGGCCTCGCCATCAGCAAGTCGCTGTTCAAGTCGCTACCCTACGATCTCGTCGCCGATTTCGTGCCAATCTCGACCACGGCGTTCTACGGTCTCGTCATCGCCATCAAGGCCGGCTCGCCGCTGAAGACCGTCAAGGACGTGATCGCCGCCGCCAAGGCCCAGCCGGGCGCCCTCAATGTCGGCACCATCAATCCCGGCAGCACGCAGCATCTTTCCGCCGAACTGTTCAAGACGCTCGCCGGCATCAACGTAACCATGATCCCGTACAAGACCACGCCCGAACTGGTGACGGGCGTGCTGCGCGGCGAGATCGACGTCGCGTTCGAATATCAGGCGGCACTGCAGGGGTCGCTCGACGATCGCCAGATCGTCGCCGTCGCCACCACCGGCCGCGAGCCGGCTTCGTCGCTGCCGGAAGTTCCGACCGTTGCCGCCAGCGGCCTGCCGGGCTACGAGGTCACGAGTTGGAACGGCCTTGCCGCGCCGGCCGGAACGCCGACCGAGATCGTTACACTGCTCAACAAGGGCGTCACCGAAGTGCTGGCGCTGCCCGAGATCAAGGCAGCGACGGCGAAGTTCGGCATGGAGGCGCGCGGAAGCTCTTCGGCCGATCTCGAAGCGCGCATCAAGAGCGACATCGACAGGTGGGCAAAGGTCATCGAGACCGCGGGCATCGAGAAGAAGTAGCACGTCCCATGATTTTGCCCGACAGCGGCCTCATTTGACCTGCACAAGGCGTGGCGCGGGAGGAGACAGCATGGAGATATTCCGATGCGTAATTTCGTCCTCGCGCTCGCCGTGACGGCGCTGGCGCAACCTGCTTTCGCCCGCGACCATTCCCACCATCACCGCCGTTCCGCCTCCCATCATTCGCATCATTTTCATCACACGCGGCATCATCACCATCACTCGCCGCGCTATGCACGCCAAGCGGAATATCCTGTCGACCGCGAGTTCCCGCAGTCCTACCAGGCGATGGCGCCGCTCTTCGATCGCCAACCTTTCGCCTCGGCGCAGGCGTCGCACGGTGCGCTCGATGGCATAATCGCGCGCCACGCCGCGGCCAACGGGCTGCCCGAATCGCTCGTGCATCGCGTCGTCATCCGCGAGAGCCGCTACAATCCCCGCGCGGTGAGCAAGGGCAATTATGGCCTGATGCAGATCCGCCTCGGCACCGCACGCGCGATGGGCTACACCGGGTCCGCCGCGGGCCTGCTCGATCCCGACACCAACATGACCTACGCCGTGCGCTATCTCGCCGGCGCCTACCGTGCGGCGGGCGGCAATCACGACCGCGCCGTGTCGAACTACGCGCGCGGCTATTACGACCAGGCCAAGCGCCGGGGCTTCTCGCCCTACGGCAATCCGCAGCGCGACACCTATGCCTCGGTCGGGCCGTTCGGCTGGTCCGATCCGTCGTCCGCCTGGGGCAACGCCCAGCCTTACGATCCGGCCTATGCGTACCAGCGCCGGCGTGCACGGCATCGCGGTTGATTGGCTCTCAATGTTGCCCTGACATCAGGCCGGAGCAGGTTTGTTCGCGCGTGCCATCACGCTGCGGCGGGGCCGAGCGGCGGCGGAGTTCCTGCGCTCACGCTTTGCCCTCGAACGCCTTGAGCGCGCCGCGCAGAATTTCCCGCGCGGCCGCCGTGCCGTCGAGCGGCCGCAAGGTGCGGCGCTTGATCTTCCAGCCGGCCTCGGTGCGCACGAGCTCCCAGCGGTTGGCGCCGACGCGATGCACGCGGAAGCCACGCGATGTTCCGTGATTGGGAACCTCGACCGGCTCGGCAGTCGGATGCGGCGCCAGGATCTGTAGATACGACGTTGCAATCGCGGTATCGCCGTCGACCTCGACATGGGGCAGGGAGGCGAAATGCGCGAGCCCGCCATCGATCGCGGTCTGATGGCCCGGCTCCTTGACCATGGCGGCGATCGCCTCGTTGCCACGCGCGCCCTTGTCGGCGGCGAGATCGATCACGCCGTCCGCGGTGTAGACGGCACGCGTGAAGTAGTCGGCGCCGGTGTCGGCGCTCGGCGGATGGCCGGCGACGAGATTGAAGATCGCGAGGCGGTCCTCGATCGCGCGCAAGCGCTCCTCGAGCGGACGGTTGGTATTGTGCGCTTTGTCCATTGATCGGTTCCCCGGTTCTGATCTTTTGCTTCGACGCGCTTCCTTCGGCGAACCGGCATTCTTCCTCGGGTGAGGCCCGAGGGCCTGCTTCGCTGGACAGCGCCATTAGTGGTCGTCCCATGACAGATCAGCCAACCAGCATACATCGATCAATTTATTTGGTGTGCCCCGCCCTTGACCGCGGCGGGGCCGCAGCGGCAAGGTCCGGCGCCGTGGACGCCTCCGTCAAACCTATCGATCGATCGAGCCGCACCGATTCGCCGTCGGCCTGGCTGCGTCTATGGGTTGCGGTGGTGCTAAGCACAGTCGGGGATGCGGACATGAGGACGGTGCTACTCGCACTGACGAGGATGAAGGCCGAATTCGGCGTGGCGCGCGCCGACGCCTCGCTGCCGTTCACGCTCACCATGTTTGGATTCGCGCTTGGCGGCGTGTTCATGGGGCGCCTCGCCGATCGCTTCGGCATCCTCGTCCCGATCCTGTGCGGCAGCGTCGCCATCGGCGTCGGCTATGTCGCTGCCGGCTACGCCACGACCTTGACCCAGTTCGCGCTGGCCTACGGCCTCCTGATCGGCGTCGGCTGCTCAGCGAGCTTCGCGCCGCTCATCGCCGACACATCGCACTGGTTCGTGCGCCGGCGCGGCATCGCCGTCGCCGTCGC
>Ga0126377_10003303_pt1 | contig 11395 bp, 11 predicted proteins | sample PanSoiMetPlot_22_FD_92647 | JGI IMG/M metagenome (GOLD analysis project Ga0126377, IMG submission 92647) | Tropical forest soil microbial communities from Panama - MetaG Plot_22 | ecosystem: Environmental > Terrestrial > Soil > Tropical forest > Bulk soil | place: Panama | collected 2016-02-17
AGCCGACCACCGTACAGGTCAATGCCCTCCACCTGCGCGATGGTGTGCAATGCGCTGCGGCCCTCGGCGATCTGCACGTCGACGTGCCCGAACGGCTCAAGACGTCCGCCAAACTTCGACGTGGTCCGCCGGACGCCCTTGGCGACCGCCCGCACCCGGCCGTGGCGTCGAGTGAAAAGCGTGACGATGCGGTCCGACTCACCCAGCTTCTGGCAACGCAACACCACCGCGTCGTCGCGGTAGAGCTTGCTGCGGAAGCCGCCGGCCACGCCGCCATTGTCGCCGAACGGTGCGACGGAGGCGCCGCGGCGCTCCCCAACTAGGCCTTTCCACCATTTCGATCCAAGATCGCGGATACCGTGAGGGCGACAGGACCCGGACGGGACGGAGGAACGGACCATGTCGTGGTTCTTCGACGTGCTGTGGGCGGTTATCGGCGGGGCGATCATCGGCGTCCTTGGTCGGCTGCTCCTGCCCGGCAAGCAGAACATCTCCATGACCGCGACCGTGATCGCCGGCATCGCTGCCGCTCTTGCCGGCGGGTTCATCGCGCACGGGCTCGGGGTCGGCGACACGAACGGTGTCGACTGGATCCGTCACGGCATCCAGATCGCGCTTGCGATTCTCTTCGTCTGGCTCGCCGCGAAGTGGTTCCCGAAGAAGGGATCGAAGCAGTCGGCCACGCAGGGCTCGCCGCCGCCGACCGGATACCCGACGACCTGACCGGATCTCGCAACGGGCAGCCGGCGACCGCGGCCTAGAATCCGAGCCGCCGAAGCTGCTTCGGGTCGCGCTGCCATTCCTTGGCAATACGTACGTGCAGGTCCAGGTAGACCTTGCCGCCCAGCAGTTCCTCGATGCCGGCGCGTGCCCGGGTGCCGACGTCGCGCAGCCGTCCGCCACGGTGGCCGATGACGATCGCCTTCTGTGACGGCCGCTCCACGTAGAGGTCCGCGAAGATCCGCGTCAGGTGCGACTCCACTTGCATTTCCTCGACGACCACCGCAATCGAGTGCGGCAGCTCGTCGCGGACGCCTTCCAGTGCCGCCTCGCGGATCAGCTCGGCAACGAGCACCTGCTCCGGCTCGTCGGTGATCATGCCGTCCGGGTAGAGCGGCGGCGACGCGGGCAGGTGACGGCACAGCACGTCGACGAGCACGTCGAGCTGATCGCCGGAGACCGCGCTGCACGGCACGATGTCGGCGAAGTCGGCGAGTTGGCTCACCGCGACGAGTTGCTGGGCCAATCGGCCGCGGTCGACGAGGTCGGTCTTCGTGACCACTGCCACCATCGTCGGCTTCAACTCGGCCATCTCCGAGCTGATGAAGCGGTCACCCGGACCGACCGGCTCGTCCGCGGGAATGCACAGCCCGATCACGTCGACCTCGCTCCACGTCTGGCGGACCAGGTCGTTGAGCCGCTCGCCGAGGAGGGTACGGGGACGGTGTAAACCGGGCGTGTCCACGAGGACGAGTTGCGCGTCCGGCCGGTGCAGGACGGCTCGGATCACATGCCGCGTGGTCTGCGGCTTGCTTGACGTGATGGCGATCTTCTGGCCGACGATCGCGTTCGCCAGCGTTGACTTGCCGGCGTTGGGCCGGCCGACGAAGCACGCGAAGCCGGCCCGGAACTCGGCACCCTCAGGCGGCATGGCTTCCCGGGTACGTCGACACCAGGTCGCCGGTCGGCGCGGCCAAGTGGATCGGTGCATCCGGGCTGACATCGCGGACCGCCGACCGGCCGGCGACGTCCAGCGAGCCGGACTCGCTCACCACGGCGGCCGCCTCGACGACGGTAGCGCCGGCGCTGACCGCCGACGCGACAGCGAACTGCAGCGCCGTCAACGTTAGCGATGGCAGGTGCACGCTCGAGCCGGCGTACGTTCGACCGTCACCGTCCCGTACCGCCGCTCCTTCGAGCGCACCGGTCCGTGCTCGCGCTGCACGCGCCAGGGTGACCAACTTCGCGTCCTCGGCGGACAGCCCGGCGCCGCGATCCGTGGCTGCGTCAGGCATCGGCCGGTTGCCTCTCCTTCTGCAACGCCGGCTCGCCGTCGTCCGGTTCCGCGGTGCGTACGAGGATGGTGTCGATGCGGTTGCGCCGGCCGGTCGTACCCTCGGCGGTGAGCAGCAGACCGTCCACAGTGGCCTGTGCACCCGGGATGGGTACCCGGCCGAGTGCCTGCGCTAGTAGCCCGCCGACCGTCTCCACCTCGTCGCCGTCGATCTCGACATCGAACAACTCGCCGAGATCCTCTACCGGAAGTCGCGCGGTGACCCGGATCGAGCCGTTGTCGAGACGCTCGACCGGCGGGCGTTCCACGTCGTATTCGTCGGTGATCTCGCCGACGATCTCCTCGAGGATGTCCTCGATGGTGACGAGCCCCGCGGTCCCGCCGTACTCGTCCACGATGATCGCCATGTGCGTACGGGCCGCCTGCATCTCAGAGAGCAGATCGTCGACTGGTTTCGACTCCGGTACGAAGATGGCCGGCCGCATGACGTCACGGGCGAGGTCGGTCTCCGCATGGCCCGCGTCGATCATCTTGATGACGTCTTTCAGGTAAACGATGCCGAGCACGTCGTCGACCGATTCGCCGATCAGCGGTACGCGGGAGAACCCGGACCGCAGCGCCAGCGCACGGGCCTGGCGCAGGGTCGCGTGCTCGACGAGATAGACCATGTCGGTGCGCGGCACCATGACCTCTCGCGCGATCGTGTCGCCCAAGGCGAACACGGAGTGGATCATGTCGCGCTCGCCGTGCTCGACAAAACCTCGTTGTTCCGCGAGATCCACCAGCTCGCGCAGCTCGACCTGGGACGCGAACGGTCCCTCGCGGAAGCCGCGGCCGGGGGTGAACGCATTGCCGATCAGGATCAGCAACGAGGCGAGCGGGTTGAGCACCCGACCGAGCCAGCGCACCACGGGCGCCGCATAGCGCGCGACCGGATACGCGTGCTGACGCCCGATCGTGCGGGGCGCGACGCCGACGACGACGAACGTCACGATCGTCATCGAGCCAGCCACGATCAATGCCGACAGCCATCGCGTATCCAGACTGTCGAAGACGACGAGCGCGACGAGCGTGGTGGCACCGAGCTCGCAAAAGACCCGCAGCAACAGCAACAGATTGAGGTGGCGGACCAGGTTGTCGCCGACGATTGCCTGCAACGCCTTGGCGCCGCGCGAGCCGTCGCGAGCCATCTCGGTGGCCCGCGCTGCGGAGACGCGCTGCAACGACGAGTCGGTCATCGCGAACAAGCCGCCGAGGAGCAACAGCAACACCGCGACGATGATGAGCTGGGTATCGGGGAGGCTGGTCTGTTGCATCGTGCGTCCTAGTTGCGCGCCGGGCCGGAACCGGCATCCGGTGCCGACGTCCCCGCTGGTCGGTCCGGACCCGAGCGGTCGCCCGGCCTCGCGGCATCGCTGCGCGTCGGCGCTGTGCCATCTTCAGGCCGCGCGGCATCGCTACGCGTCGGGATTGGAGGTGCGCCGACCACCGGCCGGCCGACGCTGCGCTGCCAGCCGCCCAGCAGCCGCGCCTGCAACGTGAACATCTCCCGCTCTTCTTCCGGGTCCGCGTGGTCGTAGCCGAGCAGGTGCAACACGCCGTGGACGGTCAGCAGATGCAACTCGTCATCGGCGCCGTGGCCGGCCGTCGCGGCTTGCTTCGCCGCCACCTCGGGGCACAACACGATGTCGCCGAGCAGCGCCGGCTCGCCGACGGATTCACTCGGACCGTGATCGACGCTCGACTCCTCCATCGGGAACGCGAGCACGTCGGTCGGGCCGTCGGCGCCCATCCAGCGATGGTTCAGCTCGGTCATGTAGTCGATGTCCACCAACAGCACGGACAGTTCCGCCAGCGGGTTGACGCCCATCTCGTCGAGCACGAAGCGAGCGACGGCGAGCACCTTGTCGGAGTCGACGGAGGCGCCGGACTCGTTGGCGATCTCGATGGACACTGGTGCAGGGCTCCTGTTAGTGATCAGGTCGTGGGCGGTGGGCGGCTCGTGTCCGCAACGCCGTAGCCGCCTCGACGGCTCGGCGCCGTCGACGGTTGGGCGGCTCGGCGGCGTTCGGATCGACGCCTCGCGTCGGTGGGCCGGCACCGCACGATACAGCCGACTGTAGCCGCCACGATGCCGCCGCGGGGGAGTTGACGCCGTCGCTGAGCGGTTTGCGCCGTAGCGGCGACCGAGCGACGAAACGCCCGGTGTGGTGGATTACTCGGCCGCCACGCGGCACCGGGCCGCGCCGCGAACCACGGGTACCGTCCGGTGCCACGACCTATCGGCGCCGCCCGGCGCGACCACTTGACGCCCGACCGCCCGACGGCCGGTCTCGACCGCCGTCCCGGCCCGGCAGCGCTCGAACGCCCTCGCCTTGCTGCTCCTCGTCCCACCGCGCGTATGCGTCGACGATGTCGCTGACCAACCGGTGTCGGACGACGTCGGCACTGGTCAGAAGCGAGAAATAGACATCCTCCACGTCATGCAGGATCTGCTGCACGACGCGGAGACCGCTGCGAGTGCCGGCCGGCAGGTCGACCTGCGTGATGTCGCCGGTCACCACGATCTTCGAACCGAACCCGAGACGGGTCAGGAACATCTTCATCTGCTCGGGCGTGGTGTTCTGCGCCTCGTCGAGGATGATGAACGCGTCGTTGAGAGTGCGGCCGCGCATATATGCCAACGGCGCGACCTCGATCGTGCCAGCCTGCATGAGACGCGGAATCGACTCCGGGTCGAGCATGTCGTGCAGCGCGTCGTAGAGCGGGCGCAGGTATGGATCGATCTTGTCGTAGAGCGTGCCGGGCAAGAAGCCGAGCCGCTCGCCGGCCTCCACGGCCGGGCGCGTCAGGATGATCCGGTTGACCTGCTTGGCCTGCAGCGCCTGGACCGCCTTGGCCATCGCGAGATAGGTCTTCCCGGTGCCGGCCGGGCCGATGCCGAAGTTGACGGTGTGCGCGTCGATCGCGTCGACGTAGCGGCGCTGGCCGAGCGTCTTGGGACGGATCGTGCGACCGCGGCGGGACAAGATGTTGAGCGTCAACACCTCGGCGGGCCGCTCCTCGGTGCCTTGCTTGAGCATTCCCACGATGCGCTGCACGGCGTCGCGTCCGAGCGTCTCGCCCTTCTCGATCAACTCGAGCAGCTCGGCGAACAGGCGCTCGGCCAGCGCGTTGTCGGCCGGCGAGCCGGACACGGTGATTTCGTTGCCACGCACCAGGATGTCGCTGTTCAGCGACGACTCGATGAGCTTGAGCGTCTCGTCGCCTGGCCCGAGCAGGCTGACCATCAGCCGCGGGTCGTTCACAGTGATCTTGGTCTGAACCCGGGCGCCACGTTGCCCGGTCACGGGCGTTGAGGTCGCGGTGCTCGGTGGTGGGCTGGTGGTCATGGGTCGGCCGATTGGCCTTGCCGCCTCTCTCGGGCTGTGCTGGTCTCTGGGGCTGTGCTGGTCTCTGGGGCTGTGCTGGTCTCTCGGGCTGTGCGCCACGCTGGAACACCATGGTATCCAGCCGAACCGACACATCGCCGTCAACTATCCGGTTGCGTGCGCGTTGTCCGATTCAAGCGTTTCGCGCTACGCGCGTGGTGGCGGCGTCAACCGGCCGGGTCGGACCTCGTCGGCTCGCTCGGGCGCGCCCGCTGCAATGAGTCCTGCGGCGCGCTGCGCGGCGTGATCACCGGCAGGACCAAGGTCGAGTCGTCCATTCTCGGCGGTGCGGGTGGCCGTGGACCCGAGGTAGCGCCGAGCGATGTGCCACCGGTTGCCGGGGAGGGCGCCGGTTGCGCGCCATCGCCGGCCTCGACCGCAGGAACGGCCGCTTCTCCGTCCGGAGCACTCGCGTCATCGCGCGACGACGCCGTACGACCGGATTGCATCGCGTTGCCGAGCCAGGCGGTCGCTGCCACGAAAACCATCGAGCCGACGCCGATCCCGATGAGATTGATCAGCACGCTGCCGTACCCGTGCAGGTCGACATCGAGGAACGGGTACGGGTACCAATGCACGACGGCACCACGGATCAGCGAGTAGAGCGCGTACCCGAGCGGAAACGCGGTCCACCACGCCGCCGCGCGGAGGTTCACCTCGCGACGCGGCGGGACGAACAGCCAGTCGAGGAACACGACTAGTGGCATCAGGTAGTGCAGCACCTCGTTCACCCACGGCACGGTCGCGTCGACGCTGGCGGGTACGTCGGACAGCAGCGCGGCGTACACCAGACCGGTGATCGACATGTACGTCGCCGAGGCACCTCGCGCGCCGTCGTACCACGGCTTGCTCGGTCGCCATCGGGGCACCGCGCCGACCAGGAATACGGCGGCGGCAACGATGTTCGCCTCGATCGCGAACAGGCTGAAGAAGTCCACGGCGCTGCCGGCCGGCGTCGCGGTCTCGGTGTGGACCAGCTGGACGACAACCGCGACGAGCACCAGCACGGCCATGATCGACCGGTACGCGATCACCACGAACCGTGCCATGCGCGCGATTTAACCCCCTATTTCGGTGTACGGCCATCAGCCGCGCAGTTGAGGCACCGCATCGAGCGGCGCAGAATGCCGGGGTGCCCTCCCGATCTCGGTCGATCGCCATCGTCACGATCGCGGTCGCGCTGACCGCTGGGTGCACCGGCGCCCCGCACCGCCTGACGAGCGGCGAACCGTTGATTGCCACCCAGCCGAGGATGGTAGCCGGCAGCCCGACTCCATCACCGTCCGGCTCGCCGTCTCCCGGTGCGAGCGGCACACCGTCTGCGACCACTCCGCCCGGCAGCTGCTCGATCCTTCCCGACGACAACGTCTGGCGCGCCAACATCTCGCACCTTCCGGTGTTGGCGAAGTCGGCGACGTACGTGAAGAGCATCGGCTCGACCGCGCCGGTGCACGCCGACTTCGGTTCCGGGCAGTATCAGGGCGCGCCCATCGGGATACCGATCACCACGGTCTCGGCCACGCAGGCCAAGACGCGGGTCACGTTCCAGTACGCACCGGAGAGCGACAAGGGCCCGTACCCGATCCCGAAGAACCCGGCGATCGAAGGCGGGCCATCCAGCACCGGCGACCGACACGTGATCCTCTACGACCCGGCGCACTGCACCGACTACGAGCTATACGCGGCGTACCCGACGAGTACGGGGTGGAAGGCCGGTTCCGGCGCGATCTTCAATCTGAGGAGCAACAAGCTTCGACCGGCCGGCTGGACGTCCGCGGACGCGGCCGGACTCCCGATCCTTCCCGGCCTCGTGACGTGGGCCGACATGAAGTCCGGCCACATCGACCACGCCATCCGGGTGACCGTGCCGGACACCCAGGCCGCTTACATCTGGCCGGCGCGCCACCAAGCATCGTCGTCGAGCAACACCTCGTTGCCGCCGATGGGCCTGCGGCTGCGACTCAAAGCGAGCGTCGACATCTCGCACCTGCCGTCACAGGCGCGCATCGTGGCGCAGGCCATGAAGACGTACGGCATCATCGTCGCCGACAACGGATCGCCGTGGTTCATCTCCGGCGCGCCCGACTCGCACTTCAACAACGACGGGCTGCACGCGCTCGGCACGCTCGTCGGCAACGACTTCGAGGCGGTCGATGAGTCCAGCCTGATGGTCAGCTCGAACTCCGGGCAGGCGCGCTAGCCAGCACCGCAGCCCACCGGTCAGGCGCGGCGCGCGCCACCCGCCGCGCGCCTACCAGCGGCCGAGACGCGTGGCGAGGGCGCTCAGCGCCGCGGCGCCGGCGGTCGACGTACGCAAGACGTGCGGTCCCAGCCGTACCGGCACGGCGCCCACCGCCATCAGCGTGACGAGTTCCTCCGGCGCGATGCCGCCCTCCGGACCGACGACGATCACGATGTCTCCGACGGGCGGCAGCGGCACCACGGTCAGCGGTGTGCTGGCATCCTCGTCTAGCACGAAGACGGCGCCGGGCGGTGTGGTACCAACCAGATCCGCCGTACGCGTGGCGATCGCGGCCGTCGACACCGCCGACTCAGCGACGACGGGTAGCCACGGTCGGCGCGCCTGTTTCGTCGCCTCGCGCGCGGTGGCCGCCCACTTGTCGCGAGCCTTCGCAGCACGGTCTCCGCGCCAGATCGCCACGCACCGGGCGGCCGCCCAGGGCACGATTTCGTCGACGCCGACCTCCGTCATGATCTGCACGGCGAGTTCTGCGCGATCGCCCTTCGGGATGCCCTGCGCCACGACGAGGCGAGGGCGGGGCGGTTCGACGTACCACCGGTCGTTGATCGTGACGCCGAGATCGGCGCGGCCGACGGTGGTGACCACCGCGGACGCCATGCCGCCCCGCCCGTCGCCGAGCAGCAACCGCTCCGAGACGCCGAGTCGCTGCACGTTCGCGGCGTGGTGGCCCTCGGGGCCGTCGAGCGTGTACGCCCCACCGGCCGGCAACTCCGACACGAGGAACATCGGTGGGCTCATATGGCGGGCTCGGAGGTAGCCGCTACGCGTGACCGTTGAACGCGTCCCGCATGCGCGAGAAGAACCCGCCTTGCTTGGACAGCTCGGCGATGTCCTCACCGCGCACGGACGCGAACTCGCGCAGCATGCGTTCCTGGTCCGCGTCGAGCTTGGTCGGCGTACGGACGTCGAGGTGCACGAACAGGTCGCCGCGGCCGACACCGCGCAGGTGCGGCACGCCGCGTGCCTTCAGCTTCAGCGTCGCGCCGGGCTGCGTGCCGGCCGACACGTCCACCGATTCCTCGCTGTCCAGCGTCTTGATGGTCAATCGGGTGCCGAGTGCCGCGGCGGCCATCGGTACGGTCACTCGGCAGTGCAGGTCGTCGCCCTTGCGGGAGAAGACGTCGTGCGGGCGCTCGTGGATCTCCACGTAGAGATCGCCGGCCGGGCCGCCGCCGGGACCGACCTCGCCCTGCCCGGCGAGCCGGATGCGCATCTGGTCCTCGACGCCGGCCGGGATCTTCACGTTCAGCTGTCGTCGGGTGCGCACCCGCCCGTCGCCCGAGCACGTCGGACACGGATGGCGGACCACCGTGCCGTAGCCACCGCATGCGGCGCACGGACGTGCCGTCATCACCTGGCCGAGGAATGTTCGCTGGATGCTCTGCACTTCGCCGCGACCGTGGCAGGTGTCGCAGGTCTGCGGATGCGTACCCGCGGCGGTGCCGGCGCCGTTGCATGTCGTGCACACGATCGCGGTGTCGACCGTGATGGGCGCGTCGACTCCGAACGCGGTCTCGAACAGGTCCAGTTGCAGCGGCAGGATCGCGTCGGCACCCGGACGGGTACGCGACCGAGGCCCACGCGTCGCACCACCGCCGAAGAATGCGTCCATGATGTCCTGGAAGCCGACGAAGGCACCGCCGGCCGGTCCGGCGCCGCCGCCGTTGGACATCGGGTCGCCGCCGAGGTCGACGATCTGCCGCTTCTGGTCATCGGACAGCACTTCGTACGCCGTTGTGATGTCCTTGAACTTCTCGTGCGCGGACGGATCCGGGTTGACGTCCGGGTGATATTGGCGGGCGAGCTTGCGGTAGGCGCGCTTGATCTCCTCGGCCGACGCGTCGCGCGCCACGCCGAGAGTCTGGTAGTAGTCGATCGCCACTGCCGTAGGCCGTCCTCAATCCGTCGTCTCGAAGCATCGCAGGCGTGCCCGCTTGCCGTGGTGTGTCGGGCGGTCCGCGATGGGCTGGGTCACGTGGCCGGCCGCGCTGTCATGCCAGCACGAGCAGCCGGTGTCATGCCAGCACGAGCAGCCGCTGTCGGGCCGGTACGAGCAGCCGCGGTCATGCCTGTGCCAGCATCTCGCCGACGTACCGCGCTACGGCACTCACCGCGGAGATGGTGGCCGGATAGTCCATCCGGGTGGGACCGAGCACGCCAAGGCCGCCGACGATTGTCGCACCCGGGCCGTAGCCGGTGGACACCACCGATGTGCCACGCAAGTGCTCGATCTCGTTCTCGTCGCCGATGCGCACCCGCAGCGGCTCCTCGCCGGCCGAGCCGATCAGCTTCAGCAGCACGACCTCCTCCTCGAGAGCTTCGAGGATCGGCCGGATCGAACCGTGGAAGTCCAGCACCCCGGCGCGGGTGAGATTTGCCGTCCCGGCCAGCGCCATCCGCTCGTCGGTGCGCTCGATCAGGGTCTCGAGCAGCACCGCCGCAATAGACGACATCATGCCGATGCGGGTCGGGTCGACCTCGTCGACGAGCGCCTGGATGTGGATCGGCGTTTCCGACAGCCGCTTGCCGACCAGCTTTTCGTTGATCACCGTACGGATCGCGCTGACCTCGGCGTCGTCGACGGTCTCCGGCAGCTCGATGACCCGCTGCTCGACCCGGCCGGTGTCGGTGATCATGACAAGCAGCAGGCGGGTCGTGGACACGCCGACCAGTTCGAGGTGCCGGATCGACGAGCGCGAGAGGCTCGGATACTGCACGACGGCGACCTGTCCGGTGACCTGTGCGAGCAGTCGCACCGTGCGGTGCACCACGTCGTCCAGATCGACCGCGCCGATCAGGAAGCGCTCGATCGCCCGGCGTTCGGCCGGCGACAGCGGCTTGATCCGGGAGAGCTTGTCGACGAACAACCGGTAACCGCGATCGGTCGGCACCCGGCCGGCGCTGGTATGCGGCTGACGGATGTAGCCCTCGTCCTCGAGGAACGCCATGTCGTTGCGCACCGTGGCGGCCGACACTCGCATGTGGTGCCGCTCCACGAGCGCGCGGCTGCCGACCGGTTCCTGGGTCGCGACGTAGTCCTCGACGATCGCGCGCAGCACGTCGAGTTTGCGCTCATCGAGGGGCATGGACACTCCGTTGGCGATCACGACCGGCCGCGGCAGCGCCGCCTGGCCGACCTCGTGGGCGGAGCCTGGCACTCCAGGGTAGCGAGTGCCAGTCTACGTCGACGCTCCCGCGGGCGCGATGATCGTTATCACGAGTTTTGCGGACGTAACGGACGGCGTTCGGGCCAAACCGGTCCGGCCAACCTGGTCCGGCCAACCTGGTCCGGCCACCCTGGTTGGGTCAACCCGTTCGGGCCAACCCGGTCCGGCCCACCCGGTCCGGCCAAGCTGGTCAGGCCAAGACATCGCGGATCACCGCGTCGGCGAGCAGGCGGCCCCGGCGGGTCAAAATCGCGACACGCCGCGCGTGGGCGGCCGGGTCCAGCAAGCCGTCGTCGACGGCGCGTGCGGCCGCCGCCTGCCCGACCGGGTCCAGCGCATCGAGCGGCAGTCCGCTGGCCAGGCGCAGCCGCAACATCACGTCCTCGGTGTGCCGTTCGGTGTCGGTGAGGATCTCCCGACCCGCTCCCGGCGCGGCACCGGCGGCGAGGCGGTCCGCGTACGTGTTCGGATGCTTCACGTTCCACCAGCGCACGCCGCCCACGTGGCTGTGCGCGCCGGG
>Ga0126377_10003304_pt1 | contig 11393 bp, 13 predicted proteins | sample PanSoiMetPlot_22_FD_92647 | JGI IMG/M metagenome (GOLD analysis project Ga0126377, IMG submission 92647) | Tropical forest soil microbial communities from Panama - MetaG Plot_22 | ecosystem: Environmental > Terrestrial > Soil > Tropical forest > Bulk soil | place: Panama | collected 2016-02-17
GCGACAGGAAGAGCAGCGCGAAGCCGAACGTGAAGCTGAACGCCGCGAGGAAGCGCGTCAAGAGCGACGGGAAGAGCAGCGCGAAGCCGCCCGCGAGGCCGAGCAATCCGCCCAACAGGCCGAAGCGCGCCGCCAATCCGCGCATCAGGGGCGATTGGCCGATGAACGCGAAGCCGCCCGCGCGGCGGAGCGTTCGGCTCAAACACGCGCCGCGCAGCAGGAGCAACGCAGGCGCCAGGGGCAACAAGGGCAACAAGGGAGCCAGGAGCAACGCAGGCGCCAGGAACTACGCCCTGCCCCTGCTCGCAATCCGCTTCAGACCCGCATTCCGAGCGGCGCGCTCTCCGGCTCGCTGCCGTGGCTGCGGGTCGTCGGCAATCAGGTTGTCAATCTCGATTCCGCTCCGGTAACGCTCAGAGGCGTGAGCCTGCTGGGGCTGGATAGCGCGCCGCCCGATCCCGAGCGCGGCTTCGCCGCGGGCGCCGGAATCACCGAAGCGACGATTGACGCCATTACCGATTGGGGCGCAACCGTCATTCGCGTGGCGATCAATCATCAACGCGTGTTGAATGGGTCTGGCGCGTGGAGCGGTTGGGACTATCTGGCCGATCTCGATTGGATCATCAGGCGCGCGGCTGAAAGTGGCGCTTATACGATGCTCTCGCTTCGCCGTCTCGATGAATCGACCATGTTCGGCACACTGCCGGGAGCGGGCGGCGAGCGAACGCCAAACTTTATTGCCCCGCAACCCGATTACGACACTGTCGGAATGTGGCGGCTTATAGGCGAACGGTACGCCGATGAACCGGCCGCGCTCTTCGATCTCTACACGTCGCCGCACGGCGCGCTGGAAAACGACCTGACAGGCTTCGACACTAATTGGGATTTATGGACGCTCTGGGTCCGGATGATGGTCGCCGAACTGCGCCTTCAGCATCCGCGCGCATTGTGTTTCGTCAGCGGTTTGAGCTGGGCGACCGACTTGAGCGGTTTTCCAGTGATCGGAACTGAAGGCGAGCCGATTCCGAATCTGGTCTACGCCACTCACATCTATCCGCGACGCGACAATCCGTTGACGGCGATGCGCGCGCTCGCCCGGTCGCATCCGGTCTTCGTCACGGAATGGGGCGGAGGAGAAACCGAGGTCAGTTGGGGTGAGCAAACGGCTCTGGCGTTGCGCGGCGCGGGCGCAGGGTGGGCGGCGGCGCACTGGAACTCCGATCCGAGGCTGGCGCGAGAGGCCGCCGGTCGGATCGCGCCGACGCCTTTCGGGCTGGTCGTCCGCCGCGCATTGGCATTGACCGGAGAGCGGGCGGAAACCGCCGCGCAAACTGGCGCCGCTAGCCCGGCCGTGAATCGAAATTCTTGAAACAATGCCCTTGAAACAATGGAGGAAGAAATGGCTATTGGACAGGATCTGTTGGATCTCCCTTTTGCCGAAATGCTTCGCAACCTGGCCTTCGCAATCGCCGAGGGGCAGTTGGAGCTGGACCGCAGCTCGATCGAGACGCTCAAGTTTCTGATCGAGAATCAGGTCAACATCATCCCTGAGATCGCCGAAATCATCGAACCCACCGAGCGCACCGTGACTGTAAACGGGCCTGACGGACCCAGGAATATTACCGTCAGCGGGGCGAATCTTCGCGCCAGCGGAGCGGCCCCGATTACTGTCAACCTACTTCAGGCCGGATTGCTCCCGACGTTTTATCAGTTCACGGAGGCCACGATCGAAGTCAAACTCTCGATCTCGATGAAGCGCGTCAGTGACACGGAGACGCCTGGCGCGGGACGGCTCGGCGCGAAGGTCGGCGCTTACAGCGCGCTCGCTTTCGGCTCGTCGGTCAATTACCGGACACAGAACACCTATTCGTACACTGCCGAAGGCGCCAGCGTGATGCGCGCGACACTGCGGCCTGTGCCGCCACCGCCGCGTTTGATACCGCGGACCGTCACGATCAACACTTTGGTCAATCCGCCTATCGTCACCACCACCCAATGAGGCAGGAGTCATTCAGGTCGCTTGCGACGACCTGAAATTTGGAGGAAATCAGAATGGCCAACGGCACACAGCGTATTTCGGAGACGCTTTCGGCGCCGATGCAGGCGGTAATCACCGCGCTCGGCGTCGGCATCGCCCAGGCGCAACGTGAGCTTGATAAAAACTCGCTCGCCACCCAGCGTGAGATTGACGAAGACCCGGTCCTTTCAGAGCTTGGCCTGCAGGCGACCTGGTATCAAATGCCGCGGGCGGAGCTTGAGCTGACCATGGCGATCGCGCTCGAAGAGCGGCCCAAACAAACCACGACAGCGACAGCCGCGCCGGCGCCAGGCGTGATTACGTCCCCCGCGCCGCAGTTGTCGCGGCTCGCGCAGATTCACCTTCAACCGGTCAACGCTCTGTACGCCAACCAGTTCAACTACAATGTCAACGCGTCGAGCAAGCTGAAACTTACCATCGTGCCGGTGCCGCCTCCGGCGGCCGAGACCGCAGTGACTCCAAGAATGACCCGCGATGAAGCGCTGGCCGTCGCTCAACCGAAGCTCTTGGCCGACCCGAACGCGCGGCTGACAGTAAACTTCAACGGGCAGGGGCGATTGTGGTTCGTGATGCAGTACAAAGTGAGCGGAGATCAGATCCAGCGGCTCGCGCTGGTCGTGATAGACGACGATACGAAACAGATCGTCAAGCAGGCGCCCTAAATCCGGAGGTGGCGGCGATGCGAGAGCTAATCGAGCAATTGAGCGAACGTCTAAATTCGGCAGTCGAGCTTTTGAAAGGGGAGCCCCGGGCGCGGCGGCCTACCCTCAAGACTTTGAAAAGCCCTGAGGCTTCAGCCAAGGACGTCCGCGAGGCGAACCGGGAACTGGCTCGCCAGGCGGAGGAGACTTTAAACAAGCTCGAGGCGATCATGAGCGCGGCTTCGTCGCTGTCGCAACAAATTATCGCGGGGACTGCGCCGAGTGAAGAGGCGGTCAGGCCCGAAGACTTGGCCGGGCATTTCCGCTCGGTCGTTGACAACGCTCAACGCGACGCGCGCCTGCAGGCGTCAGGGGAGGTGGGCGTTTCGCTCAGAACTATGGACATCGAGGTGAAGGGGTTGATCGTCGTTGAGCAGGACGAAGCGCGCCTTGTCACTCCGACTCTCGCGCGCGGGCTTGACGCCGCCCAACTCTCCACGATTCGTATGAAATTCGGCGCCGTCCCGACGCTGCGACCCTCGGATTTGGAGCCGCTGTCGGTGGCCGACCTTGCAATCAGGAAGACCGGCGAGGTCACTAACGCCCCGCCGGACTCTAACTGGACGGTCAAATTCAGTATCGAGGTCGAAAACAAAGGGCCGGCGGAAGCTGTGAATGTGTTCGTGAACGACGAGCCGGATGCGACCAACTTCGTTCGCGCGTTTGAATTCGAAACGAGCCAGGGCAAGTGGGTTCTCACGTCGCCGCCTAAATTCGAAGCTCAACTGGGCAACCTAAAGGCGGGACAGCGGGTCATTCTTTCGTATGTCGCCGAGGTCAGGCCTTTCAGCATACTCAAGACCGTCGCGTCGGCGCGCAGCGACACCATCGACCCGCAGCCGGAGAACAACTCCTTCACCTTGGAAATGCCCGCGCCCTTCAGCGAGAAACGGGCTGACTTGGCCATTAAGAAAATCGGCCTGTGCTCTCCGCCTACAGCCAGGAACATGGTCAACTATACGATCACGGTCATAAACAACGGCCCGGCGGATGCGGAGAATGTCGTCGTCATCGACCTGCCCGACCGAGAAGCCACCCAAGCCGTCTCCCATTTCACATCCGACCCGCGAGGCAGATGGACGCAAACGCGATTGCCCAGATTGCAAGCCGACCTAGGGACGATGAAAGCCGGAGAGTCGATCACGCTGAAATATCGGGCGAAACTGAGGCACGACGCCAAGCGGGCGCTCAACAAAGCCGAGGTCAGCAGCTCGACAGCGGACCCGACGCCGGCCAACAACACGGACTCTTTCCTGATCAATTTGACCTGATCGCCCCGGATCGAAGTGAACGATGGAAGAATTGAGCCGACAACTGAACGAATCGCTGGAAAAAGCCGCCGAGCTACTCAAAAGGTTGCGGGAGGGCCTCGCGGTGTTCAAAGAAGAGGCGGAGCTGCCTAAAATTACCGCGAAGAGAAGAGCGGCGTTGGGACAACAGTTCAACGATCAACTTAACGAAAGGCTGCGCGACCTGCAAGCGACTCTGACCGAAACGGCGACATTGAGCCAAAATCTGCTTCAGGCTCTGCCGCCGACCGAAGGAATCCTGACAGGGGACCTGGTCAAGGGCTTCCGCTCGATTGTGGACAACATCCAACGCGACGCGCGCGATCCGGCGAAGGGAGACGTCGGCGCCACGCTTCAGAGCCTGGACGTCGAAATAAAAGGATTCATCGCCCTTCAACAAAACGAAGCGCGAATCATCACGCCAACCCTCGCGCGCGCCGCGGACCCCGGACAACTTTCTACGATCCGTCTGGCGTTCGGCGCCATTCCCGTGCTGCGTCCGGAAGACGGAGATGAAGCGATTCAGTAAGAACCGAAATATTTCGATTATGGCTGCGACCGGAAACCTTGAAGACGAGATCAAACGATTGCGCGACCAGATTGCGCTGCTGATCTCCAAAAACCTCGATCTGCAACGCCGCCTGGATGAGTTCGAGCGTGAAAAGACAGGCCTGACGGTCGAGTCCATTGGCGCGTCTCTCGTCGACGCGATTCGCTCAGCCGAAGTGGCGATGGCCGAGGAGGCCGGCGAAGATAAGCTCTACGTCATCTCTGAGTTGCAAGCCTCGCTGCGCGGATTTTTGTCGCGGCAGGACAACGACCTGACGCTTCGGTTGCCTCGCCCGGAACAGACCGTGCCGCTGGACAATCTCGGCAATCTTCAAGTAACGCTGAAGTCAGTTCCGCCGCGCATCCTGCCTGAGACCGTGATCGCGCTGGCGGCGGAGTTGGAGACCGCGCAACTGACCTTCGCCTCGCTGCTCGACAAGAACGGAGAAACATCTCCGGCGCAGGAGATAGTGGCCTGGTCCTCTCACCTGCTGGCCAATTTGAATCAGTGGCGGGAAGAATCGTTCACGCAGGCCGCGCGCGCGATGGCTGCGGCGGCGGTCAAGCTGGCTGAAACGCTCACGCAGAAGACGCCGGGCAATGCCGCCGAGCAGTATCGCGCGGCGGCTAGGGATCTGGATGAGCTGACACAAAAGATGAAGCGGTCACGCCGAGCGACTATCGAAGACTTCGTGAACTTGGCGATCTCCCTGCGTAACTTCACCCATCTATATCAAGCAATTGCCGGAATGTGAAGCTTATGTGCAGTTCGGGGTTATGTGAACCAGATTCTCCAAGCTCTACAAAGTCCTCTCTCATCAACAATCTCCTGATTTCGCTCGGTTGCTGGTGTCCTTCGCCAAAACCTCGTAACCATTGATATCATTGACTTTTTGCATCCGAGCACGACACTCTACTGGTATGGGGGAATTACTATCTTTGCTGTTTTGCTTTTTCAACGCAACACTCAGCGGTCGATGCAATTTGGCTCTTGAGAACCTTGCCTTACAGCAACAACTCGCCATCCTGAAGCGAACCCAAAAGCGACCGGCAATCAGTACAAAGGACCGCCTGTTCTGGGTCTGGTTATCTCGAATCTGGTCGGAGTGGCGCGTCCCTTTACTCATCGTCAAGCCCGATACGGTCATTGGCTGGCATCGCAAAGGCTTTCGGCTCTTTTGGACCAGGCTATCGCGGCGAAAGATCGGAGGCCGCCCTTCTGCCAATTCCCAAATTAGAGCCTTGATCAAGCAAATGACGCAGGCCAACCCGCTGTGGGGAGCGTCCCGCATCCACGGTGAATTGCTCAAGCTCGGGATCGATAATTCGGAAAGAACCGTCTCCCGGCTGATACCAAAGAATAGGAAGCCTCCCTCACAAACCTGGCGCACGTTTCTCGACAACCATTTCCGGGAGTAAATATCGATTGATTTCCTGACGGTCCCGACCGCGACCTTTCGTGTGCTGTATGTGTTGGTTGTATTAGCGCACGATCGCAGGCGCGTCGCTCACTTCAATGTTACCGAGCACCCGACGGCCGCTTGGACCGCGCAGCAGATCATCGAAGCCTTTCCTGAGGATACAGCGCCTCGCTTCTTACTCAGAGATCGGGATCGGATTTACGGCGAAGAATTCCGTAGGCGAGTGGCGGGAATGAGGATTGAGGAAGTGATGACAGCCCCACATAGTCCGTGGCAATCTCAATATGTTGAAAGGCTGATCGGCTCAATCCGGCGCGAGTGTCTGAACCATGTAATCGTTCTCGGCGAAAACCATCTACGTCGAATTATGAAAAGTTATATCGCTTATTATCACCGTTCCAGGACGCATTTATCGCTAGCAAAGGATGCGCCTATGCCGAGAGCGAAGCAGCCGCCGGATTTGGGGGGCGTAATCGAGATCGCCGAAGTCGGCGGACTACATCACCGCTACGAGCGGAGAGCAGCTTGATGAAGTTATTGAAAATACAGGCCGGACGGAGTTTTGGCGAAGCACACCATGAATGTAAACTTGTGAAAATGCTGGGAGACGATGTTTTCGCTATGGACAGTGGAAGCGGCGGAAAAAGCTTTTGATGTATAACATGCAAAAGCCGATGTTGCGTGAGCTTTCGGCGCCCTGGTACCCGTTATCTTACCGGGGCGCCGAAAGCTCACCGGCGACCGCCGCAAGAATTGATCCCCGCCGATTCCTGATTCAGCCGGGCGGCGCGACCGCCGTCATGACTGTGGACGGCGCGGTCGCAGGCACCCTCGTCGCCGGCAGGCGAAGTCGTGAAGTCATAGGAATTAAGCCATTTCCTACCTTGCTTGCGCGCCCTGAGCGACAGAAATCCCCTCTAGGCGCGCCATATCTTCAGCGAGTTTCCTGGCCCCGCTTTCTGCCCTCACGGGAAGACCGCGCGGCGGCGCCGGTCAATTGTCCCCCTTCCTGATTCGCGCCAGGGAGCTCTTACTGATCTTTGCCACGACGTTGATATGAGGGTTGTCCTTCGCCAAAACCTCATCCGCCTTTAGTTTCAATAACTTGGGGAAACCGGATATAACATGTTAACTGGAGTTATATGAGACCAATGTGAGGCAGTTGGCGTCGGTATGAGGTTTTGGCGAAGGACAGGATAGAGCGATTCAGATCCTACGGCTATCCCGATCATTTCTACCTCGTCATCGGTGTGCTGGAGGTTCTGGGCGGCGTCAGTTTGCTGATTCCCAAAATGACAGGCTATGGAGCAGCATTATTGGCTGTCATAATGGGAGGAGCGTATCTGACTCATCTGACGCATCACGAGACGCCAAACGCCATCGCGACTGCGGTATTTATGATCATTCTTGGACTGTTGGCCTACGGTCGCCGCCCTGAATGGATTCGACCAAAGCAGGAACTACAAAATCTGTGATGCGCCACAATGTTTTCAAACTGTGACTGAGAGTGATAGTGCGTTTCCGCTACATCCCAATCGCCGGCAACCCAGCCTGCCGCAATTGTTCGTTGATTGATTTCACGTCCTTGTCCCTGATTTCGGCCCAGCTCGACAGCGCCTCGGCCAGCGATTTCTGCAACGCCTCTGACGTCGCGACGGCTTGCGTCGTCGGAGTCACATCAGCTCCCTCGACCAGGTTCATTATCGAGAGCAGGTCGCTCGCAAGTCTTGCCAGACTTGAGCCGCCGCCGCCGCGAGGGCCGAAGCCTCCCGCTACGCCTTCAATGCCGGCGGCTTTCTGATCGAGCGCGGCGATTGGTGCGCCAGGCTTCGATTGGCGCGGAGTTGGAGACGAAGCAGGTCGTCGCACCAAAGACAGCGAGGGCGCCAGGTACACGCCAATGACCTGACGCCCTCTACCGGAAGACAGGTCGAGATTGATTCGCCTTATTTTCCGGCGTCTTCATACCAACGCCAATTGCCCCGCAACATGGGTGCCGGGCGGTGAGCCTTCCGCTAAGCTCCTGATTCCGCAAAGAGGGTGACACTCAATCAATCTGGACGGCAGCGCGAGACGTGACAGTTTGTCGCTGTGATAAAGGTAATGGCGTGTCAGCGGAAACGGTGAGTTTGCCGCCTCGTCGCACTAACGCTCTATGGGACGGCCCGCGAAAGCCGGGCCTGGCTCAGCAACAGTGTTTTCTGGATAAGCGCGAAAGACGGCGATGAGAAGCCAGACAAGAAGGACAAACGCGACGATGACGGCGAGGTTTTTGCCCCACTCTTCGTTGCGGAGGCGTTGCTTGTAGCGGCGCTGACACTCAGCCTCGGACAGCTTATTCCACTCTTCGAGGTTGAATGCCATGGATGATTCCTTTCTTTGAGGGGCAACAATGCGTGGAATATAGAACTGGGAAGCGCCAGAACAATGAAGGTGACAGATACACGCCTATACCCGTCACCCTCTGCTGGGGGACGGGGCGACTCAATGTTGCTTTATACGGCGTGTCCAGATGGTAAGGTGTCGTTCAGATGATAATACGGATTTGATGTGGGAAATGGATGTACGCCGTGCGTGAGATTTTGCGCCAGAATCGACCCACAGCGCGTTTTTCTCGACGGGGCGCCTTGGTATTCAGAACGCCCGAATCGACGAACGGCGGTCGATTGTGTTGAAAAGCGCCCTATCACAGCTCAACAAATCTGCGCGCCTGCCTCTCGGCGCGGACGATGATGCCGCGTCGGAGCGGCGGCCACCGTCTCCGCAAACGTTGAACGCGGATCATGGCGCGGATAGAATGCCGCCAGCATTCAGACGATATGGACGGAGCGAGCAGCCGGTTGCCCCCTAAGCTCGGATGGCCTTTTACTTCAGTCTTCATGCCTGAGACGTAAGTTTGGACACAATCCGTTAAAGCTAGTCACCAGGGCCATTTGTATACTTCATGTACGGCGGCGAAAGGAGTTTGCGATGGCAACGAAACAGCGGACCACCAAGAGCGCCGACGCAGTTATTCTCGATGTTCTCAGGAATGAGCTCGCGTCAGACGACCACGCCAAAGCGGAGGGCAAGATTCGACGCCGGCTCCGCCACTACAGCGCCGGGCCATACCAGCAAGAACGTGTCGATCTGTTGCGACGGCTCAAGGACGAGCTCCAGGGCGAGATCCATCTTGGAGAACGATCCCGCTACTACGTCGGCAGGCACGGCAATTATGTTGCGATGGAAGATTTTGACGTCCAGCGCATGACCATGGATTTGGCGCAGTCGTACCTCGACGTACCTGAGGAGGTGATCGCGGCATTTGTCCGGTCCGCCGTTATTTTTTATTACCTGCTTTGACGCCGAACCATACGCTGCGTCAGACGGCCCAGCCTTCTCGGATTCTGCGAGTTCATAGCTCACTGGGTGGCCGTTGCATAGCGCGGGTAGAATGCCGCGCGCAGTCAAACGCTACGGAGGAGTGAAAGGCCGCGGCGGCAAGAAATGGCACTCAATCTCGCCACAATGCATGGTTTCGTCGTCAAGGAAGTCGCCTCCAGGCGAACGTTGCGCGAATCGATGGATCGTGTCATTTGTGCTTGGCGTATGGCAGCCTTGCTGTTCGAGATTTGCTTCGCTACGCCGACCCGTCGGTATTGCTTGGGTCGTCGCGATCACTCGGAATCGCAGTCGGTTTCGACAGCGGGGACTTTGTCCTGGTCGGGAAGTTGAGTAAAGCCGGGCTTGTCAGCCTTTCGTGATTGCAGCGTGGTTGTCGCCGAACGCGGTCGTTAGGCGCCGGAAGAAGCTCCGGTTGGCCCGCCAATTGAACTGTATGAAGAGAACGGGATCATACCTCCTCGTATTGGTCGCAGTGTTTGGTATCCTCTTTCTCCTGTTCTTCGAGATCGACTTGCACTGCACGCAGAAGACCTCGTTTCTGCTGGCGACGTTCGACTTCTCACCGCACGAGGAAGAAATACCCGTCCCAGCAGTGTACCGGCATCCGTTCGCTGTGCCACTGCGTTTGTATCTCGGAGTGATGGTGGGCAGCTACATCCTGCTTCCAGCTGTCGGAGGGGCGCTCGTTGCGCGACGACGGATAACGCTGCGACGCTTTCTGCTCGTGGCTACGGGGGCGGCGGTCGTCCTCCTCGGAAACACCCTGATCCCGATGACAGTGCAAGGAGAGCGCTTCTCGTATCTGAATTGGTGCGCCTTGTTCGTGGGCGCCATCCTTTTGGTAATCGCTGCGTTTGCGGCACAGCTGTCGCGGCCCAGCAATGCTGACTCCAACGTAGACAGCGGCGCCTAACACCTATCTGAGGGCTACAAATCAAGCCAAGTACGCTCGAACCTCTTTTCACTGTGTTCAGTTGCTGTCCGCCATCCGCCGCGATGTTCACCTGCTAAGGATTATTGATCGTGATCGGCGTTGAATAGCGCCTCAAATCGCGCAACTGCCGAAGCGTTCGAAGGAATAGCCGGTTGTACCGGTCCATCATCTGCATCTCGTGTTCGATTGCGTTCTGTTCGCCCACACGCGGGTGTTGGAGGCTTCGTTTTGCGCGGAGTTGGAGAGTTCGCAGGTTGCCGCAGTCCTCGGGCGCCAAGGCAACGAGGGCGTCAGGTACACGCTCAGACCTGACGCCCTATTGATTGGAACAACTCGATACGATGTCGACTCGGAACGATTAACGCCTATCGCCTCAGCAAAATGGGCGCATAATTCATTCGCCCACGTCCTCAAGAATTTTCCCCAGCCCTTGGTGATCGGATTTGACATTTTGTAATACGCCAAACCGGCCCACCGAAGGCTCACCTACGAACCAATTTTTTTTCGGTCTCCGGCACCGCTCCGCATCAGAGGCGATGGTTTCATGGCTCTGCCACAAAATGGGGAGCCTTCGGTTAGCTTGTCACTTTTCGCGTTTGATCGTAAGCTTTCGGGAAAATAAAGTTGAACCAAAATATTTTTTTACCGAAAGCTCACTTATATATGGAAAATATGATGGATATGCTGTGGCTGTTCAGCACAAATAACGCCAGCCCCAACAATTATTGAGTACGGCTCGCAGTTCACATCACTCGGTGTGCCCCGTTCCCCAAGCGATGTGACTTGCGAGCCGAAACTGTAGTAACTCTATAATTGCTGGGTAGTAGATTTGATTGAAGCTTAGGTCTCGACTCGCAGGTTACGCAACTCAGTGTGCCCCGTTCCCTAAACCACGTAACCCGCGAATCGAAGCTTTGTTAGATCCGCAAGCTACGTCGCCCGGCGTGCCCCGTTATGCCGAGCGGCATAGCCTGCGGATCACTTCAAGCGGCGCCAGCCCAAATCCGACCCCCGTGTTTTCTTCAGGCCGGCGACCGCAAGCTCAAGATGTATGATCCTTGATTGTCTCTCTTCAAA
>Ga0126377_10003305_pt1 | contig 11392 bp, 10 predicted proteins | sample PanSoiMetPlot_22_FD_92647 | JGI IMG/M metagenome (GOLD analysis project Ga0126377, IMG submission 92647) | Tropical forest soil microbial communities from Panama - MetaG Plot_22 | ecosystem: Environmental > Terrestrial > Soil > Tropical forest > Bulk soil | place: Panama | collected 2016-02-17
CAAGCGCATCGACGCGGGGCGCGTCGCCAACCAGCCGGCGACCGAGCCGCGCGGCGGCGAAGACACCGTATATCTGACGGTGGTCGATAAAGACCGCAACGTAGTCTCGTACATCCAGAGCATCTTCAGCGCGTTCGGATCGGGTCTGGTCGCGGGCGACACCGGGATCATTCTGCACAATCGCGGCGCGGGATTTTCGTTCGACCCGCAATCGCCCAACCGGCTCGAAGGCGGCAAACGCCCCTTCCACACCATCATTCCCTCGATGGTCTTCAAAGACGGCAGGCCCTGGCTCTCGTTCGGCGTGATGGGCGGAGACATGCAGGCGCAAGGGCACGTCCAGGTCCTGCTCAACATCATCGATTTCGGGATGGACGTTCAACGGGCGGGCGAGCAGCCGCGCTTCAGGCACTTCGACAGCGGCCTCGCGCTCGAATCAGAGATCGGCGCCGACGTGCGGAAGGCGCTCGAAGCCAAGGGCCACCGGCTGACGATCTCGCCGGGGATGTTCGGCGGCTATCAGGCGATTATGATCGATCCGAAGACGGGCGCGCTCTTCGGAGGGTCGGACCCGCGTAAAGACGGCTGCGCGATCGGGTGGTAAGAGTGGGACAGACTTTAGAGCGGTTCTCATTAGCTTAGACGTGAAGCTGTAGTCAGCGTTTGTAATAAACCACCCTACGATAGAACGCGGATGACGCGGATAGGGCGGATTCACGCCGATCTTTTTAGTTCTTATCCGCGATAATCCGTTGTATCCGCGTCATCCGCGTTCTATTACCCCGTACACCGATATGAAAACCTCCCTAGTCTGTCCGCCTACGGTTTATGCTGTGGGCAGACCATTAAGTCTGTCCCACTCAAGGTCTTTCTCACTTGCGAAATTCGCTGAACACAGAATCGCGCTCTTTTTGGTTGGAGTGGCAAGCGAAACACTTTGCCGCGGTTTCCGCCGTTACCATTCGATCCGTTTGGCTGTCGCCTCTGAATTGCTCGAAGCCCCAACCGCCGGTCGTGGTGTACCGTTTGCTGTCCTTTACCATCACATCAATGCGGCGCCGCGGCCCTTCCGTCGTCAGACCTGCGTTCTCCCGCGTTTCAAGGAAGTCGGCCACTAGGACCGAACCGTCAGGATACTTTCCGGAACGATATCCCTCCATCGCTTTTTCGTTCGCGTAAATGTGGTGTATCCCCCCAGAATTTTCAAAGGCGGGACTCTGTGGGCCGACCAATGCGGTCTTTACGTGCGTCCACTGGCGGTATCCCGCAGGATATGGAACCGCGTCGTTTGGCTTGGCCCTCAAGGATAAACTCCAGGTCGTAATGCAAGTCGCGACGAGCGCGAGAAAGATCACTCTTCTCCGCCCGGCGCCTGAAACTAGCGTTCCGGTATTTTCACGAATCGGCATTGTGTCATCCCCCATCTGTTCGAATTGGATAGTATTGATTTCCTATTTCTTCGGATATCCCGGGTCTTCCTTAACTTCGTTGATTTGCGCCGTGTGACGGGCGCTGTGACCCGAGATGAAGATCAGCCATTGATAAGCGTCAAGGTCTTTAAAAACCGGGTGCGCATAAAAATGGCTTCGCAAGTCGTCCTGAGTGTCTTTGATATAGGCGACCGTTTTGTCTCGGCTTGTGTTGAAGATTTTGACCAATTCCTCTTGTGTCGCCCAGCGATTGGTAGGTTTGAGCATTTCAGGAGCTTGCGCTTTGACGCTGCGATTCGTGATCGATGTGCGAATGAGGGCTTCTCTCCCTTTGGCCGCTTCTTTCTTTTCGGGCGCGGCGGGAGACTGCATGAACTGCTTGGTCACCAGGTTGAAGAGCGTCTCTTCGCTGACGGCGATATGCTCGGCGACCTCCGCGATGGACCAACGATCCGGTCCGGCTTTGTATCTCCACTGCGCCTCGCTCAGCCCCTTGATGGCGTCGAGGAAGTTCTGCCGGGTATCTTCAAAGTATTTTACAGCCTCGGCGCGCTCCTGATCGGTAAGCGCGTTTTTCTTCTCGGCGGCTTTATCTTGCGCGTGACCGAAGACCGGCAGACCGATTGCGAAACAAGCCGTAAGTATAAATTGGCGAAGAACGCGAGAAACGGATTGGTTCATAGTTCAATTCTCCCGAGTTAAGTCATCATTTGCGAAATTCGCTGAATACGAAGTCGCGATCCTTTTGCGGCTCATGACATTTAAAACATGCTATCCTGCCTTCCGCGTTTAACCTTCGAACCGTTCGGCTGTCGCCCAGGAAACTCTCAAAGCCCCAGCCTCCGGTCTCAGCATACAGCTTGCTCTCCTTTACCATCACACCAACGCGTTTCCGCTGCCCTTCCGTCGTCACGCCTGCGTTCTCTCGTGTTTCCAGCAATTCAAACACGAGAACAGAGCCGTCGGGGAACCGTCCGGCGCGATATCCTTCCATCGCCTTATCGTTCGCGTAAATGTGGTGGAGCCCTCCAAAACTTTCAAACGCGGGGCTCTGTGGGCCGATCAATGCGGTCCTCACATGCGTCCACATACGGTATCCCTCAGGATATGGAACCGCGTCGTCTGGCTTGGCCCACAAGGATAAACTCCAGGTCGCAATGCACGCCGCGGCAACCGCAAGCGCTACCACCCTTCTCCGCTTGGGCAATGAGATCAGTCTTCCGGCATTTATCGCCATTGTGTTACCTCCCTCCGTTCGAATTATGTAGCGTTGATTAAATACACCGACTGCGCTCCTGCGCACGATAGGCGGAATCGGCAAATCCTGTAACAGATTTTGGGTAGACGGCGGTTTACTGGGGTAGGCTGGCCGAACCGCTTGGTAAAATGTCAACGCCTTCTCTCGTCGCTAGAGGTCGTTGAGAAGTTTTTGAAGGTTTTCTCGATAGCTGCGGCCTGATGTCAGTCGCGTGCCGTCTTTCAAGATTAGCCGGTATTCGCCATGAAACATCGGGTGCAGTTCTTTTATCCTACCGACGTTGACTATCGCCGAGCGATGAATGCGAAGAAATTTATTGGGGTCGAGCCTGCTCTCCAGGCTGTTCATCGTGGCGTGCAGAAGGTGCGATTCGCGTCCGGCGTGTACCTGGACGTAGTTGTCGGCGGCTTCGATCCAGTCAATCTCGTCCACGCTCAAAAATGTGATGCGTCCGGCGGATTTGATTGATAATCGTTCGAGGTGTTTTCTTTCGGCTCCCAGGGCCACCATCATTTTATGGAGCCGTTCGCTGAAGGCTTCGAAGTTTTCGCCCCGAATCCGGCCCCTGGCTCGTTCCAGGGCTTCGGAAAACCGCCCTCCGTCAATCGGCTTCAGCAAATAATCGAGCGCGCCCACTTCGAAGGCGCGCAGCGCGTGCTCGTCATAAGCGGTGACGAAAATGACATGCGGCATTCGTTTTACGCCGACGGCCTCGACCACTCCGAACCCGTCCAGCCTGGGCATTTGAATGTCGAGAAAGACCAGGTCGGGGACGTCGCGGAGGATGGCCGTCACCGCCTCCCGCCCATTCTTGCAGGCGCCGATCACTTCGACGTCCGGCTCTTGTTTGAGCCGCATGCGGATTCCTTCGCGCGCCAGCGGTTCATCATCAACAATAAGCGCCCGAATCTTTCCCACGTTGTTATCTCTTCGCTTCAACTTCGATGATCGTTTCAGTATGAAACGGAAATGCGGCGGTGACTATCAAACCGCCTTCCTCGGCGTCGCACACTTCGAAGCCGCTGCCGGAGCCATAAAGATACTCGAGTCGAGAACGCGTATTCGAAAGGCCGACCCCCTCTACCAATTTTCCGCGCGAAATGTTTCCCCCAGGACCGTTGTCGCGCACCTGAAGACGGAGCATGCCGTTTTGGTGTTCGGCGCGAATATCGATCACTCCCCCAGTTTCGCGGTCCGCGATCCCGTGCCGAATGGCGTTTTCAACCAGGGGTTGAAAAAAGAGCTGAGGGACCAGCGCGTCTAGCGTCGACGGATCGACCTGCATCCTGACGGTCAAACGATCCTGAAAACGGATTTGTTCGATCTCCAGATATCGTTCGAGAATTTCCAGTTCCTGTTTGAGCCTTATTTCGTGCGCCGCGCTTCTGGCCAATGTGACGCGCAACAGGTTACTGAGTTGGAGCAGCATCCGATCGGCCGCGTCGACGTCTTTTCGCATCAGCACAGAGACGCTGTTAAGCGCATTGAAGAGAAAGTGCGGGTGCAATTGCATTCTCAAGGCGTCGAGCTGCGCCTCCACCAGGCGAGTTTCAAGATTCGAGGCCAACAATTCCCTCTCCCGATACCTGCGATAATAATCCGTCGACTGGCTGACGCCGATGATCACCCAATAAACCAGCATTCCGCCGTGAAACTCCGCAATGACGAAATGCCACACCGATTCGAAAAGAGACCTCGCCTCAAGGCGAGGGCCTGTTATTAACCCTCGCGCGATGACGAAAAGGACTATGTTGGTAATGTTGAAGAGCGGAGCGGCGATGGCGTGTACGGCGACGGAGCGGAGTAGTTTTCCGCGTTGTAAAGGAAAACGGTCTGACAGTTTAAGGACTAGTGGTGTCAGTGCGAACCAGGTATAACTTCCTAGCAGCCAGTTGAAGAGTGTTCCCCTCCATTCGATTGTTCCGGCGGACCGCGCCTGAAACATATAACTCTGGCTGGTGAAGAAGAGAGCGAAGCCGGTCCAACAAAGAAAAATGATCGCCCATTTCATCCATCTTATCTGGGGCTTTGATTTTGGCGGCTTGTTTCTCATACCGAATCATTTCGGCTGGTCGAATTTGACGTCGGCGGTGATTTCGATCGCGTCATCCTTCGCGCCGACGCGCATGTTAGAAAGCGTGTAGCCGAGATTCCGACTTTCGATTATGCGCGAGCGCCCGCCGGCGTCGATCTTTATTTTCCGCGGCAGTGAAATCTCGCGGTCGAAAAATGTCGGCAGCTCGATCCGGTTCAGCCACTTGTCGGCTTGCGCGACCGACCGGCGGTCGAACCGAACGTCATGCCCGGCGATCTTCAAATTGAACTGCGCGTCGATCGGCAAGGTGGAACCCGGCGCGGCGCGCATAAAAATCTTCTTCCCTTCGCCGACGAACTCCAACGGCAGAGGCTGATCCTTGATCGAGAAGCTTATGTGAGGCGAGATGGCGTAAGGCACGCCGTACTCGCGCCCGCGCACCCGCGCGTCCACTTCGCCCTGGCCGCTCAACCTCACCGCGATCTTCCCGTCCGCGATGCTCTCGACGTCGAACCGCGTCACGTCCGCGCGCCCCTCGCCGCCCTCGACGTCAGTGTAATTCGTGACGTTGACTATCACGCTGACCTCCTCCGAGCGGATGCGCCCGCGCTTGAGGTGGATGTCGAAATCGGCGTTATGCGCCGAGGTCATCTGCGCCATCAGCGCGTTGATCAGGCGGCGGCTCAACACCGCGCGAAAGTCGCCGGCCAGGTTCAACCCCTCGCACTTTCGCGCGATCTCGTCTTCGAGCGCCATCGGGTCGATGCCGTTCGCGTCCGCCGCGTCGTCCACGAATGAGGCCGGGATCGGCTTCGCCGGGGCGTCCCCGCCGAGCCGCAGCGAGACCACGGCGCGCTTATCGAGCGCGAACAGGGACGTGACGGCGAATTTCAACGGCGCCTGGTATTCGGGCGTCGAAATCTCCATCGGCAAATCGCCCCCGACGTCGAAGCGGCCCGCCGGGATCCGCATCGTCTCCGCGATCTCCATCGGGATTTCGATATCGGGCATTTTTTTGTCCCATGTCCTCGGGTCGAGCCACTCGCCGAAGAGCGTCTTCAGAATGAGAGACGAAATCCCCCCGTTCAGCAATTTCACGTCAGTGACCCGGAGCGGCAACCTCAGCGCGCCTCTGTCAAACTCGCCGCTGTTGATCCGCGCGGTCAGTTGCATGTTCATCGTCACTGTCGATTTCGCCTGGACCCCGATTTTGAAGATCGCCGCGGCCGTTTTCAATTCGCTCTCGACCGAAGTCAGCTTCAACACCCCGCCTTTGGACATCAGAAATTCAACGCCCACGAGCCGCTGCGCCGCTTCGGAAATCGCGCGCTCACTCAATATCACCACGACATCCGAATCATGTAGCGGGTCGGTGAGCTGGAGTTGGTCGCGCAGCCTGCGTAGTTCATTTAGTCGTTCGAAGCCGCTGGTCCGTTGGCCGAAAGCCGTTTGCGCTTCGAGGAATAAACAGAGGATCGCCGAAAAGATGGCGAACGCCAGTCGCATTCTTTGGGAGGTCGGATTACGCATAATCATCTCGGGAATTAGAACGGCTTTCAGGTCAGTGTACGGGTTCATAGAACGCGGATGACGCGGATAGAGCGGATTGGCGCTGGTCTTTTTTGGCTTTATCCGCGATGATCCGCTCTATCCGCGTCATCCGCGTTCTGTTGATTTGGTCCTTGCTGTAAACACCTTGACCCCGTATACGCAATTGAAAACCGACTTAATAGAGGCGGGCGATATTATAACCGCACAGGCTACTCAGCGGCGACAGAGTTATGTTATATAGCCTTCATTCGCGACTGACGCTTTCGACAATATTCAATCTTCACTTAATGAGCGCCGCGAGCGGTAGTGAGTGGGCTCTCGAACAAGCTAATCATAAGCGCGCCGCTCGCTAACGCTCGCGGCGCTGATTCAAGGAGCGCAATGGCGGACTATCCAAACTCGATCTGTTGGCGCTTAATGGCGCCGCGCGCTCATGCGCTCGGCGGCGTACTTCGACTTAACGCTTATGTATATATCGCCCGACGAAGTGGCCGAGCAAAGTAACGACCTCGTAATCGGTTTGCTTGGCAGGTCGAAGCGCGACCTGGACGCGGCGGAACTCATGGTCATACACGTTGAAGACAATCGCGGCATGATTATGCAATGAAAGTAAAAGGCAAGATCGGCGCAGACGATAAGACGGTGGAGTTGTACATCGCCGACGGGCGGTTTGCGCCCCGTCCCGAAGCCGTTCCGTCGCAGGCTTGCGACCTGGGCGGCGAAGACTCGCGCGTCGCGTCGGGACTGATCGACATTCAGATCAACGGCTATGACGGCGTTGACTTCAACGACCCGGCCACAGGCGCCGAACAGATCGCCGCCGCCGCGCGGAAACTCTGGCGCACGGGCGTGACCGCGTTCTGCCCTACGATCATCACCGAATCTTACGACCACATTTCGAAATGCGTTTCCAACCTGATCCGAGCAGCCGACGAATCGCCGGAGTTCGCGCGCGCGATGATCGGAATCCACGTCGAAGGCCCTTTCATTTCGCCCGAAGACGGCCCCCGCGGCGCGCATCCGAAGCGGCACACTCGCGCGCCAGATTGGAACGAGTTTCAACGTTGGCAGGACGCCGCGCGCGGACGGATTCGCATCGTCACGCTTTCGCCCGAATGGCCCGGCGCGATTGATTTCATCGAACGCGCGGCGGCTTCAGGCGTCGTCGTCGCCATCGGCCACACGGCGGCGACTCCCCCCCAGATCGCCGGCGCGGCGCGCGCCGGGGCGAGGATTTCGACCCACCTCGGCAACGGATCGCACGCGAAGATCGATCGCCACCCGAATTACATTTGGGAGCAGTTGGCTAATGACGATCTGTGGGCGAGCTTCATCGTCGACGGCCATCACTTGCCGCCTTCGGTCGTGAAATGTTTTCTGCGCTCGAAAGGCGTCGCGCGCAGCATCCTCGTTACCGACGCGATCGCGGCGGCCGGTAAGCCAGCGGGACGATACCGTCTGGGCAATGTCGAGGTCGAGGTTACGCCAACGCGCCGGGTAAATCTGCCCGGCACGCCTTACCTGGCAGGCTCGGTTTTGGAGATGCATGAGGCCATCGCGAAGACCGTTCAATATTCCGACGCGACGCTCGATGACGCGTTGCGGATGGCGAGCGCGAATCCGGCCGAACTGCTCGGCGTCGCCGCCGACTTCGGATCAATCGAAATCGGGCGCAGGGCGGATTTGATCCTATTCCACTGGGACGAGGAGAATTCAGCGCTCGAGATGACGGCGACGATCGTCAACGGAGAAAAGGTTTATTCATCACGCTGAAACTCTGAAACCTTGAGAAGGCGGCGCGCCACGTACCGTAGGTTGTCCAACCTGCGGATACTTCATAACCAAGCCGCTTGACGACAACTGAAAGCATTAACATGCGGCGGGCTTCATAACCAAGCCGCTTGACGACGCTCGAACGCTTCCATAACCAATCTCCGCAGGTTGGACAACCTACGGTACATTTTTCCGGAGGAGCGGAATGAACAAACAAAATTTGGACGGCCGCGTCGCGGTCGTCACGGGCGCGAGCACAGGCATCGGACGATGGGCCGCAATCGCGCTGGCCGAATGCGGCGCGGCTGTGGCGGTCAATTACAATAAAAATCATGCCGGGGCCGAAGAGACAAAGCGAATCATCGAATCGCAAGGCGGACGCGCCGTAATCGTTCAAGCCGATGTCTCGACCGGACAGGGCGCGCAATCGATGGTCGAAGCCGCGCGCGGGCGCCTCGGCCCCATAGACATTCTGGTCAACAACGCGGGCGATTTGATTCAACGATGCTCGCTGCTCGAATTCAGCGAGGAGCTGTGGGATCGAGTGATGAACCTCAATTTTAAAAGTGTGCTGCTCTGTTCGCAGGCCGTGGCGCCTGAAATGACGGACCGTAAGCGCGGCGTGATCATCAACGTCGGCTCGATTGCCGGGCATCACGGCGGCGGCCCGGGGGCGGCGGTTTACGCGGCGGCCAAGGCGGGCGTGATGTGTCTGACGAAAGGATTGGCCAAGGAGCTTGCGCCTCACGGCGTCCGCGTCAACGGCGTCGCGCCCGGAGTGATTGACACGCCCTTCCACGAACGGATGTCCACGCCGGAGTTGTTGCAACAATTCGTCAAGACCATTCCTATGGGCCGTCTGGGCACATCGGAGGAATGCGGGCGGGTGATCGCCTTTCTGGCCTCCGACGCCGCGAGCTATATTCAGGGCGAGACGATTGAAATCAATGGCGGCCAACTTATGGTTTGACCTAGAGCGATTTGCAATTGGATATACGGTAACAACCACGGGGGACACGGGGAGCACGGGGAAAAGAAAATGAACGGTCATTGCTCTACCTGATTTAACCCCATGTCTCCCGTGGTTGTTCTTTCCGTACACATAATGGCGGCTGGATCGAGGGGGCGGTTCATGCGCGCCGAGATTATTGACTGCTATCCCTGCTATGAGATCAGATTCCGTCGCAGATAAGGCTTACCATGTGGATCGCATCCACTCGACGCAACGTCGCAAATGTTCGCGCATCGCATCGCTCGTGTCATGATGGATGCGCCCATGACCGGGCAACACCCATTCGAACCGATATCGAAGCAGTTTCTCCATCGAGCGTGTTTGCTCCGAGCGTGAGTACCAGTTTACGTTGCGAAACGCCGTCAACGTCCGCTTCTCCGGCGCCCACGCCAGGTGATCGCCGGTGAAGAGAAATTTCTCCCGATAGAGCAACACCTGATGGCCGCGCGTGTGGCCCGGCGTCGGGATTATCAGAAGTTCGCCATCCAATCGCGCCTCCTCTTCGCCCTCGATGACACGCTCTACGCCGAGCCTAACCGCGCCGTCCGCCTCGTGCATCACGCGCTCGCAGCCGAACTCCCTGGCGAAGGCCGCGTGATCAGCTACGTCGTCCCTGTGAGTCAGGAACATCGTCCTGACGCCGCCGATTTCCTTGATCCGCCTGACGAGAGGCGAGGCGAAGCGCGGCGAATCAACCAGCACGTTCCCGCCCACTTCGTCCGGACGCGCGATCAGATAGCTCCACGCCCCGTAGCTCGATTCGGAAGTGAAGCCACAAAAGTAGACGTTTTCGGCGATGTGCGAAGGGAATGAAGCGACGGTCTGGCGCAGGTCGTGTTTCGTGAGCGCGCCAATGGACGCAGTCGGACAGGAAACCAAAGCCTTGAGAGACTGGCTGATTTCCGCCGCCGTTTCCGGCTGGCGGTAGACGCTCGATTGATCGCCGTGGTCGTGGAAATGCGAGGGCGCGATCTGGCGGCAGGTGTCACAGTCGATGCACGAGTCGTCAACGAAGAAGTCGCCTGCGATGTTCTGCGGCAATCGCCGCGTCCGGTCAGCCATGCGCGTCTCTATAATTCGCACAACTTTGTCGGGAAATTGAGTTAACATTATCCCCCCAGATCAGACACTGGCACAAATCAGGTTTATCGCTCATCAACTAATTTAGCTGAAGAGGTTGTTCATGAAAAAACACATTCATTTTTGTTGTCTTCTCAGTTTGACGGCGCTGGCGACAATGCTTTTTATGGCATGCAGTGGCGGCTCCGTCGGCCAAAAAACTAGCGCCGCCAACCCTGAGACTTTCATTAAGGAAGCGGAGAAACGTTACCTGAGCGCGAGCATTAAAGACAGCCGCGCGAGCTGGGTGCAGAGCAATTTCATCACCGACGACACGGAGACAATCGCGGCGGACTCCAAAGATAATCTGATCGCGGCGATCAAAGAACTGGCAGACCAATCGCGCCAATTCGACGGGCGCCAACTGTCGCCGGACGTGGCCCGCAAGATCAAACTGTTGAAGCTGGCGGTCCCATTGCCCGCGCCTTCAAATCCCGCCGAGCGCGAAGAACTGACCAAGATCGCGGTCGGCATGGAGAGCGCGTACGGCAAATTCAAGTATTGTCCGGAGCAAGGCGCCAAGATCGGCGAAGCGGCGAAACCGGGCGCCGCGGGCGGCGAAGCGAAGAAGAAATGTCTGAGCATCGGCGACCTCGAAGAGATCATGACCAAGAGCCGCAATCCGGGAGAGGTGAAGGAAGCCTGGGCGGGATGGCACAAAGTCTCGCCGCAATACCGCAAGGATTACGCCCGTTTTGTCGAACTGGCCAACAAGGGCGCGCTCGAAATGGGCTTCAAGGATGTGGGAGCGATGTGGCGGTCGAATTACGACATGGAGCCTGAGCAATTCGCGGCGGAGATGGAGCGGCTGTGGCTGCAGGTCAAGCCGTTATACGATTCGCTGCACACTTACGTGCGCGGCAAGCTGCGGCAGAAATACGGCGACGCGGTTCCTGCGACCGGCCCGATTCCGGCGCATCTTCTCGGTAACATGTGGAGCCAGACTTGGGGCAACATTTATGACCTAGTCAAACCCGCCGAGACTGCGCCGACCTACGACCTGACCAAAATCCTCGTGGCGAAGAAGACCGACGCCAAACAGATGGCGCGCTACGGCGAAGCCTTCTTCACTTCGCTCGGCTTCAACCCGCTGCCGCAGACCTTCTGGGAGCGTTCGCTCTTCACCAAGCCGCAGGACCGCGACGTGGTCTGCCACGCCAGCGCCTGGGACATCGACAACCAGAAGGACGTGCGGCTGAAGATGTGCATCAAGA
>Ga0126377_10003306_pt1 | contig 11392 bp, 8 predicted proteins | sample PanSoiMetPlot_22_FD_92647 | JGI IMG/M metagenome (GOLD analysis project Ga0126377, IMG submission 92647) | Tropical forest soil microbial communities from Panama - MetaG Plot_22 | ecosystem: Environmental > Terrestrial > Soil > Tropical forest > Bulk soil | place: Panama | collected 2016-02-17
CCGAGCGCGGACAGCTCCTTGCGCTCTTTCAACTCGCGCTTGCCGACCGCGATGTAATCTACGCGGTTGGCCTCGACCCAAGCGCGAAACTCGTCGAGTGATTTCACCTGCGGGAAGAAGACCCATTCGTTGCGGGTGAGATAGGGGAGATGCGGTTTGCGCGCGACGATCCGTTTGCCGCCCGTCGCGCCGATCGACGACAGGTAATCGCGCGCGGCGAGGATCTCGGTGGGTTGGCTTTCCAGAAAACGCGTCACGTCTTTGCGCGATTCAGCCAGCGAAAGCGCAAACATCGTGGCGACCATCGCGACTGGAATCAAGGCGAAAGCGCTATTCTTAAGCCACCCCAGAGACCGCGCCATTCCAAGCCACGCCGCCGCGGCGAAGACTGCGAAGCCTGAAAAGAGAGCCATCACGAAAAAGTAGTATCGCGTCTCCCAATGATTGAGCGCCATCAGCAGCAGGTAGAGCGCGCCTGCGATCAAGACCAGCGCCACGTTCTTCGACCGCCTCCTGGTTAGGGCCAATAAAACGCCGAAGCCCGCCATCCACGCGACCAACTGATTGACCAACGTCTCTCGGCAGCATTTGCGGAGGCTCTCGTAAAGGTTCGCCGGATATCGCGCCAACAGTCGTCTGGGATCGTAGCGGAGCACATCGCCGAACGAATGAAACGATGCGGCGAGCGAGCGCGTGGCGTCCTGATTGGTCTTGTTGGCGACCAATTCGGGGTAGAACTCCGTCGCGAGGTTCAAGTAATTGGTGTTGTAAAACGGTGAGCCGTGGCGTTTGTAATTGGCGATCAGCCAGGGCGAGGATACGACCAGGAAAAGGGCGACGAAGATCGCCGACAGCGCCAAACGTCCGCGCCATCTCTGTTTGAAAAAATCGAGCAGCGTGATCCCGATCAGACACGCGGCCGGCAGAAAAAGCCCGTTGTAGCGGGTGAGATAGACTGCGCCCGCGATCGCTCCGCCGAGCGCCACGCGCCATCGCGGCGCGACCCGCTGATCAGTGAATACAACCAGAGTCGCCAGACACAAGAGCAAAAAGAAGACGTCGGTCGCCGCGTTGATCGAAAACTGGGGAAACTCTCCGCTCACGAGGGTGAGGAGTTGCGCGCCGACGCCGACCCAATAGCCGAACAACCGCGCGAACAGAACAAAGACCAGCGCCCCGCACAGGACCGCGCAAACGACCGACATCCATTTGCCGACAGTGAACAGATCGCCGCTCCTCCCGACGAGTTTCGCCACGAGGGCGAGCGTCGCAGGATAGCCGGGACCTTGAAACGTGTTTTGCGGGAAATGTCTCGCGGCAAGACGTTCGGCGTCGGGCGCGTAGAACTGATAGAAATCGGTCTCGGTGGCGTAATTGCCGAACGGATGTTTGCGGGCGATGTAGGCGAGCGTGAGGAAGTGAATCAATGAGATAAGGATGATCGGCGCCGCGTGTAGGAACAACCTCCGCCAAGAGGCGCGCTTTATCACAAACTCCTCATACTCGAATGGCTCAGACAGCTCGTCGGCTCTGGTCTCGTTTTTCGAATAGCTCATTCTTGCTACAGATCCTGTTTTTTCATCTCTTCCAACATGTACTCCGACGCGCGCCACGCGAGCGCCATGATCGTCAGCGTAGGATTCTTATGCGTCCCCGAAGCGAAGGCGGCGGCGTCCATCACAAAGAGGTTCTTCACGTCCCAGCTCTGATTGAATTGGTTGAGCACTGACGTCTTCGGATCGCCGCCCATGTGCGCCGTTCCCATCTCGTGAATCGAATGGCCGGGCTTATCCGGCTCTTGCAGGCTTATGTCAACGGCCTTGGCGGCCGCAAAAATCTCTTCGTATGTCCGCCTGATGTATTTGTACATATTGGAGTCGTTCGATTCCCACGGGTGGTGGATCTTCAGAACGGGCATTCCCCATTTATCTTTCACCGAAGGATCGAGTTCAACGAATTTGTTCGGGCTGGGGAGCATCTCGCCGTGCGAAGCCAGAGTGACGCGAGCGCCCGTCCATTTGCGCACTTCTTTTTTGTATTCGCTGCCGAAGCCGCGAATATTCTTCGCGTTCTTGTCGGGACGCATCCTGATGCGGGACGAAGGTTCGATCTGGAAGCCTCGCAGGAAATCGCGCTTCTCGTTCGGGCGGAAATAACCGAACCAGGGAATGATGATGTGAGAGCCGCCGATGCCGTCGCCCGCTTCACGGTCTATAAAGAAGAGTTCGGGGAAATAGGCTCGCGCGCCGACGTCCAGGTGCTCAATGAAGTTTTTGCCGATCATCCCGCTGGAATTGGCGATGTTCGACATCAGCAGCAGGCGCGTGCTTTCGAGCGTACCGCAAGCCACAACCACTATGCGCGCCTTAACCTCGCGATCCTTTCCCGTTGTCTTGTCGATGAAGCTGACGCCTGAGGCCAGCCCCTTCGCGTTGACGTTGACCTTGTGCGCCATCGCGTTAGGAATCAGCGTGAAGGTCCTTGGATATTTCTTCATCAGCGGCGCGATCTGGCGGAAGGCCGAGTTGTAGAACGAGTTTGTTTCGCAGCCGTTCTCGCAGCCACTGCAATAATGGCATTGGGCGTATCCGTTGTAAGCCTTGGTCAACATCGCGCGGCGCACTCGAATGGCGCGCAGCCCGGCCTTTTCAGCCGCCTTTTTGATGGCGACGTCGGAACATTTGAATGCCACTGGCGGAAGAAAATTGTCGCTGTCGGGCAGATCGGGATGGTTCTCTTTCGCGCCGCAGACGCCCATGAAGATTTCGGCCTTGTCGTAATAGGGCGCGATGTCTTTGTATTCAATCGGCCAGTCAAGCCCCTGCCCGTCAATCGAGCGCATCTTGAAATCGTTTTCGTTGAAGCGATTGGCGAATCTCCCCCAAAACATCGTGCGCCCGCCGACGTTGCGCGCGCGGAACCAATTGTAAGGCATATTCTCGGGAGTCGTGTACGGCTCGTCTTTCGTGCTGCCTTCGAGCTTATACTTCTTGGTGAACTCTTCGGGATCGACGAGCGGCTCCTTAAAACCGCGATACGGATCGTCATACGGCCACGGGTCGTGATAGACAAAATCTTCGTCATTCATATACCTGCGCAACGGCCCGGCGTCGAGCATTGCGACCTTCAATCCGGCCTGAACCAGCGTCCAAGCCGCCGTGCCTCCTGCGGCGCCCGACCCGACAATCACAACGTCGTAAACAGGAGGGCTGGCGACTCTTCGCTTCTGACTCCTCATAAAGACAATCCTTTCTTTCGCCCGAAGATTGTCTTTCGGGCGACCAACGCCGAAATGATTTAGCGGATGAATTCAAGGGATGTTTAAGAAAGGCATTGTATAATGCGGCGGCCATAAACGCACGTTACAGATTGAAATTTGAGGGTTGCAGCTAGGCTCAACAGCCGGAAAGTTTCAGGGAGCGCATATGCTCATCGTATTCGGCGCCAAGACGGTTAAGACGCCTGTGAAAAATGGGCTGAATCTGAGGAAGCATTGTGACAGATGCCACTTCCTGTCCGACATGCGTGAGCACAGCTACAGACAGTATTTCACTCTCTTCTTCATTCCGGTTTTCCCCATCTCGAAGGGCGAGTCTTTATTGGTCTGTAATAGATGCGGAGCCTCTTTTTACATTCAGGCGGAAGATTATTTGGCTGCAGAAGTGGAAGGCCCTTCTTACTTCGCAGGCGTCACGAAGGAAGAATCGGCGACGGCTGTGGAGAAGTTGGTCATTGTCTGTGACTATTGCGAAGGCAGACTCCGTATTCCAATGACGGGCCGGCGGCTTCGTGTGACCTGCCCGCATTGCAAAAGGAAGTATGAGGTCTAACGTCGGACCCACCCGAGTGTCATACGCTTCGGTCAAGGATCATCAGACCGGCGATTCTGGCGAAATTGAGAACTGATCGGGTTAGACAGACTAAAATCTGTCCAACTCCCGGCTGTTTCAATTTACCTGAAAGTGACAGGTGAGGAGTGACGAGTGACGAGAATTCCATTTAGCGGAGCGGTTCATTCCCATCACACTATCGAAATCGATTCGGATTCGCGGCCTTTTGGAGACTAGACATTTTCAATGAGTTCTCGTCACTTTTCACTCGCCACTTGTCACTTTTGAGAATTTAAGGAAGCGCGACGTAAGGCGCGAGGAAGTTCCGGGCCGACGCCGTATCAGTGCGATAAACGACGTTGGTCGAGCGACAGACCGCGTCACCCGTAATGGTGATTGCGACTAGTAGTCGCGCGCCGTTGTAATCCAAGAAATTCGGCCCGCCTGAATCGCCGAAACAGGCGCCGCCATTGCCAGTGGCGGGATTCTGCGACAGCCGCAGAAAAGTTTTGTTCAACGCGTTGAAACCGGAAAAGGCGTACATCCTCGGCACGGGATTTCTATCCTGGAAGAACGGCGGGCCTCCGCCCGTCACTCGATTTTGCAATCCGTACCCGACCGGGGTGAAGACGGCGTTCTTCAATCCATTCCTCGTGGATAATTGATCGAGCAGTCCGGCGGGTGGAAGCTGCGCGGGAGTTATTCCCCCTGTCTTACTGGCGCTGACCATCAAAACCGCAATGTCCCCGGTGTCGCTCTGGGCATGGTTGAAATTCGGATTGGTAACGACCTGAGTGACTGGAATAAGGTTAGTCTGACTGCTGGTCAGAGCGCCGAAGGGAATCGAACTGTCGAAACTGACGAAGGCCGTATAGCCGAGCGGCGCCAGATCGTTTTCGAAGAAGACCGTACAATGACTGGCGGTCAAAAAGACATTCGGCGCGATCAGCGTACCCGAACAGATCGGGGAGATATTGCCTGAGCCCGGAGCTTTGACGATGAACGCGCCGGAGTTGTTGAAAACATTGTTTGTGTCCACGAAACCGTAGACGATGGCTTTCACGCGAGACGGATCGATGAACGTGACAGAGGCGGCCACGACAAACGCAAGGGTGAGCAGATAGCGAGTGTGACGCATTGCATATCCTCCATTGGGTTTTGAAGTTCGAATGGTCTGGGAGCAAAAGAAAGCGGTTCGTAGAGGCCCGCCGCAATTATACCTACTGCGTCACTTCCCGTCTCGCATTTTTTCTATTCTGTAAAGATGCGTTCTGGTCCGCAGATAAAACGCCTTGCCCGCGATGGCGGGTGAGGCAAGGAAGCCTTCGTCGAGATGATTTTCCGCCAGCGGTTCGAAGGTTCTTCCCGGACGGATTACGGTAATCTTGCCGTCTTCGCTGAAGAGCCAGATTTTTCCGTCGGCGTAAACGGGCGAGGCGGAGTATTCGCCTCCGATACGTTTTTGCCAGACCAGTTCCCCTGTCTTCGCCTCAACGCAACTGGCGATGCCGTTATCGCTGACCATATAAATCAGGTCGTCAATCAACAGGATCGAGGGTTTGTTTGAAACTCCGCGCTTGAACTTCCAGGCGACGTGGGTGTCGGTAATCAGCCCATTGCCGCCGGTTCGCACCGCAAATAACTGTCCGGCGGAAAATCCCGTCGGGTAGAAGATCATTCCGTGACCGATCACGGGCCGAGTGCTGGCCGAATGTTGAGCGCGCTCCTCGACGCGCCAGAGTTCCTTGCCGGTGAGCGGGTCGTAGGAATAAGCGGCTTTCGCTCCCAGGCTGATCAACTCCCACCTGCCGTTGATCAGCGCGACGTGCGGAGTGGAGAAGGCCTTGCGCATGTCTCCATCTGCGGCGATCTTGCCATTCGGCTCGACGTCTTGAAAGTCTATTGATCGTTTCGTCAGCCAAACCGTCTTTCCGGTCTGTTTGTCCAGCGCGACGACGAACTGATGGTCGCTGCCATCGAAATGCATGATCAGCAGATTGCGAAAGATGATCGGCGACGATCCCGCGCCGCGAAAATGATTGCACTCGAAGTCGCGGCGCTCCCACAGAACCTTGAAGCTCTTCGTATCAATGCATGCCGTGCCAGGCGATCCGAACGTGATATAAACTCGCCCTTCTTCGATCACCGGCGTGGGCGAGGCGTATGTGTTGAATGGGTGCGCGTATTGAGGTTGCGCGACGTCAAAGAGCTTCATGTCATGAACCACGCGGCCCGTCTCGCGGTCAACGCAGACCGCGAAAAGTTTGCGGCCGTCCTGCGTGGCGGTGGTCAGCCATATTTGATCGCCATAAATGACCGGGGACGACCAGCCGCGGTCGTGGATCGGCGTCTTCCAGACTACGTTGTTCGTCTCGCTCCAATTGAGCGGCAGGTCGCGCGCGTCCGAATGGCCGTTTCCATCCGGCCCGCGGAACTGCGGCCAATCGTCGCCTGCGTAGGCCAGCAGGCAAAGGAAAACGAGAAGGAATGCCGGAATAAGCTTCCCCATCTTCGTATCATCTCCCTTCGTTGATCGTCAAAACTTTCAACACCCATTCGTCAGGATCAATGGTCACGCTCTGCGGCTTCGCGTCGAGCTTGAAATTGAACGTTTGTTCGCGTTCGGCGTCCCGGATGATTTCGTGTCGAGTCGCGCCTCCGATCTTGAACTCGATGTCGAGCGGCATGCGAAAGACCGTAGGCGATTGTCTCTGCGCGACGCGCAGCTTCAGCTCTTTCGCGATCTCGTCCCAACTCCAGGTCGCGTCGTAGACTGGGTAGCCCGGCTCGAAGATCCACTGCTTGAAGAACCAGTCGAGCGGTTGGCCGTAGTGGAATTCCATCACCTTTCGCAAATCATCGGTCAGCGCATTGCGGTCGCGATAAGAGCGATAGTAGTCGCGAATGCCGGCGAAGAATTTTTCATCGCCCATCACGTGACGGAGCATATGCAATGTCCAGCCGCCTTTCTGATAGTTGTTCGCGTTGAGCAGCTTGGTCAGGTCGGTGATCGAAGGGTCATATATCGGAGGCGCTTTGGCCCCCTGCGATTCATACGACTTGATGTATTGCTCCTTGTCGGCGTCCATCAGCCGGACGAATTTGTCGCGGCCGTCGGCGCGCTCGAAAAAGAGGTGGCCGAAGTAAGTGGCGAAACCTTCGCTCAGCCACAGGTGATGCCAGTCCGCTTCGGTCACCGAATCGCCGAACCACTGGTGGGCGATCTCGTGCGCGTTAGTGCCTTCGCTGAAGAGGTTTTCGGCCAGAAATATGTTGCTCGAATTTTCCATCCCGCCGTAGCGCGTCGAAGACTGCACTAGCGCCAGCTTCTCGTATGGGTACGGCCCGATCAGGTTGGAAAAGAACTCGACGATCTGTTTCGCCCTGCCGTAGCCTTTCAGTCCGTTGTCGCGGTCTTTAGGGAAGAGGTAGTAGAAAAGCTCCACGTCGTCGCCCGCGCGTTCGACAGTTCCGACGTCGAGGATCGAAAACTCGGTCGCCCCGATGACCATGCAGTAGGTGGGGATCGGCGTCGTCTCGCTCCAATGGGTCATGACGGTTCCGTTTTGCAGGCTCGTTTTTTCGATCAATTTGCCGTTGGCGATAACTTCCATGCGAGCTGGCGCGGTGACGAGGAATTCCACCGTGGCTTTATCGTATGGGTGATCAATCGAGGGGAACCAGTGGCGCGCGCGGTCGGGCCAGTTATCGCCGAAGACCGTGAAGTCGCCGAACTTATTTTTGCGGATGATCAATCCGTCCGCCGGCCGCCCGTGGTATTTGATAGTAACCCGTCCTCGGTCGCCGCGACGGTAATCGCCCGAAAGGGCGATGGTAAGCTTTCCGCCCGTATGTGTGAACTTCGCTTCGCGCTGACCTTCGGTGACCCGATCAACGGTCAATCCCACCAGATCGAGCGGGATCGTTTTCACGCCGTCCTGTTCGAACTCGAAGAGGATTTCCGCCTCCGCCTGGATCTCGTCGCTCGCGTCTTTGATCGTCAGGTTCAGCCGGTAATGAATGGCGTCGAGCGTCGCGTTGCGCGGGTAATCGTCGGCGGCGGCTGGCGTGGCGCATTGCGCGCACAGCAGCAGGGCGAAAACGAATCGGGCGGGTCGTTCCATCGTGTGGGCCTTTCAATTAAGGTGATGGGGAAAGCGGGCGCATCATACAATTGAAATGTCGGAACTCGCAATCACCCTGGATTTTACCCGATTCCGTTTTCGGCAATTACTTCCACCACTTCTCCAACCCGCGCGACGCCGCCTTTGACGATCCTTCCGACCTGTCCGCATTGGCCGAAGAGGCGCTTCGGCAGGCGGTTGTCTATTTTCGTGATCGAGCGGCAGGGCTTGCGCGCTTCGGCGATCTCGATGATCGCTTCGCCTATGCGGAGCCGCGAGCCGGGTTTGAGAGAGTCGAGGTCGATGTTTTCGGTGAAGAGGTTCGCGCTCAGGCTTCCGGCTGAGATTTCAAAGCCTTCGTTCTGTATCTTGCGCAGGGTTTCTGCGGCGAACAGGCTGACCTGGCGATCGGGATCGCGCCCCGCGTGACTGTCGCCGCACAGTCCGTGATCGGCGATCAGTTCGGCGGATTCGACCGGAGTTTTGCCTTCGCCTTTCCGCGATCCGACGTAAACCCCGGTCAATTTTCCCGTCAAAGAATTCATATGGAGAGGAAACCTGTTTGACCACAAAGAACACAAAGAAGAACACGAAAGGGCGCAAAGCAAATAGAAAAGAAAGACCAGAGTCCTGAAGAATATTTGTGATTTTCTGTGTTCTTCTTTGTGTTCTTTGTGGGCGCCTTCCACAATCAATAAGCCGCGATGTGGTGAATCGCCTCGAGCACGTCGTCGGTCTGCGGCAGGATCGCGTCTTCGACGTCGGGCGCGTACGCCACGAAGCAATCGAGCGCGGCCACGCGTTTGACGGGCGCGTCCAACTGATCGAAGAGTTCGTCGGCGATGCGCGCGGCGATCTCCGCGCCGTAACCCCACGAGACGCAATCTTCATAAACTACGAGCGCGCGGTTGGTCTTCCTGACGCTGCGCTCGATCGCCCCCCAGTCATACGGGTTGAGGCTGCGCAGGTCGATCACCTCGACGCTGATCTCCTCATTGGCGGCATGTTTGGCGGCGATGAGAGAGCGTTGAACCAGGGCGCCATAGGTGAAGATCGTCAGATCTGTCCCTTCGCGGACGACTTTGGCCTTGCCGAACGGGATCATGAAATCGGGTCCGGGATATGGGCTCTTGTTGTATGTCTGGCGGTAGAGGTGTTTGTGCTCGAGGAAGAGCACCGGGTCGTCGCACCGGATGGCGGTGCGCAACAGCCCGTTCGCGTCGAGCGCGGTTGACGGCATGACCACGCGCCATCCGGGAATCGATGTGAAGGTAGAGACTCCCGACTGGCTGTGATAGATCGCGCCGCCTTTCAGATAGCCTCCCACCGGAACGCGCACGACCATCGGGCATTTCCAACTGTTGTTGGAACGCCACCGCAACAGCGGCGCCTCGTCGCGCAGTTGCATAAAAGCGGGCCAGATGTAATCGAAGAATTGGATTTCCGCTATCGGCTTCAGACCGCGCGCGGCCATTCCCAACGAGCGGCCGATGACGTTGGCTTCGGCCAGCGGGGTGTTATAGACGCGGTCGCCGCCGAACCGCCGCTGCAAATTGGCCGTGACCTTGAAGACTCCACCTTTGCCCTTGAGGCGGTTCAGATATTCAGCGCGGCTGGCGTCGGCCACGTCTTCGCCGAGCACGACGATGCGCGGATTGCGCTCCATCTCTTCGTGCAGGCAGCGGTTGATCAGATCCACCATCGTGCCTTCTCTGCCGTTCAAACTCGCCTGATCTTCAGTGTCGAATTCGGGCGAAGTCGGATCGACGTCCGGCGAATAGACGTAGAGCGTCGCCGATTCTTTCGGCGGTTGAGGCTTTCCCATCGCCCGTTCGGCGGCCTCGTTGACCTCCGCGTCGGCCTCGTTCTTGACCTTCTGCAACTCTTCGTCGGTCAGAACTCCCTCGCGGACGAGCAGATCGCCGAGTCGCTTGATCGGGTCGCGGGCGGCCTCCATGACGCGCTCCTCTTCGGGACGATAGAGCGTTTCGTCGTCCGATTGCGAATGCGAATAAGGCCGGATGACGTGCGCGTGAACCAGCGCGGGGCCGCGGCGTTCGCGCACGTATTCAACGGCGCGACTGAGAGTTTCGTAACTCGCCAGAAAGTCGGTCCCGTCGCACTCCTCGACATAAAGGCTCGGGAACGAAGAGACCAGCCGCGAGATGCTCCCGCCGGCGGTCTGGACTTCCACCGGCACCGAGATCGCGTACCCGTTGTCTTCGATCAGGTATAAAACCGGCAGCTTCAGATTGCACGACGTATTGAGCGATTCCCAGAATTCACCCTCGCTGGTCGTGCCGTCGCCAGCCGAGACGTATACCACCTCGTCCTTTTTGAAATGGGCCGCCCGGTCCTCGATCTCTTTGATCATCGAATAACGATAACCGGCCTCGGCCGCGCCGACGGCCTGTAAAAACTGAGTGCCGGTAGCGGATGAGCGTGAGAAGATGTGAAGATCGGGGTTGCTCCAATGCGAGGGCATTTGACGGGCGCCGGAATTAGGATCGTCTTTCGCAGCCACGGCGGCGAGCAGTTGATCGTAGGGCGTGATACCCAGGCTCAAAACAAGAGCGCGGTCGCGGTAGTAGGCGAAGAACCAGTCGTAGGCGGGCCGCAGCAGCAACCCGGCGGCGGCCAGAACGGCCTCGTGCCCTACGCCGTTGATCTGGAAAAAAATACGATTTTGCCGCTTAAGCAATAGTTCTTTATCATCAAGCCGGCGCGAAGTGTACATCGTTCGATACGCGCTGATGAGGGGCGCAGGGGCGAGCGCAAGACGGCGTTCAACCATAAGATCAGTCACCATAATTATGGAGTGTCTCCTTGTGCCGTGTCTTCGTGTATGTTGTAGGGAGGCCCTTCCTTATGTCTGCGATTCGATAGCTCAGTCTATACAACGCGCGTTGGATTGTGCAAGCCGCATTTAGTGTGCGAACATTCGCCCCGATTTGGTTATTGGTCTTACCGGATTACAAGCTTGGGCGCTTCACATCCATCGGCGCCCGGCTTCGGTCAATGAAGGTTCGGAGAATCTTCCGGCTAAAGCGAGCGCGCTGGAAGCGATGCGCGCCCGGGGATTTTGGCCGGGGGATTTGACCAGGGGTTTGGAGAAGATACAGATGAAGCTGAGTGAAGAGCAAATCCAGGACGCTCTTTCCCGCCTCTCGGATTGGAGGCTGGAAGGCGATTGGCTGACGCGCGATCTGAAATTCGAAAACTTCAAAGGCGCGATGGAGTTCGTCAACCGCGTCGCCGACGAAGCCGAGGCCATGGATCACCATCCCGATATTCTGATTCACGGCTGGAACAAGGTCCGCCTGAGTGTGATGACCCACAGCGAGGGTGGATTGACCGAGAAGGATTTCAAGCTCGCCGAGCGGATTAATGGACTGGTTTAGAGCCATGCAGAACGCATCGTATTCGTTCGGCGTTTTA
>Ga0126377_10003307_pt1 | contig 11390 bp, 10 predicted proteins | sample PanSoiMetPlot_22_FD_92647 | JGI IMG/M metagenome (GOLD analysis project Ga0126377, IMG submission 92647) | Tropical forest soil microbial communities from Panama - MetaG Plot_22 | ecosystem: Environmental > Terrestrial > Soil > Tropical forest > Bulk soil | place: Panama | collected 2016-02-17
GCCCAGCCAGCGATGCAAGTCGGTGACGACATGAAAGAAGTCGCGGACTCCCTTCGACCCTTCGCCCAGCGTGGCGCCGGTGTAAGGATCGAGAAATATGGTTCGCCCGCCTCCCGGCCCCGCGCCGGGATCGCCTGCCAGGCCGAACTCCACAGGCTCTATCGCCCCGGCGCGCAAGCTGACGGTCGTGATCGACGTGTCAGGTTGGGCCTCGCGAGCTTTGGCAAGTAGCGTCTCCAGCGAAAGGCGAGACGCGTTAGGGGAAGGCGAAGCGACACGACTGTCACGCGTGTCGGCCCAGTAGGCGATCTGCCGTTCGTAAGTCAGCGCCACGCCGGTGGCCGACATGACCAGGATGACCAGGCCGGCAATGACGCCAACCGTCAGGTGACACCAGAAAAGAACTTTGCGAAATAGTTTCATTTGGAGCAAATCCTCTCAGACATCCGCCCAACGGCGCAGTAGATTGTGATAAACGCCCGTGAGTTGAATGACGGACGGGTGGTCCGGCATTTCAGAGCCGACGCGCTGAATCGCCATATCCAGATCGAAGAGCAGCGTGCGTTGCCCGTCGTCGCGCACCATACTCTGAATCCAGAAGAACGACGCCAGCCGCGCGCCGCGCGTCACCGGCCGCACGTGATGGAGACTGGAAGCGGGATAAATAACCATGTGACCCGCCGGCAGTTTGACGTTGTGCAATCCGTAAGTGTCTTCCACCGACAACTCGCCGCCGTCATATTCGTCCGGGGCCGCGAGAAACAGCGTCGCCGAAAGATCGGTGCGCACGCGATGCGGGGCGCCGGTTACCTGGCGGACGGCGTTGTCAATGTGTGCGCCGAAGGATTGCCCGCCCTGATAGCGGTTGAAGAGCGGCGGGAAGACCTTCAACGGCAGCGCCGCCGCCATAAACAAAGGATTGTCTTGCAGCGCCGTGAGGATCAACTCGCCGAGCTCGCGAGCCACCGGGTGATCCTCCGGCAATTGCAAGTTGTCTTTCGCCCGCGCCGACTGATGTCCGGCGGTGACGCGTCCGTCAACCCAATCTGACTGATCGAGCTTACGCCGGCAACGCTCGACCTGCTCAGCGGTCAGGACGTCTGGAATGTGCAGCAGCATTGTTTGCTCCTCTATTACCCTGGGAGCGCAGGCATCCTTGCCTGCGGGCCCATCCTTAAGGAGCGATGCGCCGCTACTTACGGAGCTGCCCGCAGGCAAGGATGCCTGCGCTCCCAGGGATGATTTTCTTTTAGAACCGAAACCCGGCGCTCACCATAACTGAACGACCAGCGCCCGGAATGAGGTGTCCTCCGCCCAGCCGGTCGAAGTAATTCTCGTTGGTCAGGTTGTAGAGGTTGAGCCGCAAGTCGATATGTCTCGACGCCGGGAATGACGCCATCGCGTCGAGCAGCCAATATCCGTCCACTTGCCGTGTGTTTATGTTGTTGCCGAAGCGGCGTCCGACAAAGCGCGGTCCGCCGCCGAGCGTGATCCGATGCGGAAGCAAATAGGTCGTCCAGATGTTGAACGAATGGCGCGGCGTGTTCTGAATCGCCTTGCCGACCTCAGTCGCGGTGTTCGACTTGACGATCTCGCTGTCAAGGAAGGTGTAAGCGCCGAAGACCCGCAGTGCGCGGGTGACGCCGCCGCTCGCGCCCAACTCTACGCCCTGAACGCGCTGACGTCCCTGCAGTACCTGCGGCGGATCATCCGGCAGAATGCCCGGCGTGCGCGCGTTGGTTTTCTCCACGCGGAAGACGGCCCCGTTCACCGACAGGCGTTCGCCGATCAAGTCCCACTTGCTGCCGACCTCAATGTTGTAGGTTTTCTCAGGCTCGATGGCGGTGTTGGCCGTTGCGTATGACAGTCCTTCCAGCGAAGGGCTGAGCGACGTGGAGTATGAAACATAAATGCCGCCCTCTTCCTTCGGCTTGACGACCACTCCCGTGCGCCAACTGACCATCTCGTCCAGACGTTCGACCGGCGCGAGCGCCGTGTTGACGCCGTCCACATCGAAGCGATCGAAGCGCAGCCCGCCGTTCAACTCGACATACTTGCCGAGCTTCATTGTGTCGAACGCGTAAAGCGCCACCGATTTGCCGGTGATGTCGCCGATGCGCGGATCGAGCGTGATCACGCCGGTGTAGACGTCGTCCGGATCGGGGTCGAGCAAGGTCGTCGGCGAATTTGGCGCGGTGCGGTTCTGGCGCTGATTGTTTTCGTAAGTGAGCGCGAGTCCGGTGACCAGCGAATGCTCGATCTTGCCTGTCGAAAAACGCGTCCGCAGATCTGTCTGGTTATCGAAGGCACTGTCTTCCGCTATCCACGACCTCATCTCGCGGTTGATGGCTGTGGAATTGGGATCGGTAGTGAAGCGCGGCGGAGTGGCCTGCGAATCTCGCGACGAATAGCCGAATCGCAACTGGTTTCGCAGCGTCGTCGAATCGTTGAGGTCCCGCTCGATTTTTACCGTTGCGAGATCCGAGCGCAGATGCTCGTAATCGCGATACCGGAAGCCATAGAAGGTGTCGCGCGGAACCGGAGCGGGTTTATCACGGAATTCCGACAGCGCGTTGTTGGTCGCCGGAACCCAGGGAATGCCGTAATCCGAAATGTTGTCCTGCCCGACGTAATAATAACTGAGCGTCAAGCGCGTCCGCGTCCCCAATCCGAAGAGGATAGACGGCGCGACTCCCCAGCGTTGATTCTCGACCAGGTCGCGTCCGGCCACGCCAGAATCGTGCGCCATCAAATTCAAACGGAAGGCCGTGCGGTCTTTGATAGGCAGATTGACGTCGCCGGTGAACCGTTTGGTCGCATCGCTGCCTCCGCTGAGCGTACCCGCGAAGAAGCGATTGACTGTCGGGCCCTTGCTCACAAGATTGATCGAGCCGCCGGCGGAGCCGCGTCCGGTGAAGGCCGAGCCAGGCCCTTTGACGACTTCGACCTGTTCCAGATTGAAAGGATCACGCGATTGCGGGCCGAGGTCGCGAGCGCCGTCAACGAAGATGTCGTTACGCGCGCTGAATCCGCGCAGCGTCAGGTTGTCGCCCGCCGGGGTCCCGCCTTCGCCTGCCGTCATTGTCAAGCCGGGGACGTTGCGCAGCACGTCGCGCAGCGTCGTCGCCCCCTGTTCCTCGATCACGGTTTTCGGAATGACGGTGATCGTCTGCGGAGTGTCGCGCAGCGGTTCGGTGTATTTCGGCGATGAGGGTGAAATTCGCCCCAATATCTCGACTGACGCGGCCACGCCTTCCAATTCCAGCGTAACGATCTTAGGACCGCTGAAGCGATAAGTGACTCCAGTACCGGACAGAATCTGCGCCAGCGCCCCCTCGACAGTGTAGAGGCCTGAAACTCCGGGCGATGGAATGTCGCCCAGCTTTTCGTCGGGTACTAGCGCCTGAAGGCCCGTCAGCTTCTGAAAAGTAGCCAGCGCTGTTCCAAGCGGGCCGGGCGGGATGTCGAAGCGCTGAGTCTGTTGAGTCTGAGCCGCCCCATAGATGGCTTCCAACACGCGTGAAGGGATCATTGCGGCGCGCGGAGATTCCGCGAGCGAGGAGACAGGCGCGGTGGTCAACAAGGCCCCCATCGCGCCCATTGCCATCAAGTATTTTGCTTGCCTGAATCCACTCCTGTTCTTTTTACGATTTTTCTTTGCTTTCTTCCTCGATCTGAGCTTCATAAGCGTATACCTCCTTGAGATGACAACGCCCGGTTGTCATAGACTCGGGTGTTGAGACTTTCGCGCGACTCTTCATGTCGCGAGCGGGAGAAGGCGGTGATCTTTTGGGCGCCCGTAATAACGACGCTTTCAAGCCCGGTCGCCAGATGGACCAGCATTGGCGATGCGCCGGTCAACGCCGTGCCCGGCGAGTCGGCGCCGCGTCCATGCGCTGTGTGCGCTGTGTGCGCTGTGTGCGCTGTGTGCGCTGTGTGCGCTGTGTGCGCTGTGTGCGCGCTGTCGTTTGTTTTAGTGAAAGGTGTTGGGGAAGTGGAGAGTAGAAAGGTAGGAACGACCGGCCGGAATAACGATGAGCGATGATCGCGCCACGAAGATGGCGCGCGAAATGATTTCATTCGGGTTCTCCTTCCACGCCGAATTGAGATGATTCGGATGTGATTTATTAGCGGCGGCGTGATAGGATTCGCCCGCATACCGCTCGCCAAGTTGCCAAAAACTGATCGGGTTGGTTTGCTTAAAAGCCTTCAGCGTTGCAGCGCTGAAGGCTTTTATCTTTTGTAATGAGATTTGATATTTAGCGACAATTTAAAGAACATGAATAAGAAATATGAGTCATCTAAACAATGGACACTTTTTACAGGCTTTGCCTTTTTTCTTATAACTCTTGCAACACTTGGACTTCTTGCTCATTGACAGCCTCCAGACATACTTAAGTGATTAGCCGTGATCTTGAAAGTCAATTTCAAGATGGTCGGATGATAAAATGATGGTGGGAGGTTGTCAATTGATTTTTTGAGCGGAGGCGATGAGGGAGTAAAAAATATAGGCTATTGAAGTAGAATGGGCGCGTGAAAGCTTTCCACTCACAAATTCCCGCGACGTTTACGTCGGCGCAATATTATGTGATTGCGTTCTTTGTTTTGGCCGCGATCTCGGCGGCTTACGCCCAGGAGGCTGGTTATGGAGATCAAGCGGCTGAGCCCGGTGATAAGCAATCGCCTCGAGACACATACCGCGTCGATATTGATCTCGACTACCACAAGGCGAGTTTTACAGGGCGCGAAACTCTTCGATTTACGAACGCCACCCGTGAGGATCTTAGCTTTATCAATTTCTATCTTTATCCCAATTTTGGTTTATCCGGAGAAGACGAACCTTCATTGAAGGTTCAAAAGGTCACTGCCGGCGGGCGGCAGTTGAATTACAGCCTGCGTTCGCGCAACGCGATGCTTCGAGTGGATCTCCCGCAGAAACTGCCTCCCGGACGTGGCGTTGAGTTGACGCTGGACTTCAGCGCGCGCGTTCCGCGGGTGCAGCGCGAGGAGACGAGCCTGTTGGCGCATTTTCTACAGGAGATCGGCGACGCGCTCAACGACGAGCGGCAGCCCAAAGACGCGCGGGACATCTTCTTCGCCGGGGAAGAATCGATGTTGCTCGGATACTTCTTTCCCATGCTCGCGCCGAGCGAGCAGCAGGCGGTCGAACAGAACCTGGCGGTCAGTGTAAGCTCTCTGGTCAACGGAGCTGTCGCGGATTACGAAGTCACCGTCAGAACTGACGAGAGGCTGAAAGTCATCGCCTCGGCGGAATGCGTCGAATCCAGGGCGGCGCAGCACGGCCAATCGGGCGCGACGGACAGACGCAAGTCGCAGACTTTTCATGGGGAGAAGTTGCGGGGATTCGCCGTGGCGGTCTTCGAGCGAATGAAAAGCGCAGAGCGGAAAGTGGGCGCGTCGCGCGTAGTATCATATTTCCGTGAGAGCGATGAACGTCTGGGCGGACGCGCGCTCGACTTCGCGGTCAACGCGATCGAGGTATACGAGAAATCTTTCGGCGCGTACCCGTACCCGCTTCTTCAGGTGATCGAGGCGCCTCTGGCCGCCGGATACAGCAATATTCAGTTTCCGGGAATGGTGGTCGTCGCGCAGGCTTATTACATTGATTTCGACGCGCCCGAAGCCGCGCGTCTGCCGGGTGTTTTGCGCGAACAGGCCGACATCATCAAGTCGTCATTCGAATTTACGATCGCGCACGGCGTCGCGAAACAGTGGTGGGGCGAAGCGGTCGGCAGCGATTCCGAGCGCGCCCCCTACCTGGACGAAGCCCTGGCTAATTTCTCGGCCGCGTACTATCACGAAGCTATTTATGGAAAGAAGTTGGGCGATCTAATCATCGATCAGCAGTTGCGCGGAGCTTACCAGGCGTATCGAATGTTGGGCGGCGTCGATGTGGAGGCCGAAAAGCCCGTCAAGGATTTCCGCAATTCGCTGCAATACACGGCGATCGTGCAGGCGAAGGGCGGGTTGCTCTTCGTCGCCTTGCGCAAGGAGCTCGGCGACGAGCGGTTTTTCGACGCGCTGCGCCAGTACTATTCAAAAAACAGGTTCCGCGTCGCCACCCCTGAAACCCTGCGCAATTCGTTCATCGCAACATCGAAGAATCCTCGCGCCTCGCAGGCCATTTTTCAGCGATGGCTGAAGGAGAAGCGCGGTGACGAAGATATCGGCGCGCCGGATATGACTCTGGTTCCGCCGAAGGTGTCAAAGATTCGCGCGCTGGGTCGGGTTTTTGTGAAGATCGGGAAGACCGCCGCAAAGCCATTTTGACAGGGAGGATGATATGGCCAGGCCGAATTCTATGATTGAAGCTTACGGCTCATCGCGACGGGTCGCGACACGCGATGAGGTCGCGACGCGCGATGAGGTCGCGACGCGCGATGAGGTCGCGACACGCGATGAGGTCGCGACACGCGATGAGGTCGCGACACGCGGTGAGAGAACGGACATCGAGAGTCTGGATCGCCTTGCGTGGCTTCTCGACGACTTCATTCGCATACCGATTCTCAACTTTCGCATCGGCCTCGATCCGATTCTGGGGTTGGTTCCCTGGGTGGGTGACACGCTGAGCGCTCTCTTTTCACTTTACCTGATCGGCAGCTCGATCCAATACCGGGCGCCGAAGGTCATTATTATGCGGATGGCGATGAACGTGGCTTTCGACTACCTGCTGGGCATAATTCCGTTTGTCGGCGACGCGTCGGATTTCTTCGTCAAGTCGAACAGATGGAATATGAATCTGCTGCGAAGGTACGCGCAGGAGCGCCGCCGTCCCGGCGTTTCCGACTATTTGTTCGTGACGGCCGTGATCGTCGCCCTCGTGTCGTTGATAGCGGGCGGAGTCGCGCTGATCTTTTTTTCGCTCAAAGCCATCGGCAGGCTAATGTAGGGGCTGATCTGAGTGTCTGCCCAGTCGTGATAAGATGCGCGCCTTCCCGGAGCCGGGGCAAATACTCAGGTCCGCCCCTACGTTGTTACAATTTAGCCTGGCGGCCAGCCCAGCGCCCGCCCGCCGAGCAGATGGATGTGAATATGCCAGACGCTCTGGCCCGCTCCGGCGCCTGAATTGATAACCGTTCGATAGCCTCCGGCGACGACGCCGAGTTGGTCCGCCAGCTTCGACGCGATCAGCGTCAGATGCCCCAGCAAAGCCTGATCGTCCTTTGAAGCCTCATTGAGAGAGGCGATATGCTTTTTCGGAACGATCAGAACGTGCGTCGGCGCTTGCGGGTTGATGTCGTGAAAGGCGAACGCATGTTCATCCTCATAGACCTTCTTTGATGGAATCTCGCCGGCGATAATCCGGCAAAAAAGACAGTTCTTTTCCGACATTAAGTTCCCCCTGTTGTTCGGAGTTCCGCCGTCAGGCGGTATTCGTTAGCCTTACGCCATTCTTCATACGCCTTATGAAATATGGCATATGACGTATGAAATATGAAACATGGAAAATAGCACCGAGGCGCCCATATGCTCAATTCAAAGACTTTTTTTTCAATCGTCTTTTCGCTGGCCTTCTCCGCTTGTGGCAGCGGCGGCGTCGTCGCGTCAAAAGCCGAAGCTCAACAGCCTACTCAAATGACAGCTCCTCCCAGAGTTCCAACCTACAGTTACGATGTGATCAACGTCTACCCGCATGACACATCAGCCTTCACTCAAGGACTCGTCTTTCATCAAGCCGAGCTTTATGAAAGCACCGGGTTGAACGGCTCGTCGTCGTTGCGCCGCGTCGAACTCGCGACCGGAAAAGTTTTGAAGAAGATTGATATAGACGCCCAGCACTTCGCCGAAGGACTGGCTTTGTTCAACGGGCGACTGTACCAACTGACCTGGCAATCACACCTCGGGTTCGTTTACGACCCGGATTCGTTCAACAGGGTTCGCGATTTCGGTTACACGGGCGAGGGATGGGGACTGACGCACGACGCGCAATCGCTGATTATGAGCGACGGCAGCAGCCGGATTCGATTCCTCAACCCTGACACGTTCGAGGTTCAGCGCGTGATCACGGTTCAAGACAACGGGCGCGATGTAAATCAGCTCAACGAACTCGAATACATCAAAGGAGAGATCTACGCCAACGTCTGGCTGACCGACCGCATCGCGCGTATTGACCCTCAGAGCGGAAGAGTAAACGGCTGGATCAATCTGTCGGGACTGCTGTCGCCTGAAGAGCGCCGCGATCCGGGCGCGGTGCTCAACGGCATCGCCTACGACGAAGCCTCAGACCGCCTCTTCGTGACCGGCAAACTCTGGCCGAAATTGTTCGAGATCAAGTTGACGCATCGACGGAAGGAGATCAGGCGGCAGGGCTGAGAGACGTAGAGACGGAGAGACGGAGGGACAGAGCGACAGAGGGATTACGAGATAAGATCTCCCTGTCCCTCTGTCCCTCTGTCCCTCTGTCCCTCTGGCGCTCTGTCTCTCTTTCTTTATTTTTTCTGGAACTTTCAGGCCGGGAAATCTGAATCAGAAACGTCGGCAGGTGTAGGGCAAACTGTTTCGGTTTGCCCTGCTTCCTTTAAGGACGAATTTCGCTTTAAGGACGCATTTCGGGGACCCAGGTCAAACCGCGGTGGATTGACTCACATTTTCCAGCGATGCACTCATCTTTAAGTGACGACGAATTGTTGGCGCTGCTGCGCGCGGGCGACGAGGGCGCGTTTGTGACGCTCTATCGCCGGCGGCAGGGCGGCATCTATCGTTTCGCGCTGCGGATGAGTGGGTCGGAGGCCATCGCCGAGGATGTCACCCAGGAAGTCTTTATGACGTTGATGCGCGGCGACGGGCATTACGATTCGTCACGAGGCTCATTTTCGGCCTATCTCTTCGGCGTCGCGCGAAATCAAGTGCTGCGGCGTCTGGAGAAAGACCGGTTTCTTTCGCCGATTTATGAAGAGGCCGAAGACCGGGATTCGTCGACGCCTGAGAGCCTGATTACAATGAGCGATCCGCTGGGCGACCTGACCCGGAAAGAGATGATCGCTTCGGTGCGCCAGGCGGTTCTGGCGCTGCCCGCGCATTACCGCGAGGTGATCGTGTTGTGCGACCTGCAAGAGATGAGTTACGTCGACGCGTCGGTCGCCTTGGGGTGCGCCGTCGGAACCGTCAGGTCGAGACTGCATCGCGCCCGCGCCTTGCTCGTCGAAAGGCTTCGGGCGTATCAGGCCGCCGAATTCGGACAAACAAATACCGCGAATTGCTTTGTGTGAAATATGAATTGCAGGGAATTTGAAGACATCGTCAACGATCTCGCCCGCGCGGAGATGATCGACGCCGCGTCTCGCGTGGCGGGACTGGCTCACTCCGAAATCTGTGGGCGTTGCGCGTCGCGTCTTGCGGACGAACGCTCGCTGAACGCAGGGTTGAAATCTTTACTCGCGAGCGATGAAGAAAAAGCCGCGCCAGACCGAGTCGAAGTCGCATTACTCGAGGCTTTTCGCACGCAGTCCCCGAATCAGGCGCCGCGACGTCTAACGGTTCAATCGAGGAGCTGGCCCCGCTGGATTTTGGCCGCCGCCGCGGCGATTCTCATCGCTTTCGGCTTTGTCGTTTATCGCGCGATTCAGAATGAACCGCAAAAAGACGACAACGTGGGTAAAGAGAAGCCTCCTGCGCCGCAACCCTCCGTCAGCCCGGAAGAGCAGGTCGTGAAGGAGAATGGCGCCATTGAGCCCCGCCGTAGATCGCGCACGCCGCGGCCTCGTCGTGGAAATCGACTACAAGTCCACAAACCCATCATACGCGACAGCACGACCTCTTATTCGAGGGACAATGAATACACGACCGATTTCTTCCCGCTCAGTTATGGCGACGGTCAGGAGTCTACGGAGAGCGAGGAAGTGATCCGAGTGAAAGTGATCAGAGTGCAGATGCCACGCCCGGCTCTCATCGCGTTCGGGTTGCCGGTGAACGTCGAACGCGCCGACGTGCCGGTCAAGGCCGATCTGCTGGTCGGCGAGGACGGGCTGGCCCGCGCCATTCGCTTCGTCCGTTGAAAGGAGGCCGAGTCCGATGCGTAAACTTTGTCGCTTGATGGCCACGACATTTCTTTGTCTATGCCTGGCGCCGTCATTTTTGTTCTCATCTTCCCGGGGCTTCTCCCAAACTCCTACCGCCAATCCCCAGGAAGAGAACAGAAGACAAAAACGCATTGACGTACGTATCAATTACCTGCTCGATCTCGATTATATGGTTCGTAAATACGCCGCCTCCAAATCCGAGGCGGCAATTGGAGTCGAGGGATTCGAGGATTTAGTAAATGTCTTTCGTCAATTGCCAACAGGGTTCGGTGCCGGCCTTGCCGCTATTAATTCCGCATTGATAACCTGTAAGAGCGCTTCGGAGGCCGTGGATAAGTTTTCGCAATTGCCTGAGGTAATCACTACTAGAAACGGAACTCAGATCAAGATTCGCGAAGGGGCGATTAGGTATGCTAAAGCATTGAATGCTTTCGAACCGGCGTTTCTCAAGAACATATGGCCTCAGCATAAGTTGGTTGTGGAGCGCGCGGCGGCCTACGTCACAAAGAACTTTGAGCCAAAGGAACAGGAATGTTTTGATTATTTGATCAAGCGACTTGGCATGGAAGACTCGGTATATCAAGCGCCGATTTACCTGGTCGCTGAGAGTCCCTGGCCCGGAGGGTTCACGTTTTGGTATGGAACACGGAAAGGCGCATGTGTCATCAGTATTGAAGTAAACAACGGCTCTGCTCTGTTCGAAACCATATTGCATGAGGCGATTCACGCTCTTGACATAGAGACGAAGGGGGAGGGCAATGTGTTGGCGGAAATTGAAAAACGGCTGCTGAAAGCCGGGCTGAGTGAAAGCGATCTCGCTGTCAGACATGGACCGCATCTCCTTGTTTTTATTCAAAGCGCAGAGACAGTAAAGCGTTTGATTGACCCGTCTCACAGGGCCTATGGAGAAGGCCCCAAAGGAGTCTACGAGAGACTTCAAGCCCTCTCAAATGTAGAGCTGCCAGTATGGAATGAATATCTCGACGGGAAGATTTCTCGAGAGGACGCAATCAATAGAATTATCGAAGGGCTTGTCAAAGTTAGCAAAGAAATCAAAACGACAAAAAGTCAGTAGGATTGCTCCAGCTGGTGATGAGCGATATTCGCCGAGGAAACTCAGGCGCATTGCCTAAATAACTGGCGCTGAAGCTTTATTTTTAGACTCGCAGAATTAATCGGTGAGGCCGGCGGCGCGCGACGCGCCGGCCCCACAGGAAATTACCAACCTCTACAGACAGGAGAACCGTTATGAATCCTCGACTCATCTTCAAACAATTGATGGGCCCACTTATGCGCATCGGGACGCCGTTATCGGTCTTGTTGATCGCGCTGACTCTGTCGCAATCAAGC
>Ga0126377_10003308_pt1 | contig 11389 bp, 9 predicted proteins | sample PanSoiMetPlot_22_FD_92647 | JGI IMG/M metagenome (GOLD analysis project Ga0126377, IMG submission 92647) | Tropical forest soil microbial communities from Panama - MetaG Plot_22 | ecosystem: Environmental > Terrestrial > Soil > Tropical forest > Bulk soil | place: Panama | collected 2016-02-17
AGCACCTCCGAGACGTTGACCGCGACCGCGTAGAAACCGAGCGCCGCCTCCGTCGCCAGGAACCCCATCAGGATCTGGTCGGTTCGGAAGTTCAGGAAGCGCGCGAGGCTGCCCACCCAGAGCCGGAGCCCGAAGCGGATCTCCTCGGCCAGGAGCCTCCGGTCCGGCATGCCGATGAGCGACCTGCGGGCCGAGAGCGTCGCGAGGACGGTCGAGCGCAATGCTTCCGTGCCTACCCAGGCGAGAGCCGCGCCCCAGACCGTGAGCCCGGGGCCGGCCCAGAGGACGAGCACGACGCCCGCGTAGAGCCAGGACGCGCAACCGGTGACGAACGCCAGCTGGCGCAGACCCTCGGTTCCGAGCAGGAACGAGTAGCCGGCTTCGCCCATCGCGCAGGAGAGGATCCCGAGCCCGATGATGAAGAGCTCCGGCGTCCCCACACCGGCGGGCTCGATCCCGCTCAGGAAGAGGGCGAGGAATGCGAGCGTCGCCGCGACGAGGGCGGCGCAGAGGAAGTACACCAGCGCATTTCCGAGCAGAACCGGCCGCCGCTCCTGGTGCCGCGACGAGAGCACCGTCGTCGCCTCGCCCACGCCCAACCCGGCCATGTGCGCGACGACGAGCGCAGTGACCGTGATGAAGGCGATCGTGCCGCGTCCGGCCGGGCCGAGCCCGCGCGCCAGGATCAGCACCGCGACGAAATACCCGCCGTTGCCGGCGATCTTCGCCCAGAAGAGGTTGGCCGACCCGCTCGCCAGCGGGTCCCAGGCGCGGGTGGCCGGCTCCGCGCTCACCGGCTGGGACATGGGCCGTTCGTAGCGTTGTCAGTGACTCGGTTCCGTCGCGGAACCGCGCGCAGGCCGCTGTCGTAGTAGGCGGACTGCTCCCGGACGAGCTCCTCGTCTCCGGCCCGGCAGCCGACGTTCCGCTGGACGACGTTGTCGGACGTCCCCTGTAGGACGATCGCCGGCCGTGCGCCTCCCACGAACACGTTGCGCGCGATCTGGTTCCCGTCGGAGCCGACATCGACGAAGAGACCGCCCTTCGAGGCCGAAACGATCCGGTTCGACGCGAACGTGTTGCGGGTCGACCCCTGGCCGTCGTGGAACCACTCGACGTTGATCCCGGTGCCCGCGTCGGCGATCACGTTCTTCGAGAAGAGCGAGTCGTGGGTGGAGTGCTCGACGTAGATCCCGGTGCGGGTGTCCTGGATCCGGTTGCCGACGACCGTCGTCCGCGTCGACGATCCAACCGTCTCGATCCCGTCCCAGCGCGCGCGGAGAACGGTGTTGCCGATGATCGCCGCCTCGACGCCGCCGGTCCAGATGCCCCCCTCGTTCGTCCCGCACTTCGGCGTCGTGTTCGGTGCGTACGCGCACTTGTCGCGGGCCGGGTCGCGGATGTCGGTGACCACGTTGTCGAGCGCCAGGCCGTGCAGCGCCGCCGCCGGCCGGCCGTGCTCCTTCTGGGCGAGCAGGATCCCGTGCGAGCGGAAGCCGGAGATCCTGGTTCGGATCACGCTCGTGTCGCGGGAGCGGTCCGAGCCGAGCGCGAAGACGCCGACCTGCGCGGTCCCGCCGCCGTCGATCTCCGAGTCCTGGACGGACACGTTCGAGTAGGCGCCCCAGACGTTCACGCCGTCGGTGCGCACATGGCTCAGGTCGATGCGGCTGAGGCGGACGTTCCGGGAGCCGTCGAAGACCGCGACCGCGATCCCCTTGCCGCCGCCGGGGCCGCCGCCGTCGACCGTGAGGTCGGAGATCGCGATGTCGCGGCCCCTCGCGACGAGCACCGCGAAGTAGGGGCCTGGCGGAGCCGCGATCACGGTGCCCGGGCCGGAGCCGATGAGCCGGCCGCCGTCTCCGATCGTCACGCCGCCGAGCCGGTAGCGCCCGCGGGTGAGGCGCACCGTCACGTGCCCGCGGCGCAGCGCGGCGAGCGCGCGGCCGAGGCCCTCGTCGGGCGACGCGACGAGTGCCTCGGAGGAGCGTCGGGTCCTGAAGGCGACCGCCTTCGTCGACCGCCGTCGGCCGAGGCTGTCGACGGCGCTCGCCAGCAGCCGGTGTTCTCCGGGAGCAACGAGCTCCGGGTCGAGCAGCAGCCTGTACGGAGCCGTCGTGTCCGACCCGAGCGGGACGCCGTCCAGGACGAAGGTCACCGCGACGATCCGCCCCGAGCTGGCCTTCGCGGTGGCTCTCAAGGTCGTCGGGCCCCCGACTGAGCCCGGCGGACGAGCGAGCGTCACCGACGGCGGCCCGGCGGCCGTGGACGAGAGGAGGGAGGACGTCGCGCGCGAGTGAGACGGCTCGCTGCGACCGTTCTGGCGAACGATCGCGAGGGTGACTACCACGGCCGCGAAGACCCAGACGAGAGCCATCGCCGTCGCCTTTCCGCCCCTCGACGAGATCCAGCGCGGAAGCGAAATCACGTGCCTCGGCTTGTGGCGAGCGCTATTTTGAGAGGCCATGGCCGATCGGAGGTTGATGAACGAAGGCGTTGGACGGTACACAGCGCCTGACCTTCCGCCGGATGAGCCCGTCGAGGTCGGGCGTTATCTCGACGCCTTCAAGCGCAGCCGCTGGCTGATCGCGGGGATCGTCGTGGCCGTCACCGTGGCGGTGTTCGTGATCTCGCTGCTCCTGCCCAAGACGTACCAGGCGACGTCGAAGCTCGTGCTCAATCCGAACCCGGCGGCCACGACCTCGACCGACGCGCAGTCGACGCAGCGCGACCTCGCCACGGTGAAGGCGATGCTCACCTACCAGCCGCTGCTCGCCGCGGTCGCGAAGAGTGTGAACGCCGAGACCGTCGACTCGTTGCGCAACAAGGTGTCGGCGAGCGTCGACCAGAACGCGAACGTGATCAACATCACGGCCTCCGACGACACGGCCCGCGGCGCGGCCGCGATCGCGAACGGGGTCGCGGCGACGTTCTTGGCGAGAGAGCACCGGGCGCAGCAGCAAAAGCTCCGGAGGGCCCGCCGGGTGCTCGAGAACGAGCTCTCGGCTCTCCAGGCGTCGGTCACGCCGACCAATCAGGCCCAGATCGGGTCTCAGATCGCCAGCGTCCAGCAGCAGCTGACGGATCTCGCCCTCAACGCCGACAACACCTCGGCGCTCGAGCTCGGAGAGCGCGCCGAGCCGCCGACCTCGGCCAGCTCGCCGAAGCCGGTCCGCAACGCGATCTTCGGGCTGTTCGCGAGCCTGTTCATCGCCGCGCTCGTCGTCCTCGCGCGCGCTCAGCTCAGGCCGCGTGTCAGCGGCTCCCGGGAGCTGAGCCGGCTCTTCGACCTGCCGGTCATGGTCGAGGTCCCGTTCGTCCGCCGCCGCTTCGGCCACTCGCCGAACACGCTGAGCGCGGTCGAGTACGAGGCGTACCAGACGCTCCAGGCGTCGCTGCGCATGCAGCTCCCGCCCGACAGACAGCGCACGGTGCTCGTGACGAGCGCTCTCCACGGCGAGGGCAAGACCGAGGTCACGGCGGCGCTCGGCCTCGTGCTCGCCCAGGCCGGGCAGCGGACCTGGCTCGTGTCGGCGGACATGCGCTGGCCCAGGCTGCACGAGTTGTTCGACGTCGCCCAGACACCCGGGCTCGCCGAGGTGCTCGCCAGCGGCTCCCAGCGTGAGAGTGCGGTCACCGTCGGCGCCTCGAGCAAGGGGCCGTCCGAGAACGGCGGCCGGCTCCACGTGCTCGCGAGCGGTCACCGGCCGCCGGATCCTGCGCAACTCCTCGCCGGGGGTGCGCTCGACGGCTTCTTCGACGACATCAAGGAGTCCGAGTACGACTACGTGCTGCTCGACGGGCCGCCGCTCCTCGGCCTGGTCGACAGCCAGGTGCTCGCCCAGCGCGTCGACGGCGTGATCGTCGTCTGCCGCCCCGACCGGCTGACGTCGGAGAACGCGGTCGACATGCGCGAGCTGCTTCAACGGCTCCGGGCTCCTGCGCTCGGGCTCGTCGTCATCGGCGGGCGAAGCTCGCCGATCTCGTACCTCGAGAGCTAGTCGGCGACCACGACCGGCCGCGGTTGTCCTCGCCCGGCTTGCGCATCGTCCCGGCCCAGATCAGGGCCGCGAGCAGCCAGAAATGGCGCCAGTGGAGCGTGTCGATGAAGACGCTGTTCGCGAGCAGCCCGCACCACGACGCCAGGAGCGCGGCCGACCCGATCCCGTAGGTGTCCCGGCCGAGGATCGCGTTTCGTCCCGCGAACGCGAGCGTGAGGAGCAAGAGCGAGAGCAGGACGAGGAGGCCGAGCACGCCTTCCTCGGACAGCGCTCGCACGTATGTGCTGTGCGCCGAGATCGGCGAGATCCTCTCGAACTGGCCGGGCCCGATCCCGAGCGGGTACTTCGTGGCCAGCTCGATCCCGGAGTGCTGCGCGCCGAAGCGCTCGGTGTCGTACGTCTGCAAGCGCGCGCGCTCGCTCAGGAACGTGAACGACGACGTGAGGGCCAGCGCCGCGAACAGCACCGCCGCGGCCGAGAAGCCGACGACGACGAAGGTCATCGCCTTGCGCCCGCCGCCGCGGCGCAGCGAGAGGACGCAGAGCATGACGAACGCGCCGAGCACGAAGTTCAGCCAGGCCGCCCGCGAGAAGGCGAACAGAATCCCCATCGCCAGGATCGAGAGCCCCGCGAGCTTGGTCGCGAGTCGTGCTCGCAGGAGCCGCGGGGAGAGCGTTTCCTCGAGCAGGATCAGCGCAGGCGGGACGAGGAACGGCCCCAGCACGTTCGGGTCCTTGAACAGCCCCATCGCGCGCGGGCCGAAGACGAGGTACTGGTGGCCGGGGAAGGCCACGAAGAGGGCGAGCACGGCGATCCCGGCCGAGAACACGGCGGCGGCCACGTATGCGCGCAGGACGACGCGCGCCGTGCGCGTTGAATGGACGTAGCCGGTCAGCCAGAGCGCGAAGAGGGTCAGATAGAGCGTGATCGCGAAGAACGTCGCGCCCCGGCCGACGTCGATCAGCTCCACCGACGCGAGCATGTTCAGGGCCAGGAACACGCTCAGCAGCACGGTCACGACGAGCGGCACGCGGCGGATGTAGAAGCGGCCCGTGACGAAGGCGACCGCGATCACGACGAAGAGGATCAGGTCGGCGGGAGCGGGCTCGATCCGAACCGCGGCGAGCAGGAAGATGCCCAGCCCGACCGCGGCGTCGTAGCGCGCGAGGGCGAGCGCGAGCGTCCCGAGGAGCCCGACGCCGAACGCGAGAACGAGCGTCAGCGGGAGCGGATGCTTCGAGAGCGCGACGCCGGTCGCGACGGCGAAGAGGAGCAGGCCGGCAGCACCGGCGAGCCGCGCCGTGCTGCGCGCCGCGAAGGCGCCTGGGGCCCTGGCGAGAGCGGGTTGCGCCGTGCTCACAGGTAGCCTTCCGCGCCATGCCGGACGCGAGCCCGCGTCCCCGAGTGCTCCTGGCGATCACCCTGGCCGAGGTCGGCGGCGCCCAGTCGTACGTGGCTGCCCTGCTGCCGGCGCTGGCCGAGCGCTACGACGTGGTGCTCGCGGCGCACGGGGAGGGCCCGCTCCGGGAGGCGGCGGCCCGGGCCGGAGTGCGCTTCGTCCCGCTCGAGCACGTGCGCCGGCCGATCAACCCGGTCCAGGACGTCGCGGGACTGTTCGAGCTGACGCGCCTGCTGCGGCGGGAGCGGCCGCAGATCCTGCACGCGAGCAGCTCGAAGGCCGGGGTCCTCGGCCGCCTGGCTGCGATGTTTGCGCGGGTTCCGATCCGCTTCTTCACGGTTCACGGCTGGGCGTTCTCGGCGTACTCGGGCGTGCCGGGGCTCCTCTACCGCGTCGCGGACCGGCTGATGACGCCGCTGACGACGGTGACGATCTGCGTCTCCGAGCAGGAGCTCGCCGCGGGGCTCGAGGCCGGTGCGTGCCGCCGCGACCGGAGCGTCGTGATCCACAACGCGGTCGACGTCGCGGGCGCTCCCCGCTCGCGTCACGACCGGGCGGTTCCGCGGCTGATCGGGGTCGGTCGGCTCAAGGCGCCGAAGGACTTCCTGACGCTCGTCCGCGCGCTCGCCGCGCTGCCCGAGGGATCGTTCGAGGCGCTGATCGTCGGCGACGGCCCCGACCGCGCCGAGCTGGAGGCCGAGATCCGGCGGCTCGGCCTCGAGGAGCGCGTCGAGCTCGCAGGTGAGCGCGACGACGTCGCGGAGCTGCTCGCGGCGTCCGACGTCTTCGTGCTCTCCAGCCGCTCGGAGGGCCTGCCCGTGTCGGTGCTGGAAGCGATGGCCGCGGAGCTGCCCGTCGTCGCCTCCGCGGTCGGAGGCCTGGCCGAGCTCGTCGTGGACGGCGAGACCGGGATCCTGGTTCCGGCCGGTGACGAGACCGCGCTCGCCGAGGCGCTCGGCCGCTTCATCGAGCAGCCCGAGCTGCGGCGTCGGCTCGGCGCCGCGGGCCGCGCACGAGCGGAGGCGCAGTTCGATCTCGACGCGTTCCGCCGGGCTCACCTCGAGCTCTACCATCGCCAGCTCGAGCTAGCCGGCGCTGTACCGGAGCCGCCGGTAGAGACCGCGGAGCGGGGGTGAGGAGTCGTGCCCCCCACCGAGCTTCGCCCTGAAATCCAGCAGGCTGTCCCGCGCATCGACCTGGCGGCGCCTGAGGGCGAACTTGTCGGTCGAGTGTTCGTTGATGCCCGGCTCGCAGGTGACCGCGATCCGGTAGCCGGCCTCCCACACGAACCTCTCCTCGCGGTCGCCGTAGAGCCCCGACGGATACGAGAACGCCTGCACGACGCGTCCGAGGCGGTTCTCGAGCTCGCGCTTGGAGCCTGCGATCTCCTTCCAGAGAGCCGCCTCGTCGAGCGCAGGCAGGTTCGGGTGCGTCAGCGAGTGCGCCTCGAAGCGAAGCGTGCCGTCCCGGTCGAGCTCGGCGATGTCGTCCCAGTTCATGAGCGGCGGCTGGTGCTCGCGGTACCACTCGAACGACGACCGTCCGTCGGTCACCGCGGGGGAGACGAAGACGGTCGCCTGGAACCCACGCTCGGAGAGGACGGGCAGCGCATGCTCGGCGACGTCGAGGAAGCCGTCGTCGAACGTCATCGCGACCGTGCGCGCGAGCGGCTTGCCGGAGTCGAGCAGGTCGATCGCGGTCAGGACGTCGACCACGCGGTACGCCTCCGAGGCGAGGTAGTCCATCTGCTCGGCGAAGGCGTCCGGCGCCACGGCCAGCTCTTCCCGGTCTTCCGAGACCCGGTGGTAGAAGAGGATCCGCAGGCCGCTCGTGTCCAGACGCCCGCGGGTCCGCATCAGCCACGCCGCCGAGCGGGCCCGCGTCCCGCCCGCCTTGGCCAGGTAGAACGCGGTGCTCACGAGCCGCCTCCGAAGTGGAGGAGCCGCCTCGCCGGCGCCAGTCCCTCGTAGTAGAACCGGCGGATCCTGGGCGACCGCTTGACGAACCGGCGCAGCCGCACGACGTTCAGGCGAGCCGAGACGACGATCCTTCCCGCCACGCTGTCCGCGAGCCCCAGGCCCTCGTGGAGCGGCTCCGTCCGGTCGGTGAGCTCGACCTTGTAGCGCTCCAGGCCGCCGAGGAACTCGACGCGCCTCGCCCCCTGCGCGAACGCGTCGTCGAGCGTGTCGAATCTGTTCACGAGCCCCGGCGAGAAGCGCTGCAGCTCGGGGTCGAAGGCGAGCCGGTAGCAGTGCATCGTCCCGTCGAGCAGGAAGTAGTAGCCGAAGGCGATCGGACGGCCGTCGAGCCGGAGCGTCACGATCCGCGGCACCCCGAGCTCCGCGATCGCGGCCGTCGCCTCGCGGTGGAACTGCTTGCCCGGCTCCGTTCCGAAATCGGAGCCGTCGGGCCTGCCCTCCCAGCGAAGCGCGTGCAGCTCGAACGCTTCCTCGAGAGCCGGCCCGAGCTCGTCGCGGGTCGACGCGACCGTCGTCTCGAGAGCCCCCAGCTGCGAGAGCTGGCGGATCCGCCTGCGGTGGAGGGCGCGCTGCTTCGACGAGAGCCGGCTCGCGTAGTGCGTCTCCCAGTCGATGCCGTTCAGCTCGAGCACCGGCGCCTCCGCGCGAACGATCAGCTGGAGGCGCGACGGCCCTAGAGCCTTGACCAGACGGCTCGAGCCGGGGAGCCCGTGGAGGTCCGCGTAGTCGTGCTTCGTCGCGACCGCGCGCTCGGCCAGCGCGTCCGCGACCCCGCCTCGCTCACCCTCCGCGAGCAGCAGGTCGGCCAGCGTGACCTGCTCCGCCCCGAGGAACGTGAGGACGCGGGCGCCCTTCCGGCGCTGCACGCAGAGCGGGATCGCGCCGACGAGCCTGTCCCCGCGATGGGCGACCTGGACCGCGAGCTCGCTGTCCTCGTCGAAGTAGCGCCACCACGCAACGAGCCACGCGTGCAGGAGGTGCGGGCTCGGCCTGGCCATGGCCCGCACGAGGTCGTCCCAGGAATCGCCGAGCGCGGCGAAGTCCTCCGCGCTGGAAATCGTCTCGAATGTCACTCCGGGTGGAGCGGAGGAGCTCACGCAAATGAAGATTCCCCGAGCGGGGCTCGTTGAGCCTTCACGCTCGCGAGAAACCTCTGCACTTCCTCCTCGTCGTGCAGGATCACGACCTGCTGGCTTCCCTCGCGCCGGGCGAGGTCGGCGAGCACCTCGGGCCGCACGCTCCTCCGGTACGCCCGGACGAAGCTGACGAACCTCGGAAACGCCCGGTAGAACGGCGCCGGCTTGCAGTCCGCGGGCATTTCCGGGCGGTCCCCGGAGTCGAACCTGCGCTTCGTGACGCGCCAGATCGACTTGAGGGGAGAGACGTCCATGAAGACGATCGTGTCCGCGGCGTCGAGCCAGAGATCGGGCTTGAGCCTGCCCTCCTGGACACCGTCCACGATCCAGGCCTCGCGCTCGGCCTCACGGAGCTGGATCGCGTGCCACTCGGGATCCGGCGTGGCGACCCAGCCCGGCTTCCAGTAGAGCGGGTCGAGGTGGATCACCGGTAGATCGAGGAGCTCGGAGAGCTCACGGCCGATCCAGGACTTGCCGGCGCCGGCCGCGCCGAGGAGTGCGATGCGTCTCACAGCACGGGATTGAAGCACTCCGGCTCGGAGCGATGGCTCGCGGCCCCGGGACTTGGGTATCTGAGTCGTTGAAGAGAGGAGAGACTTGGCGACGGGGATGCACGATCCGGGGGGATTGGTGGTGCGGTCGCCTGCCGATCCGGATCGGATCTCGCTCGCCGCGCTCCTCGCGCGGGTCGACGCCAGAGCCGTCGCCGAGGTCGGGCGGGCGGCGACCATCTTCGTGCCCGTGTTCGTCCTGACGGCGGCCCAGCACGCCCCGAACGTCGCGGCGCTCCTGTTCACGGTGTCGATCGTCACGGCGACCTGGTACGTCACGCTGCGGAGCGCTTTCGGAGCGGTGCCGTTCACGCTCGGGGCGGCGGTTCCCGCCTTCGTCGGGACGCTCACCGGTCTCGTCGTCGTCTCCGCCGGGAACTTCTGGGTGCCCATTCCCGGCACCAGGCTGAGCCTCTCGACGCTCGCGGCGATGACCCTCTCCGTCTTTGCTCTCTCGACTCTCTGGGAAGCGGCCTGGCGCCGGCAGTTCGCGGCCACGAGGCGCGTGCTCGTCGTCGGGACGAGCAGCTGGGCGAAGGATCTCTCGGAGAGCGCCCAGCACGCGACGGATGTCCCCTTCAGGGTCGTCGGAATCGTCGACGACGCAGCGACGAGCGAGCCGAGCAGCGGCGTGCCGGTCCTCGGCAAGGTCGCCGACCTGTCGGAGATCGTCGAGGCTCAGCGCCCGGACCTGATCGTGCTCACCGAGGGGAACGGCTCCGGCCGCGCGCTCGAGTCGCTGCTCGACGTCGCCTCGAGCGGCTTCAAGGTCGTCGGCGTCACGCACTTCTTCGAGCACGTCTTCGGCTGGGTCCCGATCCGGCACCTGACGTCCGCGTGGTTCATGAGCATCCTGCATCTCCACCAGAGGACCTACAGCCGCTTTACGAAGCGCGCACTCGACGTCGCCGGCGCGTGTGTCGGGATCCTGCTCGCGATCCCGCTCGTCCCGTTCATCGTCGTGCTCGTGCGCCGGACACCTGGCCCGGTGATCTACCGCCAGGTCCGCGTCGGCGAGAGCGGCCGCCTGTTCACGATCTTCAAGTTCCGGACGATGGAAGAGACCGCGGAGGCGCCCGGGATGCCGGTCTACGCAGAGGAGGACGACCCGAGAGTGACTCCGACCGGGCGCTTCCTGCGGCGCACGCACCTCGACGAGCTGCCCCAGCTCTGGAACGTGCTCAAGGGCGAGATGTCGATCGTCGGCCCGCGCCCCGAGCGGCCCGAGTTCGTGCGCGTGCTCGAGACGACGGTCCCGTTCCAGGCCAGGCGCGTGCTGATCAAGCCCGGGATCACGGGCTGGGCCCAGCTCCGGTGCGACTACGCGTCCGACTCCGAAAGCGCCGCCGACCGGCTCTCCTACGACCTCTGGTACCTCCGCCACCGGAATCTCACGGTCGACCTCGCGATCTGCGCGAAGACGTTTTCCGCCCTGCTCTTCCATCCAGGACGCTGAGGTTGGCCGCGCCCCGCAGTAAGCTCCAGGGCTGCGGGCAATGGCTGGGAAACGAGAGCCGGAGCAGCGGGTGGCCTACTTCGATGCGGATGGCAATCGCACCGAGGACCCGGCTCAGGCCGTGCGCGGCGAGATCCTCGAGCAGGACTCGGAAGGTCGGCGCAGGCGCACCTGGTTCCTCTTCGAGGAGGTGGAGCTCAAATGGCTGCCCGTGAGCGAGGGCGCCTTCCTGCTCTGGGTTCTCCTCGCCCTCGCGCTGGTCTGGCTGCTGGTCGGTTTCGCGCTCGGCTGGATCTAGCGTCGACGGCCGGCGAGGAGCGCTGAGGGCGTGGCCGGCTCCTCGCTCCTCTGGGACGCCTTCGCATCGCGCACCGCCGGCCTCGGGGAACGGCCCGCTGTCGAGGCTCCGGGCATCGAGCTGGGGTTCGCCGAGCTCTGGCGCGAGGCCGAGCGGCTCGCGGGGGTCTTCCTCGAGGCCGGTGTTCGCGAAGGTGGAGTCACCGGGCTCGCGCTCGGCAACTCGGAGCTCTTTCCGCCGGTCTTTCTCGCTCTGTGCCGGATCGACGCGACGATCGCCTTGCTGCCCCCGCAGTACGGCCGCAGCGAGCTGACGGCGATCGCGTCCGGCGTCTCGCTGTCCGGGATCGTCACCGACACGGAGACCGGGCCCAGGATCGCCTCCGCGATCCACGTCGCGAGCGCATCGTCGGACAAGGGCGTGCAGGTGCTCATGTCCGCCTCGGTGAACGGAGCGGGGGCGGTGATGGACGACGAGCCGCTCCTCAAGTTCAGCTCGGGCTCGACCGCAAAGCCCAAGGGCATCGCGCTGACGGCGGCCAACGTTCTCGCCGAGGCGGAGAACGTCGC
>Ga0126377_10003309_pt1 | contig 11388 bp, 9 predicted proteins | sample PanSoiMetPlot_22_FD_92647 | JGI IMG/M metagenome (GOLD analysis project Ga0126377, IMG submission 92647) | Tropical forest soil microbial communities from Panama - MetaG Plot_22 | ecosystem: Environmental > Terrestrial > Soil > Tropical forest > Bulk soil | place: Panama | collected 2016-02-17
GAACTAACGACAACGAAGTTTGTCGTGTTGGGAGATGGGCAGATCAGGGAATGATGAGGTTACTCCAAACATCCCACCTATCCCTCATCGGTTTCGAGTTTCAAGTTTCGAGTTTCCTGTTAACGCGAAATTCAAGACGCGAGACTCGAACCGTGTTGGCGACCGTTTCAACTCGAATAGCTCGGGACTTCCCGCGTTTGATCCGCCGCCGAAAGGGTCATTTTAGCCTCTCATGAGGATCGGGCTGTTCGGCGGCACCTTCGACCCGATCCATTGGGGTCACCTCCGTAGCGCCGAGGAAGTGCGCGAATCACTTTCGTTGGATCGGGTTCTTTTCATTCCGGCTGCGAAGCCTCCGCATAAAAGCGGACAAACCACCACACCGCCTGAGGACCGGCTTGAAATGGTGCGGCTGGCGGTAGCGACAAATCCGCACTTTGCTGTTTCAAGAGTTGAAATACAACGGCCAGGGATTTCCTATTCCATCGACACACTGCGCTCCTTCTCCAGCAAGAAAAGGGCAGGAGATTCATACTATTTCATTCTGGGTTTCGATGCATTTCGCGAGATCGGCACCTGGAAAGATTTCACCGAGATTTTTCCGCTCTGTCACTTTGTCGTAACTTCAAGACCTCAAAGCGGTGATTCGATCAGGCGAATTCCCGTTGCCGTGCGCCGGCTCTTTTGTTATGATTTTAACGAGAAAATTTACCGGCATCGGAGTGGAACCGGCCTCTATTTTGTGAAGCTTACGGACATTGCAATTTCAGCTTCCGGTATTCGCAGACGTGTAAAGGAGGGAAGATCCATCCGCTACTTAGTTCCTCTGGAAGTTGAAGCTTACATCAAAAAGCAACGCCTCTATCGGGAAGTTGGGGAGGAATAACAACGAGTCTCGCAACTCTCAGCTCCTGGGAAAAGACCCTCCTTCTGGCCCGGTCCGCGTTGGAGAAGAAAGCTCTCGATTTGGTCGTGATGGAAGTTCGCGACCTCACTTCCATCGCTGACTATTTTATTATCTGTTCAGGGCGCTCGGATCGCCAGGTCCAGAGCATAGCTCAAGGCATCGAAGAGAATGATGGCGGTGTTTCCCCCCGGTCGGTGGAAGGCGCGAGCCGCGGTCATTGGGTGTTGATGGATTTTTCCGATGTCATTGTTCATATCTTCTATGAGCCAGTGCGGGAGTTCTACGATCTTGAAGGGCTGTGGGGCAACGCTCCCCGAATAGGTTTGCCCGAACCCTACTCTAAGCTTGCCGAGCAGTTCCAGACGGCCAACAGTCAATTATCCTAAACGCATGCGACTCGTGGCACTTCCGTTTCGCGATGGCGCGCTTGCGCGCAGGGGCGTCGGATTCCGATCAGAAAGGACAAACTTGTGAGCACAACGCCGCCGGTGATCCTTATCATCCTAGATGGGTTTGGAATCAATCCACGGAAAGAAGGAAATGCCATCGCCAACGCTTCGATGCCGAACATGGATGCCCTAAAACGAGCTTATCCGACGTCGAGTATTTCCATGTCGGGAGTTGACGTCGGTCTACCTGACGGGCAGATGGGGAATTCGGAAGTCGGCCATATGATTCTCGGCGCCGGACGCATCGTTTATCAAGATCTCACGCTCATTCATAAAGACATCGACACGCGGACTTTCTTAAGCAATCAGATCTTGCTCAAGGCCATGAGAACGACCAAAGAGAAAAAGGGTCGACTCCATTTCCTGGGCTTATTGGGTGACGGCGGCGTTCACAGCCATCAGCGTCATCTAGAAGCGTTGATGGAAATGGCGCGGAACGAGAAGGTTGGGGCGACCTTTCTTCACCTGTTTTTGGATGGTCGCGACACACCACCCAATAGCGCCGAACAATTTTTGCTCGATCTGAATGAGAAACTTAAAGCTTACCCGAACGTCGCCATTGCCTCCCTGAGCGGCCGCTATTATGCCATGGACCGCGATAAACGCTGGGACCGAGTCGAGAAAGCCTACCTCTGTTTGACCGAGGGGATCGGAAACAAAGCGGATTCCGCCTTACAGGCGATTCGTAAAAGCTACAAACAGAAAATTACGGACGAATTTGTTTTTCCCACAGTAGTCAAAAGCGTTTCTCCCGACGGATTGATTCGAGATGGCGACGGCGTGATCTTTTTCAATTTCAGGGCCGACCGGGCGCGGGAATTGACACGGGCTTTCGTTGAAGATGACTTTAAGGAGTTTCCGCGCAAAAAGCGTCTTGCCCTGTCTTCGTATACGACGATGACTCAATACGATGAAACTTTGCACGTGCCGGTGGCTTATCCCCCCAGGGAGCTGAGAAAAATACTGGGAGAGGTGGCTAGCAAAGCGGGCGTCCGGCAGCTGCGCATCGCAGAGACGGAAAAGTATGCGCACGTGACATACTTTTTCAATGGCGGTGAAGAGAATAAATTTCCCGGCGAAGAGCGGATTTTGATCCCTTCGCCCAAAGATGTGGCCACTTACGATTTAAGACCGGAGATGAGCGCGCGCCAAGTTACCGAAGCACTCGTCAAACAATTGCGTGATCAGGATATTGGCATGGTCATAGCCAACTACGCCAACGCGGATATGGTAGGCCATACGGGAAACTTCGAAGCCGCGGTGCGCGCCTGCGAAGTCATCGACGAATGCATCGGCAAAGTGGTGGATGCAGCGATGAGCAAAAAGGGCCGGCTGATTGTTACAGCGGATCACGGCAATATCGAGCAGTTGATCGACTACGACACCGGTATGCCTCACACGGCCCATACCACGAACCGTGTTCCGGTAATTCTGGTCGATGACGAGCATAAAAAATGTCAGCTCAACAAGGGAACCGCCGTTGATATCGCGCCGACGGTATTGCAGCTCCTCGACGTTCCTCAGCCCCGAGAGATGACCGGCCACTCCCTGATCGTTGGCGATTAGCCATCTTACCACCTACCGAATGGACTCTTAAGCTTCATTGCGCTCCGGGCCCGCGTTCGCTCTGATTGATCGCAAAGAGCGAGCGCAAAGGGCAAAGTGAGACCCTCTTCGAGCTACGTCGGTTGCCCTTAGCCGTGGCTTGAGGTGCGCGCGGGTAAAACATGAGACGCTGATTTTACCCGTCGGTTCTTCGTCTTCCCCCTAAATTTTGCTAGAGTCCTCCTTGCTTTATGAGACCGGCTTTGCGCCCAGCGCTTACTGATCGCTTCGACTGGCTTGTGGACTGGCTTTACCCGCCCCGTTGTCGCGCTTGCGGTGGAAGGATCTATGGCAGCGATGCGGAGTATTTCTGCGCCGCTTGCTGGCCGGAGATCCGTATCATCGCGCATCCGCTGTGCACCATCTGTGGGCGACCGTTCGTGGATGCAAGTGGGGATGATCATCGATGCGGAGGTTGTTTGTCGCGCACGCCGCATTTTACTCGCGCTCGCGCGTGGGCGTGTTATCCCCGAGAGGAGATGAGCGACCATCCGCTGCGGCGCGTGGTACAGAAGTTCAAATACGGCCGAAGAGTTTCGCTGGGTAAGCCTCTGGGGCGACTCATGGCGCAGGGCTGTAAAGAATTCCTTAAGGAGTGTCCCGTCGATATGATCATTCCGGTGCCGCTCCATCCGAAGCGGCTTCGTTGGCGCGGCTTTAATCAATCCGTATTGCTCGCGCGACAGGTCAGCCGCGAGTATGACATTCCACTGGATCCCTTCGTTGTTTATCGCAGCAAAGAAACGCCGCCGCAAACGCAACTCACGGAAGCGGAGCGGCGAAAAAACGTGCGCGGTGTCTTTTCGCTAAATCCGCAGAAGCCCATCGATGGAAAGCGGGTTTTGTTGGTTGACGACGTTTACACTTCAGGTGCCACGGTTAACGAATGTAGCCGGTGCCTGAAACAAGGCGGCGCCAAAGAGGTGTACGTGCTGACTCTGGCCCGTGCGGAGTGATCTTTCGCTAGGTGTGGGCCTAAAGGCTGCCAACAATTGGGTTGGAGGTTTCATGAAAATTCATCCGTTCGACGTCGCCCTGGCTTTGGGCCTGATCCTTCTAGTTGTGGGAAAGGTCGGCGGGCAGGATAAAGACCTCGTCGAAGCTGCGAAAAAGGAAGGCAAGGTAACGATTTTCGGTTCACTTCAGGGTGACGTCATGAAGAGTATCCAAAGTAGTTTCGAGGGCAAATATCCTGGAGTGAAGACTACCTATTGGCGCGCCTCCACCACCGCGGTAATGGACAGGGCGGTGAACGAGTTTCGCTCGGGAAAAGTCAGCTGGGATGTATTTTTCACCGGCGTCGATGCCATGGATATCATGCGCAAGGAGGGAATGTTTCTCAGGTATCAAACTCCCGCGGCAGCGAATTTCGATAAGCAGTATCATCATGAATTTTATAGTCCGAATTACCGCAGTTCCATCATTGGCTTTGTGTACAATACCCGCTATATCAAGCCCGCGGATGCGCCAAAATCTTATTGGGACTATGTGGATCCCAAATGGGACGGTAAAACCACCATGTCGGACCCGACGGTGCATTCTTCGATGGTCAAATGGCTTTCCAGTTTGCATCTGGTTCTCGGGAGTATGAGCAAGGAAGAAGAGTATATTCAGCGATTGGGTACGACTCGTCCCTTGTTTCACCCGTCGTTAACGCCAGCGATAGAAAGCATCGCCAATGGCGAGAGGCCGCTGGGAATCGCATATATCAAATATGTCTGCGACATGGGGAGAAACGACGTGCCTCTCGACTATGTCCGTTTGCCCGCTTATTTAAGCGAGGCCAATTACATTGCTGTTGGCGTCAAAGCGCAAAACCCCAATGCGGGTAAGCTCTGGATCGATCATTGGTATAGCCGAGACAGCGCGGAGGCGCTCGCCAAAGATTGCGAGTTCGTCAATTTGCGGGGCGTTTATCCGCCGCTGAAGGACGCCGACAAGATCAAATTCATCGAGGAGATTCAACGAACAGACAAAGATTACAAACAGCTCGGCGAGAAATACGGAAAAATTTTTCGCAAGTAAACTGGGATTCGTTTCTATTGATGCGCGGCTTGTAAAGCGCGCACCGCTTGCTGCAACGCGTTGAGCGCGCCCAGGTATAATTTGGCGCCGATTTCAGCGCTAGCTGCGGAGGGCATGCCTATGACTCCCTCCGCGGAGTGCTCCTTCATGTTCACGTAACGCTTGATTCCGTCGGTGGGGCCTTCTTCTTCAGCCCCCAACACCCCTTTGGGAATATCCCGTTGATTCACGAGATGCGGGGCGAGGTGCAACATGAGCGAGGTTTCCAGTTCCCCCGAGTGTCCCATTCCTTTGGATTTTGATTTCTTCAACGACTTGACGAGATCCGGCACAAGATCCCAATAGGCGAGAGTATTGACGGTCAAGCCGAATTCCACGAAAAGCTCCTGCCCGAGAACCTCGAGGCTCGAACGGTTGCCACCATGGCCGTTCAACAACACGATTCGGCGAAATCCATGATGGCGCAGCGAAGCGCAGATATCATGCAGAACATCGATGAAAACCTTGGCTCGAAGTGTGATAGATCCCGGAAAATCCATATGATGAGCCGAAACACCGGTCCAAATGGGAGGGACAAGCAGGATCTCCGGCATGCTCTTCTCAAGATCTGCTGCCAGGCGCGAGGATACAAAAGTATCCACTTGAAACGGCAAATGGGGTCCGTGCTGCTCCATCGAACCGACGGGAACAACGGCGACGACTTTCTCGCGTTCTAATTTGTCCACTTCAGGCCAATGCAGCTCCGCAAGCTTCATGTTATGCTCCAAACGAGAATCTTGTTCAGCTATCACACAGAGAAATTCTCATGTCAATTCAGGCCAACCCGTCCATTGTTCGAGGATCGACTTGACGCGAGCGGATCAAGAAAGGTGGGATATTTTGCACGCCGGATCGGACGATGAAGACAAGCCAAGTGCGTTCTTGCAACTTGTATTCGAGCAATTCGGGTCAGTCTTGCCAGCCGGTCGGACGTTGGATATCGCTTGTGGGGGAGGCAGGAACTCTTTTTTTCTCGCCCAGCGCGGGTTCGACGTTGTCGCTATCGACATTTCGCCCGTCGCGCTGGCGAAAGGACGGAAATGGGCGCAAGAAAAATCTCTCTCTGTTTCTTGGCAACGCGCGGATTTGGAGAAAATCGAGTTGCCCGAGTCGACCTATGGTCTAATCGTCAATTTCAATTACTTGCAAAGATCGCTGGTCCCACAGATTGAAAAATCCCTCAAGAAGGGAGGACATGTCATCTTCGAAACTTATTTGATCGATCAGCAAGCCGTAGGGCATCCAAAAAATCCCGCCTACTTACTCGGACACAATGAGTTACTGGATCTGTTCTCCGGGGTTCGGGTGCTGTATTACCGCGAGGGAAAATTCACCGAAGGGGACCGGGAAGCGTATCGCGCGGGACTTTTCGGTCAAAAAATTACTAAGGAGTTAGTTCATAAGTAAGTAGTCATGAACGACCGAGGGTCGAGTCATGGAGAGCGCGGGCATCTGAGCGTGAAGGTCTGTTCGGGCCCAGGCTATCAGACTTGCCACCTTTGAGGAGGCTGGGGTGGTGGACTACGAGACTCAGACCCATTGACCGCGCTCGGCGACGCTCGGCCCTCGGTCAAATGACTATCAGTGTCCACATACTTATGAACTCCTTAATAGTTAGGGGCCGTTGCGATAAAGCACATAATCTCCACTCGGAATAATCCTGCGACCGCTCGTGGAATGTGTGTAGAGATAAATCCAGCAAAGCAAACGAGTGTCTTCTTCGAGAAAGATCGTGACTTGGGTACGCTTGAAGCGAGGTCCCTCGTATTCGTCTAAAATATTAAAAACCTGCTTCGGATTTTCCAGTCGATAAATTTCCCCACTGACGAAGTCTGTTTTCTTCCGCGACGGTACGGCTCCGGGATAGCGTCCGAGATCGTAAAGTTTCCCTTGAAAAATTCCCTTGCCGATAAAGATGCCGTTACGGACCAGGAGATGACTGAGAGGATGCGCCATTCGCCGGCACAGGGTTCCGTAAACGAACAAATGATCCTCTTTCTCCATAAGCCAACTCGCGCGTCCATTGCCGACGCTCGTCGTCGACTGTAGCGATAGGATCTGGACCGGAGTTACTTTTCCTTAACTGAAAGTGTAGGGCGATCAATAAAGAAATTGCAAGACGGTCACTCACGAGGATGAACGCCCCATCGATTGTCGTTTTATGACCCAATTGCATCCATACAATGGCTCCGCGAGCTGTTTTTGAAATGCTCGTCTGCACCCTAGACGACCATTGCGTTGCCTAGCGGAGGCACTTTGGCGCAACACTTTTTGAAAAGCCAACGCGGCACCCGTTGACTGAGTATCGAAATATCTATATATTGTGATGGACGAGTAATTGGGCACCATGGACTTAGTGCGAACTTTAAAGGCGATGGCGGATCCGGTTCGGCTCCGGGTGTTGGCGGTGGTGTCCGAGGAGGAGTTGACGGTAGGCGAAGTGCAAGAAGTCGTGCCTTCGGTGCAGTCGTCCGCGTCACGCAACCTCGCCATTCTTCGGGACGCTGGGTTTGTGCAGGACCGCAAGGATGGAACTAATGTTTATTTTTCCCTGCGTCAGGACATGCCCGAGGAGGCGCGGGAGTTATTCAAGTCGCTACAGCCCAGGCTCGAGGAATTGCCTGAATCCAAACAGGATCGTGCGCGGCTGCAAGACTGCAAGCGCCGGCGCTTGAACCGGTCACAAAATTACTTTGAATCGCTGGCAGGTGATTGGGAGCGCATCCGAAAGAGTTATTTCGATGATCGAATAGCTTCTCTGGCCATCGAAAAGTTGCTGCCTCCGAATCTCGTCATTGCGGATGTCGGTTGCGGAACTGGCAGCCTGACTTTCGAGTTGGCGCGCTTCGCGCGAAAAGTAATCGGTATCGATCAATCCGCCGAAATGTTACGGCATGCGAGAAGAGTCGCTCAAGTGAAGGAAATCGTCAACGTGGAGTTCCGGCCCGGCGACGCTCTCAAGCTGCCCTTGGAAGGGCGGAGCGTGGACGCCGCATTTTCCGTAATGGTCCTGCACTTTTTGCCGGACCCCGGGCGCGCCATCGCGGAGCTTTGCCGTATTACCCGGCCGGGCGGCACGGTGGTTGTGCTGGACCTCGTGGCGCACAACCAAGAATGGATGCGCGAACAAATGGCCCATCGCTGGCTGGGCTTTGAGCGGGCCTCGATGGAAAACTGGTTTCGGCAGGCGAAAGTCACCGAAGTCGACTATGAGCTGACGGGTGCTTACGCGGGAGAGAAGATGGCCCGCAACGGCAATCGGCCTGTGGAAATTTTTATCGCGCGGGCCTGTCTGCCGATAGCTTATAAGAACAATCGACCTAAACGTGTGGCCAAATGAGTTCAACAGAGAACAAACTAAGACAATTATTGACCGAGCGGGTTCTTCTATTCGATGGTGCCATGGGTACCATGATTCAGTCGCACAAGCTCGATGAAAAAGCCTTTCGCGGTGTCAAGTTCGCTGCTCATTCCCACGATCTGAAGGGCTGCAATGACGCGCTTTGTCTCACCCAACCCGACTTGGTCACCGAAATCCATGTTCAGTATTTGGAGTCCGGCGCGGATATCATCGAGACCAATACTTTCAACTCCACCTCGGTATCAATGGCAGACTACAAACTGGAGCCTTATGCCTACGAGTTGAACGTTGCAGGCGCGAGGGCTGCAAGAAAGGCGGTGGAGCGGGTACAGGCGAAAGATCCGTCACGCGTTTGCTTTGTTGCCGGCGCCATGGGTCCGACCAATAGGACTTGTTCGATCTCCACCGATGTGCACAGCGCAGCGACCCGCAATGTGAGTTACGACGAACTGGTTCAGGCCTATTACGACCAGGCGCGCGGCCTGATCGATGGCGGCGCTGATCTATTAATCGTCGAGACCATCTTTGACACGCTCAATTCTAAGGCGGCGTTCTTCGCGATTTTGAAACTTTTCGACGAGTGCAACATTCGAGTACCGTTAATGGCGTCGGTTACTTTCATTCAACCCGGGAGCAACCGCGGCGTCACCGGTCAGACCGTCGAAGCGTTTTGGAATTCGATCTCACACGTGCCTTTACTGAGCATCGGCATGAATTGCGCCCTCGGTCCCAAAGAGATGCGTCCGCTCATCGAGGAAATATCGAAGATCGCGCCGATCTACGTGACTTGCTATCCCAATGCGGGTCTTCCCGATCCGCTGTTACCTACGGGCTTTCCCGAAACCCCTGAATCCCTGGCGCCGCAGTTGACGGAGTGGGTGGACAACGGCTGGCTCAACATCGTCGGTGGCTGTTGCGGGACCACGCCAGCGCATATCGCCGCGTTGGCAGCCGCGGTTAGAGGAAAAGCGCCGCGGCGTGTTCCTGAAGTGGAACCTCATCTGCGCTTGAGCGGCCTGGAGAGTGTTTCGGTCAGGCCGGAGTCGAATTTCGTCAACATCGGAGAGCGGACAAATGTAACTGGCTCGCCCGTGTTTGCCAAGCTGATTCTCGCCGGCGATTACGAAAAGGCTGTCAGCGTGGCGCGGCAGCAAGTCGACGGCGGCGCGCAAATCATAGACGTCAATATGGATGAGGGCATGCTCGACTCCAAGGCGGCGATGGAGAAGTTCTTGCGGCTTATCGCCGGCGAATCGGACATCGCCCGCGTGCCAGTGATGGTGGACAGCTCCAAGTGGGAAGTGATCGAAGCCGGGCTCAAGTGTTTGCAAGGCAAAGGTATCGTCAACTCCATCAGCCTAAAGGAAGGCGAGGAGAAGTTCATCGCGCAAGCGCGTCTGATCCGGCGCTACGGCGCGGCGGTCATCGTCATGGCTTTCGACGAACGGGGCCAAGCCGACACCCTCGAGCGCAAGATCGAGATCTGCGCGCGCACGTACAAGATTCTTACCGAGCAAGTCGGCTTCCCCCCGCAAGATATTATCTTCGATCCCAACATTCTCACTGTCGGCACGGGCATCGAGGAGCACAACAACTATGCCGTGAACTTCATCGAAGCAACTCGCTGGATCAAACAGAATCTGCCGCTGGCCAAAGTCAGCGGCGGCGTCAGTAATATTTCGTTTTCATTTCGGGGCAACAATCCGGTGCGCGAGGCGATGCACTCGGCGTTTTTGTATCATGCCATCAAGGCGGGTATGGACATGGGCATCGTCAATCCCGGCATGCTCGCGGTATATAAGGAAATTCCTCCGGACTTGCTCGAACTGGTGGAGGATGTGCTGCTCAACCGCCGTCCCGACGCCACCGAGCGGCTGGTCGCTTTCGCCGAAACGGTCAAGAAAACCGACAAGACGGTTGTCAAGGACGACAGTTGGCGCTCAGGCACGGTGGAAGAGCGGTTGTCCCATGCGCTGGTCAAGGGCATTACCGATTTTATTGACCACGACACTGAGGAGGCGAGAGCTAAATACGGCAAGCCGTTGGCGGTGATAGAAGGGCCGCTGATGGACGGCATGAACATCGTGGGCGATCTATTCGGCTCAGGCAAGATGTTCTTGCCCCAGGTCGTGAAAAGCGCCCGCGTCATGAAGAAAGCGGTCGCTTATCTGACGCCATTCCTCGAGGCGGAAAAGAAAGCTGCTCAGAGCACCAGTAAACGCACCAAACTGGTTTTTGCCACGGTGAAGGGTGATGTCCACGATATCGGCAAGAATATCGTCGGCGTGGTTTTGAGCTGCAATAATTACGACGTGATTGACTTGGGCGTGATGGTTCCTGCAGACAAGATCATTGAAACCGCGATTCAAGAACGAGCGGACATCATCGGACTTAGCGGGCTGATCACGCCGTCGCTAGATGAGATGGTCCACGTGGCGACGGAGATGGAACGGCGCGGAATGAAGCTGCCGCTGCTGATCGGTGGCGCCACCACCAGCAAGCGGCACACCGCGGTTAAAATCTCTCCGGCCTATGGTCACGAGACGATCCACGTCATCGATGCGTCGCGGGCGGTACCCGTCGTGGGTGCCTTGAGCAGGGCGGAGACACGAAGAGCGCTGGAGGAGCAAAACCGCAAAGAGCAAAAAGAAATCCAAGTGCAATTTGAAAATCGTATGGCGGCGGAGCTTTTGACTTATGAAGAAACCACGCGGCGAAAGCTCCACACGGTGTGGGATCCAAGCCAGATCTGCGTTCCCGAATTCACCGGGCGGAAAGTGTTGCCGGATTTTCCCTTGGTGGATCTCGTACCGTTCATCGACTGGTCGCCATTTTTTCACACCTGGGAAATGAGGGGCCGCTACCCGAGTCTGCTCGACGATCCGGCGCGCGGACCGGCCGCACGGGAGCTGTTTGCCAATGCCCAGGAGTTGTTGGCGAAGATTGTCAAGAAAAAGCTATTCAAGGCCAAAGCTGTTTATGGTTTCTATCCCGCCAACAGC
>Ga0126377_10003310_pt1 | contig 11388 bp, 14 predicted proteins | sample PanSoiMetPlot_22_FD_92647 | JGI IMG/M metagenome (GOLD analysis project Ga0126377, IMG submission 92647) | Tropical forest soil microbial communities from Panama - MetaG Plot_22 | ecosystem: Environmental > Terrestrial > Soil > Tropical forest > Bulk soil | place: Panama | collected 2016-02-17
CGCACGTCTGGCACCCGGCGCCCGTCGCGTCGAGGCGATTCGGGCAGTCGGTTTTAGAGCCGCGCGGCCCGACCTTCCGGTGAATCACCATGTAGTCGATGCCGGCGACGAGGCGGTTAAAGAGCCAATCGACGAACAACCCGCGTGCCTTGCTGAACGACTCGAGCTGCGCGGCGAGCGCGTCGGGATTGCCGAGCACGAGCCCTTCGGCGACGAGGTCGGGGACGACGGCGGGCACGGGGGCCGCGGCGGCGGCCTCGGCCGGGATGCTTTCAGCGTCCATAAGTGACTTTCCCTCGAGCGGCGCCGTATGATAAGCGCCGGTTATCGTGTCATTCTTTGCGGTACCGGGCTTACGGGCGCAAGGGGACGCATTGCGCTCGGGTGGGCAACGGAAGCTCGCGCTGCCCGACCCGGGTCCCGATCCGACCGACGCCGACGCGCTCTTGGCGGCGTTGCGGGCGCGGCGGCGGGAGCTCGCAGGGGAGCGGCGGTTAGTGTCGGCGGTCGTCATGTCGGCCCTCGAGGACGTGCGCCGTTACCCGGCGGGGAGCAAACAGCACACGGCGGCGGTGCGCTGGTTCATGAGCGACGACGAGCGGTGGCCGCTTGCGTTTCGGGCCGCGTGCGCCACGCTCGACTTGGATCCCGAGGCGGTGCGCAAGCGGGTGTTTGCGACGCTCGTCGCGCGGGGCGCGGCGTAGTTCATCGCTCCACGACCTCGACCGTAACTGTATACCCGTCGGCGCGAATATGCGCGGCTTGCCATTCGACGAACGCGAGATTAGGGGCGTCGTACGGCGTCCACCATGACGAGCCAGCGGCGTAGAACGGGCCTGCCGGTGTGCGGGCGTCGACGGGAAATGGCTCGGCAATAGTGAGCCGCACGTGACGTGTCATGATGCCCTCCCGGTCCGCACCTCGGAGGGCCGGGCGTCGTAGACGTACGGAATCCACACGCGCACGAGCTCGAGGCGATAGACGCCCGGGACGGCGGTCGGGGTGACCGATTCGATGCCCAACGGAAACAGGGTTGCCATGTGTGTAGACCATACGCCCGGGGCCGGTACCTGTCAAGAGTGATCCGTATTGCTTTCGACTAGTACCGACGGTAAGACACTCGCCATGCCACGCCGTCGGAAGAATGGGCGCAATCGACCACGCACCCCCGTTAACCTCGTCTACCGCATGATCCAGGCGGCGGGGGGGCCGACAGCGCTCGCGGCGGTGCTCGACGTCTCACTCCCGACGCTCGCCCGGTGGCGGCGCGCGGGCGTCGTGTCGGATGCGCGCGGCGTGCTGTTATGGGCCGCCCTTGTGCACCCGGAGCTGCCCGCGGCGCAGCTAGGGCTCGCGCGGCGGCTTGCGGGCTTGCCGCCCCGCCGCCGGCGCGGCTAGCGTAGTTTCACGCTCAGCGCGGGCCGCGAGCCAATCCTCCATGACGAGCTGCACGAGGTCGTTAAAGCCCCGGCGCTCCTCGATCGCCGCCTTGCGAATCGCAAGGTCGAGCGCGCGCCGGAAACGGAGATGCCGGGTCACGTAGCTGCGTGGTGGCTGTGGGGGCCGACCCATATTCTGGCGTGCGTAGCGTACGCGTTTAATGGCTTCAATGCGGCGTTTTGCCACGCGGTTTCTGGCAGTTTTCGGCACGCCTTAGCATTTCCTACTTGACGCTGCGGTGCAACGGGCGTACAGCGCAGAGTCCTCGCGGCAAAGGTTCATTAGGTCGTCATTTGACGGGGCGCGCTCGGTGGGGTGGGGAGAGCGGTGACGGCTCGGGTGGGGCTCGTCCTACGTGGATCCTACACTCAGGGGACTCGGGGGCGAATCGGGCATGGCGCGCGGCCGCGGGGGACACTGATGCCGGAGCGACTCGCCCGCCAGGTCGCGCAGCTCTCGCTCGAGGACCTCGCGACGTTCGTCTACGCGCTCCCGCGGGTCGCCCTCGTCTCGTTGTGCGCGATCGCTGAGGACCGGGTGCAGACGGATCGCTGGGCGCGGGGCGGGCCCCCGCCGACGGTTGTCGTGGCGGCGACGGCTGCCCTCGACCCTGACGCCATCTTGACGGCCGACGAGGCCGCCCATGAGCTCAAGATGTCGCTGGACACGCTCTACGCCCGCGTCCACCGGGGCGAGGTGGTCGCCCTGCCCCGCCCCCCCGGGGGTCGTCTGCGCTTCCGGCGGGGCGACCTCCGGGGCCCCGCCGCAGTTGCCAACGGCACACACCGGCGGTATATCCGCCCGCATGACAGCACCCGACGTGCAAACCCTCCGCCGCCGGCTCGGCTGGACGCAGCGCCAGCTCGCGGCGGCCCTCAACGTGACAGTGACGACCGTCGCGCGCTGGGAACAAGGCGCGCGGGCCGTGACGCCGCTCGCCGCGACGAGCCTTGGGCTCCTGGCCAAGGCGCATGGACCGACCCCGAAGGCGACCCGCGGCCGAAAGGCAACGGCTCATGAGGCTTAGCGAGCCCGGCGATTAGGAGGTGCTCGGATGATAATTCTGCTGAATCCAGAACATGCCGCCCGTCTCCTCGGGCTAACGCCTGCCGTGCTCGCGGCGCATCGCCGCGCAGGCACGGGCCCGCAATGTTTGCGCCTCACACCACGCGCTCGCCCGCTCTACCGGCTCTCGGACCTCGCCCTATGGGCAACGCAACTTTCTTCCCGTGCCAGTGTCGGTTGCGCCCGTGCCTACGACGCCGCCATAGCCGGCGAAACGGACCACGATGTACTCCGCCAAATTGCCCAACAAGGCGCCGACGAAGGGGAGGCGCAGTTTGCCGCGTCGCTCGACACGTCCACTAGGCACTAAGTGGCCGCGATTGGAAAATGGCCCGGGCGACGGGCGAAATCGTTTTATGTCAAGTACCGGGACGCCGACGGCCGCCAGCGGTATCCGGCCTTCAAGAGCCATCGCGAGGCGACGGCCTGGCTCGAGCGCCACGGCCCCCGGCTCCGCGCCGCCCGGGGGCTCGTGCCGCTCGTCGACCCGGCGAGCACGGTCGCGGTCTACGGGGCGCACTGGCTCGCGGCGCTCGAGGGGAGCGTCAAGGCGCGGACGCATGAGCACTATGCGTCGCACTTCGCGCGCTACGTCATGCGCCTCGGGCCCCGACCCGTCGCCGAGCTGACCCGGCCCGAGCTGCGGGCGTTTCTCGTCGCGTGTCGCAAGGCGGGCGTCGCCGGCAAGCCCTTGGCGACGGGCTCGATCTATGCCGTCTATGCCACGCTCCGGGCGTTCCTGAACGCGGCCATCGAGGACGGCCTGCGGGCCGACAACCCGGCGGCGCGGCTCGGGAAGGCGTTGCACCTGCACCCCTCGAAGCTCGCGCGGCAAGCGGCGATCCGGCGCCGCGCCCTCGACCGGGAGCAGACGCAGCAGCTCCTCGAGCATACCCGGACGATCGAGCCGGCCTGGTATCCGCTGGTCCTCCTCCTCGCGCGGACGGGGATGCGGCTCGGGGAGGCGGTCGCGTTACGCCTCGGCGACTACAACGCGGCGGCCCGCACGCTCCGGGTCGAGCGGGCGTGGAACGCGAAGCACAAGCGGGAGGAGGAGCCAAAGCACGGCGCCCGGGTGGTCGACGTCTCGGCGCAGCTCGCCGCCGTCCTTGACGCCCACCGGGCGGCGATCGCCAAGGTCGTCGACTTGAACGGGGCGCCCATCGTGGAGTGGCTCTTTCCCAGCGAGGCCGGGACCATGCTCGACGGTCGGAACGTGCGTCGCGCCTTGACGCGGCTCGCGGAGGGGGCCGACCTCGGGCGTGGTCTCGGCCCGCATGATTTGCGGCATACGTTCGGCTCGCAGTTGATCGCCGCCGGCAAGTCGCCCGTCTACGTGCAGCGGCAAATGGGGCATGCGAGCGTGTCGACGACGGTCGATCTCTACGGCTCGGGCTTGCCGCTCGAGGACCGGAGCGGGGTCGACGTCCTCGACGCGACCCATGGCGAAAACGGCAACGTCGGCGGCATAGGGAATGGGGTGCACCTTGCAACCGCGCTCGAGGCTCGTGGTTGCAGCGTGGTTGCAGGAAACGCTAAAAGCCCCCGAAAGCGCCGGCGGGCATGACGCAACTCCGCGGAATGATTGATGGGCCGCGCAGGGATCGAACCTGCGACCCGCTGATTAAGAGTTTGCCGCGGCCCCGACCGGCTCGCCCGCGCCGGCGGGCATGCGTCGGTAAGGGCGCGAAAAGGCAACGCGGCGGCGAATGGCCGCCCGTGCGCGCCGGCCCCGAGCGGTGCCGCTGGCGGAGCTCGTGGTTGCAGGGTGGTTGCAGGCATCGGGACACGAGGAGCGGGTCATGGGGGAGCGGGAGGTCGAGGCGGCGTTGCGGGAGGCGTTTCTTGCCGGCGTGCGGGTGGGGCGTGAGTTGTCAACAGTGTCCACAGGGACGAACGGGCACACGCCTCAGACGAACGGGCAAAAGCCTCAGACCATCGGGCAATTTACCCTCCCCCTTAGAGATCCCCCACCGGGTGTGATAGATACAAAAGAAGTACTAACACTCAGACCGGATCCGGATCCGGATCCGGATCCGGAAAAGAGCACGGGGCGTGCCAAAAGTCGGCGCGCGGGCGCCTCAGACTTTAGTACTGCCGACTTCCGGCGCTACGACTTTGAGCGCTTCTGGAAGGTCTACCCGAAAAAGCGCCACAAGCCGGCCGCCTGGCACGCGTGGCAGGCCGTCGAGGGTGCCCGGGACCTCGAGGCGATTCTCGCCGGCGTCGAGCGGTGGGGGGCGAGCGACGCGTGGGGCCGCGGCTTTGTCGAGGACCCGGCGACGTTTCTGCGGCAACGGCAATGGGAGGACACCCCGAGCCCGACCGAGCGGAAGCCGGCCCCGTGCGGAGGAGCCTTGCCGCCGACGTTGAACTTGACCCAGGCGCGCTTGGAGGCGGAGCGCAATGCCCTATCCGCCCGACGTCGCTAGGCGGCGGCGCCAGCTCGGGCTCCCGGTGACGCCCGAGGAGCACGTGCGCTACGAGGCCGGCGAGACGCGCGAGCCGCCCGTGACGCGTGCCCAGATGGCGGCGACGTTGCGGGACGTCCTCCCGCGCATCCGGCCGGGCTCGGGCTTTCGGGAGGCGTTGGTGGTCCTCGCCACCCGGCACCTGCGCGCCGCACGCGAGCCTGAACGGGAGCCGGGGAGTGACGACGATGTTCCCTGATCTTGATGGCCTCGCAAATCGCTTCTGGTCACATGTCGCTGTTGGGCCGACATGCTGGCGCGAGGCGTGGCAATGAGCCTTGCCCGGGTGAACGGCTCGCGGCCCATGGTCCTCGTCGTGATCCGGCGGGGCCGCCGGCGGTGGCGGCTCCTCGGCGCGATCCTCGGGCTCTATTGCTGGCGGTGCGGGCATTGGTGGCGGCATGCCCTTGTGTGCCCGCGGCGGGGGCCGCGATGACGCCGCGCTTTTTCCGCGTGCTCTCGCTTGGGGCGGGCGTGCAATCCTCGACGTTGCTCTTGCTTTCGCTCCGCGGCGAGCTGCCACCGCTCGACGCGGCCATTTTCGCCGACACGCAATGGGAGCCGCGCGCCGTGTATGCGCATTTCGCGTGGCTCGAGGAGCGCGCGGCGGCCGCCGGCGTGCCAACCTATCGCGTGAGCGTCGGCGACATTCGGGCCGACGCGCTCCGCTCGACGGTGCGCGGCCACAAGGGCGACGGCCAGCGGTGGGCGGCGTTGCCGTATTTCGTCGACGGCGCCGACGGGGCCGGCATGATTAAGCGGCAATGCACGCGCGAATATAAACTCGACCCAATCCGCCGCAAGGTGCGGGAGGTCGCGGGCCTCGCCCCCGGCGAGCCGGCGGGCACCCGGGTATACGTCGAGCAATGGGTTGGCATTTCGGCCGACGAGCTCGGGCGAATCCGGCACAGCCGGGAGTACTGGGTCACGCTGCGCTACCCGTTAGTCTTTGACCTCCGCCCGGCGTGGCGGCGCTCCGATTGCGTGGCGTGGCTCCGCCGCGAGTATCCCGAGCACGCGGTGCCGCGCTCCGCCTGTATCGGGTGCCCGTTTCACAGCAACGCCGAATGGCGCGCCATGCGGGAATGCGACCCGGAGTCCTGGCGGGATGCGGTCGCGTTTGACCGGGCCGTGCGCAAGACGGGCGGCGTGCGCGGGAACGTCTACCTGCACGCCGCGCGCGTGCCGCTCGACGAGGCGCCGATTGATACCGACGACCCGCGGCAAGGCACGCTCTTTACGTGCGGCGTGTGCGACACATGAGGCGCGTTATCGGGATCGACCCGGGCGCCTTGGGCGGCCTCGGCGTCCTCGACCTCGACGATGCCGGCGAGGTCCTCGCCGTCGAGCTCCACCGCACGCCCCGGGTCGAGGTCCTCCGCAACCGCAAGCGGCGGCTTGACTACGACCCGACGGCGATGCGTGACCTCCTCCTCCGCGCCGTCGACGGCCGGGCGGCGACGATTCATGGCGTCGACGTCGGGCTCGAGGCGCAAGGCGCGCGCCCCGGGCAAGGCGTCGCCTCGAGTTACCGCACCGGCGTCGGCTTTGGCCTCTGGCTCGGGCTCGTCGTCGCCGCCCGCGTGCCCTATCGCATCGTGCAGCCGGCGGCCTGGAAACGGCATGCCGGGCTCCTCGGCGCCGACAAGCGCGCCTCCCGGCTCCGGGCACAGGAGCGCTTCCCCTCCCTCGGCGTCATCGCCCCCGCCGACGAGGGGCCCAGCGAGGGGCTGTTGCTGGCCGCGTACATCGCGGCGCTGCGCACGGAAGGAGTGTCCCATGCCGCGACGGGTGGGTAACGGCGTCACGGTGCAGCTCGCGGCCCGCATTCCGCAGGCGATCTATCGCGCCATGAAGCTGGCGACGATCGAGGAGGACACCACGGTGCAGGATTGGGTCCGCGAGGCGCTCGCGGCGTATCTCACCAAGGTGACCGGTGCGGCGGTCACGGACGCCGACGAGAAGGCCCCGGGAAGGGCCCCAGTAACGCTACCCCGCCCCGCAAAGGCCTTGGCCTAATGCGCCAGGCCAACGGCGCATCTGTAACGGATTCCCGGGCACGGGATCCGTTACAGTCGTGTCTGCATTGCGGGCGGCGCTTCAAACCACTCCGAGCGACGGCGCGGTACTGCGGAGGGCGGTGCCGGGTGGCGGCGTGGCGGGGGCGCCAAGACGCCCTTGCCAAGTCTCCCCCGTGACACGTATCGTTACCGATACCATGACACGGCTCAGTTTCGAGACCCTCATACGGCGCATTTCTGATCCCAAACGGCCCGTTGTACCGGCCCCCTGCAAGAGCGCAGAGCTCGAACAATGACCCTCCTCGCGCTACTCGGCTTGCCCGTCCTCGCCCTCGCGTGGCTCGTGTCCTTGTTTTGGCCGCTCCTCATTGCGTGTGCGATTTGGTGGCTCATCCGCCCCGAATTCGAGGCCGCCCATCGCGCCCGGCAACGCGTCGCCCGCCTTGAGCATGTGCTGCTTGGCCCGCCTGAGGAGCTATCCCCACCCCGAGGCGCATGCGGCGTGCGCGTCGCGCGCACGAAGCGGCCGGGGAGTTAAGGGCGCGTCGGGGGGGCGACGGGGGGCGGCCAGACCTCCGCCGTGCCGACCTGCTGCCCCGTCCGCGCGAGCGTGCTCACCCACGGCGCCGCCGCCTCGAACGTCTGCGGGAGCGATCCGAGCCACCCCGCCGTCGTCGGGTTGAGCAACAGCATCGGGCCCCCGCGGCGCGTGGCTTCGGTCGCAATGCCGAGGCCCGCCGCCGCCGTCGGATAGCCGGCCTTAAAGAGCATCGTGGGCACGGCGCCGACCTTCGCGAGCGACCCGAGGGACATCTGCCCGATGGGCTCGGCGCTCGCCCGCAGCGTGTCGACCACGGTCGTCATGGCCCCATGCTGGCCGCCGGCGAGCGCTTGCTGCCCCGCCGACCCAAGATCGTCCCACGCGTTCACGACGGCGCGTGCCCCCCGTGGCGCGTTTGCCGCCCACCATGTCGTGAGCGGCGCGCTGCCCTGCTGCGTCAGGACGGGCCGCAGCGATTCGGCGGCCTCGAGGACGGGGCCGGCTTTCGTCAACGCCGCCGCACCGGCAAGCCGAAGCGGCATGCCGATGCCCTCGCCGGCGGCCCCCCGGGCCCCCGCCCGCGTCACGCGCTCCACCAGCGTGCCCGCCTCGGCGGGCTCGGCGCCCGAGAGCCGCTCATAGCCGACGCGGCCCGCCTCGCCGCCGGCGCTTCCGATGCCGGCGCCGATGATGGCGCCGACCGGAATGGTGACCGGCGCAAACGGCCCGCCGAGGGCGCCGGCCGCGGCCCCGAGCTCGCCGCCGGCGATGGCGCCCCCGATCGCCGGGAGCTGACTCGTCAACGAGCGTTGCGGCAGCAGCGCCTCCTTGATGCGCGTGCCAAGTCCCGGCGCCTCGGCGGGCGGCGCGGGCGGCACGGCTTGTGCGCCCAGGCCCGGCATGTCCTCGGGGCGGACGAAGCCCGTGAACGTGCGACCGGCCTGCGTTTCGGCAGCGCGCGCCCCGGCCTCGTCGAGGAGCGACGGGCTCACGACCTCCCGCACCGTCTCCGAGCCGTCCTCCGCCTTGCTGCGGAGATACTGGCGAAAGAATTGCTGCTCCTCGGCCATGGCTCACTGCGCGGGCGCTTGGGGGATCGTGTAGAGCCGGTCGACGACGAACGGCGACGGGGGCGGCGGCGGGGGCGCTTTCTCCTGCTTCTCGCCCCACGGGAAGGGGCCGTAGTGCGGGGAGTCGGGCGCCGACAGGTAGTGCGCGAGCAATTTCGCGTTGTTCTCGGGCGTCATGTCCTCCGCGCGCATGTTCGCTTGCGTGCTGAACCCCGTAATCAACTTGTCGAGCTTCTCAACCGTGAGATGCAACGCGGAGTCATAGGCGACGTCGGTCGGCTCGTAGCCCGACGGCAGGGTCGGGGCGAGTAACGAGAGCTCGGGGGCCGTCACGGCCTTGCCGGCCTCCGCAAAGACGCTCGTGCGGAGCGCGGCATTGAGCGACTTGAACCGTTCAAAGCGTTCATCTTGCCGGAAGGGTTGCGTGAGCGAATACGCATACGGCTGGAGGCCGCCCATGCCGACATACTGCGCGCGTTCCTTCGGCGTAAACTCATCCAGCAGCTCGTTGGCGAACGACCGGAAGATACGGAGCCGCACCAGCGAGTTGGCGACCTCGGAGTCCACTTTGCCGTAGCGGCGCTCCACGTCGGCCTGGATTTCCTTTTGCCGGCGCTCGTAATCAAGATTGAACTTGGTGAGCTTCTCGGTATCGCCTTTCTGCGGGTTGGTTGGATCGACGTGCATCTCGTTTAAGAACATCGCGTCGCGCGTGGTCGACGACGGTTTTTCCGTACCGCCCGGCACCTCCCCGGTGTAGGTGAGCGTCCCCCCGCCGGCCTCGGGCGCGATGGGTTGTGTCTGCGTGAACTTCGTCGAGCCTGCGGGGACGCCCCGCGGGGCGACCGCCGCGCCGGCGGCGGGTGCTGCGGCGGGGGCGGCCTCGCCTGCCGGCGCTTGCTGGAACGGGAGCGCGGCCTTGGCCGGTGGCGCCCCCGTGCGCGGGGCTGGCGGGGCGCCGCCCACGATCCCCGAGAGCGCGGCGCCGGGCACGAGCTCATAGGGCGGTGCGACCGGGGCAGCGGGTGTCACGGGAGCAAAGCCGCCCCCAGGGGCCGGACGCACAATCTCATGCGGCGGCGGGGGGGGCGGCGGGGACGGTGCCGCCGCGGCGGGTGGGGCCGGTGCGGGCGGCGTGACGGCGGCGGGTTGACGCGGTGCCGGCGCCGCGAGCGATCCCTGGAAGCCTTCCCGGCGCGCCATGGCGCCGGTAAGCCCGCCGATCTCCGCATCACTGAGAGAGGACATGGCGCGTGTTGGGTCAATGCCCGCCGCTTGCGCGACGTCGGCCCCGTACCCACCATTGGACCAACGCTGCAAGCCAGCCCCGACCGTCAAGCCTTGATATGAGGGCGCGCGGAGGAGGCTCTGCATCGCGGTGTGTCCCGCGGCGGGGGAATCAAACACCGCGAAGTTGCCGCCATCAGTGGCACCTGGCCCTGGCCCGACATAGCCCGGCTGCGCGCGTGCGAAGGGCCCGTCCTTGATACTGCCCGGGTTGTTCGTGCGCGTCGGAATTGTCGCCGGCGCCCCCCCGGACGTTGGCGTGCCCGTCGTGGCGGGTCGCGGCGCGACGCCGGCGGGCTCCTGCTTGACGTTGTGGAACGTGCCGCGGCCCGTCGGCAGACTGACCTCGCCAGGTTGCTTGATCGCATCGGCCTCCGCTTGCGTGCGAAATTCTCCGGCCGGGAGATTCTCGCCGAGCGTGAAGCCGCCGCCGGGTGCCGGGATCACGGGCTTGCCCGTCGCCGCCGACGCCGCGAGCGCGGCGTTGTAATCGAGGTATTGCCCGCCGATGTACGGGCTCCCGACCTGCGTCGTCATCCCCGGGATATCGAGTTTAACGCTGGTCCCCGGGCCGCCCCACTCTTGCACCTTGCGCGCACGCTCGGTGAGCGCCCTCGTTTCCTCCATGTCTAAGGGAATGCCGCCGGCGGCTTTGTACTGCGCGCGCATGCCGACATCGCCGCTCGTGGCCACACCTTGCGCAATCGTCGCGAGCCCCTGTTGCTTGAGCGCTTGCTCCGGGTCGTAGGGCGGCAGATTCGGCGCCCACTGCCGCGGCGTGCCCGGCATATAGCCCGGCACGTTCAAGCCCGGTGGCGCGACCTGCTGCGCCGGCGCCGGCGGCCCGACGAAGCCCTCGGGCTGCACGACGCCCCCGCCGGCGGCGGGGAGCCCTGGCGCCGCGGGCATCGGCCCCGTGTCGCCCGAGACGCCAAACACGCCGGCCATGAACGGCGACCCGGCGAGCGATGCGCGAAAGCCCGGATCGCTCATGAGCCGCTGGCGATTCATGAGATACGACCCGAGGCCACCCGACTTGATGGTATCGAGCGCCGCGAGCGTGCCGACGCCGTAGCCGGCGACGTTCTTCAGCGAGTTGAATACAGGTGAATCCATGGCGCTAGAGGATGCTTAAGAGCTTCATGATGGGCCCTTGCGCGACCTGCGATTGCCCGCCGGGAACAACGGGTTTCGGCCCCATGAGTTGCGTCCCAACCCCGCGGACAATTTGCTGGCCCATGGGGTGCGGCGCGAATTGCCCCATCTGCACTTGATGGCCGCCCCCGGAGCCCTGCATTTGCTGCAGCGCATTCAGGAGCCCGCCGACGCCTTGCCCGAGACTCGTTGCCGGGCTCGGGTTGGCAAATTGTTGCGGGCCATGAATAAAGCCTTGTGCCACGCTCCCGAGAAAGCCCGGACCCGTAAACGTCGAGCTCGGCCCCGCCAGCTCGACGCCTTCCGGCACGGCTTGCCCAAGGCTCGCCAGGTACCCG
>Ga0126377_10003311_pt1 | contig 11387 bp, 6 predicted proteins | sample PanSoiMetPlot_22_FD_92647 | JGI IMG/M metagenome (GOLD analysis project Ga0126377, IMG submission 92647) | Tropical forest soil microbial communities from Panama - MetaG Plot_22 | ecosystem: Environmental > Terrestrial > Soil > Tropical forest > Bulk soil | place: Panama | collected 2016-02-17
CGGGCTGTTCGACGTGTTCGTGATCGTGACGACGGTTGTTTCGCGACCGCCCGGCGCGGGATGGCTGACCTGCGTCGCCGTGACGGAAGCTGTGGCCAGCCCCTGCAGGGCCGTGAGGTCCGCGTACTGGTTCATCGTGGCCTGCGGGTTGCCCATCGTGGCATCCCAGTTCACGATGTCCTGCTGCGTCGACTGCCAGTAGACGTTGCGGTCGATCACCTGGTCGCCCTTGCGCAGCAGTAGCTCGACGAAGTAGGTCTTCGCCGGCTCTGGCGGCGCCGTTGTCACAGGCACCTTCGGAGCGAGCACGTCGGTGCGCACTTCCTGGGTCGACAGCTTCAGGGTCCCCGAGACCTGATCGTCAAGCAGCGTTCCGTCGAGCCCGTAGACCTTCGACTCGACCGACAGGCCCGACTGTGTCTTCCCTGTGAGGTTGTCGACGGCCACTTGGTTGGTGTCGGTGGCGAATATCGCGTGTACAGACTCGTTGGCTTGCTGGGCCCCGAAGTAACTGCCGGCCATGTCGTAGTCGGAGTTGTAGAGGTTCCAGAGCAAGCTCGGCCAGCCCTTGTTCATCTGCCAGTAGATGGTCCCGGTAGACGGGCTCTCGGCGTTCGTCGAGTGGGCGAGGAAGGCCTCGAACTGCGAGCGGACGTTCTCATAGTCCTGCACCTGCGCTTCCTCAACGTACTGCTCGAGGCTCGACCAGGAGCCGTAGCGGTTGGTCAGCGCCGTGTCGAAGTTGAAGAGCGTGCCGAACGAGTATCCGCTGGTGTCCGTCTCCCAGTTGGCGTGGTACTGGTTGTAGGTCGGGTTCGTCCACAGTTGCTTTTGTTCGTCCGCCGACATGAAGCGCCGGATCGAATCGAGCGTGGGCACGGTGTCGCCTGCGCTCTGCTCGCTGTCGAAGCCCCATGAGCCGCCAACGTTCGTCAGCGACGAGTCATCGGCGAAATCGGAGTGGCTGGTGTCGTACCAATAGCTGGGCGGGACCCAGTCGTACGGGCCCTCCTTCTCACCCGACAGGCCGAGGGTGGGCGTGCTCTTGTACTCGGCCGAGGCGATGACCGGGTCCTGGAAGTCCGCGGCCGCCAGGGCGGTGAGAGTCTGCTGCTCTTGATCAGCCCGCGGCTGGTTGTCGCTCCAGCTCATGTTCAGTGTGCTCGGATGGTTGCGGAGGTCCTGGCCGATCCGGAGCGCCGACTGGTAGAGGACGTCAAGCTGCTTCGCTGTCAGGACGGTGCGCCGCCCAATCTGCCAGGCGTCGCAGCACTGGAAGCCCGCGTCATTCAGAATGCCCGCCTTATCGAGCTGGGTGTAGAAGTCGTCAGGCATCAGGTGACCCTCCAGCCGGATCGCGTTGACGCCCATGCCCTTCATCAGCTGGATCTGGTTGGCGGTGTCCTGCGCGGAGTAGTGCAAGAAGAGGTTCGGGTCAAAGCCGCCGCCGCGGATGACGATCGGCTGGCCGTTGACCAGGAACTGGCGTACGCCCCCGGGCGCCAGAGGTCCGGGCCCGATAAGCCGGCTCGTGATGGTGCGGATACCGAATTGCTCGTTCGAGCTGTTGACGAGCGATCCGTTGGCGAGCAGCTGCGTATCGAGGGTGTACATCGGCTGGTCGCCCATCTGGTACGGCCACCAGAGCCGCGGGTGCGAGATGGTCAGGTTCGGATAGCTGGCCGGCGTGAACGTGACGGTCGTCGTCTGATTCGCCGGCACCGTCACGGACTGCTGAACCGAGATCGCGCCGCCGCCGCCGTTCGGCGGGGTGACGACCGCCTTCACCAGCGCCGTCTGCGGGCTGTCGGTGTTGTTCGTCACGTCTGCCTTCACGGTCAGGGCCGACGTGCTCATATCGGCCGCGTTGTCCTGCGTGACGTGCGCGTTGCTCAGGCCCACGGCGTCCGAGACGTGCAGCTGCACGGGGAACTGGATGCCGGTGTTGTTGTCTGGCGGGATCTGCGTCCAGTCGACGTTGTCGAGCGTGAACATCTTGCTCGGGTCGTTCGGATATACCTCGAGCGCGAGCGTATTGGTTCCCGGCTGAAGCAGGTTCGTCACGTCGAAGCTGTAACGCGGATAGGCGCCCTGGATGACGTCCTGGGTTGCCAGCTCGTGCCCGTTCACCCAGGCATCAGCCTGCCCGACAATGCCGTTGACGATCAGAGTCGCGTGCTGGCCCGGTTCCACGTTGCTGGTGAAATCGGTGCGGAACCACCACGGGACATTGAACGGGGGAATGGTGACGGCACGGGCGTCCGTGGTGAAGCCGAAGCACGACCGCAGGTTGTCGGAGAAGAAGACATTCGGGCAACGGCCGTTCTGCACCAGAGCCTCGATCTCGGTGCCGGGCGCGCCCGCGTCATCGGGCTGCACCTGCAGCCACCCGGACGTGGAAAAGCCCGGTGCCGAGATATCAGCTCCGCTTTGCGGCGCCTGGGTGCTGTCTTGCACCTGCCACCCGCCCAGGCCGAGCGTTCTCAGGCCGACGTTAGCGGCGTCGGCGCCGCTGCTCGATGCGGATGCGAGTGCGGCGGCCCGGGCCGCCGGTGCGCTCGAGGCCGATAGCGATACGCCGAGAGCCATGACGGCGACGAGGCAGCCCGCGCGTAGCAAGATGCGCTTTCTCGAACCTGACATGCTGCGCCCTCTCCCTGTCAGGGCCGGTCGCATGAGCTCGGGAATTCACATCCGCCTTGTGACCAAGCCCTACACATGCCTAAGTTGGAGTTAGGAAACCTTCTTAACTATTTAAGGCCAAGCTTCTCGCCTTTTGAGGCGAAACGTCAAGACCTGACCGCCCGAATGCCGGCATTTTCTCCGGCTGGCGCCGAAGGGCGATGACGATAGGCGGCTGGGCGCAGGGTGATCGGCCCCGAATGGCCGCAGGCGTTCGAGTCGCTCTTTACAACCCGGAGGTCGGCTCGTGCGGCGGCGGGTGGCCTTTTCTGAGGGCGGTCCGTCTGCTGCGTTTTCCGTGCGCATCAGGAGCCTGGGAAGCCGGCAAGACGATGGTGACGATGGTGCCGGCGCCTAGTTCGCTCGCGACGTCCATTCTGCCGTGGTGCCCTCGCACAACTTCCTCGACGATGGTCAGACCGATGCCGCTGCCGGCGTAACCCGAGGTCCGCGGGCTGCGGAAGAAGCGCTCTGACACTCTGGGCAGGTCCTCTGGTGAGATGCCGATCCCGGTATCGCTCACCGTCAGCAACGCATGGTGTCCGGCCAGGTCCTGTGGCCTCGTTTCAACAAAAACGCTTCCGCCGGGGGGCGTGAATTTAAGGGCGTTGGTGAGCAGGTTGACCGTGACCTCGCGCATCCTGGCGCGATCGCACCTGACGGGCGTCTCCGCCAGGCGCAGGCGGAGCGAGACGCCGGCGGCGTCGAACGACTCGGCGAGGCTGTCGGCCGCGTTTTGCGCGATGGTGGCGAGGTCGGAGGGCGTGAGCTTGAGCTGGAGGGCGGCGGCTTCGGCCGACGCGAGCCTTTGCAGGTCATCGACCATCCTTGCCAGACGCAGCGTCTCATCGCGCAGGGAGGTGAGATTGTCTGGTGTTGGCTTGGTCAGGCCGTCGAGCATGGCTTCGTGCCCGGCCTGCAGAACGGCGACGGGCGTGCGCAGTTCGTGCGCAACATCGGCCACGAGGTTGCGGCGAAGCCTGTCCTGGCTGTCCCTCGCATCGGCCATTTCGTCGAACGCCGAGGCCAATTCGCGGATCTCGTCGAAGCCGCCGATCTGGCCCGCGCGAGCGGCCGGTTCACCGCGGCCCCGGGCTCTGGCGGCCTTTATGAGCCGGTCGAGGGATCCGGTGATCCGGTAGGACAGGAGCAGCGCCGCTGCGAGTGCGATGAGGGCTGCGAGGCCGGCGGCCGTGATCCACTCGGGCCAGCGCTGAGCCTGGAACTGCTCGATTGCCCCGGCAAGGCCGCTGTGCCCGAACCTGAGGGTAACGCTGCCGACGTGCTGTCCTCGCAGGTCGATTGGCGCTGTGAGTTCTGGCTGCCCGCGTCTGGAGGCGAAATCTGGTGAAGCGTGGATCACTTGTCCGGATGAGTTCCGCACGAGTGCCGCAGCGCCGGCCTTGCTGACCAGCATGGTCAGGGGCGCAAGATCGGCTCGATGCCAGCCGGCGTGATCGTAGGCGGATGCGGCGGCGACGGCTGTCGCTGTCACTGCGGCGACGCGCTGCTGGCTGATGAGCTGGTCGATGTCCCTGTTGGTAGCCACGGACCCGGAAATGACGGCTGCCGTGACTGCGGCAAGCGCGACGGCCACGAACACCAGCGTCAGCCGGAGTCCAAGCCGCCCTATCCAGGGTCGGCTGATCTTAGCCATCTCTGTGGGGGAGCGGACCAGCCTGTGCTGTGCAAGATTGCAGGTGTTTCATGGATCCCCCGATGCCATCTGCGATGTTTGGGCACCTGAACGCCACACAGCGCATGTAGCGCCGGCCGGCAGCGGCTCCCCTCAGTTAGGTCAGCCAGGGCGATTCAGGGCAACGACGTTGTTCTCTATGTCAGTGCCCAGATAAGCGGTGCTCAGCCGTCTCCCCAGTCTTCGACATGCAGCGCGACGTGGTCCACGCAGAACCGCGCGGGCTTCGGTATGAGGGTGGTCGGCGGGCAGGTCCGCAACGTCATCGGGGGCCGCGGAGTCTGCGTGAAGTCGAAGTCATTGATCAGATCGCCCAGGATTGAGACGTTCTCCCGGACGTCGGGCCTCGGGTCGCGCCGGCCGTCAGTGGCCGGGTTGAGCCGCGCGCCGCCCATGAAGTCATCCTCGATGAACTTCAGGTACGCATCGGTCGTCAGCACCTGATGGTCGATGAAGCCCTTCTTGGCATAGGGGCTGATCACAATGCCGGGTACCCGGATGCCATAGCCCTGGCTGTCGACCGTCGGCGGGACTACGTGGTCGTAGAAGCCGCCCCAGTCATCCCAGTTCACGAAGATCGCCGAGGACTTCCAGTCCGGCCCTCGCATGACCGCGTTGACCAGCTTGGTCACGAACTTCTGGCCGGTGCTGACCAGCGCCGGGCCGTGCTCGCTGTCCCTGAAGTCCGGTGCGATCCACACGACCTTCGGCAGCGTGCCCTCCCTTGCCTGCTTAAAGAACACCGACAGCGGGCGCAGGCTACCGAGCTGCTTGTCCTTGTGCACGGTCGTGAAACCGGGAAGCGGGTTCCAGTGCACCGAAACTCCGCCTTTGTTCCTCAGATCCACTGTGACGGGGCCGTGGTCGAGGTAGTAGCTCCAGGACACGTGATGGCGGTGCAGCATCCAGGTGAGATCGGTCCATGCGAACGGGGTCTCGCGGCCCGGGATGCGTTCCGGCGGCATGTTCGAGCTATGGCAGCTCATCGGGTCGCCGGTGCGGGTGCACTTGGCTGACCAGCCCGAGACCTGGTACAGGTGAGCGGGCAGGCTCCACGACCCTGGCGCCTCGAAGAAGCGGTCTTGCAAGACGAAGTTCTGCGCGTACTTCCAGTAGTTCGGGATATCGGAAGCGACGTGGTAACCCATCACGTCCGGGTGGCACTTGGCGGGCTTGGGCTTGCACAGCATTCGCTCCGCCACGGCGACGAAGCCGTTCATCTTGCCGCCGTTCACGTCGTCTATGAACGGTTGTTGCGAGTGCGGGTTGTTCGCGTTGCTGTCGTGATGGTCTACCCAGGGCCGCCGGCAGCCACCATTGCGAGGATCGTGGATGCACACGCCCGCCGGGATTCCGTTGGCGCCGGGGTACTTGCCGAAGTAGGAATCGAACGACCTGTTCTCCTGCATGATCATGATGATGTGCTTGATCTTGTGGATGTTCGGGTCGATCTTGACGGCGCGCTGATCCGGCGCCGCCTCGGAGTCCGTCGCGGACACGCCGAGCGTAATGGTGCCCGCCACCGCCAATGCTGACGCCAACGCGATTCGGCCGAGCTTCATCCAATCCTCCGCACTTCGCTGGTCGATGACCGCCGTACTGGCATGAGCGCGGCGCCGCTCGCGCGGCCGCCAACGGGGGAGCGCGTCTCGCGCTTGCAGAGCGTGTTCAGGCCACCTAACCACAGGAGTCGCTGGCGTATCGGTGACTTACTAAGAACTGGTTAAGTTGGTTGAGCCGCAGGCGAGGGCCCGCAAAGCTCGGCCAGCCTGCTGACCGTCGCCCAGTTGCGCGCCGTTCCGGCCAGTGAGGCAGATGTCGGCCCACCTGCCTTGGCGAGCACCCGGCGCAACTCGCTGTCGCCGAGCGAGGTCACGATCTCACGGAGCTCAGCCATCGAGACCTTCTTGCTGCCGAGGTTGTTGACACCGCGCAGCAAGAAAACGTGAGTGGGCACGCCAGAATCATGCCAAAGCGATTGGTCCTCAGGCGGGCGGCCGGCGGTTGCTGGTGCGGCGGATGAGGTACTCGCCGGCCAGGACGGCGAGGCCGGCGGCGCCGATGAAGAGAATGAGCACCCCGACCGTATACAGGTCGGCCGCGACGAGTCCCAGGGTGCCTGTGATCAGCCCGAGCAGGATGACCAGCGCGACCGCGCCTGCGTTCCTCCTGCTCATTTGTTTTCGGCGCCTCTCACAGACAGTTACGGATGCTCCACACGTGTACCCGAAGCCGGTTGGCGGTACACCTAGCGCGACGGACTTGCGCCCCCGACGGACTAGACGGAACGGAGAGCGCGGATGGGCGGAATGGCGCACATTCTGGCCGCTAGTCCGGTGCCGGCCCGGTCGCAGATGGGGTCGTCGCTGGGGTTCCACATCATTCTGGCGTGCTTCGGCGTTGCGTTCGCGGCCGTCACCATGACGGCGGAATGGATCGGGATAAAGCGCGGCGACGCCGCCGCGATGCTCCTGGCGCGGCGCTGGTCGAAGGTGATGGCGGTGCTGGTGGCGGTGGGCGCCGTGTCGGGAACCGTGCTGTCGTATGAGATGGGCCTGCTGTGGCCCGGCCTGATGGGCAAGTTCGGCGCGGCCATCGGCCTGCCGTTCTCGCTGGAGGGCATCTTCTTCTTCCTGGAGGCCATCTTCGTCGGTGTTTACCTGTACGGATGGCAGCGCCTGTCGCCCTGGGCACACTGGTGGAGCGGGATGCCGATTGTTGTCGCCGGGATCCTGGGCGCCGTGTCCGTGGTGGCGGCGAACTCATGGATGAACTCGCCCGCGGGATACACCCTCAGCCACGGCAAGATCACCGAGGTCAACCCGGTGTCGGTGTTCTTCAATGCCTCAACGCCGTATGAGAGCGCACACATGCTGCTGGCCGCATACATGGTCACCGGCTTCCTGGTCGCGGGCGTGTACGCGGCCGGGCTGCTGCGCGGCCGCCGGGACCGCTACCACCGGCTGGGTTTCGCCATCCCGTTCACGATGGCCGGGATCGCGGCCCCGCTGCAGGTGATGATGGGCGACATCATCGCCAGGTTCATCGCCAGCAACCAGCCGGTCAAGTTCGCCGCGATGGAGTACGTATCCAAGTCCGCGCGCAACGTTCCGGAATGGGTAGGCGGCATTCTCATCAGCGGCAAGGTCTACCTTGGCGCCGCCATCCCGTCGTTTGACTCGATCCTGGTCGGGTTCTCGCCGCACACGAAGGTCATCGGCTGGGACACCGTGCCGGCCTCGCAACGGCCGCCGCTGGTCTCGCTCATCCACAACAGCTTCGACCTGATGGTCGGAATCGGCTTCTTCCTGCTCGCCCTTGCCGCGTGGCAGGCCTGGTGGTGGTGGTTCCACCGGCGGCTGCTCATGACCCGGTGGTTCCTGGTGCCCTGTGCCCTCAGCGGGGTGGCCGCCGTGGCCGCGATGGAGGCGGGCTGGGTCGTCACCGAGGTCGGCCGCCAGCCGTGGATCGTTTACCGCGTGCTGCTGGTCGACAACGCCGTCACCCCCGCGAGAGGAGTCCCCGTCACGCTGGTGGTGATCCTCGCCCTGTACGCCGTCTTGACGGTGGTCTCGATCGGCGTTCCGCTGATCATGTCGTGGCGGTGGCGTCGTGGAGCGCCAGCTGAGGAGGACGCCGAGCAGGTGCCGTACGGACCATCGCCCGCGGGATCCGAAGCACGATGAACCCGTCGGCCGAGGCCATCGCGGTTGCCACGATCTTGTTCGTGGTGATCGCCGCATATGCGCTGTTCGGCGGGGCGGATTTCGGCGGCGGGATCTGGGATCTGCTGGCGGGCAATGCCCAGCGCGGCGCGGCCCCCAGGGAGCTGATCGACGAGTCCGTCACGCCGGTCTGGGAAGCCAACCACGTCTGGCTGATCTTCATCTTGGTGCTGCTGTGGACCGCTTTCCCGCCGGCGTTCGCGGCCATCATGACCGCGCTGTTCGTCCCGCTCAGCCTGTCCCTGCTGGGCATCGTCCTGCGCGGGGTCGGGTTCGCCTTCCGGCACACCGCGCAGCGGCTGCGGATGCAGCAGCTCACCGGCGTGTTGTTCGCCGCAGCCTCGCTGATCACGCCGTTCTTCATGGGAACCGTGGTGGGCGCCGTCGTCACCGGTCAGGTGCCCGTGGATCCCACCGGCAACGTCCTGGCCGCGTGGACCTCGCCGACCGCCATCCTCACCGGGTTCTTGTTCGTGGCGGCCTGCGCGTACATCAGCGCGGTGTTCCTCGTCCTGGATGCCCGCGAGGCGCGGGAGGGCGGGCGCGGGGACCTGGTGAGCTACTTCGCGTTGCGCGCCACGGCGGCCGGGGTCATCACCGGCGCGCTGGCGGGCGGCACGTTCTACGAGCTGTCCGTGAGCTCGCCGCACGTGTTCCACCGCCTGACCGGCATCGCATTGCCGCTGGTGGCGATCTCGGTCGCCGCAGGGATCGCCGTGCTGGCGATGCTCTGGCTGCGCTGGTACAACGCCGTGGTCCTCCGGCTGGGCGCCGCCATCGCCGTGGCGACGGTGGTGTGGGGCTGGGGGCTGGCCCAATACCCCTACCTGTTCCCGAGGTCGCTGTCACTGGCGGCTGGCAGCGCGCCCAACGGGTCCCTGGTGGCGGAGTTCGTCGTGGCTGGCCTGGCGGTCCTGCTGGTGGCGCCCGGGTTCGCGCTGCTTTATTACCTGCAGCAACGGCACATGCTGACGGCAGCGGAGACGGATTCTGATCTGCGCAGGGCAGCACATGTTGAACAAAGCGCGCTCGGCCGGTCCGCTCTGGGACAGCCGAGGGCCGCGAGCCGGACAACGACGGCGGTCGTCCTGGCCCTGGTGGCGGTCAGGGCGATCAGGAACAAGGTCAGCCCAGGGCGCGGTCGAGGTTAAACGCGGCGCTGATCAGCGCCAGGTGAGTCAGTGCCTGCGGGAAGTTGCCCTGCTGCTCGCCGGTCAGGCTGATCTGCTCGGCGTACAAACCCAGGTGGTTGGCATAGGTCAGCATTCTTTCGAACGCCAGCTGCGCCTCCTCCAGGCGTCCCGCGCGGGTGAGCGCCTCGACGTACCAGAACGAGCACGCCGAGAACGTGCCTTCCGCGCCGCGCAGCCCGTCCGGGCTGACCCGCGGGTCGTAGCGGTAGACGAGCGAATCGGTGACCAGGCCCGCCGACAGCGCGTCGAGCGTGGACAGCCACTTGGGGTCGGTCGGCGCGATGAACTTGACCAGGGGCATCATCAGCACGGCGGCGTCCAGGACATTCGCGCCTTCATATTGGGCGAACGCGTTGAGCGCTGGTGACCAGTCCGCGTCCATGATCCGCCGGTAGATCGCATCGCGAACATGCCGCCAGCGTTCCATGTCGGCCGGCAAGCCCCTGCGGATAGCCATCCGGATCGCGCGTTCGATCGCCACCCAGGACATGAGCTTGGAGTAGATGAACTTTCTTGGGCCGCCGCGGGTTTCCCAAATGCCCTCGTCGGGCTGGTCCCAGTGGGCGCAGAGCCACTCGGTCCGGACCGTGATCGCGTCCCACTGGGCGCTGGAGATGGGCTTGTGCCAATCGTCGTACAGGTAGATGGAGTCCATCAGCTCGCCGTAGATGTCGAGCTGCAGCTGCGTGGCCGCAGCATTGCCGATCCGCACCGGCCGCGAGCCCAGGTAGCCGGCCAGGTGCGGCAATTCCTGCTCAGGCAGGTCGGTCCTGCCGTCGATGCCGTACATGACCTGCAGGGGCCCGGAAACGCTGGCATCAGCCGCAGCTGCGTGCCGGAGGATGAAGCTCATGAACGCCTCGGCCTCGTCGGTGAAGCCCAGGCGCAACATGGCATAGACGCAGAAGGCCGCGTCCCTGACCCAGACGTAGCGGTAATCCCAGTTCCGCTCGCCGCCGATCTGCTCGGGCAGGCTGGTCGTCGGTGCCGCGATAATGGCCCCGGTCGGTGCGTACGTCAGCAGCTTCAGCGTCAGCGCTGACCGGTGGACGACCTCCCGCCACCGACCCCGGTAGCGGGACGCCGCCAGCCAGTTCCGCCAGAACGCGACCGTCGCGTCCAGCAGCTTCCTCGCCTCCGCGCCCGAACATGTGCCCGGCGCGGACTCGCTGCCCACTTCCTCCAGGGCGAACACCGCCGTTTCGCCCTCGGCCAGTTTGAACTTGGCCGTGACATCGCGGCCATCGTGCGTCACCGGCACCGTCGCGGTCAGGCCCACGGACCAGCCGGAGCCAGCGAAGACGACGCCATGCCCGACCTCGTTGAGCTTGTGCGGTTCGGTCCCGTAGCCAAGTCGCGGCGCGATCAGCGCGCGGAATGCCATAACGCCGCGTACGCACTCAACCCGTCGGATCAATCGGTGCCGATCGGGCTCAGCCGCGTCGGCTATCGGCATGAAATCCTGGATCTCGCCGACCCCGTCCGCTGCGAAGAAGCGGGTGATGAGCACGTTGGTGTCGGGGAGATAGAACTGCCGGGTCTTCGCTGGCACGTCAGCGGCAAGCTCGAAACAGCCGCCCCTGTCGGCGTCCAGGATCGATCCGAACACGCTCGGGGCATCGAACGACGGGCAGCAATGCCAGTCGATGGTCCCGTTGGTTCCGACCAGCGCGACGGTTTGCAGGTCGCCGATCATCCCGTGCTCGGAGACCGGCAGATACTCAGGCAGTCCAGCGATGCCTTAGCCCCCTTTCACCTCGTCCCCGCCGGTCGCTAGGCCGGCGAGCCGGCGGCCGATGCGAGTAGCTCGCGATCCTCCGGGTCGAGTTCGATGTCGGCGGCGGCCATGTTCTCCTCGAGGTGCTGTGCCGAGGACGTTCCGGGAATCAGCAGCACGTTCGGCCGCAGGCTGAGCAACCACGCCAGGGCTACCTGGGCGGGCGTGCGACCGAGGCGGGCCGCGATCGCGGTGACTCGCGGGTCGCCGAGAACCGGATTGCCCCTGGCGAAGGCGGAGCCAAGCGGGAAGAACGGCACGAACGCGATGCCGCGGACATGACACTCCTCGAGCACGGGCATCGCGGCGCGGTC
>Ga0126377_10003312_pt1 | contig 11387 bp, 11 predicted proteins | sample PanSoiMetPlot_22_FD_92647 | JGI IMG/M metagenome (GOLD analysis project Ga0126377, IMG submission 92647) | Tropical forest soil microbial communities from Panama - MetaG Plot_22 | ecosystem: Environmental > Terrestrial > Soil > Tropical forest > Bulk soil | place: Panama | collected 2016-02-17
CCCACGCAGGCCGCCCGGGCGCCCGACCCCCGCCAGGCCGCCACCGCGCCCGAGCCCACCCAGGCCGCCCCCGCGCCCGAGCCCACCCAGGCCGCCCCGGCGCCCGAGCCCACCCAGGCCGCCCCGGCGCCCGTGCCGACCCAGGCCGCCGCCGAGCTGGGGCCCACCCCGCCGGCGCCCGAGCCCGTGCCGGCGGCACCGGCACCTGCGGCCGCCGCGCCGCCGCCATTGGTCGGCGCCGGCGCCGGCGGTGGCGATGGCGGGGGCCGGCACCTGCGGTCCTCGGGGCGGCGGGGCGCGCTCGTCGTCGGGGTGGCCGCGGCCGTCGTGGCCGCGGCCGTGGGGGTCGGGGTCGCCCTGGCCGCCGGCTCCGGGGGTGACCGCACGGCGGCCGGCGAGGACGACCCCGTGGTCACCACGGCCCCGCCCACCACCGCCGCGCCCACCACCCAGGCCACGCTGCCGCCCACCACGGTGCCGCCGACCACCGTCCCGCCCACCACGGTGCCCCCCACCACTACGCCGCCCACCACGGTGCCGCCCACGGCCGAGGCCGACGGCACGCTGCGGCTGGACGAGGACGGCCCGGCGGTCGCCAACCTCCAGAAGCGGCTCAACGACCTCGGCTACTGGCTCGGCGGTGCCGGCGACGGACACTACGGCCAGCTCACCCGCCAGGCGGTCATGGCCTTCCAGAAGGTCGAGGGGCTCGGCCGCGACGGCGTCGCCGGCCCCATCACCCTGAAGCGGCTCACCACCGCCTCCCGCCCCCGGCCCCGCGGTGGCGGCGGGCTCGAGATCGACCTGGCCCGCCAGGTGATCTTCGTCGTCCAGGGCGGCCAGGTGCGCTGGGTCCTCAACACCTCGACCGGCAGCGGCGAGGCCTACGCCAGCCCCTCGGGCGGGTCGGCCATCGCCGCCACGCCCCCCGGCCACTACCACATCAACCGCCAGATCGACGGGGTCCGCGCCGCGCCCCTCGGCAACCTCTACCGGCCCAAGTACTTCAACGGCGGCATCGCCGTCCACGGCGCCGGCAACATCCCCGCCCACCCCGCCTCGCACGGCTGCGCCCGGGTCACCAATGCGGCGATGGACATGCTGTGGGCCAGCGGGGCGGCCAACATGGGCACGCCGGTCTGGGTCTACTGAGCGCGGGGCGCGGCGGGCCGGTCAGGCGACGATCTGGCCGTGCAGGACGATCTGCCCCGACCACCCCAGCGCGCCGCCCTCGCGTTCGATCGTGACGTTGAGCGTCGGGTACTCGGCGGGGTCGACGCCCGACCACAGGTAGATCCAGCCGTCGCCGCCCCGCATGTGGAAGGTGCCGATCGACACCTTGCCCTCGCGGCCCTCGACCCACGCCTCGTAGTAGGTGCCGGGCGCCGCGGGCGCCAGGCCCCGGACGTCGAGCTTGATCGACACGCCGGCCGACTGGTGCTCGACGGTCGCCCAGGCCGTCGCGCCCGGCGCCAGGTCGGTGCCGCCCAGGGCGAACTCGGGGGCATGGTGGTCGTCGCCGCCCAGCACGACCAGCGCCGCGAGCACGCCCACGATCAGCGCCAGGGCGGCCGCCGCGGCCAGCAGCGGCACGCGGGACGGCCGTCGGCGGCGTGCGCCCGGCCGCGCGGCGTGGGCTCCCCGGCCGGAGCCAGTCGCCCCCACCGGGGTGAGCACCGGCCCGTGGCCGTTGCCGGAGGCCGGGGGCAGGGGGGCGGCGAGGTCGTCGTCGGCGACCTCCCAGGGCGACACGGACGCCCGGCGGATGGCCCGGAGCAGGGTGTCGGCGCCGGCGGGGTCGGGCTCGACCCAGACGCTCTCGTCGGCCAGCAGGGCGCGGACCTCTTCCCCGGGGCGGGACCGGCCCTGGGGTGGGGCTCCGGATTCGAGGAGCTCGGCGAACTCGTCCTCGTTCACGTGGTTAGGCCCTGCAGCTCGATTGCACTCTCCGCCGTCCTATACGGCGCAAGGTGGAAACCGGTTCGCGCCCGGGCGATCGTCATGGTTCCGTCACCCGCACGACGTGTCCGAGCAGGGATGCCAGCCGGCGGTGGGCCCGGGCGGAGCGGGACTTGACGGTCCCGATCGGCACGCCCAGGCGGTCGGCGATCTCGCGGTGGGACAGCCCGGCCAGGTGGGCCAGCCGGACCACGTCCCGCTCGTCGGTGGGCAGCTTCTCGATGGCCGTCCGCACCTCCCACGCCTCCCACGTGCGGGAGAACGAGGGCGCGTCGACGGTCAGGTCGTCCTCGACGAACACCTTGGGCACCGGCGCCCGGGTCTCCCGCCGGTAGACGTCGATGGCCGTCCGCCGGGCGATCGAATAGACCCACGGGGCCAGGTCACGGGTGGGGTCGAACGTCCCCGCCGACCGCCAGACCTTCAGCATCGTCATCTGGACGACCTCGTCGGCCAGGTCCCGGCGGCCGAGCGCGCTCATGGCGACGGTCAGGACCGGGCGCGCGAAGCGCTCGTACATCGCCTTGACCGCCAGGTCGTCGCCTGCGGCGAAGCGGGCGACCAGGTCGGCGTCCTCGGGACACATTCCCGCCAAGTTTGGCGCGTCCGGAGCCTCCGTACTTGCGCAGGGGCGATTCGTGCGGAAAATCGCGAACCGCGGCCCGCCCCCCGACGTACTGCCGTTCGTCCAAACCTCGCTAGATGAGGAGACTCACAGTGCGTACGAAGCTCGCCACCTGCATGATCGCTGCGGTCCTTCTCCTCGGCGCAGCGTGCGGGTCCGACGACAACAAGTCATCGACGGACTCGGGCAACGGGTCCAGCAACACGACCGAGGCCGCCTCCGGAAGCGGCTCGGTCGCCGCGCTGGTCAAGACGGCCAACTCCAAGCTGGGAGAGATCCTGACCAACGACAAGGGCATGACGCTGTACGCCTTCATGGGCGACAAGAACGGCATGCCCAGCTGCAACGACGCCTGCGCCGCGGTCTGGCCGGCGCTGACCACCAGCGGCTCCAGCCTGCCCGCCGGCCTCGACGCCAATGTGTTCAAGGTCGTCAAGCGGGCCGACGGCAAGAGCCAGATCGTCGCCGGCGAGTGGCCGCTCTACACGTTCACCGTCGACAAGGCCGCCGGCGACACCAACGGCCAGGGCGTCTCCGGCTTCGGCAGCACGTGGTTCACCGTCAAGGCCGACGGCACGCTCAACAAGGACGCCGGCTCGTCCACCGCCACCACGGCGGGCAGCAGCAGCGGCGGCGGCAACTACAACTACTGATCCCTGATCGCCCCCCCAGCGACCATCGGGGGTCGCCGGCTCCGACACCCGGCGGCCCCCGATCGGGGCGGGGGGGACAACCAGCCACCACACGCCGAGAGCGGGCCTCCGGGCCCGCTCTCGGTCGCGTCACAGAGGCTGCGCCGTCCAGGCGCAGCCGTGGCCCGAGCGGCCCCGCTGCGAAGCAGCAAGAGCGGGGAACACAGACCACGGTGGCTGCGACCACGTGCCTCTCGGCGCACGCTCTCAGGCCCCAGTCAGGGGGCGGGCGGGGCGACGTACTCGAAGTGGCCGGCGTCGGGCACCAGCCAGTCGGCGCCGCTGGTCAGGCCCCAGCGCCGGAACACCTCGACGAGCCGGGGATCCTGGACCGAGGCGAACCCGGTGGGGTTGGCGCCGGTGTTGAGGTCGACGGCGACGCCCCAGGCGTGGCGGGACAGGCCGCCGCCGCTGCGGGTCATGCGGGGGTTCCAGCAGCCGCCGAACCCCGCGGGGTCGACCAGCGAGGCCAGGTTGGCCCGCTGGACGTCGTGGAGAGCCCCCGCCAGCGCCCCGACCACCGCCCGGTTGCAGCGGACCCGGCCGACGATCGGCAGGTCGACGGCGACGATGTTCTGCGCCTGCCAGGCGGGGTCCTCCGCGATGGCGCCGCCGGGCTGCCGCCGGTAGGCGAACTCGCCGAACCGGGCCTTGATCTGCGCCTGCGGGAGCACGGCGTCCCCGTTGCGCAGGAACGGCGTCTCGCCCGGCCCCCGGAACCGCACGGCCGCGTCCTGCCGCAGCGCCGCCCGCGCCCGGGCCTCCAGCGCCGCCCGGTCGCCGCGGTAGGCGGCCAGCAGGTAGCGGTCGCTGCCGGCCCCCAGCGCGGCGCCGGTCGCCCGGTCGACGGCCACCTCGGCGCCGCCGATGGCGGCGTCGTCGACCACCGCGGTGACCGCCAGCGTCCGCCCGCCCGCCAGCGTGAGCGTGCCGCCGGCGCCCAGGCGGCGGAGCGCCGCCGACGTCCGGCCGAGCAGCGCCTGCCCCGGGCCCAGGCCGGCGACCGCCGCCCGGTCGGGGACGGCCACCAGCCGGGCGTGCGCCGCGGGGTCGAGGGCCACGAGGTCGAGCGGGATCGCCCACCCCCGGGCCGGCCGGTCGACGGGGGTGCCGTCGGCCCGGCGGGAGGCGACCAGGTCGACCAGCCCGCCGGCCACGACCGAGGTCGCCTCCACCGCCGGGTCGGCGGCCAGGGCGGCGGCCAGGCCCGGGTCGAGGCCGTCCGGGGTCCAGGCCAGCAGGACCGCCGGGTCGGCGGGTGCCGGGGGGCGCAGGGCCACGGTCCGCGGCGGGGGCGCGACCGCCCGGGCCGGCGTGGGAGACGCCGGCGCCGGCGCATCCTGGAGCGCGGCCATGACCGTGGCTCCCCCCAAGGTGCCCAGGGCGCCGGCCGCGACCACCAGCGCCACCGACGCCCCGGGTCTCACGCGCGCTCCAGCCGGTCGGCCACGCCCACCAGGTCGGCCAGGGTGAGCGTGCCGCTGCGCAGGCTGCGGGCCACGCCGTCCTCGATCCAGTCGAGCTGCCCCAGCCCGTAGCTGTAGCGCCCGGGCCGCCCGCGCACGGTCACCCCGACCTCGTCGCCGTCGGACGGCGGGGGCAGGTGGGCCGCCGGCGCCTGGACCAGCACGAAGCCGCGGTCGCCGGCGCCGCTGGCCACCTGGGACACGGTGCGCTCGTCGACCCGCACGGCCGGGGCCGCGAACCCGCCCCCGGCCCGCGGGACCAGCAGCCCGGGCAGCGCCGTCGCCGCCGCCCGCCGGGTGGCGGTGGCCGCCTCGGCCCAGCCGGCCGGCACCCGCTCCCCCCGCACGCCCAGCCCGGCCGCCACCGCCCGCAGATCGGCCGCGGGCACGCTGCCCTCGACGACCACGTCGACGCCCCGCCCGTGCAGCGCCACCCGCCGGCCGTCGGCGCCGGCGTAGCCCCGACCGGCGCCGCCCAGGTCGACCGGCCGGACCTCGCCACCCAGGTCGCCGAACAGGTGCCCGCCTGGCCAGTCCGGCGTCGAGCGCACGGTCAGCCAGGCCCGGCCGTCGGTCCAGGACTGGACGGCCACGCCCGGGCCGCCCGGCGTGGCCACCGTGCCCGCCCGGTAGCGGCGGAAGCCGGGCGGCAGGTAGGTGGCCACGGGACCGCCGGTGGGCCGGCCCCGGGTCGACCGGAAGCCCTCGTCGGCCCGCACCTCCCCGGCGCCCGGCCCCGCCCCGCCCGGGACGGCGAACGCACCCGCCGCCACCGGGCCGTTCACGGTGGCGGCCCGGACGGTGAAGCGGACCACGGCGGCGCCCGGCCGGTCGGCCACGCCCTGGGACCGGGCCCACGGCGCCCGGCCCGGGTCGTCGCCGGCCCGCACCAGCAGGGCCAGAGGGACCAGGTACTGGTCGTCGAGCCACAGCTCGGCCGGGTCGCCGGGATAGACGGGTCGCAGGTCGACGCCGGCTCCCAGCCCGGCGAGCAGGGGGGCGACCTGGGCGGCCGTGACCCGCACGCCCACCGCCCGGCGGCCGGCCACCGTGCGGGTGCCGAGGTCGACCGGCGTGCCGGCCAGGGCGAAGCTGTCGACCGGGGTGACCAGCTCGAGGGGGACCGGGCTGGCGTCCGAGAACGGCGCCCGGTCCGCGACCGCCCGCGTGGCGGTGGCGCGGACCTCCGGGCAGCGGACCAGCCCGGCCGCGGGGGAACAGGCCCGGGCAGTCCGCTGCCACCAGTGGTCGCGGTCGACCACCAGCCGGGCGGCCGCGCCGGTGCCCCGGGCGCCGCCGTCCTCGGCGAGCGTGAGCGCCAGCGACTCCGGGGCCCGGTAGGCGAGGTGCCCGGCGAAGCTGCGCCGCTCGGGCCCGGGCCCGGGGCGGCCGTCCTCGCTCAGCCGGAAGTCGGCGTCGAGGCTGTGGACCGTCCCCTGGGCCGCCACCACCCGGGCCGGCACGCCGGCCGCCGCCGGCGACGGGGGCGTCGCCCCCAGCCCGACGAACGTGGCCCCGGCCACCAGCCCGGCCACGGCGGCCACCGCCGCCGCCACCAGCGGCCGCCGCCGCTCTGGGCGCCGGGCCGGGTCGATCTGCCGGCCGGCGTCGCGCCGCAGGCGGGCGAGCACCGGCCCGGCGATGTCGGGGGCGCCGGTCACCGGCTCGAACCGCAGGCCGGCCCGCAGGTCGCGGACGTGGCGGTCGAAGTCCCGGCACTCGGCGCAGCCGGCCAGGTGGGCCGCGAGGCGGTCGGCGCCGGGCGCGTCCAGCTCGCCGTCGGCGTGCTCGGAGACCGCGGCCAGGGCGTCGTCGCAGATCACCGCGCCACCCCCCGCCCGCCCTCGCCCTCGCCCGGGGCCGCCCACGCCTGGGTGCGGCGGCGGGCGGTGAACATCCGGCTCTTCACGGTGCCGACCGCCACGCCCATGACCGCCGCCGCCTCGGCGTAGGGCAGGCCGAACACCTCGATCAGCACCATCGTCTCCCGCAGGTCGGCGGGCAGCGCGGCCAGCGCGGCGTCGATCTCGGTGCGGGCCTCCGCGGCGCCCGGCCCGGGCGGCGGAGCCGGCGGCAGCGCCCGCAGCAGCCGGGCCCGGCGCTGGCGCGACCGCAGCTCGTCGATGCCGGCGTTGCGGGCGATCTGGAACAGCCAGGTCGAGAACTTGGCCTGGAAGGCATAGGTCGGCAGCCGGTGGAACACCCGGAGGAACACCTCCTGGGCCAGGTCCTCGGCCACCGTGGCGTCGCCCACCAGCCGGCGCAGGAAGCGCCACACGTGCTGCTGGTAGGCGCGCACGAGGTCCTCGAACGCCGCGAGGTCGCCGCCGGCGGCGGCTCGGATGGTGGCCGGGTCCGGTTCCTGCACGCGCCCCTCCCGGTCACAGTCTGACGGCACGATGCGCCCGCCGCCGGGCCAGCAGCCACCAGGGCGCGGTCGCGGCCAGGGCCACCACGGCCGCCGCGGCCACCCACGGCGCGGGCCCGGCTCCGTCGCGGCGCGCCGGGGCCGCGGCCCGGTCGCCGTCGGGCCGCGGCGGCGGCGGGGTCGGGGCTGCGGTGGTGGGGGGCGCGGTGGCGACCGTGGTCGCCCGTGGTGCGGGCGGACGTGCCGTGCCCGCCCGCACCTCGGCCGCCGTGGTCATGAAGTACACCGGCCCCGGCCCCGACATCAGCGCGTCGTCGGCCAGCCACCGGACCGCGGGATCTGTGAACGGCCAGTCCCGCACCACCGGCGTCGGCGGGTCGGCCCCGACCCACACCGGTCCCGGCACGAGGTCGCCCAGCGTGCGCTCGCAGCGCCGGTCGCAGACGATCACCCCGTAGTCGCGCGGCGCCAGGCCCCGGGGCAGGCGGAAGTCGACGCTGGCCCGCAGGGTCCGGCCGTCGGGCAGCGGCGGCACCTCGACGACGGTCACCGGGCCGAGCGGCAGGTCGCGGGGGTCGGCCAGCGGCGAGCCCCCGGCGTTGGCGGCCGGGTCCACCCGCAGGTAGGCCCGGTAGGGCCCCCGCTCCCGCCAGCCCGGGTAGGCCGTGGAGTAGCCGATCATCACCACCCGCTGCCCCGGCTCGTAGCGGTCCCGGGCCGTCGTCATCGGGTAGCCGCCGCCCGCCCCCGCCGGCGCCGCCGCCAACACCAGGGTCAGGGCGGCCGCCGCCGTCCACACCACCGCGCGCGCTCGCATCGCCCCCTGAGACGCCCGCCGGGCGCCGATGGTTCAGCGGGTGGTGGAGGTGGCCCGGTCGGCGGCGTTCAGGTCGACGTCGAGCTTCCCGTCCCGCACGCTGACCTCGTAGGTGGGCAGGCCGGCGCCGTTGGGCGGGAACTCCCGCCCGTCGCAGTCGCCCGACACCTTGCCGTTCGCGTCGAGCAGCCGGAACGGCTGGGTCCGGTCCCGCGACTGGACGGTGCAGCCCCGCGACACCCCGGGCGGCCGGGCGGCCAGGGCGATCCAGCCGGTCTCGGGGTCGTCGCCCAGGTGCTGGAGCACGATGTCGCGGTCGCCGCCCGCGGTGTCGGCGTAGAGGATCGGCCCGTCCGCGGCCACCTTCCTGGCCGCGTCCTTGGCCTTCTGCTGGGAGAACGTGTCGGACCCGAGGCGCACGTCGACCTTGCCCTTGCTGGCCAGGTTGGCCACGGCGAACGCCAGGAACAGCGCCAGGACGACCCCGGCCCCGGCCACCGCCAGGGCGCGCCCGGCGTGGCCCCGCGTCTGGGCGACGGGGCTCACGGCGCGGACTTGGGAGGGGTCGGGATCACGCCCGTAGTATCGCCATCCGGCGTCGAGATCAACGAACCGGCGCGTCCACCCAGCACAGGAGCCCGCCCTTGGACCTGTTCGAATACCAAGGCAAGCAGTTCTTCGCCCGCTACGGCATCCCGGTCAGCCCGGGCGAGGCGGTCACCACCGTCGACGACGCCGTGGCCGCCGCCGAGCGCATCGGCTACCCGGTGGTGGTCAAGGCACAGGTGCAGGTGGGCGGGCGCGGCAAGGCCGGCGGCATCAAGCTGGCCGGCGACGCCGGCGAGGTCCGCACCCACGCCGGGAACATCCTCGGCATGGACATCAAGGGCCACACCGTCGAGACGCTGTGGATCGAGCTGGCCTCCGACATCGCCGAGGAGTACTACGCCAGCTTCACCCTCGACCGCTCGGCCAAGAAGCACCTCGGCATGCTGTCGGCCCAGGGCGGCGTCGAGATCGAGGCCGTGGCGGCCGAGAACCCCGAGGCCATCGCCAAGATCTGGGTCGACCCGGTCGACGGGTTGACCGAGGAGGCGGCCCGGGCCTGGGTGGGCGCCGCCGAGCTGAACCCGGCCGCCACCGAGGGCGCCGTCGCCATCCTCACCAAGCTGTACTCGGCCTACGTGGAGGGCGACGCCGACCTGGTCGAGATCAACCCGCTCATCCTCAAGCCGACGGGCGAGGTCCACGCCCTCGACGCCAAGGTGACGCTGGACGGCAACTCGCTGTTCCGCCACCCCGACTACGAGGCCTACGAGGCGACCCAGGTGCGCGACGAGCGCGAACAGGCCGCCCACGACAAGGGCCTGCAGTACGTCGGGCTCGACGGGTTCGTGGGCGTCATCGCCAACGGCGCCGGGCTGGCGATGTCGACGGTCGACATCGTCAACCAGGTGGGTGGCGAGCCGGCCAACTTCCTCGACATCGGCGGCGGCGCCTCGGCCGAGGTCATGACCGGCGCCCTCGAGGTCATCAACAACGACCCCAAGGTGCGGTCGATCTTCATCAACATCTTCGGCGGCATCACCAAGGGCGAGGAGGTGGCCAACGGCATCGTCGCCGCCCTCGACCGGGTGGACATCGAGGTGCCGATCGTCATCCGGCTCGACGGCACCAACGCCGACCTGGGCCGCGAGATCCTCGAGCCCCACCTGTCCGACAAGCTCCAGATGCAGCCCACCATGCTCGACGCCGCCCAGGCCGTCGTGGCGCTGGCGGGGAAGTGAGGTCCCGGTGAGCATCTTCGTCGACGAGACCACCAAGGTCGTCTACCAGGGCCTCACGGGCAGCCAGGGCCGGTTCTACGGCCTCCTCAACCGCGAGTACGGCACCCAGGTCGTGGCGGGCACCAACCCCCGCAAGGCCGGCACCGACGTCGAGGGCATCCCGGTGTTCGCCTCGGTGGGCGAGGCCGTCGAGGCCACCGGGGCCACCGCCAGCTGCATCTTCATCCCGGCCCCCGGGGTACGGGACGCGGTGATGGAGGCGGCCGAGGGCGGCGTGTCGTTCGTGGTGTGCATCACCGAGGGCGTGCCGGCCCAGGACGAGGCCTGGTTCTTCAACAAGCTCAAGCGGGACTTCCCCGGCGTCCAGCTGCTCGGGCCCAACTGCCCCGGCATCATCAGCCCGGGCAAGGCCAACATCGGCATCACCGCCGGCCACATCGCCAAGGCGCCGGTCGAGGGCGAGACCACGGTCGGCATCGTCAGCCGGTCGGGCACGCTCACCTACCAGGCGCTGTACGAGCTCAAGCTCAACGACATCGGCGTGTCGACGTGCGTGGGCATCGGCGGCGACCCGGTGCCGGGCACGTCGTTCATCGACTGCCTGGAGGCGTTCGAGGCCGACCCCGAGACGCACGCGGTGATGATGATCGGCGAGATCGGCGGCTCGGCCGAGGAGGAGGCCGCCGAGTTCATCGCGGCCAAGATGTCCAAGCCGGTCGTCAGCTACATCGCCGGGGTGACCGCCCCCGCCGGCAAGAAGATGGGCCACGCGGGCGCCATCGTGTCGGGGGGCAAGGGCACGGCCCAGGCCAAGATGGAGGCGCTGCGCGAGGCGGGCGCCCGCGTGGGCCTCAACCCCACCGAGGCCGGCCGGCTCATGGTCGAGGTCGTCCGCGACCTCTAGCCCGACCGGGGATCGGCCGGTCCGTCCGGGAGGTGCGAGGGCCCCGCCGTGTGGCGGGGCCCTCGTCGGTTCCTAGAAGCTGCCTCCGCCGGGCGGCGGCGGGGGCGGCGGCGAGCCGGGGTAGCCGCCGGCCACCGGGCCGGCATAGGACTCCTCGGGCTCCTTGGACTTGAGGAAGCCGCCCACGGCGAGGCCGATGGCGGCGATGGTGGCGATGAACAGCCCGTACTTACGGTCGAGGTCGACCGTGATGAGCGAGTTGCCCTCGTCGGCCGGGACGATGAGCCGGAGGATCACCAGGACGGCGGCCACACCCCCGGCGATGAGGTGGGCCTGACCCCACGGGACGGGCAGCTTGGGCAGCTGCGTGTCGGAGAAACGGGTCAGCGCGATCTGCACCACCATGGCGATGGCCAGCAGGAGCGGGATCCAACCCGTCAGGAAGTAGTCGCTGCCAGCGTTGGCCGCGCCACCGATGCCCTCCCAGGGGAGGAAGAAGGCGACCAGGAAGACGATGGCCGATGCAGCCACCACCCGGTCAGCCGTCGTCAGCTTGTTGAGGTCCATGCAAACTCCGCCTTTTCGTGCGTCGTCAGATGTGTCACCCCGAGGCCGCGCGAGGTCTGGCGGGGGGGCGGGTGGCGGTGACCCCGACCGCTAGCATCGCACCGATGCCCTCACCTCAGATCGCCGTACTCGCCTCGGGTACGGGCACCCTAGTGCAAGCGATCATCGAGGAGGCGTTGCCCGTCGCGGTGGTCGTCGCCGA
>Ga0126377_10003313_pt1 | contig 11385 bp, 8 predicted proteins | sample PanSoiMetPlot_22_FD_92647 | JGI IMG/M metagenome (GOLD analysis project Ga0126377, IMG submission 92647) | Tropical forest soil microbial communities from Panama - MetaG Plot_22 | ecosystem: Environmental > Terrestrial > Soil > Tropical forest > Bulk soil | place: Panama | collected 2016-02-17
CCTTGTTCAGGCTCCTTGTTCAGGCTCCTTGTTCAGGCTCCTTGTTCAGGCTCCTTGTTCAGGCTCCTTGTTCAGGCTCCTTGTTCAGGGGGATTCAGGAATGCGGCCGGTTAAAGTTCAAACCTCTCCAGGTATTCCGGTATCTCCACCTGCCATCCGAATTTTTCGACGATCTTGTTTTTCAGCGTCTCCTGCGCGCCGGGTTCGCCGTGAACCAGAAAGACTTTTTCCGGCGCCCGTTTGAATCCACCGAGCCAGCGCAGGATTTCGCGCGAATCGGCGTGCGCGGAGAGGTTCTCCAGCTTTTCGATGCGCGCGCGGACGGGAACGAACTCGCCGAAAATCTTGATCTCCTGTTCTCCGTCAACCAGACGGCGTCCGCGAGTGCCCGCGGCCTGGAAGCCGACGAAGACCACCGTGTTGCGTTCATCCCGCAACCGTTTGCGCAGGTGATGCAGGATGCGCCCGCCGGTGGCCATCCCGCTGGCCGAAATGACGATCGTCGATTCTTCTTCGGCGGAGACGTTCTTCGACTCCTGAATCGTGCGCGCCAGATTGAATCGTTTGGTCGCCAGAGGGTTTCTGCGCTCGTCCATCAAATCCTTCATCTCAAGATCGTGGTCTTCTGTGTGGCGCAGGTATAATTTCGTCGCGCTTACGGCCATCGGGCTGTCAACGAACACCGGAAGGATCGGAATGCGATTCTCGTCTTCGAGCTCGCGGATCAGGTAGAGCAGTTGCTGCGTGCGCCCGACGGCGAAGGCCGGGATCAGGACGTGGCCGCCGCGGCGAGCCGTCTCGCTGATGATCTCGGCCAATTTCGTTTTGACGTCGTAGTCGGGATGGTCGCGGTCGCCGTAGGTCGATTCGACGACGATGTAATCGGCGTCATCGACGTTGGACGGATCGGGAATGATCGGCTCGTCGTAGCGACCCAGGTCGCCGGTCATGATCATTCGTTTGCGGCCTCCGTCCAGCGATTCAAAATCGAAAATAACGAAACTCGAACCGATGATGTGGCCGGCGGTCACGAACTCGAACGAGAGTTTCTCAGTCAATCGGACGCGTTTGTGGTAATTGACAGATTCAAAAAGGCGAAGCGCTTCGGTCGCGTCTCTTTCGGTGTAAAGCGGCAGGGCCGGTTTATGTTTCGACGCGCCGGACTTGTTGGCGTACGCCGCGTCTTCTTCCTGCAGCCTCGCCGAATCGGGAAGCATAATGCGCGCCAGTTCGACCGTCGCCGGAGTCGCGTAGACGGGGCCGGCGAACCCGTCGCGAACGAGCTTCGGCAGATAGCCGGTGTGGTCAATATGCGCGTGAGTCAGGATCACCGAGTTGATCGAAGAAGGGTCGAGCGGAAACGGCTCCCAGTTCCTCAACCGCAGCTCTTTCAAACCCTGAAATAGCCCGCAATCAACCATCGTTCGGTGGCCGTTGACTTCGACCAGATGTTTCGAGCCGGTGACGGTGCGCGTCGCGCCTAAGAATTGAATTGTCGCCATTGAATCTCCTCCAGAAAATAGTGGGCAGTGAGCAGTGGGCAGTGGGCAGTTCCGATCTCTTCACTGCCCACTGCCCACTGCCCACTTTAATCGTGTGACTTCTTGGAAGAGAGATTATCATCGTTTGTCATAATGAAGTAGGCTTAGGGGATGAGCCAGAAGTTTTCAGACATCGTTGACTCGCTCGTGGTGCGAGGTTGGGCGTTGAAGCATGGCTTCCTGCCGGTCGTCGCGATCGAGTCTCTCCTTGAAGAGGCGCGAGAGCGTTGGCTCGCCGGGCGTTTCTTGCGAGCGGGCGTCGGGCGTGGTTCGGAGCGTCAGATCAGAGCCGATGCGCGGGGCGATCACATTCTCTGGCTCGACGAGAGCTCATTGACGACGGCTCAATCGCGCTACTGGTCCGAGATCGAATCTCTGCGGGTCGGGTTGAATAGAGAGCTTTTCCTGGGACTCGTTTCGTTCGAGGCGCATTACGCCTACTACCCTGAGGGGGCTTTTTACCGAAAACACATCGACCGCTTCTCCGATTCGGACGAGCGGACGTTATCGATCTCGCTCTATCTCAATCCTGATTGGAAGGAAGAAGAGGGGGGGCAGCTTCGACTTTACACCGGCGGTCAAGAAATCGAAATTTATCCGCTGGCGGGAACGCTGGTGATCTTCAAAAGCGATACTGTTCCTCACGAGGTGGCGCCGGCGAAGAGAGAGAGGTTTAGCTTGACAGGCTGGTTCAAGCGGCGCGGGAAGCAAGGACATTTTCCATTTTCCATTTGATATCAGCCATTCGTCATTTGATTCGGCGGCTCGCGATGCGACGACAAATGACGAATGACAAATAGCGAATGACAAATGACAGATGACAACTGGAAAATTTTGTTTCAGAGCTTTTCGGGTCTCGTCCCGCCGATCAGCAGGTACCCCAGCCGCACAATATTTCCAGAACTCTTCGGATTCTTTTCGCCCAGCACGCGAATCGTCAATTTGTGTTCGCCCGGGCCCAAACCGCCGGCGATGATGCGAGCGCCGAGTTGGGAAGCCCGGCTGTAAGTGTCGACGCGGGCTAGAGGCGCGGGGGCGGGTTTGCCGTCGATCAGGCATTCGATGACGCCGCAATCGGGGCCTGCGCGATATGAGAGGCCGATGACCGAGCCTTCGAAATAGTATTCGACCTGCGCCCCGGCCTTGTCGCTAACGAGCAGTCCCGCCGGGAGTGTGCGGTCGTTGTTCAGTTCGGCGCGCCAGGTCGCGCCATGCTCCCGGGCGGATCCCCTTTCGGGTTTGATCTCGACGATCGCCTTGAATTCGCCGTAATTCATCTCATCGCTGATGAGCGGCGGCGGGAGGCTACGCATGAGCGGCGCGGGCGGCGTCTTCTCCTGATCAGACAGGAACGAGGTGATGAGATCGGCGTAGAGCCTGTGCCCGGCGTCAGACGGCGTTACGGTGTCTTTCCACGAAGCCGAGGGGCGCGAACTGGCGGGCCAGAACTCCGCCGGTTGCGTTTTGCCTTCTTCAATCATGGCCCAGACCCTATTTTGCAGATTGATCGACGGGACCCGATAGTGCGAGGCGATTGTCTCGTGCCATTCGGCGCGGACGCCGCGTTTGGCGTTGGTCGCGTAGAGCATGACGACCTCCGGAGGCTGAGCGACCACCAGCAACTGCCGCAGCAATCCTTCGATGGCTTTCCTTGCGGCGGCCTCGTCTTCGTTCGTGTCGTTGACGGCGAATTCGACGAAGACCAGGTCCGGCTTATAAGCGATCAGGTCCCGGCGCGCCCGCAACGCGCCGTACAGCGAGCCGCCGCTCGACCCCGTGTTGTTGATCGCGGCGTTGAGTTCTGTGATTTCGGATTTCGGATGGTTTTTGCGGAGCCAGTCGGTGACCAGGGCGCGGAACGAAGTCTTTTCGGGGTTGCTGGCGCCTGCGCCGGCCGTAATCGAGCCTCCGAGATATGCGACGGTTACCGGAAGGCCTGCGCGCAATTTGTCGAAAAAGAGGCCGATGTTACGGCGCGTCTGGTCGCCCGCGGCCCCGGAAATTGACTGGGACTGCCCGGACGAAGCGGCCCGGGAGGGCGCTGCCTTATGACGCGGCTTGGCCCGCGTGTTGAAAAGGGCCTGATCGAATGAAAACGTCAGAACTAAAAGAACAAGAAGAGTCAGATCGAATGCGCGCCTGGCGCGTGCCCGGTTTACCATAATATCCATCATCCAATCTTAAATTGAGCTTTCAGATCTAAAGTTGGGCTTTCAGAGCCGTAGCCGGAAGCGAGTACGGAAAAGACGGAAGTAACGGAATAGACGGAAAATCTCAAGGACCTTCAATTATTTTCCGTCTGTTCCCTTAATCCCGCCTTTTCCGTACCAGTCTCAGGCAAAAACTTAGATGCGGTTGAACGCATATACTACACGGCGGCCGTAAAAAAAAGTTCGGTGTTTTTCGAAAGCGCCGGGCTGAACCCTATACCCATCTCCGAAAAGATCTTGTAGATCGCCGCGTCGTCGCCGGCTTCAGCCGCCGCAGTCAAATCGACGACCCAACGGTCGAGCCGACTGAAATCATACTGCAAAGGCGGCGCCACGAAAATCTTTTCGAAGCGAGTTGTCCGCGCGCCTTCTTCGGCGATCAGCAATTCTTCTTTCAATTTCTCGCCGGGGCGCAGTCCCGTGAACTGGATGTCAATGTCTTCGCCGAGGGTGAGACCTGACAGGCGGATCATATCTTTGGCCAGATCGATCACTTTAACCGGCTCGCCCATATCGAGCAGGAAGATTTCGCCGCGCTGGCCGAGCGCGCCCGCTTGAATGATCAACTGCGCGGCTTCGGGAATGGTCATGAAGTAGCGTTCGACATCGGGGTGTGTGACCGTGACGGGGCGGCCCTGCTTAATCTGTTCGCGGAAGATCGGAACGACGCTTCCGCGGCTGTTCAACACGTTGCCGAAGCGCACGCACGAATAATGGCCGGACAACCTCGTCGCCTGCTCCTGGAACAAGAGCTCGGAGACGCGCTTGGTCGCGCCCATGATGTTCGTGGGATTGACGGCCTTGTCAGTTGAAACCATGACGCAGCGTTCGATCTTGAACCGTCTCACGCATTCGAGCAAACGAATCGTCCCGCCGATATTGTTCAGAACTGCTTCGGAGGCGTTGCTTTCGAGCAGCGGGACGTGTTTGTGCGCGGCGGCGTGGAAGACGACTTGTGGAAGGCGCTGGCTGAATACGCCGCGCAGTCGCGCGTCGATGCGCAGGTCGCAGATCACCGGGACGATCTCGACATTTCTCGCGCCGCCGGCGCGCCGCAGTTCGAGTTCCGCCTCGAAGACCGAGTTCTCGTCCTTGTCGAGCAATATGATCGAGGCCGGTTCGAGCGTCGCGATCTGGCGGCACAATTCACGGCCGATCGAGCCTCCCGCGCCGGTGATCAGGACGCGCTTGCCACGATACGACCGCTGGCTGGCTTCCAGCCAGGCTTCGACATTGATCGCATTGCGCCCCAGCAGGTCTTCGATTTCGACCGGACGCAGGTCGCTGACGGTGACGTGATCGCCGAGGATTTCGTAGAGCGCCGGAACGATCTTGACCGGGACCGCGGCCGCCTCGCACAGGTCGAGAATGCGGCGGACGGTTTTGCGGCGCGCGTTGGCCATGGTGATGATCACCTGGTCTATTCGATGCGCGCGCGCGATCGAGGGGATTTCCAAAGTGTCGCCGATTACCTGTACGCCCTGGATGACGGCGCCGCGCTTGTTCGGATCGTCGTCGACGAAGCCGCAAACCTGCAGCCCGAGATCGCGACGGCGCCCGATTTCACGCGCGGCCATAATGCCCACCTCGCCCGCGCCGACCAGCAGCGCGCGCAACTGCGCGCCGTTGGCCCGTGTTTGGGCCCGGGCGGCCTTTTCGCAAGTCACCCGCCAGAGCAGCCTCGCGCCCAGCGTCATCGAGGTCGTCAGGATGAAATCCGTCACAATGACGCTGATCGGAACGGTCAGCATCGGGTAGATTCCCGGAAACGCCAGGCGCAACGCCATCATTATCGCCGAGATCAGACCGATCGAATAAGAAAGTTGCGCGGCGTCGGGAATGCTCACATAACGCCAGACGCGGGAGTAGATGCCGCCCATGTAGTTGACGGTCAGGCGCGCAGCCGCGACAACGGGCAGCGCCAGCAACATGCGATCGGCGTCGATCCCGGGCGGCCATCCGTCGAAGCGCAGGAAGTGCGCGAGCAGGAACGACAGGATGGCGATCGCGGCGTCAATGGCCATTTGGACATGGCGGTTGAGTGCGTAATTCCGCGCCCAAGGGCCCGTCACGACAGCCGGAAGCAGCGTCGTAACCCGCTGATATAAATCATTCAGCATTCGAGGCGGAATCGCTTGTTCTGTGGGTTTTTGGGTGAACTCTTCATTTGTCATTTGTCATTTGTCACTCGTAACTCGTAACTCGTCATTGGTCATTGGTCATTCGTTGACTGAACAAAATTCTAAAAAGCGTTTTCACAACTAGTGCGCAATCGCTGAAGACCGTGGCCCGCCTGGCGTAGTTCAGGTCCTCGCGAATCTTTGCAGGCGCCAAATGCGCGAGATAGAAGCCTTCAGGGTCTTCCTGCCGGGCCAGCAGTTTGCTCTCGTCGCTGAAGGCGATTGAGGCCGAACTGGTGAGTCCGGGTTTGAGCGACAGAATTCGGCGCTGATCCTCGGTGTAGACGGTCATCGTGCGAAATTTGATGATCCGAAACAGCCGCCCGAATTGACCGACCCGTTCCTGAAGGAAAAATACGGGCCCGCGCGAATCGAGCTTGATCCATACCGCGATCGCAATGAACAGCGGTGAAAGCAGGAAGGCGGCCGGAATCGCCACCGCTAGATCGAGCGCGCGTTTTGCGAACTGCGAGCGCGACTCTGCGGGGAGGTCCTGGGGATTGGGGGCTAAAGTCGTCCGACCCATTAGCTAGCAGGGAAGTAGAGCGTGAAGTTCGTAGCGCCTCGCTCAGGCGGTTTTTCGATCACGCCGACCGCCTGAAGGCGGAACTCCGAACTGTTGAACTCCGAACGGAACTACGAATAGTCTCTCTTACCGCTTCGATCACGCGCGTCTGATCGCCCTCCGTCATTTTTGTGTAAATCGGCAGGCTGACCGCGCAGCGGTAAACCCGATCTGACAGAGGGAAGTGGTGCGGCAGCAGATTGTACAGGTCGCGCCAGTAGGGATGCAGGTGGAGTGGAATGAAATGCACGCTGCAACCGACGCCGCGCGCGGCCATCCGCTCGATGAATTCATCGCGACTGAGGCCGAGCCGTTGGTCCAGCCGGATCACGTAAAGATGCCACGAATGCGTGTCGCCTTCGTTCGGGCGCGGGGGCGGAAGAATCGGCTGATCAGCCAACTCGGCGTCGTATCGCGCGGCCATCTCGGCGCGGCGACGCTGAAAATTCCAGGCTTTCTTCAGTTGTTGTATGCCGATAGCAGCCGCGATGTCGGTCATGTTGTATTTGAAGCCCGGAGCTATTACCTCGTAGCGCCATGCGGGTTTCGCCGAAGTGTAGCGGTCGAACGCGTCGCGGCTGATCCCGTGCAGACGCATCACGCGACAGCGCTCGGCTATCCGTTCGTCCCGCGTGACGATCATCCCGCCCTCGCCGGTCGTGACAGTCTTCGTCGCGTAAAAACTGAAGACCGTGGCGTCAGTTTCCAGCGATCCGATCGACCGGCCTCGATAGGTGGCCGGCAGCGCGTGCGCCGCGTCTTCCACTATTTTCAACCCGTGTTTGCGCGCGATGGCGATGATCGAATCCATATCGCAAGCCAATCCGGCGAAATGGACGGGCACGATCGCTTTGGTCCGCGGCGTGATCGCGCGTTCGATCTTCTCAGGGTCAATGTTGAAAGCGCATGGGGCGATGTCAACGAAGACCGGTTCCGCGCCCAGATGCCTGATAATCTCCGCCGTCGCGGTGAACGTGTACGCAGTCGTGATGACTTCATCTCCGGGTCCAACGCCCAACGCTTCGAGCGCCAGGTGCAGTCCCGCCGTCGCCGAATTGACGGCCAGCGCCCGGGCGCCGCCACCTATAAAAGCGGCGAAGTCTTCTTCAAACACTCCGGTTTTTGGGCCTGTTGTAAGCCAGCCCGATCGTAGAGCGTCAACAACCTCGGCGATCTCTTCCTCTCCGATATCGGGAAGGGCAAATGGAAGAAAGTTGTTCATATCGTTATGAGCTAAAACCCCGAACAACAGTACATTGGGGGGTCGGGATTTTGGCCAAAGGCAGGGTCAAAGGCCAAGAGCGAGGAGAAAGCGTGCAGATAATTTCTCGCGCCCAATATAAAGCACAGTTTGCAGAGGGAAGGCAAGAAAATAATTCGGGAGTGGATGAAGTCAGGGGACAAGGGGACAAGGGGACAAGGGGACAAGGAAAAAGGAGAAGAGGAGACATAATCTCCTTGTCCCCTTGTCCCCTTATCTCCCTGTCCCCCTGTCCACCATTCCATTACCGCCCGCTGGCGATCTCCGCGAGTTTCTGAAGGCCGGCGCGCGTTCCGATGGCGATGAGCAGGTCTCCCGCGTGCAGCGCCTGTTCGCCGTCAGGGTTGAAGATCATTTCTCCTTCGTGCGGCGTGATGGCGACGATCATCGCGTTATGTTCGGAGCGGATGCGGGAATCTTTGAGCCGCCGGCCGTCGAGCGACGAGCCTTCGGCGATGCGGACCTGCTCGAAGTAAAGGTCGAGCGATTCGGTCATCGTCGTCAATTCGATGAAATCGGCGACGGCGGGCGACAGCGCGGCCTGGGCCATGCGGTGGCTGCCGATCAGGACTGGCGAGACCACTTTGTTGGCCCCCGCGCGCAGGAGTTGTCGTTCGGCGGCCAGGTCGTTGGCGCGGGCGACGATGTAGAGATCGGGATTCATTCCGCGCGCAGTCAACACGATATAGACGTTTTCGGCGTCGCTCGAAGCCGCCGTAATCAGGGCTTTGGCCGAGCGGATTCGCGCGCCCTCGAGCACCGTCTCGTCGGTCGCGTCGCCGATCAGAACCAGATGCCCTCTGGTCAACAGTTTTTCGGCGACCCCTTCGTCGCGCTCGATGACGACGTGATCGACGTGTTTTCTTTTCAACTCGTCTACGATCCGCGCGCCGACGCGTCCCGCGCCGCACAGAATGTAGTGATCCTTTAACTGGCTGATGTCTTTGAACAACCTGCGCCTCCCGAGGACCGATGCGATCTCGGTTTCGACCACGGCCTGCGTCAGGATCGAAACCAGAAAGCCGAGCACCGTCACGCCAACGACTATCAGAATGATCGTGAACGCGCGTCCCGCCGGCGTCAAAGGGTGAGTCTCGCCGTACCCGATGGTTGCCAGCGTGATGACGGTCATATACAAACTGTCGAACCAGGACCAGCCTTCGAGCGCGCGATAACCGACCGTGCCCAGAAAGACCGTGGCGATGATGGCGACTGATGAGAAAATGAATCTTTTTCGCGGAATCATTCGGAGTGGGGAGTGGGAGAGCGGGAGAGCGGGAGAATGGGAGAGCGGGAGAGCGGGAGAGCGGGAGAAAAAAGGTAGCGGGTGGTGAACATCGCTCTATTCTCTACTCCCATTCTCCTGCTCTCCCGCTCTCCCATTCTCCCGCTCTCCCGCTCCGTCTTCATCTAGCGTTAAGAATCGGGGTCACGACGATCTTGCGGAACCAGACCTTGCCGTGATCGCCCTGAATCATAATCGGTCCCTGCTCGCCTTCATCGCTGTCGAGCGCGCTGCCGGTGATACCATCGATCACGATGTTGTCGTGAACCTTCTTGCCGTTAAGGACGACGGTCAGGCGATTGCCGACGATGGTCGCTTCCATCGTCTGCCATTGGCCAGGCGGGAGGCTGGCGTTGACTGACGGTTTGACGCGGCTGTAGAGCGCCATGTGGCCGTGAATGTCGGGAGGTTTGCCGGCGTCGTCAAGCACCTGCAGCTCATATCGTCCGCGCAGGAAGATGCCGCTGTTGCTCTTCTCTTCAAGTTTGTACTCGCATTGGATTTTGAAATCGCGGAAGCGGTGGGGCGTGACCAGATTGTTGGCCTTCGGATCGTTGGTCATCGCGCCGTCAACGATTGTCCAGCCTGACTCCCGATCTTTGTGTTGCACTTCCCACTTCTCCAGCGTCTTTCCGTCAAAAAGGATGACGGGGGCGCCCATCCTGTATTTTTTGTTCGCGTTGAAGTCGCCCCAAGAGGGCGGACGCACGCCGATCCAGGCGACCCTTTCCGCGCTCTCCCCTTCGGCGGCGGTCATCATTCCCAGCAATCGCCCCTCCTCAATCTTCGCGCGGTGAATCTGCTTCGGCATTTCGGCTCTCGGCCTCTTCGGCGAGAAGACGAGTGCGTCGCCCTCGATCTTGATCTCATCAAGGGGCAGCACGCTTCCGCTGCGGTTAAGGAAACTCCCGCTTAATTTGCCGTCCTCTACCTTGACTTCGAGCCAGTAGACGTAATTACTATGCGGGCCGACGCCTGAAATGTCCCATTTGCCTAAAAAAGGATTCTCCTGAGCCATAGCGATAACTCCAAAACAGACGAGTGAAAGTAAAAGCAGGGTGAAATTCTTCGGGCGCATGTTTTTCTCCTCAAGTATATAGGGCAAACTGTTAGTTTGCCCGGGCTTCCGAAACGGATCGCTCGCGGGTCATGGGCAAACTGATAATCTGCCCAGGCTTCCGTAACGTGTCGCTTGCGGGATGATAGGCAAACTGACAGTTTGCCCTACAATTGAAACGATAAGTGAGATGAAATCGCTTGGCAAGATTGACTTGCCATTCAGCCCGTCATAAATTTGGCGCGTCTCAAATCTTAAATCCTGAATCTCGAATATCACCCGGAGGCCGAAGATGAAAACTTTGAAGCTCGCCGCCTTTTTGTTGTCCTCTGCTTTCGCGCTTTCGCTCGTGACCTGGTCGGTCATTGACGGCGTGGCGCGGATGCGTTCGGCCACAGCGATGGCCGAAGCCGCTAACAAATTTCTCGCCTCGCTCACGCCAGAGCAGAAGGCCAAGGCGGTCCTCGATTTCGCCGACGAGAACCGGCGCGACTGGACCGTCGTCCCGCGCGACCGCAAAGGCGTCCCGCTCAAGGACCTCAATGAGAATCAACGTCGATTGGCGATGGATTTTATGAAAGTCGGCCTGGGCTCGTCCGGCTACCAGAAGGCGACGACGATCATGAGTCTCGAATCGGTTCTAGCGCAGCTCGAAGGCCCGAACCGCCGCTTTCCGCGCGACCCCGAGCTTTATTACTTCTCGGTCTTCGGATCGCCTTCGGCCAAAGCTCCGTGGGGATGGCGCGTCGAGGGACATCACATCTCGATACATTTCACTGTCGTCAAAGGCGAGATGCTTTCGAACACTCCGCTGGCCTTCGGCGCCAATCCGGCCGAAGTCCGCGAGGGCGAACGGAAGGGCTTGCGCGCGCTGGCCGGCGAAGAGGACAGGGGGCGCGATCTGATCCAGGCGCTCGATGAAAAACAGCGCGCCGTCGCCATCTTCGACCAGAAAGCGCCAAACGACATTCTCACTCTGGCCAAAATAAAAGCCGACCCGCTCAAACCTGAAGGCGTCCCGGCCGGCCAGCTGAATAAACAGCAGAAAGCCCTGCTCGAAAAACTGATCGATGAATACCTCGCGCGAATGCCGCAGGACGTGGCCGAGGAAAGGTCGAAGAAGATGCGCGCCGCCGGCTTCGACAAGATTTATTTCGGCTGGGCGGGCGGAATCAACAAAGGCGATCCGCATTATTACCGGGTCCAGAGTCCGGCCTTTCTGATCGAATACGACAACACCCAAAACAACGCCAATCACATTCACTCGGTCTGGCGCGATTTCAACG
>Ga0126377_10003314_pt1 | contig 11383 bp, 11 predicted proteins | sample PanSoiMetPlot_22_FD_92647 | JGI IMG/M metagenome (GOLD analysis project Ga0126377, IMG submission 92647) | Tropical forest soil microbial communities from Panama - MetaG Plot_22 | ecosystem: Environmental > Terrestrial > Soil > Tropical forest > Bulk soil | place: Panama | collected 2016-02-17
AACAAGAACTTCGTCAAGGAAAAGCGCGACGTTCTGGTGCGGTTTGCAATGGCGTATCTGCAGGGCGTCAAAGAGTTTGATGCTGCGGCCACCGCACCCGACTCCAACCAAGAGATCCTGGAGATTCTTGCGAGGAACACCTTTCTCAACAAACCGGAGTTGATCAAGGCCATCGCGCCATATTGGTCCTATACGAGCGAGGATGGCATTCCGCCGATCGACTCCATCATGGCGATGCAGGACTATTGGGCTGATTACTTCACCTACGTCGAAAAGAAAGCGACGCGCGAGCAGCTGTTCGATCTTTCCGTGGCGCAGGAAGCCAAGAAACGGCTGGACGCGGAAAAGCCGTTCAACTGACGAGCGCGCCGCGCGCTTTCACGGCGACTGCCTCGATTTCAACCGCCGGAGTGCGACAGCGTTGCACCCCGGCGGTCGCGCAGGCCAGAAAAGCCGGCACCCGGATATGATGCTCTCAAGGCAGCTGCGCGGTGACACGCGGTTCTTGGGACGTGGTAGGCGCAGTCGGATGGTTGAATCTTCAAAAGCGCCTGGTTAGGACGAAAATCCATCAGCAGCTATCCAGACACTTTGCGGCCCTATCCCAGGGCGCATAGGACGGCTGGGCGTTCCCAAGTCCTTTTTACCCCTTTAAATGAAGGCCAAAAGCGACTTTTTCCACCAAATTGCTGCATAACAAGGGGTCCCGAGGTTTCCTGGATCCCGGACTTGGGCCTACCCTAGCGCTACCTGATTCGAATTTTGGAGGCGGGACTTATGGCTAAGTTGATGTCGAAGTCAGAACTCATTCAAAAAATCGTTGCGCAACATGCGAACAAGATGGCGCGCAAGGACGTGAAAGGTGTCATCGAATCGCTGGCTGCGATTGGCTACAAGGAACTGAACAGATCGGGAGCTTTTGTGCTGCCCGGATTTGCCAAGTTCGTTGTCATCAAGAAGCCGGCGACAAAGGAGCGAAGCGGCATCAATCCGTTCACAAAGGAGCCAATGGTATTCAAGGCAAAACCGGCACGGAAGGTCGTCAGGGCCCGGCCGGTGAAGGCCGTTAAAGCCGCGGTGATGTAGCAGGGAAATATCGATGTCCCGGGCGCGTGGGAAAACGCGCGACTAGGTTTCAATGACTGGAGGGGCGAATGGCCAAAAAAGCCAGGCGACGGCGCCCAAAACCCTGGACCAAAGCTGAAGTGGCGGAGCTCAGGCGGTATTCGAAGGACAAGCTGCGGGTAAAAAAAATATCAAGGCTGATGAGCCGTTCCGTTAGCTCATTGCGTCAAAAAGCTACGGCATTACGCATCAGGCTCGGCCATCGTCGTTGAGAGACCCGAAACCGCCAGGCACTTTGACCCTCCATTACAGGAGTAAATCTCCATGACAGACGCTCCACAGTCGATCACCAGCAAGGACTTGGCCAATGCTCTCGCGGAGCAGCACCAGCTCACCAAGAAGCATGGCCAGCAAATGCTCGATGATATCGTCCGTCTCATCACCAATCATTTGAAGAATGGTGAGCGCGTGAAAATTGCCGGCCTTGGGATTCTGCAAGTGCGGAATCGTGCTGCCCGTATCGGCCGCAACCCTGCAACCGGCGAGCAGATTCAGATCAAGGCGAGCAAAAAGGTCGCGTTCCGCGCCACCAAGGAACTCAAGATGGCGATCTGACCAGCGGGCTCGGCGCGGGTGCCGACGTTGCTTCAGCCCCGCGTTTCCGTCGCAAAAACCTTTTGAACGATCTGCCAGCGGCCCTCAACTTTGAGCAGGCACAGGTAGTCGGTAAAAAATCGCGGCGGGATGGCGCACTTCAGTTTCACGAATGCAGTCGTCGGCGAAGCTTCATCGACTTGCAGAATCTCGTCATGGCGAGAAAGACCGAGCGCCTTTGGGGAAGGGCGGTTGCGTACCGCCTCCAGCCACTGATCGCGTGGCCGCGGCGTTAGTGTGCCGCCTTCCTCGTGGGTTAGTGCGCTGGTCGGATGAAAGACCGAGGCAATTTTGTCGGCGTCGCCCTCGTAAAGGCCGTCAAGGTAGGTTTGCACTGTCGATCTAATGGCGGCGGTATCGGCGGACATGCGTCAAGTCTCCTCTAAGCGCGCCAAAGCTTCAGTAGCGCTTTTCCGTAATCATTGCCGTTCGGCGTGCGCATCGTGGCGTGTGCGTGGCGGCGGTTATAGCCGGTATTGGGCAGCGCTACGCCGGGCTGGTGATAGAACTCAATGAAAATGACCGGACTATAGATACGATAGTAGAAGGGGCTTACTGCATCGAATTCGCCGATCCAGGCGAACACCGTGCGGTCGAGTTGCGCGAGCACCTCATCAAGCCGCGCTTTTGCATGACCTTGAGGCAGCCGATCAGTGTATAGCGCGATGACTTTGATCAGCTGTTCGCGCTGCCGTGGGCTCATTTCGGCGACCGGTAGCCCGGCATAGGGAAGGATGATGTTGTCCTTGAAGCCCGAAGCGTAGCCGTCGAATGGAAGATCCATGCCGATTGTCGCTTTCATGCGCTGCTCGGGCGTAAGCGTTTGCATGAGCGTCCAGCCTTCGGCCTCCTCTTCGCGCAGAACGGTCATGCCTTTGTAAACGCCGGACTCGGCAGTGACAGGCTCCGAGCCCAGCAGGATTGGCGACAGCACGATCTGGTCGGCGGCGACGAGGCAGTTAATGTTGCAATGATGACCGTCGAGCTGCCAGCCCCAAGGCTCGGTGCGAGAGGGTGTGCCGAAAAAGCTGATCCAGTAGAAAAACTCGCCGAATTCGAGCGGCAGGCCGGTCATCTCGGCAAGCGTCTGGTTGAGCTTCATCGCTTTTCGTGCCGTTTCGTACGCATGCTTGCCAAGCGACACGCCGAGAAAATCATAAGCGAGCTCACGCTGATGCTCGGTGAGCTCGACGAGGCACAGCCCGTGTCGCTGCAGATTGCGGTGGATGTTGCTCCAGTGACGCCACACCTCGCTGTCGAGCGGAAAGGCCACGGCACTGCGCTCGTCGGCACTCAGCGCAGCAAGGAAACGGGTTGCGGCGTCGACGATCGGCGCGACAGTGCCGCCCGGCCGCTTCGAAAACAAATTCTGCTCAATTTCACCGTCGGCCGTGATGCCGCGAAATGGCTCGCGCAAGGCTTCGCGCCAGCTCGCAAACAAATCCTGCAAGGGCTTGGAAACCTGGGTTTCGTCGATGCGCGGCGGGGCGCGCAACTTTAAGGACGTGGTGGCTTCTGGCATGCGCGCTTTTCTACCACGTGCATCAAGGGTGATGAAGCAATCGCTGCGCTGCGCGATGCGACAGGGCAGTGCTAGCCAATCAGACGGCGGCTGGGCTAACGTGCCGAAAGTTCTGCGGAGTGGAGGGAGGCGGTTATGGCACTACAGGCATCAGCGCCTGCACGCAGGTCGAACATCGACCCGGAGGAATGGAAACTGCGCGTCGATCTCGCCGCAGCGTTCCGGCTGGCGGCGCTGAACGGCTGGGACGAACTGTTGTTCTCGCATCTCTCCGCGCGGGTGCCTGGCCATTCGAACCAGTTTCTGATGCATCCGGCGGCGATCTTGTTCGAGGAGGTAACCGCGTCAAACCTTCACAAGCTTGACGAGAATTGCAATCACGTCGAGCCGTCGGATGAGTTGCCGCATAAATTCGCCTTTCCGTTCCACAAGGGTATCTACGACGCTTATCCGGAAGCTCAGTGCGTCATCCATCTGCATACGCAGCCCGTCACGGCAGTGGCGATGCAGGAGCAGGGCCTGATTCCGGGCAACCAGTACGCACTCTGGCTCGGTCCGATCGGCTATCACGACTATGAAGGGTTGCTCTCGACGCCGGAAGAAGGCGTCCGGCTCGCAAACAATTTCAAGGGCAAGCAAGTCGTCCTACAGCGCGGCCATGGCTTTGTCCTGTGGGGTCACAGCGTGCATGAGGCCTATATGCTTGCGCTTCTGCTGATCCGTGCCTGCGAGGTGCAGATGATGTCGCTTGCCGGCGGCGTCAAACCCTACGTTCCGCCGCAGTCGGTTATTTCCGCGACCGTAGGACAAGCGCGCATCATTACCGACGGCAACGCGCCGTTCAACCAGATGACGTGGCGGGCGCTGCTGCGGAAACTGGATCGCGACGCCCCCGACTACAAGATATGAAAAATACGCCGGCCGCCGAGGGCGGCCACTACCGTCGCGCCGCATGAAATTTGACCGGAGTCCAACAGATGCTTGAGCGTGCGACCGGAACGTCGCTTCCGATCTATCACCGGTCGATCGATTGGGATGCGCTTTATGAGCGCTATCCCGTGCCTGATGTTTTTGAGCGAACGCGCTGGCGCTGGTCGCCGGAGGAGATCCGGAAATTCCAGAACGAGCAGTTCCTCGATCTGATGAAAACCGGCTGGCAAAATGAGTTTTACAAACGTCGCTGGAAGGCGGAGGGCATCGAGCCGGGGGACATCAAGAGCATCGACGACATCACCAAGTTGCCTACCTTCGACTCCGCGGACATCAAGAAGGACCAGGAAGAGAACCCACCGTTCGGCCTCATCAATGGCGACGTCGGCAAGACAATGCAGATGATGCCGCTGAAGCTGCAGACGAGCGGCGGAACCACCGGCAAGCCGCGCCCGACCCTCTACGCGCCGCTGGAATGGGAGCTCAACGGGCTCACGCATGCGCGGAATCTGTATATCGTCGGCGTGCGGCCCGGCGATCGCGTGCAGATTCCGCACACCGCCTCGCTCGGCAATGCCGGCTGGTGCTGCTACAAAGCCTGCCACGATTATCTCGGGGCGCTGCCGATCACGACCGGCACCGGCGCCGTGACAGCGTCGCGCCGCCAAATCGAGATAGCACGCGAGTGGGGGACCAACGTCTGGTACGTGCGGCCCGAATACGCGACGCAGCTTGCCAAGGTAGCGCGCGACGAACTCAAATTTGACGTCCGCGACCTGCGGACGAAGCTTCTCGGTTGCGGCCTAGGTCCCGACACCGACAACGCGTTCCGCAACCAGCTCGAGGAGCTGTGGGGCTGCGACGTCTTCGATATGTACGGCACCCACGAGATGGGCATGGGGGCGTTCGAGTGCAAATTCAAGAACGGCATGCACTTCCACGAAGATTCGACCTTCTTTGAAATCGTCGGCGTTGAGGACAACAAACCGGTCGCCGACGGCGAGATCGGCAACATGGTGTGCACCATTCTGCACCGCCGCCAACAGCCGATGATCCGTTTTAACCTGCGCGATCTGACCCGCATTGTTTCAACCGAGCGCTGCGAATGCGGGAGCTGTTTCCGCCGCATGCAGAAAATGCTTGGCCGCAGCGACACGATGGTGCGTATCCGGGGCGTCAGCATCTGGCCGCAAGCCTGCCTTCCGGCGATCAAGAGCGACAATCGAACCACTGGAGAATGGCTGTGCATCGCCGAGCGCAGGGTCAATGACGGCGTGGTGCGTGATGAAATGACAGTCAAAGTCGAGGTGCGTAGCGACGCGCCAGGTTGGGATGGATTGAAGGAGCATATCGAGAAGAGGCTGCATTCCGATCTTGGGCTCAGATTGATTGTCGAACTGGTGCCGGAAGACGCGCTGATGGAGTGGTCGAACCGAGGCCGCGAGGGCAAGCCAAAGCGCATCCTCGATCAACGCTACGAGAAGAAATAAGGGCGGTTATGCGGTATTTCGATTGTCATTCGCACTTTTCAACCGAAGCCGGCCTGCATCACGCCAGCCGTGAGGATTACGAGCAGGCGCAGCGAGTCTTCAAGCGCAAGCGCACTTTCCAGACGGAAGAGCAAATGGCGGACGGCTTTCGCTCACGCAGTGTTCGTACGATCCTCGATATCTACCGGACCTGGCGCTTTACCGATGAGGACGAGATCCGCAAGTCGCATGATTATGTCATCGATTTTGCACGCAAGCACCCGGACGTCGTTTATGGAAACTGGGTGGCGATCAATCCTTCGATGAAGGATTTCTGGCTCAAGGAGTTTCGGCGATTGCTGGACAGCAAGTGCGGGTTCTTTGGTTTTTGCCAGAGTCAGAACACGCTGCATTTTCCGCCCAGCGACCCGATCTGGGACCCGTTCTACAAGCTGTCGATCGAGATTGGCGCGCCGGCGCTCATCATGACCGGCTTGACCGGAATCGGGCAGGGACTGCCGGGAGGCAAAGGCATAATTCTCGAAGAAGGCCACCCGAGGCACGTCGATATCGTCGCCGCGCGATTTCCCGATTTGAAAATTCTCGCCGGTCGCCCTGCCTGGCCCTGGCAGGACGATATGCTGGCCATCCTGTTGCACAAGTCGAACGTTCAGTATGAAGTGCACGGCTGGTCGCCCAAGTATTTTACACCTGCGCTCAAGAAAGAAATTGGCGGCCGCTTGCAGGACCGCATCATGTTTGGCTGGGACTGGCCGACGCTTACGCTCGAGCGCCTGGTGGAAGACTGGCGCGGACTGGGCTATTCCGAAGAGGTGTACGAGAAGATCTTCCACAGCAACGCCGAGGCCTTCTTCCCGGGCGCGGCACCGAAATAACAATGCCCGACAAAAAAACATTGGCTGAACAGCTTCGTCATGCCGCCGGCGCCAACTCCGTGACGCCGGATACCCTTGCCGCACTCGCTGCAGATTCCTTTGTGTTCTGCGGAATGACGCAGGAAGATGCCGCCATCGCCGCAGAGGTTGCGGTTTGGGCGCAACTGCACGGCTCCGATTCCCACGGCGCGATTCATCTGCCGCTTTATGTACGAGGTCTGCTCGACCAGACGATCAAGGCAAAGTCGATCCTGGACACCACTCAGCCCATGCAGTGCTGTGCAGTTATCGACGCCAATCACTGTCTCGGCTTGGTTGCAAGCCGCCGGGCCATCGATCTCGCCATCGAGATCGCCAGGCAGCACGGGCTCGGCGCGGTTGCCGTAAGGCGCAGCAGCCATTTCGGTGCCGCCGGCTACTATGCGGAGCGTGCCGCCGAGCACGGCCTGATCGGCTTTGCATTCACCAACGCGATGCCGGCCATTGCGCCGACCGGAGGAATCGAGGGCCTTTTCGGCACCAATCCGATCGGGGTTGCGTTTCCGGTGCCCGGGCAGGACGCGATCATCGCCGACATGGCAACCGCGGTGGTCGCGCGCTCACGCATCCGCCACGCGTTGGCGGCCGGCGAAAAAAGCATTCCCGACGGTTGGGCGCTTGATCCTGCGGGGAGGCCGACCAGCGATCCGGCAGTCGCTGTGAAAGGTTCGCTGCTTCCGATCGGCGGGCCCAAAGGCTACGCGCTTTCCCTGATGGTGGAGGTCTTGTGCAGCGCGCTGTCCGATGCCGAGCCCGGATTTCAGGTCACTTATGAGAACATGGTGAAGCGCCCGAGCAACATTGCCCAGTTCTTCCTGGTGCTTAATCCGGCCGGCTTTGCCGGCAGCGAGGCCTACGGAAAGCGCGTTGCACACATTGCCGATGCAGTGAAGAAAACGAAGGCGATGGAAGGTGCTGAGCCGCCGCGGCTCCCGGGCGCGCGCGGCCACGCCGTGAATCGCAAGGCCAGGGTTGAAGGCATCCCGGTTTCGGGAAACCTTGCCGCGGCGCTCAAAAATGTTGCCGGCATGATCGAGAGCCACCCCGCATGAAGGCATACGAAGTCGTCGAGGCGAAAGGCCTCGATGGATTGGTATTGAACGCCAATCGGGCGGAACCAAAGCCCGGCCATGGCCAGCTCATCATGAAGCTGCGCGCTGCGGCGCTGAATTATCGTGATCAGGGCGTTGTCAAAGGCGCTTACGGCTATACGAAGTTTCCGGTGATTCCACTATCGGATGGCGCGGGCGAAGTCGTTGAGATCGGGCCGGAGGTCACGCGATTCAAGGTTGGCGACCGGATCACAAGCACGTTCTTCGTCAACTGGACCAGCGGGCGCATTCCGCCGGACGCCTCGAAGAACTCGCTCGGCGGCATGGTCGATGGGGTCCTCGCGGAGAACGTCTTGCTGACCGAGACCGGCGCCATTCACATGCCCGGCAATTTGACTTTCGAAGAGGCGGCAACTTTGCCCTGCGCGGCATTGACCGCCTGGCATGCACTGGTCGAAATCGGTCGCATCAAGCCCGGCGAGAGCGTTGCAATTCTCGGCACGGGCGGTGTCTCTTCTTTTGCGATTGCCTTTGCCAAGATGCAGGGTGCGTTTGTGTTTCTCACGTCCAGCAGCGACGAGAAACTTAGCCGAGGCAAGGCGCTCGGGGCCGATGCGCTCGTCAACTACAAGTCTACTCCGGAATGGGACGCCGAAATTCTCAAGCAAAGCGGCGGTACCGGTGTCGATCATGTGCTCGAGGTCGGCGGCGCCGGCACGATGGAACGCTCAATGAATGCGGTGCGGCCTGGCGGGTCCATCTACGTAATCGGCGCGCTTGCGGGGCCCGGCACGATCAATCCGCGCGTCATAAACCGCAAGTCGCTCAATCTGCGCGGTATTCATGTCGGTTCCCGGGAAATGTTTGCAGCGATGAATCGCGCGATCGTGCAGACGAAATTCAAGCCTGCGATCGACAAGATTTTCGCCTTCACTGACGCCAAGGCCGCCTATGCATACCAGCAGAACGGCGCACATTTCGGCAAGGTGGTCATCAGCGCCGCTTGAAACTCATCAGACCAGCGCGCGCATGATCCAAAGCGAGATCGCCGGGATGTAGGTCACCAGCAGCAGGGCGACCACGGCGAGCGTGACGAACGGCACCAGTCCGGCATAGAGCGTCGCCGAAGGTGTCTTGAACAACGCCTGGCACACGAAAATATTGAGGCCGAACGGCGGGTGAAATGTTCCGATCGTGAGGTTCATGACCACGATCACGCCGAAATGGATTGGGTCGACGCCAAGCGAGACGGCAACCGGCGCCAACAGCGGCGTAAGCATGATCAGCGCCGATGCAGGGTCGAGGAAACAGCCGACAAACAGCAGGAACAGATTGATGACCAGGAGCACCACCCATTTCTCCGAATGAAGCGAGGTGATGAGCGAGACCGTGTCCTGGGCAATGCCGCTAATGGTGAGCAGCCAGGCATAAAGACCCGCGACCGAAACGATGATGAAAATCAGGCCGGTCAGGTACATTGTCCGCGCCCCGGCTTCAAAAATGCCGGCAATCGTGGTCTCGCGATAGACGAAGAAGCTGACAAAAATCGCATAAACGCAGGCGACGCCGGCCGCTTCTGTCGGCGAGAAAATGCCCGAGTAGATACCGCCGAAAATGGTCAGGATCGCGCCCAGCGCCCATACGCTGTCTCGCGTCGCCAGCAAAAACTGCCGCAGCGAGAAACGTCCGGTGTCACTGATGCCGCTGCGAAGCGAGTAGTAATAAATGTAGATTGCGAACAGGCCTGCAAGCAGCAGTCCTGGGCCGATCCCGGCGGCGAAGAGGTGCACCACCGAGGTCTCCGACGCAATGCCGTAGATGATCATGGCAATCGACGGCGGGATCAGATTGTCGAGCGCGCCCTCGGCGGTGATCAATGCGGATGCGAAACGCTCGCTGTAGCCGGCCTCGCGCATGCGGGGATAAGTCAGCGTGCCGATGGCCGCAGTTGCCGCCGTGGTGACGCCCGAGATCGCTCCGAACAACGCCGCGAACCCAAGCGAGGTGAGCGGAAGATGTGCGCGAAAGCCGCCAAAGACCGAGGCGACCCAGCGCAGCAGCCGTTCCGAGATGCCGCCACGCGACATCAAGTCGCCCGCGAAGATGAAGAACGGTACCGCGAGCAGCGGAAACTTGTTGAGGCTGTTGAAGATGTTCTGATGGACTGCGGTCATCGGAACGTCGAAAAACAGCGCCAGAATCAGCAGCGATGTCGAAAGCAGAAGGAGGAAGATCGGGAAACCGAGCAGCAACAGAACAAACGGAAGGAGCCCCATCACCCAATACATGCCGGCTCCTCAGTCGAACTTGCCGCTGGCGTATGAGCGGATTCGTAAAATCGCTGCCACCGCCATGAAGATGAAGCCGAACAACAGGGCCAAATGCGGAAGAACAAGCGGAATTCCGGTTGCGGGAGTTACATCGCCGGTCCGCAGATAAAGGCTCACGACTTTCCAGGATTGCGTTGCGGTAAAGAGAGTGCTTCCGATCAGAACAAGGCCGATTGCGCTGTTGACGACGCGCTTCCAGAATGGGCTGAAGTTGGAGTGCAGGAGATCCATGTTGAGATGGCCGCCGCGGTAGGTAATGGAGCCGGCGACCACGAACACGGTCCAGATCACGATGAAAACAAGGATTTCTTCAGCCCAGAAGATCGGCTTCGAAAAGACGTAGCGTGCGACGACGTTGGCGATATTGATCGCGACGGCAATGAGAAACATCACCCCCGCGACGAAGTGGGGGATTTTCAGGAAGATGAATTCTTCAATCCGCTTGCCGGGGAGAGACGCCGGGTCTTCGCTCATGCCCGCCTAAGGCTCCGTGGTCGTCGTGCTGCAATCAGGTTCGCGTTCGCCCGGGCGCGAGCCTGATGCAGGTCAGCCGGCGCGTCACCGCGCCCTGTCCATCAATACTTCGCCGCTATGCTCTGGATCTTCTCGTAGAAAGCCTTGAGGGCTGGATCATCCTTGGTGACAGTAACGCCGATCGGTTTCAGGCGCTTTTCCAGTTCAGCCTGTTCGCCCGACGATAGGGTGATGATTTCGCCGCCGCGGTCGGTCCAGCGCTTGCGCAACTCGACCACCTCGTCGAGCGCGCTCTGTCGGCCCCAGGGCTGCAGCTTGCGTGCCTCATCGATCACGGTCTTGCGGAGGTCGGGCGGCATTTTGTCGAGCCAGGCTTTGCTCAGCGCTCCGAAGGAAATGAGCAGCGTATCGTGTGTCTCCAGCAGTGTCTTGCCGACGTTCTGCAAATTGAAGTTTGTGTAGATCGAGATTCCGCTCATGGTGCCGTCGATCACGCCGCTTTGCAGCGAGGTGATCATTTCCGGCAGCCCCATTGGTACCGCCGTGGCGCCGAGCGCGGCCATGCGGGCGCGCTCCGCCGGCGTGGCATTCACGCGCAGCTTGGTGCCGTTGAAGTCGGCGAGAGTCTTGAGTGGCTTTTTTGCTCCGAAGTACAGGGACTCCGCGGCGACGCCGAGATAGATGCCGACGAGTCCTTTTGCCTCCGCCATTTCAAGTACGAGCTTGTTGAATTCGGGATCGGCCAGAACTTTGTTCGCATGGGCCGTATCGCGAAACAGGAACGGAATGCTGAATTCCCCGAAACGCGGGTCGGCGCCGGTGAAGAAATCTGCCGGATTGGCGTATCCTTCGATGGTGCCGAGCTGAAGCCCTTCAAGCAGAGCGGCCGGATTGCCGAGCTGGCCGCCCGGAAAAACCTTCACCTCGACACGCCCGTTGGTCGCCGCCGGGA
>Ga0126377_10003315_pt1 | contig 11380 bp, 5 predicted proteins | sample PanSoiMetPlot_22_FD_92647 | JGI IMG/M metagenome (GOLD analysis project Ga0126377, IMG submission 92647) | Tropical forest soil microbial communities from Panama - MetaG Plot_22 | ecosystem: Environmental > Terrestrial > Soil > Tropical forest > Bulk soil | place: Panama | collected 2016-02-17
CATCGCCATGGCCACGACGCGGAGACTCGTAATGGTCTGCGCGAGAAGGTCCGCCCCCGGAGAGAACACGTCGATGAACCATTCCGGGACGACCAATGCGGCGACGATGAAGGGCACGGTCGCAACGAGCGCCCCGCCGATGGCGTGTTTGAGGACGCCGTTGATCCGATGGCTCCGATCCCGCCCGACGAAGCGGCTTACCATGGAACACGTGGTCTCCGCGAAGCCCTCAGTCGGAATCCCGAGCACGACGTAGCAGGTGTACACGACGTTGGCGATGGCGAGAGCTTCGGCGCCCACCCGCTCGAGGATCAAGAAGAACACGAACCAGCGGAGATTCATGACGATCCCCTGGACGGCGATGGGCATGGAGACGAGGCCCAGCAGGCGGGCAGTCCCGTGCCCGAGCCGGCGGAACTTGAAGAACCCATACTTCCCAGCATCGAGACGCCGCCAGACGTATATCGTGAGGAAGCCGGCGGCGGCGAACTCCGCCCCCAGCGATCCCACCGCAGCCCCCCGAATTCCAAGGGCAGGACAGCCGAACCTCCCAAAGATGAACAGGTAGTTCAGGACGACGTCGGCGATGATCATGATGATCGTCGCCGGCACGAGAGCCCGCGTCCGTCCCAGGCTCGTCAACAGCGCGCCGAGGGCGAACGTCACGCCCGACAGACCGAGGCCGTAGGCCTCTACCTGAAGGTAGCTGTTCACGGCGTCGCCTACGGCCTTGGACTCTACGAGCCATTCGCCCACCACGGGCGACACCAGCTTGAGCGCCGCGGAGGACACCACACACACGATGATGACGAGCGCCAGGCCCTGGTTGAACACGGCTCCCACCGCCTCGGGCCGGCGCTGCCCGACTCGCCGGGCGGTCAGAATCTGGATGCCGTCTACCAACCCGAGCGGTAACACCAGGAACAGCAGGAACACCGTGTCCGCCACGGCGATCGCGCCGAGCTCCGTTACGCCCACGCGGGCCAGGAAGATAGTGTCGATCAGGTGATCGAGGGTCTCGGTGGCCTCCACGAAGATGAGTGGTAGGGACACCTTCCACATAATGGACGACAGACCATTGTTCGCCATATCAATCGTAGGGGCAGACCTGTGTGTGGGGCCCCGGCTCTGTCAATACGCCGCTCCGGGGCAGACACACAGGTCTGCCCCTACGCTGAATATCGGGTTTATTATGCCGACCAACTTATGCGAACTGCGAAGCGGCCAGGCCGGCCTCTTGGCGTTCGTCTTGCGCCAACAGGGGGATCTTGTACGAACGGCGGTTCAGGTGCATCACCATACACGAGAGCAGGGCGCCGCTCTTGTGATATTCGCTGAGGTTGAAGTAAGACACTTCGAGGGCCAGATTAACAGCGATGTCCTCCAGCTTTCGATTCTTCTGGATTTCGCGCTCGTAGTCCTCCGTTCCCGCCTTCAGATCCTGGATGTGTGACGAGTTCAGAACCGTGTTCGGCATGCGGACGGAGTTGCAGATGCCCGAATAACATTCGTCCGCGGAAACTGGGATCACGTTCGTCACCTTCTCGAGCGCCGCGATCTCCTCCTGCTCGAACAGCTCGGTGCAGACCATGGTGTTCTCCGACGTGATGGGGAACACCAGGCAATCGAGGTGGTAGAGGTAGGGATCCGTGAGGCAGACCCGGACTATGCGCATGTCGAAGTTCCGCTCCATCCAGTCGTACGTCTCGTTCTCGGACCTGATCCCGTACCCTCCCACGTACACGTTGTCGTGAAGGTGCTTTAGCTCCGCTTCCCCTTCGAACCTCGTCGGCGGGACGTGGATCTCGTAGCCCATGCTCTGGAAGAAGTTGACTCCGACCTGCGTCTCACCCCGACGGGGGGGCGAGGCGAAATTGGAGATGACGACGGTGTTCTGGCGAGGGAGGTGTTCGAGGACGATCCCCAGGTTCGCGGTATACATCAGGTCCTGCAAGTCGGCGCCGCTGGGGGTTGGGAGCACGTACACCAGGGCGCCGGCGGCGGCCATGTATCGGTACAGCTCCAGAAACTGGACGGCGGCCCGCCTGAAGTCCGGCTGTCGCTGGTCGGACGAAAGGTCTTCCATCCAGGGATTGTTGGCTACCTGGGTCGCGTATGAGAAGGGAAAGTTGAGGAGATAAGACGGCCGTGTGAGCTGCGTGGGGTTGATCCATGGACGGACGAACTGCGTTTGCAGCTTTTCTGCGCTCCCGTTTTTATTCGTAGCGTCGAAGTCGATCTGCTGAAGCGTGGAACCGTGGCGTACGGACCCCCCGTTTTGCGACCCGACGAGGCTCGTCATGTCACCCTGTCCTGCGGCGACGTTTGTAGGCGGTTTTTTAAGTGTTGTCATGAGATGTCTCCTTTCCGTTTTCTGGTACTTTCCGTGACCCTGATGAGGGGGGTGATCCCCGCCTCCACGTGGTCTCCGATGTTCTGAATGGTCATGAACTCGAAACGGGGGGAAAGGGGAACGATCAGATCCACTTGAGAGCCGTAGCGGACCTGGGAGAAGCGCTGCCCCTGGACGACCGGATAGTTCTGCTTCAGTTGGAACGGAGTGATGCAGTCGACGTCGTAGTCGGCGATCTGGAGCAAATAGTACGATTGGGACAGCTCCGGCGAGTAGATCCGATTGATCATTCGCTGGTTGTGATGTAGGTACTCCAAGGAATCCGAGGAGATGCGAAGGTCCTGCAGAATGCTCGTTTCCACGTCGAGCATGGGACGGTTGTAGGTGTCGATGGCGTCAGTCTCCTTGTAGGAGAGCAGCCCGGGATAGGGGATCCGGTTGATGTGGACGTCGAAGAACGTCATGAAGATCCCGATGACGAGGCTCGGGGCGTTGAAATCCGGATCTCGAAGGGCGTCGCAGAGAGAATAGGCCCTGCCCTTGATGTCCACTATGCATTCATCCGGCTCTACTGTCTGCTGATACAGGATGATTCCGTCGGCAGGGGAGAAGAAACAACTCGTGTCCGAGTAGGTCGGGCGCATAGGGTCCCGGAAGAAGTGATGTTGCGAGATCCAACTGATCGGCTTGTCCTGAAACGGCCGGACCTCGGTGTCGAGCCACTCATGCAGTCTCATGCAAATGTCTGTCCTCCATTGCGTGGCGCATCGGCCAATAAGGCGGCGCCGGCCAAAGCGTCCCTCGTCTCGCTTGTTCGGCGGCATGCGCCGAACGGACCATCGGGCGAGGGCTGAACCCCGCATCGGGGATTCCCCGAGCTGAGCATCGATGTTACATTCGTCACAACCTACGACTCAGGCAAGCCGGGTGGGAGGTCTCCATGTCCCTCCATCACCTGTCACTCCTGGCTTGCCGTCAAAGCTTCCTCGCTAGTTTGGCGTGTTTATGAGGTGCAATTGCGGCGAACAATGCGGGTCGAAGTACGACACTATTTGGGGGCTTGCTAGTTTTGCGTAATATGGGGTGCGGTTGTCTGGGGGCTCGCTAGTTTCGCGTAACATGGATGCGGGGGCGTGTGTGCTGGCTAATTTCGCGTAACATGGGGTGCGATTGTTTGGGGGCTCGCTGTCTTCAAGTAATTATAGCGTGCAATCACCGCGCCAGAATGATGGTGTCTTGGATGTCGAATTCCCCGACTTTTTCGGATATGTCGGGATTGCGGTTAAGTCCCTTGGGCTCTGCAAGCTAAAGGACATGCCCCATGGTCGAAGCTGCAGGGCATATCGCCTTTTTAGGCGCGGGGCATGCCCCTAAATGCCCCACAGGTAATGGGCGGGAATTATCGGGGCACAATTGCCTAACGCGAAAGACGCAAGCGTATGTCAGCCATAACAAAAGTGTTGCCAGATCTGAGTTTAGAGAAGTGTTGCTGCAAGCTACAATGATTGTGGCTATTAGCTACAGTCGCTTGATCTCATCTAATTGTTCCCAATGATTTTAAACGGAGTTAAGGTTCGAGCCTGTGCGCGCAATCTTCAAACCGCAAACTTTAAAGTAGTCTCGCCGATCTTTACGACGTCGCCGTTTACCAGCGGGTAAGGCTCCTGGGGGTTGAGCCGGGTGCGGCCGTTGACGAAGGTGCCGTTGGCGCTGCCGAGGTCTTCGATATAAAACTGGCCGCCGCGTGAAGTGATCCGCGCGTGACGGCGCGAGATGCGCGACGCCGGGTCGAATTTCGAAAGGTCGATGTCTGGCCGGATGCCTCGGTGCGGGTCGACGCGACCGATGGTGATTTCGTTATCCGCCGGGAGGGGGAACTGGGCGTTGGCGTCCATGTCCATCAAGATCAGCTTGCCTATCGCGACCTCCACGCTCGGCGGGCGCTCACCGAAATAGATCCTGTAAAGGTCGCTCGGCGTCACGTCGCGCCCACAGCAGGAGCAGGGGAGGACCGGGACGATCGAAGGGGCGCCGGCCTGTGTGGCGTACAGCTCAGTCTCGCGGATCAGGTTGTCGAGGAACGACTCGCGCTCGTTCTCGGCCATCCGGTCCCAATCGAATCCGCGCTGCTTGCACAGATTGCGCAACTGGGACACGGCGAAATCGAGCCGCGTCGAGCCCTGCGCCTGCTCATCTTCAGTCAACATCATCAACAACAGTTGCCTGTGCTCCGGCTCGAGCTGACCAACCCAATCTCGGAGTTGTTCTTCGACTGATGTCGAATCGGACATTTATTCACCTCAAAATTTTAAGACTGCTGAATGCTGAATAATGATGGTAAATCGGAACCTCTTATGCGACAAGTCATCAACGCCGAGTTTCAACCAGAGTGGTGAGGGCTTCCCGACGCGCCGCCGGCGAGGCGAAACACCGAATTTATCTCGCCCCCGACCAGGATCGCCACTCCGGTCAGGTAAAGCCACAGCATCAGCAACATCACGCCGCCGAGCGCGCCGTAGGTCGCGTCGAAATGTCCGAAGCGCGACACGTAGAAGCGAAGCCCGAACGAGATCAGCAGCCAAAGCCCGACGGCGAAGACCGCGCCGGGCGTGAACCACTCCCACCGTTTTCCGTTCTCGCCTTTCCGTACGTTCGGCGCGAAGTAATAGATCAGCTCGACCCCGAGCAGCGTCAGGCCGACGACGATCGGCCATTGCGCAAGGGCCCAGATCGTTTCGAAGGTGCTGCTTAACCCGAAATACGTCGCGATCTGCTCGCCGATGCTCTCGCCGAAGAAGATCAGCGCCAGGGCGGACATGATGAAGACGGCCAGCCCTAGCGTCAGCGCGATAGCCAGCAGGCGCTCTTTCCACCAGGCCCGCCCCGGGCCAGGGCCGTAAGCCCTGTTGAGCGCGGTGATGATCGCCCCCATCCCCGACGACGACGACCAGAGGGTCAGGAGAATGCTGAAGCTGAGCAACCCGCCGCGCTGCTGACTGGCTATCTGCCGGAATGTGTTGTTGAGCATCGTGTAGGCTTCGGGAGGGAGGACGGCGCTGAACGCCCCGATCCATTGATCCAGATCGCGGCGCATCGGCAAAAACGCCAGCAGTGTGGTCAGAAAGATCAGCAGAGGAAAAATGGAGAAGAGCCAGTAGTAGGCGAGTTGCGCAGCGCGACCGAAGACGTCATCGTCGAGGAGTTTCTTCCAGATTTCGAGCGCGGCCTGCCGCCAGGTCAGTTCGTGCGACGGCGCGCGCAGGCCAGAAGTCTGCGCGTCACTCGTGATTTTGTCGACTCCCTCCATACTTGATATGCCTCGCCATAAACTTGCCCGGGGGAGCGCCATGTGTCCCGGGGCGGTCATTCGCGCGCCAATCCTAATCCCTGCCGACCTGCGGCGTAAAGCATGCCGTCGCAAAAGCCCTTGTGTTGAGAACTTTGAGCCACTCCAGTTTAAAGTGGATTGCAATTACGCATACGGTAGGGGCAGACCTACGTGTGGGACCCTGGTGGTTGCGCGCATACCCAATCCGGGGCACACGCAGGTCTGCCCCTACACTGATTTGCAAACCGCTTTAATTGTACGCCAAGGCGACAAAAGGCGCCGCCGGAAGGGCGCCGGTGGGCGGACGCCGTAAGGGAAAACTTCTGTCATCGCCGTGACAATAACGCGATTTCAATTACAATACCTGCTTCGCCAATTCATTAGTGGCGGTTGGTGGTTGGTGGTTGGTGGTTGGCATCTGACTATTACTGAATGCTTCATCAACCACTAACCACCAACCACCAACCACCAGACCAATTATGTCACTCATTACAGAACTCTCGAGCGATTTTTCAAAAGCCGTACGTTCACGCGGCGCCGATTATTTTCAGGAGGGCAGGGTAAAGATCACGAACGGCTCCGACTGGGAAGTCCACGCCAGAGTGCGGGGGGGGCGAACATACAAGGTCAGCCTCGAAATCAACGGGAATGAACTCCTCGTCCATTGCGACTGCCCGGCATTCGAGCGGGAGCCTTGCAAGCATCTCTGGGCGACGATATTGGCGGTTGAAGGAACAGGGCGCCTTCGCGGCGCGGCTGGCGGCGGCGCGCTGGTGATGGTTCCCGATTTCGATGACGACGGCCTCTATGATTTCGGCGCCGGCGACTCCTACGACCATGATGGCGACGAGTGGCCCGATGACGAGTACGACCAGCCACCCAGGAACGTGGTCAATAGGATCGGCGACGGGCTACGACCGAAAGTGAGGCCCACGAGTTGGAAAGAGCAACTGACCGCGCTCGGACTCGACTCCCGCGCGATACTCGCCGGGCACGGCGAGGAGTGGCCGCCGACGCGCCGAATCATTTACGTAGTCGACGTCCAGGCCACGCTGGAATCTCAGCATCTGATCCTCGACACGCTCCTTCAAGACCTCAAACAGAACGGCGAATGGGGTAAGCCGCGCAAACAGCGCATCCCGCGATGGCAAATCACCAGCCTGCCCGAAGCGGACGACTGCCAGATTTTCGCCATGCTTGCCGGTTCACGCGAGCAGTCGGATTACGGCTATTACGGTTACGATTATCAGGACGCATACGACACGGCGCCGTTTCGCCACCGCCTCACCGCGCCTCTGCCTCAGATCGTCCTGCCACTAATCGCCCGGACCGGACGCTGCTATCTGAAGTCACGGAGCGATTCGGACGAAATGAACGCGATCGAATGGGAGGAGGGCGAGCCGTGGCGGTTTTCGATCCGGGTTCGCCGCGACGACGGGCGCCCTGCCCAATACGTTGTCGAAGGCGTTCTGCGCCGCGGCGAGGAGCTGTATGACCTGGCGAAGGCCGCGCTTATCCTTCAAGGCGGACTGATCTTCACGCCTAAAAGCGCCGCCGCGCTCGACGACGGAGGCGCTTTTCATTGGGTTTCAGTCTTGCGCCGCGTCGGCGCCCTTTTCATTCCCGAAGATCAGATCGGCGAGTTAATGACTGAAGTCCTGAGCGAATCCCATCCGCCCAGGCTCGATCTGCCCGAAGAGCTGCGCTATGAGGATGTCAGCGCCAGGCCTCAACCCTGCCTGACGTTCAAAGCGCAGAAGCAGAGCTCCAGGCTGCGCGCGCGCCTGTCGTTCGATTACGCGCCCGAATCGCGGCGCTGCGTTCTCGACAAGGACGATCCGCGCCGGGGCGTCTACCAGGTCGAAACCCGCCGCTACATCCTGCGCGACCGGGACGCCGAAGCGGCGTTCATCAATCGCTTGACCGAAGCCGGCTTGAAATACGCCAGGCCGAATTATTACGAGAAGCAGTCGGGCTGGGAGGTCGCCCCGACGAAGCTCCCGCGCGTGGTCAGGGAACTGGTCGCGGAAGGCTGGCGCGTCGAGGCCGAAGGTAAAACTTTCCGCAACCCCGGCAAGATCAAGGTTCAGGTCAATTCCGGCATTGACTGGTTCGAATTGCGCGGCTCGATCGATTTCGGCGAAACGACTGCCAAACTCCCCGAATTGCTGGGCGCGTTGAAGCGCGGCGACAGCATGGTCAAGCTCGACGACGGGACATACGGAATGCTGCCCGAGGACTGGCTGAAGAAATACGGCCTGCTCGCGGGACTCGGTGAGGCGCGCGAAGACCACCTGCGCTTCCGCAAGACGCAGGTCGGCATGCTCAACGCGCTCCTCAGCTCCCAGCCCGAAGCCGATTTCGACGAGTCCTTCGCCCGCGCCCGCGACGAACTGAAGCGATTTGAAGGCGTCAGGCCCGCCGAACCGCCAGAAGAATTCAACGGGGAACTGCGACCCTACCAGAAAGACGGCCTGGGCTGGATAAACTTCCTGCGGCAATTCGGATTCGGCGGGTGTCTGGCGGACGACATGGGACTGGGTAAATGCCTCGCCGCTGACAGCCTGATTTTGATAAATGGAGAATTGATTGCGGCGGAGGACGTCTGGAGCCGCTTCACCCGCCGCTCTGTTTTCGATGGCAGTGGCGACTGGGCGGAGCCGATGACCGAACTATTGACCAACTCTATTATTGAGGCGACTGGGCGCATTGCCCAAACCAAGATCAAAAGGCTTTACAGACAGCGTGTCTGCGAAGGCGCCCGGCGAATTACTCTCGGGGACGGCAGCAGCGTAACTATAACCCGCCGCCATCGACTGTTAACCGACAAAGGTTGGACGAATGATCTGGGCGAAGGTGATTACGTCTGCGTGCCTGCAAAGGTTCTTTGGCGTGGGGAACCTCAGGATTCCGATTTGATCAAGTTTCTCGCCTGGCAGATCGCGGAAGGTTACGAGATAGCTTCACCCTCAAGACTGCTGATTACGCAAAAAGATGTTTCAGTTCTCAAAGAATTGCGCGAGTGCCTGACCCGTATCAGCGAGAAATTTGGAGTCAAGGTGAACAACCCAACCATTCATATCCCCGCCGATAGTCACGCGCCGGACCTCGGCGTCTACAGCGCTGAGTTCAAGAGATTCCTTGAGTCGCGTGGTTATGAATGGGGTAAACAATCCCGGGAGAAGAGCATTCCGCCTTTCGTAATGCGAGCTGATGACGCCGGCGTGCGAGTCTTCCTGAGCAACTATTTTGACGCCGAGGCCTCGGTTGTTGATTCGATGCGCAGTATTGAGATCAGCACAGCGTCGCCAAAGCTGATTCAGCAATTATCCAGCCTGTTGCGGCGCTTTGGCATATGGATGCGCATCTCCGAAAAGCAGAAGAGGGCGACAAATGGCTCAGGAGTTTATCGCAGCTATTACATCGGAACGCTGGGTGGCGTTGCTGCCCGTAATTTCTATCGCGAAATAGGATTTTGTGATCCCCGCAAACAATCGCGCCTGGAAAAGATTTGCGGGGATCGGAGCAATACCAATGTTGAGGACATACCAGCCTCAGACATAGTCGCACGAATCGTCACAGCCACAGGCCTGCCGGTCAGGCATTTCGGGCTGCATAATTCAATTTACCTCGACGGCTCTCAACAGTTCTCCCACTCCAGCCTGGAGCGAGTCTTGACAGCTTGCGATAACATTCTGAACGGGGACGCTGAGAAAGAACACCTCTCGCTAAAACGGTCGAAGGGGACGACGCGAACGCTGAAGGCATACGCCGAGTTGGATCGAGGATTGATCGAGGTAATGAGAGAACGGTTGAGCCGATTACTTGGCCAGGAAGTCTTCCACTGCAAGATAAAGTCGATAGAAGAGGTGGAATACGACGGCTGGGTTTATGACTTCGAAGTCGCCGAGCATCACAATTTCATCGCAAACAACATTCTTTGTCATAACACTGTTCAGGTGCTTGCCTTGCTAGAAGAGCGCCGCCAGTCGCGGGAAGAGGAGAGGCGACAGAAAGAAGGAGCGGGAGAACGGGAGAGTGGGAGAGTGGGAGAGCGGGAGAGCGGGAGAGCGGAAAGAAGGCGGGGAGACGCGAAGAAGAGTAATGGCATTGGCGAAGCTGAGCGCGATAATCTTTCTCTCGCTCCCTCGCTCCCTCGCTCCCTCGCTCCCTCCGTCGCCCCGTCGCTGGTAGTCGTCCCGAAATCTCTGGTCTTCAACTGGAAGCAGGAGGCCGCGAGGTTCGCGCCAAAGCTGCGCGTGCTCGACCACACGGGGCACGCGAGGGAGAAAGAGAGCCTTGAACATTTCGACGATTACGATCTGATTCTGACCACCTACGGCACGCTGCGCAATGACGCGGTTCTTTTTAAAGACACGCGGTTCGATTACGTCATCCTAGACGAGGCGCAGGCGATCAAGAACTCAGACACGGCTTCGGCGAAGGCGGCGCGATTGCTCAACGGTGATCATCGTCTGGCGCTGAGCGGAACCCCGATAGAGAACCATCTGGGCGAATTGTGGAGCCTGTTCGAATTCCTGAACCCGGGGATGCTCGGAGCGGCTTCGGTATTCAAGATAGCGGGCGGGGTCGGTCGAAATCCCGATGAAGAGGCGCGGCGGTTACTCGCTCAGGCCATGCGACCCTTCATCCTGCGCCGCACCAAGAGCCAGGTTGCGAAAGACCTGCCGGCGAAACAGGAGCAGACCATCTTCTGCGAACTCGAACCGGAACAGCGCAAGCTCTACGACGAACTGCGCGACCATTACCGCAACACGCTGCTAGATAGCATCGCGCGCGTCGGCGTCGCGAAATCGAAGATACAGGCGCTCGAGGCGCTGCTCCGGTTGCGCCAGGCCGCGCTCCATCCCGGATTGATCGACAAAAAGCGCGTCAAAGAGGATTCGGCGAAGTTAGACCTGTTGGTCCCGCAACTCGTCGAGCTGTTCGAGGAAGACCACAAGGCGCTGGTCTTTTCGCAATTCACCAGCTTCCTCGCGATTTTGCGCCAGCGCCTCGACAAGGAAAAGATCGAATACGAATACCTCGACGGTTCGACGAGCGACCGGCAGGCGCGCGTCGAAAAGTTCCAAAATGACCCCGACTGCAAGTTGTTCCTGATAAGTTTGAAGGCCGGCGGATTGGGATTGAACCTGACGGCGGCCGAATACGTCTATCTGCTCGACCCCTGGTGGAACCCGGCTGTCGAGTCACAGGCGATTGACCGCGCCCACCGCATTGGCCAGACTCGTCAGGTCTTCGCTTACCGCATCATCGCCCGCAACACCGTCGAAGAAAAAGTCCTCGCGCTCCAGAACACCAAGCGCGACCTCGCCGACGCCATCATCAACGCCGATAACAGCCTCATCCGTAATTTGACCAGAGAGGACCTGGAATTGCTGCTGTCTTGAAGGGTAAACGAGAAATTTTATTATTCATTGTTCATTGTTCATTGTTCATTGTTCATTTGTCATTGATATAGCTAAAGCCGCTCATCAATGACAAATGAACAATGAACAATGAACAATGGAAATTCCTCAAATCTATGAGTACCACTAATCAGTAGCACTGAGGCCTTTCCCATTCAAACTCTCCGTTCGCAGCGTCCCGTCCTTCACGACGAACAATCCCGGAAATCGTTTTTCCCAGGGCTTGTTGGCCGCCGGCATATACTGCCGCGAGTTGGCTTCGACGCCGGC
>Ga0126377_10003316_pt1 | contig 11380 bp, 7 predicted proteins | sample PanSoiMetPlot_22_FD_92647 | JGI IMG/M metagenome (GOLD analysis project Ga0126377, IMG submission 92647) | Tropical forest soil microbial communities from Panama - MetaG Plot_22 | ecosystem: Environmental > Terrestrial > Soil > Tropical forest > Bulk soil | place: Panama | collected 2016-02-17
AACAAGTACTTCTTGACTGACGTCGCCAAAAAAGAATGGGGCTTCGCGGGGCTAATAATGTCCGATTGGTCCGCCACCTACGACGGTGTTGAGGCGGCAAATGCGGGTCAGGATCTGGAAATGCCTTCCGGTCTTTACATGAACCGGCAAACTCTCATACCGGCGATCGAGCAAGGCAAAGTCTCGCTTGAAACAATCAACGACAAAGTGCGACGCATCCTCGCCACCGCCGCACGTTTTGGCTGGCTCGATCGCGAACAGAACGGTCTCAATGTTCCTCGCTACAACCTTGAAGGCAGAAAGGTCGCACTGGCTGCGGCGCGAGAAGGCATCACGCTGCTGAAGAACGAAGGAAGTCTACTGCCCCTCAGTAAGAGCAACCCGAAGTCGATCCTCGTGGTTGGTCCAAACGCCTATCCGGCTGTGCCTGTCGGTGGCGGCAGCGCGGCCATTGAACCATTCGCGGCCACTAGTCTACTGGAAGGCTTGAGCAACTATTCCGGAGCGAGGGCCAGGGTCTTCTACGATCGTGGTCTGCAAACCTTCAGCGAGCTGGCGATCGCTACCAACTTCACCACCGCGGCGCAAAATGGACAGCCAGGAGTGCAGGCAGAATATTTCAACAACAACGAGTTGAAGGGCCAGCCTGTGCTGGCCCGGCCTGAACCGTATGTAGACTTTGGTACTGGCGCTCGTTTGTTGTTCCCCGAGCAGACGCTGTCCTCGCGTTGGACCGGTTATTTCACTCCTGCTGCCACCGGATCGTTTGCTGTATTTGCCCAAACGACGCGGGAGATTGGCGGGACTTATCGTCTGTACGTTGACGACAAACTCGTACTCGATAATTGGACCACGATGACCGCCCTTGCCGATTATCGCACCCTGCAACTCGACGCAACGCCGCACAAAATTGTTCTCGAGCAGCACGGTCGCGGTCTGCGACGAGCAGCGAAGCTTAAAATGGGCGTCGTTAGCGTCGATAAATTGGTGAACGAGGAGGCGCGAAAACTGGCCGCAACCGCCGATGTGGTGGTCGTGGCCGCCGGGTTTGATCCTGAGTCGGAAGCCGAGAGTTCCGATCGAACGTTTCGTCTTCCGCTCGGACAGGACGAACTGATCCGGGATATGGTCGCTGCCAACAAGAACACAATCGTGGTCCTGAATTCGGGCGGCGGAGTCGATATGAATCCATGGTTCGATCGCGTACCCGTACTCGTCCAAGCGTGGTATCCAGGGCAGGAAGGCGGCACTGCATTGGCGGAAATCTTGTTTGGCGATGTGAATCCGTCAGGTCGCTTGCCGGTTACCTTTGAACGACGTTGGGAAGACAATCCAGTTCACGACAGCTACTATCCGCCGGACGGCACGAAGCGCGTTGTGTACAAAGAGGGAGTGTTTGTCGGCTACCGCGGCTACGAGCGCGCCGGCACGAAACCACTTTTCCCGTTCGGTTTTGGTCTTTCTTACACGACCTTCAAGTACGAAAACCTGGCGATCAAGCAGGCGCCTGGGAACCGCTATGAGGTCTCTTTCAGTGTCACGAACACCGGGCAGCGAGAAGGCTCCGACGTGGCCCAGGTTTATGTTGGTGATTCCCACGCGAAAGTTCCTCGACCCGCCAAAGAATTAAAAGGCTTCGCGAAAGTGAATTTGCGTCCGGGCGAGACTAAGACCATCTCGGTTGTCCTGGACGCCCGATCGCTATCTTACTTCGATGTAAATGCAAAACAGTGGCAGGCCGAGCCCGGTGACTTCGAGGTCCTGGTCGGCCGTTCAGCCCAACAGATCGAGCTACGCGGCAAACTTAGTCTTGCTAAAGCAATCACGTCGCCCCGGTGAAAATCTCCAAACTCCTTCCTCAGCCAGTTACGAGGTAACGAAGGGACAAGTCCGATGAAAAGAATTCAACCCTTTCTGGTACTGTGCGTTCTCCTGCCCAGTTTTGTGCTCGTCTTTGCGCAAACGCCGGTCGCGACCTCGCTGACCGCAAAACCAACTGCGGATGCTGTGGAGGAGCGCGTCAACTTGCTTCTCAGTCAGCTAACCCTTGAAGAAAAGATTGATCTGCTGGGTGGAGTAGATGGCTTTTTCATTCGTGACACGCCCCGGCTGAAGTTGCCTCGCTTCAAGATGGCTGACGGTCCAATCGGAGTGCGTAATTTTGGACCAGCCACGGCCATGGCCGGCGGCATTGGTCTAACGGCAACCTGGAATCCGGAGTTGGCCGAACGCGTAGGTACCGAAATTGGACGTGACGCGCGGGCTAAAGGTGTCCACTTCATGTTGGGACCAGGTGTGAATATCAGCCGGGCTCCGATGAACGGTCGCAACTTCGAATACTTCGGCGAGGATCCGTTTCTCGCTTCCCGGATTGCCGTGGGTTACATCAAGGGAATGCAGAGCCAGGGAGTCAGCGCCACCATCAAACATTTTTTGGGCAACAATTCGGAGTTCGATCGCCACAATACTGATTCAGTGATTGATGAGCGAGCGCTGAGAGAGATTTACCTGCCCGTGTTTGAAGCCGCGGTTAAAGAGGCCCAGGTAGGCGCTTTGATGAACTCCTATAACTTAACCAACGGGTCCCACATGTCCGAGAACAAGTACCTGCTCTCCGATGTGTTGAAAAAGGAGTGGGGCTTTGAAGGCGTCGTAATGTCCGATTGGGGTGGTACCTACAACGGAGTGGAAGCAGCAAACGGCGGACAGGATTTGGAGATGCCTGCTGGAGCGCACATGAACCGCAAAGACCTGATGCCGGCGATTGAAAAGGGGCAGGTGTCGATGGCCACTATTGACGATAAGGTGCGCCGGATTCTGCGCCTGGCCGTCCGTTTCGGTTGGCTTGATCGCGAACAAACGGACTGGTCCATCCCACGGTACAATCAACGCGGTCGGCAGATGGCTCTCAACGCTGCACGGGAGAGCCTCGTGCTGTTGAAGAATGAAGGATCGTTGCTGCCGCTCAACAAGGGAAAAATAAGATCCATACTCGTAGTTGGTCCTGATGCTTATCCTGCCGTGCCGGTAGGCGGTGGCAGCGCGCGAGTGGAACCCTTCTCCTCCGTGAGTTTTTTAGAAGGCTTGAGCAACTACCTCGGACCAGACATCCAGGTGCACTATGCGCGCGGCCTGGGTACGTTTGCGGAAATGGCCGAAGCTACGGCTTTTACCACGGCGGCCGCGAATGGCCAGCCGGGGATGAACGCTGAGTACTTTAGCAATCCAGAATTACAGGGACCAACGCTGAGTAGCCGCATTGAGCGGAGGATGAACTTTGGTCAGGGTTCACGCATGGTGGTTCCGACTGAAGCAGTAGCTTCGCGTTGGACCGGTTACTACACCCCGCAAGCTGCTGGTCCACACGACCTGTTCGTGCATACGACTGGTGAGAACAGCGGCGCCTATCGCGTTTACGTTGACGACAAACTCGTTCTCGACAGTTGGACCGACAATAAAGCTCTCGCCACTTATGTCACCCTTTCATTTGATCAAACTCCGCATAAGGTCGTGTTAGAGCATCGCGGGCGGATGGGTCCCTTCGGCGCCCGACTCCGTTTGGGAATCGTGCCTGCGGGAAAGTTTGTTAGTGAAGAAGCGAAGAAGTTAGCAACAAAAGTCGACGCGGTGGTGGTCGCAGCCGGGTTCGATCCGGAAACCGAAAGCGAAGGCGCAGACCGGTCCTTTGCTTTGCCGCCCGGCCAGAACGAATTGATCCAGGAAATGGCCAGCGCGAACAAGAATACGGTGGTGGTGATAACTTCGGGCGGCAGCGTTGACATGACTAGCTGGGTCGATCGCGTCCCGGCTTTGCTCGAGGCGTGGTATCCCGGACAACAAGGAGGCACCGCCCTGGCAGAAGTTCTGTTTGGAGACGTCAATCCGTCAGGGCGCTTGCCCGTCAGCTTTGAACGGCGCTGGGAAGATAATCCGGTCCATGACAACTATTACCCGGAACCGGGTACCCGGCGAATTGTCTATAAGGAAGGCGTGTTCGTTGGTTATCGTGGTTACGAGCACGCCGGGACAAAGCCGCTCTTCCCGTTCGGTGCCGGACTTTCCTATACGACTTTCAAGTACAGCAATCTCTCGATCAAACCAGGCGCCGCTGGTACTTACGAGGTCTCATTCGAAGTCAAGAACACCGGCTCACGTGAAGGCGCGGACGTGGCCCAGGTGTATGTTGGTCCACCTCAGGGTAAGGTCCCGCGTCCAGTTAAGGAGTTGAAGGGATTCTCGAAAGTTAGTCTCCGGCCGGGAGAAACGAAGCACGTCTCAGTAGTTCTCAACGCACGTTCACTCTCGTACTACGACGTTGAGGCCAAACAGTGGCGCGCCGACCCTGGCAGCTTTGACATCCTCGTCGGGCGTTCTTCCGAGCAGATCGAGTTGAAGGGGAAATTGGATCTGGCCACGGCTATTGCTATCAAGTGAGTGCTTTGTCCTTTGTGCTTGGACTGTGGGCTTGGGCTATTGCGAATTGTGAATGGGTTTGGTGCCGGAGGTCGGACTCGAACCGACATGAGCAGTGAAGCTCGCCAGATTTTGAGTCTGGTGCGTATACCAATTTCGCCACTCCGGCGCGTGTGGGGCAGACATGATAAGGCCTGTCACTTAACAGCGCAACCGGCTTTGGAGTGCGGGGACTTGTCACCGCTTTGTGATCACGCGTCGGCGAGATGATCGATCCCATAGCGGTGACAAGTCCCCGCACTCCAAAGCCACCACCGCCAGATGAAGGATCGACTGGCTTGATCCAAGCGCCCCAAATTAGGTCCGCCTTTAGTTGGACCACCATAGATTAATTGTCTCCGTAATTCTTCCGAGCCTCCTGTCCCGGTGCTCTCAGTAATTCTTCGAGGGCTCGAGTTTCGTCATACTTTCGGACAAATCCCCGCCAAAAGCCCCGAAAATGCGTTCCAATGAGCCATCTAAACTGCTGATAGTACGCCACTTACCTTACAGTAAAAAGTTGTTTGCCACCGCCTTGGAAAATCTGTAGAATGCCTAAGCCTGTTTCCCGGGCGCGGCGTTTTTGACCCCGCACGATCCATCTCTCACCCAAGCTGCTTAGTTTTGCAGTAAACAATTTTTACCTCCCGTCTTTTTAGACTTCAGGAGACCAACATGCCAGCAGACGTGTCCCCCCGCATTCTCATCGTCGACGACGAATTCGAGATCACTGAGATCCTTTCAGACCTACTCAGTGATGAATACAGCTGTCTGAAAGCTGGATCAGCCGAGGAAGCTTTGGCGCGATTGAGCGAGAGTGAATTTGAGTTGGTGATTAGCGATATCACAATGCCGGGAATGAGCGGCCTCGACATGATCCCGCACGTTAAGGCGATCGCACCCAACACGGTGGTGGTGATGATCAGTGGCATGCAAACAGTCGAAAGTGCTATTGGCGCCCTGAGATTGGGCGCTTTTGATTATCTGATGAAGCCGTTTGACCTGCGCCAGGTGGAAGCAGTGGTCAAGCGGGCCCTGGAACATCATGAGCTGATCGTGGCGAAGCAGCGTTATGAGAATCACCTCGAAGAGCTGGTGGAACAGCGCACCGAAGAGCTTGACCATGCGCTCGACTCGCTGGAAGACGCCTATCGCGCAACCTTGCGAGCGTTGACTACAGCGTTGGAAACGCGAGACTCCGAAACTCACGGACACTCTGAGCGAGTGGTCAGTTACAGCTTGCGCCTGGGACTCGAATATGGATTGAACGTGGAAGAGATGAAGTCGTTGGAGTTTGGCTCGCTCTTGCACGACATCGGCAAGATTGGTGTACCGGATTCAATCCTGCGCAAACCCGGTAAGCTGACGGATGAAGAGTGGATCCGCATGCGGGAACACCCACTGCACGGCCAGCAGATCTTGAAGGGCATCGAATTTCTGAAAGGCGCCGCGCGAGTAGTGGCGCAACACCATGAAAAATGGGATGCCAGTGGCTATCCGCTGGGCTTGAGAGGTGACGAAATTGACGTCTGCGCTCGCATCTTCGCTGTTGCGGATGCGTTTGACGCGATTACGAGTGATCGCGTGTACCGGCGCGGCAAGTCATACGAGGCCGCTGCGAAGGAACTGGATGAGTGGGCTGGACGCCAATTCGATCCCCACGTGGTCAAAGCTTTTCATCGAGTGCCCAAGGAGGATTGGGAGGAGCTGCACCGCCAGTCATTGCTCCCAAAGCCTGAAGAGTTCGATGTGCGACGCCTGTATGAGGTGATGGAAGCGCAGCTGGAAGTAGCAGTTGGTTAGTTCTACCTATTGTTCTCGCGTGGGTACGACGTAGCCGCGCCGGGAATGCAAACTCAATCCCACCCGCCGCGCAGTAACTTCAACTTTGCGATATTCACCCTGGGGCGCTTCGGCCAACGGACGTTTCGGCCGGTAAGTCACCACGTACTCCGCGCCAATTGCGCGGGCCACTTCGCTAGCCTTGGCGACCATTTCTTCGCTGTTCAACGGCAACAAAAACTTTCCCCCGGTTTCATCGGCCACATTAGCCAACACGGGCTCGCTTTTCTTTACCTCAGCTTCGTAGGCCTTCCGCTGCCGTCTCATGGCCGGGTCAAATCTTATTGAGATTCCGTAAGAAGGTGAACGAGTTGTGCCTGGAGGCAGGGTTGGATCTGTCTGGGTAATTGGACCAGCGGGGCCCATGCTCGGCGAAACAGCGGTCGTTTTGTTCTCACTCTTCTGTTGCACAAACTCGGTGTAGCTAATTACGTGGACCGTGGCGCGGACGGCGATCAATTTTTTCATTGCTTCCGCTCGATCCGTCTTGCCACCGGGAGAATCAACTCCGTCTGTAATCAGCACTACGTGCCGGCTACCCTCGGGTCGATCCTTTAACTGCTGACTGGCAGTCACCAGTGCGTCAGAAAAACGCGAGCGCTTGCTTGATAGCAACTTCGTCTTCAGGGCCTTTAATACAGCTCCCTTATCCTTGGTCCAAGGTTGAATAACCTGGGCTGAGTTACCTGACTGGATGATCGATATCCACGAACCCTCTGGCAGTCGTTGCACGAGATCCATGGCCGTTTGCTTGGTCAAACTGGTGCTCTTCGAAACGCCACCCACGCCGCTCAGTTCACCGCCAGTATCGAGCACGAACAGCACATTGGCGGGGATGTGGCGGATGCTTTTTACTTGCTGTGCCACTCCATCCTCGAGCACCAAAACGTCGTCAGGCTCCAGGGTTGGGTCGTAGTGACCGTAAGCATCAAGTGCGGTAACGGGGAGCCGGACCTCCTCAGTAAAAACTCGTACCGGGGGTTCTTGATCACTAGCTTGCGGTGTTGGGCTGGGAGTTGGCGAAGCTGAAGCTTTAGGGGTTGGCTGTTGGGCGCGAAGCAGGCCAGAAGTGGCGCATAAGGCCAATAAAACCAGCAGGATTTGACGAAAAACTATCACGTGTTGAGAACTACCTTGCAGTCGTTTTTGAGATCGCAGATTGGATGCCTTTGTGGACGGCGAGTTGCCTCAAGCGAGCTCTTCAAACCGTCTTGCGGGCCTGCGCCTGGACTGCCGTGATGGCGATTGCGTCCACGATATCTTCCGCTTTACAGCCGCGTGACAAATCATTAGCGGGCTTATCAAGTCCCTGGAGAATCGGGCCAATTGCGGTGGCCCCGGCCAGTCGTTCGGTGAGTTTGTAACCGATATTTCCTGCCTGAAGATCGGGGAAGATCAGGACGTTCGCGCGCCCTCCCACGGCGGAACCAGGCGCCTTTGATTGGGCGACTGCCGGGACCAGCGCCGCGTCGACCTGGAGTTCACCATCGACTTGCAATTCGGGCGCGCGCGCCTTCACTGTTCGTGTCGCTTCCACTACCTTGTCGATCAATTTATGTTGGGCGCTTCCTTTTGTCGAAAAAGAAAGCAGGGCCACTCGCGGTTCTGTGCCCAACAAAGCGCGACAGGAGTCGGCTGAAGCGAGGGCAATCTCAGCCAGTTCAGCCGCACTGGGATCGATCACCACACCACAGTCAGCAAATACCAGGGCGCCATCGTGTCCATATTCACTATTGCGCAAGGCCATCAGAAAGAAGCTGGAGACGAGTTTGAAACCGGCGCGCACGCCGATGCAGTGTAGAGCGGCGCGCACCGTGTGGGCAGTGGTGTTGGTTGCTCCCGCGACTGATCCGTCCGCCAACCCCGAGCGCACCATCAAGTTACCGTAGTAGAGTGGATCGGAAACAAGCGTTCGCGCTTCATCGGCCATCACGCCCTTCGCTTTTCTCAGGTCGTGAAACAGGTTGACCATCTTGTCGAAATCGTTAGCGCGACGATGATCAATTACGGCCACGCCTCCGAGATCCAGGCCCTGGTGTCTGGCCGTCGCGCGGATCGACTCCTCATCACCCAAAACGGTGAGGCGCGCAATTCGCTGACGTGACGCTTGTGACGCGGCCACAATGGTCCGTGGATCGCTGCCTTCCGGTAGCACAATGTGTTGCAAGTTCGCGGCGGCGCGTTGGCGAATTCGTTCAAGAATGTCCATCGACAATTTTGTAAACCGAGACGAGCAAAGTATGTTTTGGAGAACGGGAGTCTAGCGAAGTCCCAGGTGGAGAACAAGTCTTTCAGGCTCGAGCCGAGTCATGTTACGTTAAGCTGCAATTCTGCAAAGCCATTCAAAATCGTTTAGGTGGGAGCCGACGCATGTCAGCACGCAAGCTACAAAGCCGCATGAAGAACCTGTTGTTATTCGTTCCCAACATGGTGCTGCTTAGTGGCCGCTTAATGATTGATCCCCGGGTACCAGCGAGGGAACGACTGTTGGTGGCGGGAGCGATAGTCTATGCCATCATGCCGATGGATTTGATCCCGGACATGTTGCCATTTGTGGGACAGATCGATGACGCGTATTTGATTGCCCTGACGCTATTAAGATTGATGACCATAACGGATCCGGCAATTGTCAGGGAACACTGGCGTGGTGGTGGCGATGTGGTTGAGTTGATTGGTTCGACCGCGATAGTTGCAGCCAAGCTACTGCCCAAGCGGATCCGGCGCGTGTTGACGTCGAGAGTTGAGTCGCCGGGAGGTGGTCTCAGCAGTAAGAGTCCGCTGTTAGTTGAGCGTCCGGTTGCGGAATCGAAGACGGACGCCTCCGGGTCAAGACCCTCATAGGTTTGTGCTTCGTACTGGGTGCTTTGTACTTCGTACTTTGCTCACGCAGTACAAGCAGTACAGGTCGCTACCGCTCCCCGTACTGCGTGGCGGTGTCCCTTAAGTCTAAAACTCGATACTAAAACCAAGCACAAAGATCGAAGCACCAAGTACAAAGCACAAGTCACTTACGCGGCCAGGCTCCAATCGATCATATCCTCAGAGGCGGTGGCAAGTTGATCGACCATACCCCGATTGCTTGTCTTAACGGCAAAGTATCGTAGTTGTCCCGCTACACTCTTCACCGACTGATCCTTTACAAACGCGACGAAGGCACAATTAAAAGTTGAAGACTGGGCGATCACAAATCGTTCGCGCGCCAGGCGCAAATCTGCCCGCAAACTTATCACGCGCACGTTCGGATGTCGCGGAGGTTGCCAATCTGGTTGGCCAAATAGATATAGTGATTCAGACACATCAGCGATGCGCAGGTAGCGATCAATGATTGGCTGGAGCGCAGACAGTTGTTCGAAGCCCGCGTAGACTCTGCCCCCACGATTGGTTCGAAGCAAAAGGGCATTCTCAATCATCAGCGAAGCGTACTCGGCGGACGCAGTTGTGGTGCTACAGATGAAGGTTTCGCGTTCGTCGAAATCGCGACGAGTAATGCAGGCAAGTTTGCCGAGATTTTCTGCCGGCAGCGCGGCAGCGAGGTCGAGGGCTTGTTCGAAAATCGAGAAGTCTTTCACTACGGGGGAGCCTCCTAGGCTACTGGGGATCTTGATGTACCGTAGTTACTCTGCGAGAGAGTTACGAAAACTTCTTTTAAGTGTTATGGCGTGTTTTTCTTTGCCTGGACAGATCGCAGTGCCGCAAGGATCTTCTCGTGAATGCCGCCAAAACCACCATTTGACATGATTGCTACCACATCTCCTTCCCGCAGTTGGGGCAATAGATGTGTCACAATCTGGTCGGCGTCGGGAAGAGCCAGGGCCGGCTTGCCTTGTTGTGAAATTCCTTCAATCAATTCAGTAGTGTTGAGAGCCTTTCCCTTTTCTGCAACTTTTTGACTGTCAAACACTGCCGCAATAACAACGTAATCCGCGGGCGTGAAGGCGTGGACGTAGTCATCCTGGAAAACTGCCAATCGAGACGACCATGAACGTGGCTCAAAGACAGCGATCAAACGGCGATTTTCATATTTTGTGCGCAACGCCCGCAAAGTTTCTCGGACTGCGGTGGGATGATGGGCGAAATCATCAACTACCAACACCCCGCGCTCTTCGCCGCGCACTTCCGCACGCCGCTTCACATTTTTGAAGCTGGACAAAGCTGCCGCAATCCTATCGACTGCTATGCCCCAGGCGTCGGCAGCGATGATCACTGCCAGGCAGTTCAGCAGATTAAACTCACCGAGCAACGGAGTTTGAAATTCACCCCAGGGTTGACCATCACGCATGACCGTAAAACGCGAGTTGCCACCAGTGAAGTCGGCCTTGGTAACTTGCCAACGAGCTTCTGGGGTAAACCCAAATGTTTCTACCTGCGTGAACAACTTCGGCCCGAACGATTCCACCACTGAGCGCACATTAGGACTGTCCCAACCAACGATCAAACGACCATTGCCCGGCACCAGGTTCATGAAGCGACGAAACGCCAATTTAACTGCGTTGAGATCAGCGTAGATGTCGGCGTGGTCAAATTCGATGTTGTTGACGATCGCGAGTTCAGGCAAATAGTGCATGAACTTCGGACCCTTATCGAAGTACGCGGTATCGTATTCGTCGCCTTCAATAATTGCGTAGTCACTATCAGTCACGCGGAAGCTGGCGCCAAAGTTTTGCGCCACGCCACCGATCAGAAAAGTGGGGTTTAGTCCGCCCTGGTCCATCACCCAGGCGGCAATGCTGGTAGTAGTGGTCTTGCCGTGGGTGCCGGCTACAACCAGTGAATGACGACCGCGGAAGAACTCTTCTTTTACGACTTCGGCCTGCGAACGATAAAAAAGTTTGCGCTTGAGGGTTTCTTCCACTTCCGGGTTGCCCCGCGGGATCGCGTTACCCACGATCACGCAGTCGGGTGCCGGTGTCAGGTGTTCCGTGCGGTAACCCTGCTGCACCGCTATGCCCAACGACTCGAGCATCGTCGACATAGGCGGATAAACGTTCTCGTCGGATCCGGTTACATGATGTCCGCGGGCCTGGAGCATTCCGGCGAGCGAGGCCATCGCAGTCCCACAAATGCCGATCAGGTGATAGTGCATGTT
>Ga0126377_10003317_pt1 | contig 11379 bp, 6 predicted proteins | sample PanSoiMetPlot_22_FD_92647 | JGI IMG/M metagenome (GOLD analysis project Ga0126377, IMG submission 92647) | Tropical forest soil microbial communities from Panama - MetaG Plot_22 | ecosystem: Environmental > Terrestrial > Soil > Tropical forest > Bulk soil | place: Panama | collected 2016-02-17
GGCTTATAGGCATGTTCGTCAACGATATCGATCTTCCCTGCGGCCGCAATCGCGCGCTCATCGATTCCAGCTATCCATGAACTGAGCGCAATTTTGATCTGGGGATATTTTGCCTTGATCACCTGATAAAATCTGGCGACTCTTTCCCCATAACGCGCCCCCTGCTGTTCGTTTCCGACTTCGATATACTTCAAAGGAAATGGCCTGGGATGGCCATTTCGTGCGCGCACCGCACCCCATTTCGAGTCGACCGGACCAATCGCATATTCGATCGCATCAAGCGTGTCCTGGATCAGGTCTGGTAATCCATCATCAGGGATAAAGGTTCCGCTGCGGAATGCGCAAGAGACCCCAGCATTGGCGACATAAAGTGCATCAGCGCCTATGTCTTCGCAGAACTGCAAAAATTCGTGATAACCGAAGCCATCCGTGCTCCAATAGCCCCATGGACTATAGGTTCCGGGGCGCTGCTCGATTGGCCCGATTGTGCGTTTCCATTGTGGACGGCTCTCAATCGTAATCCCTTCAACGAAGCAACCGCCCGGCCAGCGCACAAATGCCGGTTTAAGGCTGGCGATCATTTGCGCAAGGTCCGGGCGCAACCCGTTGGGCCGGTTTTTGAAAGTTTTGGCAGGGAAGAGGCTGACGAAATCGAGCCAGACTGTTCCCGTCGAACCGAAGGATAATGCGAACTGCGCACTGGGATCGGTGGCGTTTGCCGATAGCTTAGCTTCGTACTTGCGCCACTCGGACACCGGAACATCTTTGAAGACCTGCGACGCCAGCGCCTTCCCATCTTTGCTTTCGAGTGTGGCGATAATCGGACCAGAGAAACTGTCTGAGCGGGCGTAGAAGCTCAGCTTGTATTCCTCTCTCTGTTTGACCGCAATCCCCCAGAATCCACTGTTGATCACTGCAACGCGCCCATCCGCGTTATCGATCGTCAACTGTAATGAATGTGGGGTTGCTTGATGAAGCGGATTGACGTCGACCAGTTCGAGTTTCGCAGCGCTTGCTCCACTGGTCAGGAGCGTCCATGCCGGCCACTGGTTAGCCACGTTCCAGCGCATCTTCCATTGACTCGGCTTCGGCTGTTCCCAGAAGTGCGGGGTGCGCGGGGGAATGATAAAGCCGTCTTCCAGCCGGCATGCCGGAGGCAAGTTGGCATCCTCGAACCCGCGATTCTGGATAAGCTCGGCGTAGAGACCGCCTTCTCCCGCATGGTTGATTTCTTCGAAAAAGATCCCGTAAAGACTCGATGGTATGCGCGGGCCCGGTTTGGCCACGTCAATAATGATAGTCCCGTTTTGAGCCGAGACAGAAAACACGAAACAAACGAAAAAGAACGAAACAAGCGGAATCTTCCCAGGGAAATTTCGTTTGTTTCGTTCTTTTTCGTTTGTTTCGTGTTTTCTCTTCATATCATTATTGGCCGACTGCCAGCCTCATAATTGCCTCTTCGCTGCACTGCTCACGCTCGAGGATGCCGGTTAGCGAGCCCTCGTGCATGACTGCCACACGATCGCTCTCACCGAGGATCTCTTCCATTTCGCTGCTGATCATAATGATAGCCACGCCTGTTTCTGCGAGGTCCCGCATCAATTGATAGATTTCGGCCTTGGCCCCGACGTCTATGCCGCGTGTTGGCTCATCGAAGATGAGCAATTTCGGATTTAATGACAGCCATTTCGCCAGAACCATTTTCTGCTGGTTGCCGCCGCTCAGGTTGCCGGCTTTGGTCTCGATCGATGGCGCTTTGATCTTCAACTTACCGCACATTTCTATTGCGATATTCTGTTCTCTATTGCGATCGATCAACCCTACCGAAGCGTAACGGCGCAGGGCGGGGAGAGTGATGTTTTCCCGAATGACCATATCGAGAATCAAGCCCATGTCACGGCGGTCTTCCGGAATGAGATAGATGCCATTGGCGATGGCATCCCGCGGCGATCTGATCTGGAGTTTCTTGCCGTCGAGAATCATGCTGCCTGATAAATAAGTGTCGACCCCGAAGATCGCCCGCGCGACTTCAGACCTTCCAGCGCCGATCAAGCCCGCCATTCCCAGAATCTCACCCCGGCCGACATCGAAGGAGATGGTGTGCTCTGGGTATCTGGAGGTTGTTAATCCATTAACCTCGAAGTAGCGTGGATTTTTCGATGTTGTCGTCTGCGCATAGAAATGATCGATGTCGCGGCCCACCATCATCTTGACGATCCGGTCATGACTGATCTCATCGCGCGTCAGTGAGCCGGCATTGCAGCCATCGCGAAGGACGAAGACCCGATCGGCGATCACTGCGATCTCGCCGAGACGATGTGTGATGTAAATGATACTGACTCCCTGCGCGCGCAATTCTTTGACGACCCCGAGCAGGCGCGCAGTCTCGGTCAGAGTGAGGCTGGATGTCGGTTCATCCATAATCAGGATGCGCGCATTGAGTGAGAGCGCTTTCGCGATTTCGACCATCTGTTGCTGAGCGATCGAAAGATTCGCCAGCGGAGTGCGGCCGGAAATATTCAATCCCAGGCGAGCGAGATAAGTTTCAGTTTCAGAGTAGAGCTTGCGGCGGTCGACAAGTTTCAGCGGTCCTCCCCAGACCGGCTCGCGTCCGAGAAAAACGTTCTCCCCGATGTCCAGGTTATCGAGCACATTGAGTTCCTGGTGGATAAATCCGATCCCTCTTTCAATCGCATCCGAAACCGAACCGATAACTAACTTTTGACCATCGATCTGCAAAGTCCCGGCGTCCGGCTGATAGACGCCGCCGAGAATTTTCATGAGGGTCGATTTGCCGGCGCCATTTTCACCGGCCAGCGCGATGATCTCACCCGGAAAGACCTCCAGGTCGACCTGGTTGAGCGCAACCACGCCCGGGAAGCTTTTGCTGATCCCCCTCATTACTAAAATCGGTGAAATCATGTGCGCCCGCGAAGATGGTTGATTTTGGTGATAAATGCCCCGACATCATTCTGCTTGATGACCAGCGTTGGAATGATTTTCAATTTGTTGTCGGGGATCCCGCTCCGGTCACCTGCGAGAGCTTTAGCAATCAGATGGACAGATTGGTAGCCGAATTCGAAGGGTTGTTGCACCACAGTTGCATAGATCCAACCATCCTTGATTCCTTGCAGAGTCTGGTCATCTTCGTCGAAGCAAACGATCTTGATTTTACTCAGTTTGCCCGCCTCCCTGACCGCGTTGAGGATGGCCGGTCCATTGTAGCTCCACAATCCGACGAGACATGTGACATCGGGATATTGGACTAGTGTATCGGCCACGTTCGCCTTGGCGCGAGCTTGATCGGTGTCATCGGTTTTAATACCAATGATAGTAATGTTCGAACCCTTCAATATTTCCTCGATCCCCTGCTTGCGCTCCTGGGCGTTGCGCGCATCAAGTTTGCCGACGAAGATCATGATTTTGCCTCCCTGAGGGATTGCTTCTTTGATCAACCTGCCAGCCTGGCGCCCTGCCTCGACATTGTCGGTCCCGACATAGCAGGCGCGTTGGCTCTTCGGCGCATCACTGTCCTGTGTTACGACAAAGGCCTGCTTGACGGCATTATCGATCAATTGTGTCTGATTGTCCGGATCGACGGGGCTGATGGCGATGCCTTTCACACCCTTGGCCAACAGATCATCGACGATCCGTTTCTGCTCTGCCGCAGTTCCGAACTCAGGCATTTTGAATTCGACGGTAACATTGGCCAACTCGCTATCCGCCTTCTCAACCCCTTTGCTGGCAATTGTCCAGAAATCCGCGGTATTGTTTGTGACGAATGCGATCTTTGTCCCTCCCCGGTGGGAGCATGAAATACAATTGAATGCAAGCAGAAGGAATAAACATGTGATGAAGGCCTTGTAAAGTTTCATAATCAACCCTCGTGCAAACTGATTTTCAGATTGTGAAAGTAAGGGAGATTACGAAACAGAGGAAAATAACGTAACAAACGAATACCTGATATATTTCGTTTGTTTTGTTTTTTTCGTCTTTTTCGTATCGTAATCTCTCTTCATTTTTTCGATGCGCGTTGCTTGAGAATTTGATCGGCGATCACGCCAAATAAAATCACCGCGCCCATGACAGCAAAATTAAGTGAGGTCGGAATTTCGAGCAGGTTTACCAGATTTTGTAAGACCTGTAGAAGCGCTGCTCCGATCAAAATTCCGATGATTGATCCCTCCCCACCGCGCAGGCTACATCCCCCCAACACCGCCGCCGCGATAGCGTACAGTTCATAAAAGTTTCCATGCGAGGATGCCGAGATCGAGTTGGTATAGAAGGCGATGACTACTCCCGCGATACCGGCCAGGATCCCCAAGATCATGTACGCGCTGGTGATAATTCGCCGTGCATTGATTCCCGAATAGCGGGCTGCTTCCTCGTTGCGCCCGACCGCGAAGAGATAGCGCCCATAGACAGAACGGTGCAGCACTACCCACATAATCACGCTGATGACAAGCAACAGGATAAAAGGTGTGGGAATCCCCAGGAGGTTACCCGTTGCAATGTCCCGCAGGCCTTCGAATCCTGTCGCTGTCCCGAACCCCTTGGCTTGATCACCGGCAATATAACGCGCCAGACCGCGATAGAAGAGCAGCCCGCAGAGAGTGACAATGAACGGTTGCAGGCGAACCCGCGTGATCAGGATGCCGTGTAGCCAACCGAGTCCGATGGCCATCGCAATCACTGTGCTTACTGCTGCCACACTTCCCCAACCCCACTCTGTCAGCATTATTGAGAGCAATACGCCAAGCAGCGCAAAGACTGACCCGACAGAGAGATCGATCCCTCCGGTAATGATTACTATCCCCATCCCGATGCTGAAAATTCCGTAGATGCCGATGAGACGCGCCGTATTTTGCAGATTCTCTCCCGAGAGGAAACGCGGGTTGAGGACCGAAACAATGATGCACAGAACAAGGAGCAGCAGAAATATGCCGAACTCTTTATTATTCAGGATGTTTGCTGTCCGCGGGAATCGAGCAACCCTCGCCTCGTCAGCGCGTTCTGCAGCCATGGTTCGATTTCCTCTCGAATATATTTGTTTGCATAGCCCACCCAGGCGACGTCAGCTTCGGTATTGAGGGGGGCACGCAAGACCTGACCTTGTGGGTCGCTGATAATAATGCCCATCTCGCGTGCGATCAACTCGGTAGAGAGATCGTAAGGATGGCAGCAGATGCCGAGCGCCACCCCACGTTTCTTGAGCAACGGCTCCATCAACGGGCGGAGATCAGCGATGAACCGATCGTGTCCTGCCATGAGTTCATAAAGCTGCCCTGCGGTCGATGCATACTGGTCTTCGAAACAATGCGCCTTGCCCGGCTCGACATCGCCCAGAGCTCCGCGGATTATCTCTTCGTCAATCTCCGCCAGCACTTCGCGCGCTCCAGGGAAGAAACGCGCCAACCCGGCATAACCATGCCGGATACTTTTCGACCGCGATGCTTGCAAGTGCAAAGGCCGGCGCTCGCCGTTCAACACGTTGTGCCGTTCGGCTTGCGCGCCTTCGCCGCGGACTGCCCACAATTGATCGCAGAGGTGCTGTTTGACTAGCGGGATCTCGGTTTGCACGGCCAGCAGGATGTCCTGCAGATTCGTTTCCTCCTCACGATTGAGCGCAACTCCTGTCAATACCCAGGCGCTCCGTTTCTGGTACATGAGACCGCGTGTTCCATCGATTGGATCGACAATCACCCGCCAGAGCGCCTGCGATTCGGGTGTTCCGTGCGGCAGGATTAGTTTGGAGTTCGGCAACCCCTCGCCGATGAGGATGATCGGAGCAATCCTGGCAATTTCACGCTCGAAGAGTTCGACCAGTAATTCTTCACTGATCCGGTCGACTGCATAAATCGTGTCGCCGGTTGAACTATCATCATCGACACGCGCGAGCTCTTCAAGTTCCGCGCGTTGGCATGCGTTGATTACTGAATCTCTGACAGATTCCTGCAGGTTTCGCAAGGGGTCGAGCAGAGCGCGGAGATCGGAGACAAGGCTCATTTTTTACTCTCTCGCAAGGTTTGTTTGTAGTGAAAATCGGATTGAGCGCGCAATTCGGCGGCCTTCTCCTCGGGCGCTGTGTCGCTCAAAAAGTTTCCTCCGCCGATCTCCGGCCCGGCCAGGTACTTCAATAAATTCGGACGACGCAATGGCGGATGAAACTCGATATGAAAATGAAAGGCGCGATAATCGCCGCCATCAGTCGGTGCCTGGTGCAAGGGCATGACATAAGGGAAGGGCATTCGCCAGAGGTTGTCGAATTTAACCAGGACCGACTTGAGGACTGCGGCGAAATCACGCACTTCCTCAGCGCTCAATTTCGCGATATTGGGGTGGGTTTTCTTCGGTGCGACAAACACCTCATAAGCGTAACGCGCGAAATATGGGATGAAGGCAATTGCCGATTCATTTTCAATGATGATCCGCCTTCCATCCTCGCACTCTGCTTTGAGAATTTCCTGAAAAAGTATGCGCTTTGTCTCCTGAAGATGGCGCTGCGAGACACGTGCTTCAGTCTCAATCGTTTTGAAGACGAAATTTGTCGCGTAAATCTGGCAATGCGGATGCGGGTTGGAGACACCGACCACTTCACCACGGTTTTCGAAGATCAGCACGTGGTCAATTTCATCACGGTCGCCGAGTTCCGTGTATTGCTCTTGCCAGACGTGTAAAAGGTTTGCGATTTCGATTGTTTCAAGCTCGGCCAGCGAGAGGTTGTGTTTCGGGCTATAGCAGACAACACGTGCGATCCCTCTTGCCGGGCGACAGCGGTAAACTCCCTCCGGCAAATGCAAATCAAGAGGCGCGTCAAACCCTACACACGGGTGGTCGTTGTCAAAGACGAAAGTCGTCGTGTAGCTGTCGTTCCTTTTCCCGCTGACACGGATGTTGCCTGGGCAGAGATAGCAATCGGGCAAATATTCTGACAGAACCGCCTCTTCCTGCTCGACGGTTTCCCCGTTCCACGGACGGTTCTGCCGGTGAGCGGCCACGATCACCCACTCTTCTCGTAACGGATGCCATCTCTCTTCCCAGGTCATACTCTTTACGAAGTCCTCAAAGAAATCCCGCCACTTTAGCAGTGGGATGAATCTTCGAGCGCCGGTTGGCGCTGAATTGTGCAATCGCTTTTAAGAAAAACATTTGTAATTTGCCATTTGTAATTTGTTATTTGTAGTTGGAAGAAATCTGATCCAGCGTGTTTTCTTCAATGACAAATTACGAATTAAAGATGGTAAATTACAGATGTTTCTCTTAAAGCTTTAGTGTCTGAGCACTTCCATGTCCGCTAGTTGCTCGCTCAGGTTTACCGAAGCGAGCAGCCCTCACATAGGAGGGTTATGTCACATTATCAGATAATCTTTGTGTAATTCCTAGCATTTTATCTAATAAATCTGCTTGTTTTGCGTAAATATGAACTTCCAGATTGAACTTTCCGAGATATCGGAGCCCCCTTACCTTCTTCGATGACGATGATTTGATTGGCCTTCAGGTTTTCAAACGATTCATTTCGCCCGCTCGGCCAGAGGACTTCGAGTTTGTCTAGCTTGATTGCGTTACCGATGCCGAAATGCAGTCGCAGATCGTTTTGCGAGATATAGCTGCCGCCACTGCGCACCTCGTCCATCTGTGTGAGACCGCCGGCCGTGATGGTCACTCGCGCCCCAATGCCGTTCCAGTTGGATTTTTGCCCGATCGTTTTGATCAAAACCCAATTCTTTTTTTCGCCGAAGTTTTTCAGGAGGCTCGGAGTGTCATTCATATTGTTGACGACAAGCTCTAGGCTCCCATCATTGTCCAGGTCCGCCACAGCTGCACCACGAGACGACCACGGGTGGGTGATTCCGGGACCTGCCTGATCGGAGACTTCCAGAAATGTTCCATTGCCCTGGTTCCAGAAGAGCTGGCGCTCCTGCTTGTATGGGCTGTGGGTGCTCAGTTGTTCGACCTCCGGATAGACGTGTCCATTGACCATGAATATGTCCTTCCAGCCATCATTATCAAAATCAAAAAAGCCCGTTCCCCAGCCGAGGAAGCGGGTATTGACCCCGAGTTGCGCCGTATAGGTGACATCGACGAATGTCCCATCGCGATTGTTGCGATAGAGCGTTGGAACGTCATCGGCAAAATTGGTCTTGACCAGATCGAAGAAGCCATCCAGATCATAGTCGCCTGCTGAGACACCCATGCCTGCCTGTTCCTGCCCATCTTCATTGACTGCGCTTCCAGAGATCAGCCCGATATCAGTAAATGTTCCGTCACCTTCATTATGGTAAAGAATATTGGGTGTCGAATCACAGGCGACATAGATGTCCGGCCAGCCATCATTGTCATAATCCGAGACGAGAGAGGTAAAGGCATAGCGTCCGCTCGGTTTAGCGATACCGCTCTTCTCAGATACATCAGTAAAAGTGCCGTCGCCGTTATTTTGATAGAGGAGATTCTTTCCGGCCGGAAGCCCGCGCGGTCCACACATGACCGGTATGCCCTTCCAGAGGCAATACTGATTGCTCCCCTTGGCAGGTGTATTCTTGAAATCGAAATCGACATAACCGGCGATGAATAGATCGAGGTCTCCATCTTTGTCATAATCCAGGAAGGAACATCCTGTGCTCCATCGGGTCGTTTTGCGTTTCAGACCGGCCTTTTCCGTGACATCTTCAAATCTGCCCTTGCCGTTGTTCCGGTAAAGCACGTCATTTCCGAAATAAGTGACGAGCAGGTCATCGGCTCCATCATTATCAAAATCTGCGACGCAGGCACCTTGACCCCATCCACTCCGCCGCAGATTGGACTTATCAGTGACGTCCGCGAAGGTCCCATCCCGATTGTTGCGGTAGAGGTGATTAGTCGGCTCCTGGCCTGGGGGGAAGCCTTCGAGCGATGTCCCGTTGACCAGAAAGATATCCACCCATCCATCCTGGTCATAATCGAATAAAGCCACGCCGCTGCCGGTCGTCTCGATAATATATTTCTTCTCGTTTTCTGTGCCTGTGACGTGCCGCGCTGTCAGACCGGATTTGGCGGCCACGTCTTGAAAATTGATTCGAGGAATCGGTTTCTGATTCTTGATCGTGCTTTGAGTCCTCGCCGGGCGTCTCGGCACGGCTACCCCCTGGCTAAATACATCTGCAACTATCTGCAGACTGAGAACAATGCAGATGAGTGATAGAGAGACCCTTAATCTGATAAATCTTGTCATGTTCAAACATAGATATTTCGCATATTTGAGCGAAATGAACATAAATTTAGAGAGAGCAAAGTGTCTAGTATCTGCTTAGGGTACCTTGCATCACATTAAGCTGCAACGAATAAGGATCGACCCCGAACAATGCGTGACAAAACAGATGATTATTGGGATTATACTAGGGTTATCTATTGCCTCTAATTCGCCATTGTCCGGGCGAGAGTAATAAGAGGAGTCAAAATGAAAGAGTTTGCCGGGAGTCGAAATGAGGAAACGTTCGAAAGAACGAAGAGAAGCTTGACCTCTGTTTACAAGATTGCGCTCAGCGTATTCTTAGTCTCAATGGCTTACTTTCTTGGAGCGTTTGTAGGCCTGGCGCTTTTGTTTCCCAAAGCCTTGTACTCCGCCTTCTGGCCGCCGAACGCCATTATGCTTGCGGTCTTCCTGATGACACCTGCCCGAAGATGGTGGGTGTACCTGCTTGCTATTATTCCCGTTCATCTCATTGCGGTCGGCTCTATTGGGACGCCGTACTGGAGGATGTTCTGGCAAATTGGCATTAATACGATTATGACTGGTCTGACGGCGGTCTGCCTCCAACGCTTCAACAAAGATAATATGCGTTTCGATCGGAAGCGGCCAGTCCTTGTCTACCTCGCAACAATCACTGCTACTCTCTCAATTTCCGTCTTATTCGCGCCGGCTGTTGTGCTCGCGCTCCTCGAAGGTCGCGATTTTGGGACAGTGTGGTTAGCCGGTTTCTTCTCGAATTTTATCGGGTTTATCTCCCTGACTCCGATTATTCTTCTCTGCTTTGCCGGGGGCATTTCCTGGGTCCGTGGGATATCGCTCAAAAATTGGCTGGAAAAGATCATTGCTACTTTAGGTTTAATTGCCATCTGCATCTATGTATATGAGGTTGGAAGCCGGGTATCGGGAAATTCGGGGACGCTTCTTTACCTGCCATTGCCAATTCTCCTTTGGGCCTCGGTGCGATTCGGCTCGCGAGGGACATATGCGGCAATCATGATTTTCTCGCTGATCACAAGCTGGAGTGGTGTCAATGGGCATGGGCCTTTTGTCGTTCAATCGGCTCTCGGAGGCGTGATTATTCTCCAACTCTTTCTGGTCTCAGTCTCCATCCCGCTCATGCTCCTGGCAGCGGTCATTCAGGAGCAAGAGTGGGATCGTCAAGAACTGAAATTGAGCAGTGAGGAAATTCGTCGCCAATTCGCGCAACTCAGTACTATTTATCGGACCACGCCGATCGGGCTGGCATTTCTCGACACGGATTTACGTTTCGTCAGAATAAATGATCATCTGGCAGAGATCCACGGACTACCTGCCATGGATCATATCAACCGTACATTTCGGGAGATGCTGCCCGAGGTTGCTGATGTGGCTGAGCCGGTCTATCGCAAAGTTATCGAGACAGGAGAACCAGTGGTTGGGATAGTGGGCCACGGGACGACTCGATCACAGCCGGGAGTAGTCCGGGATTGGTTGATCGATAAATATCCTGTCAAGGACGAGCATGGCGCGGTGATCGGCGTACACACGATCTTGCAGGATATCACCGAACGCAAACGGGCCGATCGGGCTTTGCGGGAGAGCGAGGCCAAGTTCCGCGGGGTTTTTGAATCTGACATAGTCCCGTTCATTTTCTGGCAAGCCGACGGGCGAATCGTCGATGCCAATGATGCCTTTCTAAAACTCACCGGATTCACACGCGTCGAGATGGAGCAGGGTCTCTTGCGCTGGTGGGAGATGACCCCGCCAAAAAACACGGAGCCGCATGATCAGGCTACTGATGAGAATCGATTCGGAGGCTTCCGCACAGTAATTGAGCAAGAGTATGAATTGCGCGATGGGCGTCGTGTGCCTGTGCTGGTTGGATCAGCGTATCTCGAAGGATTCACCGACCGCGGTGTCGGATTCGCATTAGACCTGACCGAGCGCAAACGTGCTGAGGAGGCATTGCGCGATAGTGAAGAGCGACTGAGGCTCGCGCTCGAGGCGGGGCAGATGGGAGTTTGGGATTGGGATCCGCAAACGAATCAAGCCAAGTGGTCCAAAGAACATTTTACTAACTTTGGTCTGGAGCCCTTCAGCGTCGAACAGAGCTACTCCACTTGGGCCAAACAGGTACATCCGGACGATCTGCCACGAGCCGTAGAAGCGATGAA
>Ga0126377_10003318_pt1 | contig 11379 bp, 8 predicted proteins | sample PanSoiMetPlot_22_FD_92647 | JGI IMG/M metagenome (GOLD analysis project Ga0126377, IMG submission 92647) | Tropical forest soil microbial communities from Panama - MetaG Plot_22 | ecosystem: Environmental > Terrestrial > Soil > Tropical forest > Bulk soil | place: Panama | collected 2016-02-17
ACCCCGTCCACCTTGATGGAGGCGGTGCGGGGGGCGCGGAGGGCCACGTGGAGCACCGCGCGATTCTCCGTGATATTGATCTTCTCCCCCCGGAACATGGCGTCGATGCGCTGACGCAGGCCGGACTCCTCGGCGAGCTGGAGGAGGAGCGGCAACGTCTCGTCGGTGATGCGCTGCTTCGAGTAGTCGAGGTAGATCCCGGCCGCCTCCAGCGTGAGCCGCTCGCCGCGTTTCGGGTCGGCGGCGAACAGCTCCTTCACGTGCAGATCGCGGATTTTCTCATGGTGCCCCTCGAGGGCTTTCCAGGCCGGTCGCGAGGTCAGAGGCTCGATGTGAGTGGTCATCGTGTCTTCCCCTTCTTGTCCGCCCAGAGCCGGAACCCGCCGGTGAAGGCGTTGGCATTGTTGCCCTGCCGGCATTTTGGGGGCAGTTTCTTGAGCTTCTTGACGTTGCCGCCCCCGAGCACGATCTCGTCGGGCTCGAGAGCGGCCGTGAGCTGAGCGACCACCTTCTCCACGTGTTGCCGCCACTTCTTCTTCCCGCGCTTCTCGAGCCCGCGCAGTCCCACATAGTCCTCGTAGGTGCCCTTTCGGTACGGCAGATGCGCCAGCTCCATCGGCTCCACGATCCCATCGGCGATCATCGTGGATCCCAGGCCCGTGCCGAGGCCGAGGAAGAGCATCTTCCCGCCCTTGTAGCTGCCCAGGGCTTGCATCGCCGCATCGTTGACGATCTTCACGGGCTTGCCGAAGGCGGCACGATAACCGAAGCCCACCCAGCCCCGGCCCAGGTTGCGCGGCTCCACCACAGGGTGATGGTGGACCACCATCCCGGGATAGCCGATGGAGATGGCGTCGTACTTCCATCCCTGCGCGAGCTTCTTCACTCCGGCCGCCATCTCCTTGGGCGTGAGCTTCGGGCCCGAGACGAATCGCCGCGGGTCTTTCCGGCCACTGGCGAGGATCTTGACGTGGGTCCCGCCGATATCGACCGCCAGGACGTTCACGACCTCTCACCCTTGCCGAGAGCGGCGCTCTTCGAGTTGATCACCTCCATGAGCTCGTGCCAGGAGTTCACGAAGGACTTCGCGCCCTCCTCCTGGAGCTGGGCGGCGAGGGCATCGACATCGATGCCCTCCTTGCCGAACTGGGTCAGCACGGCCTCGCAGTCACCGCCGTCGGCCGGCAGGGTCTCTCTGACCTCACCGTGGTCCGCAAGCGCCTTCAAGGTGCCCTCAGGCATCGTGTTCACCGTCAGCGGCGCCGCGAGCGCCTTGATGTAGAGCACATCGGACGCGTGCGGATCCTTGGTACCTGTACTCGCCCAGAGCGGGCGCTGCGGACGGGCGCCGGCGTTGTAGGCGCGCTGCCAGCGCGGCGATGCCAGGAGGTCACGCGCCGCCTTGTACGTGCGCTTCGCGATAGCAATGCCGAGCCGGTTCTTGAGATCTGCAGGAACCTTGGAAGCCACCGCGGCGTCCCATCGGCTCACGAACACCGACGCGACCGAGCCGATCTCGGGCTTGAGTCCCGCCGCGATCCGCCGCTCGATCCCGCGCAGGAACGCCTCGGCCGCGGCCCCGTAGTGCTCGCGCGAGAAGAGAAGCGTAACGTTGATCGGGATGCCGGCGAAAATCGCCTCCTCGATCGCCGGCAGGCCTTCCTTGGTACCAGGAATCTTGATCAGAAGATTGGGCCGCCCGGCGCGCGCATGCAGACTCTTCGCCGCGGCAAGGGTGCTCGCCGTGTCGTAGGCGAGGAGCGGCGAGACCTCCAGGGACACCCACCCGTCCACGCCCTCGCTTCGATCCCAGATAGGACGAAACAGATCCGCGGCCCGCCTGAGATCCTCCAGCGCCAGCTCGAAGAACAGATCCTCCCCCGACTTGCCCTCCTTGACCTTGGTCCGGATCGCCGCGTCGTAGGCCGCGCTGTTCTTGATGGCATGGTCGAAGATCGTCGGGTTCGACGTGAGCCCGGTGACCGAGAGGTCGTCGATGTACCGCTTGAGAGTTCCACTCTCGAGCAAGTCACGGGTGATGTTGTCGAGCCAGAGGCTCTGGCCGAGATCGTGAAGAATCCGGGTTGCTTTCATCGCGTCACCTCCGCCCGAGAATCAGGCTCCGACATGCCGTGTGTCGTTCCACAGTCGAATCACGGGACGGGAGCGTGTGTGCTCGTAGCCGAGTTCGCTCAAGCTCGCCGTCCCCAGGAAGAAGCAACGCCCGCCCCCGGGCGGGAGGCCGAGCCAGCGCGCTGCCAGGACCCGCAGGAAATGTCCGCTCGAGAAGAGCAGGACGTTGCCGTCGATGCTACGCACCCTGTCTACCAGGCGGTCGGCCCTCACGGCTATCTCGTCCGGCGATTCACCGTCGGGACAGCCGTCGCGAAAAAGGTCCCACTCCGGCCGCTCGCGATGAATGTCGGCGCTGGTCCGTCCTTCGTAGCGGCCGTAGTTCCATTCGACCAGATCGGGATCGCGCTCGGCGCGGGGGCCGAAGCCGGCAAGTTCACAAGTCTGGGCCGCCCGCTGCAACGGGCTGGTGAACACTTTCGCGAATGCCACGCCCTTGAGCCGCTCGGCCAGCCGGCGGGCGTTGGCCTCGCCACGCATGGTCAGCGGTAGATCCGTCACTCCGGTGTGCTGGCCGGAGAGACTCCACGCCGTCTCGCCGTGGCGCGCGAGGTATGTCACCGGACGCGTCTCGATCATGCCGCCACCGATTGGACCTTGCTTCGACGCGCGGGCCGATAGTTCGGATGGATGAGGGTGCGTGGGTTCGTCTCGCGGCTGAACTGCACCACGAAGGCCTTCCACGCCGGCCGCACGTGCGTGCCGTGGCTAGCGCCTGCCACTGGCCGGCGCGGCTCCGGGGTCCGCTTCGCTTTCATGTTCGCTTTCACGGCGCGCAGGATCGCTGGAATGCCCGAGGTTGTCTTGACATTCTTCTGGAAATCTTCTGGAAAATTCGTGGAAGCAGACGAAGTCGGCGCGTCAATCTAAGCGCATCCCGATGGTCAACCCCTGTGCGTCGGGTCAATGGCCATTCTCGTAGAGCGGCCTGCAGGGTCCGGCCGTCGAATTCTTGATCAGGCCCGGTGGAGCCCTGCAGCGGCCCTAGCGTCGTGCGGAGGGACGGCTCGGCTTCGCTTCGCGAGGAGCGACTTCGGGGTTCGCAGCTGACCGGGGAGGCCTCGCGCCTCCGCGAAAGCAGGTCCCCCGGTTCCCGTGCCGAACCATCGGCAGATGCCGCCGAGCAGTCTGCACACTTCGGCGGCGCGTCCGCGCGCTTGCCACGCGCGCGCCAGGCTGGTCGCCGTGCGAAGCTCGAGGGATTTCGCCCGCGACGCGCGGGCAAGTTTCCGACAAGGACGCCGCTACGTACTACGGTCTGGTCTGCTTCGGCGACATTGCCGCGACATCCTCGTCGCCCAGGGTAATGCGTTTGCCGCGCTTGTGAGTCAAGATGTTCCAGCCCCAATCTACGATGATGCCAGCCTTTTCTTCGGCGCCGTTGAGTAAGGCCAAATGCACGCCCAACCAAGCCAACCAGGCCAGGTGTCCCCTAAGAGTTCCACCGATAGGCAGCTCCACTACCGCCGCGCCACGTCCCACTTGTGCCATGGTCCCTTTGTTCAAATACTTGAATGGCTCGGGTTGCGTGCCCTCCAGCAGCCGTTTGATGGTTTCCCCGACGTGGCGTCCGGCTTGAAGCGCGGTGGACCCGAGTCCGGGCAGCACGTGACCAGTTTTGCCGTCCGTGATGGCCGCGATATCGCCGATGGCGAAGACTCCCGGATGGTTTTTCACCTGGAGGTCGGGTCCAACAGGAATGCGGCCGCCATGAACCAGCTCGATGCCCAGGGAGTTCACGACAGGGCTGGCCTGGAGGCCGGCGGCCCACACTGTCGTGTGCGTTTTCATCGCTGCTCCGGTCGATAAATCAATGCGCGTCGGACCAATCTTGGCGACGTTCGCGCCCGTGTGCACTTTCACGCCGCGTTCCTCCAGTGCCGCTCGAGCGTAGGTCTCAAGCTTGGGTGCAAACGTTCTCAGCAGATTGGGCGAGTGTTCGTAGAGGAGCACTTGCGCCTTGTCTACCGGCAGGTTTGGATAGTCCTCTTTCAACTCGGCGGACAACAATTCCGCCACCGCTCCCGCAAGTTCCACGCCCGTAGGACCGCCGCCGACCACGCAAACGTTTAGTGCCCCGTCATCAACCAGCGCCGGGTTCTTGTCGACGGCTTCGAAGCGTTTGAGAATGTGCTCCTTGAGACGGATGGCATCGGTCATCGTGTAGAGGGGTAGGGCGTATTGGTCGGCGCCCGGCGTGTGAAAGAAGTTGACTGTTCCGCCCAGCGCCAGGACCAGGTAGTCGTATTGAATCGGGTTGGAGCCCTCCACCATGACTTGCTTACCCTGCAAATCGATGCTTTGCACGGTGGTTTGGTGGAACGTGATGTTCTGACGGCCGTGCAGCAGTTCACGGATGGGGAAGCCTACTTCCATGGGTCCCAGCTCATCTGTAGCTACTTGGTAAAGCAGTGGCTGGAAAGTATGGTAGTCATTCTTGTCGACAATTGTGATCCGGACATCGGCATCGCGTAGCCTCTTGAGCGCACCGATGCCGCCAAATCCGGCGCCAAGAATCACTATGTGAGCTCGTTCAGCCATCATATGGATCCTCCTTCCGCTGGGCTGTATTCCGACACTGCCGGAGTCAGCTTCCTCAAACACATCCCGGTTTCACTACTCTCTTCGTTCGGTCCCGACTCGCCCACTTCAGTTCAACCACGAAGGAGTCTAGCAAGGGTTGCAGCTCTGACGGATCCCCTCGAGCTCGGCCGGTCCAGGCCGGGGTTCGCGTGGTAGATCAAGAACCCGGCCGGCGGTACCGTAAGTCGAACAACAAGCCGCTCGCCCCGACGCTCAACGACCAACTCTTCCGATGGCGTCGAAGAGGCCCCCGGTGTGTGCCAGAAGATCAGCCTCAGCAAGTCCCCGGGCGCACGGAAACGCGGAGCGACTGTCGAGTATGCCGTCAATGGCTGCTCTTGATCCGTGCTGAAAGCGACGAGCACCTCCTGATCGACGAAAAGACGTGACCAAGCCACGATGGAGCGCATCCGTTCACCCATAAGACGAGGCAACCCGAAGGCGAACCCGTCGCCGGAAATCTCATGCAGCATTTGCCGGCCGCGCCGTAGCGGTAGCAGCTTCTTGCGCAAATCGATCAGTTCCGAGAGTGCTTTGTAGAGAGCGGCGTCCTCGTCGAAAAAGTGGCGGTGCTGGGTGCACTTGCCGCCAAAGCGGCCCCCGAACATGCTCTCCCGGAGCACCAGGTCAGAGCTGCTCGGACGGCCGCCGCTGTCGAAGCCCTGCTCGGTGCCGTAATAGATGCAGGGAATCCCCATCGTGGTGAGCTGCGTGGCGACGACGTTAAAGGACAGATCGCGAAAACGACTGTCGCCGCCGAGCCGTAACTTGGCCGCGCCTTTGCGCACCTGATCGTGGTCGTCCACCAACGTGACCACGCTGTTCCGATACCAGCGGTGCAAGGACTGGTCGTCGAGCATCCAGTTACGGAAAATCGAGAAGTAATCCGCGGGCTCACCGGAACCGCAGGCCATCCGCTCGAGCTTTCCCGGGATGTCCTCGATCCCCAGCGCTGCATCCAGGCCTGTCTTCTCGACAACCTCCCACGCCAGCACTCGGCCGCCGCTAACCTCGCCCGCCAGAAAGAAGCGCTCCTTGCCGATCGCCTGGGCAAACTCACGGATCGAATCGCAAAAGGTTCGGAGCGCCTCTATGCCCATGTGTTTGGCCGCGTCGATACGGAAACCGTCGAGATCCGCATAGGCGATCCAGAAGCAATAGGTGACCACGAGACACGCCAGCGCGGAGGAGACGTCGCGTGATTGACCCTCCTGCTCGGCCCAGAGATCCAGGGTTCGCAAGTTGAACATGTCGCCTTCGAGATACTCCGGGTGGTAGTCCCAATTGGTAATGTGTCCCTTGCGGAGAAACATGCGCAGGTTCTGGAACTCCCGCGGCCATACGGCAGCGTCGAGTGAGACACCGTCGAGTGAAGCGGCATGGGGCGCATCGCCAGGAATCGAGGATCGACCGTCGCGATCGTTAAAGCCGTTTACGGCGTAAGGCTCACCGTCCCATCGTGGATCGTTGTGGATCTCCCCGGTGTTTGGATCGCGCACCGGGTAGCGGTCTGCCGCGTAGGTGAACACGTTGCCGGTGTGGTGGGCGATGATATCGAGGATCACGTAAATGCCGTGCTGATGGGCGACGTCGACGAAGTCGCGGAAGTCCTCGCGCGTACCGAAGTGCGGATCGACGTCGAGAAAATTCTGGATGCCGTAGCCGTGGTAGCTCGTTGGCTCGAATGCGACCTGGCGGAAGATCGGGCTTACCCACAAGGCCGTGACGCCGAGACGTTTAAGATACCCGAGCTTGCTCTTGAGCCCTTTCAACGTCCCACCCTGCCATGTACCGCCGGCATCGAACCAGGTACTGTAATCAACCTTTCCCGCATCTTCGCTATAGAGCCGCGTCGTCCCCGCAGTTACCGGGCCGCCATCGTTGTCCCGATAGCCGCCGCTCTCGTTGCCATCGGAGAATCGATCGATCAGCAAAAAATAAAGCACCTGGTCCTCCCAGGCGGCCGGGGAAGGCGTGAACTTTCGTTGGCTCAAGCTCCCGAAGTCGAGATCCAACAGACTTTTCTCAATCCCCTTGGTCATGTGTTCTTAATCCCCTCGGTCATGATTGTTCTAAAGGGAATTCTTTACGATGTCGGCAAAACTTTGGGCCTCCAGCGACGCGCCGCCAACCAATGCACCATCGACATCCGGCTGGTTCATCAGCTCACGGGCGTTGGAGGGCTTGACGCTGCCGCCATATTGAATACGAACCCTCCGGGCCGTCCCATCATCAAACAATGTGACCAGCACGCCCCGGATGAACGCGTGAGCTTCCTGAGCCTGGTCGGTTGTAGCCGTCTTGCCTGTGCCGATCGCCCACACCGGTTCATAAGCGATGATCGTTTCGACCATCTGGTTTCTACTCAAGCCGGCCAGACTCCCGCGCATCTGGGCTTCCAGGACGGTCTTCATTTGGCCCGCTTCGCGCTCTGCGAGGGTTTCGCCGACGCACACAATGGGTACGAGAGATGCGGCATGCGCGGCTTGCGCTTTCTTTGAAATCAGCTGGTCGGACTCTTTCTGATACTGCCGCCGCTCCGAGTGGCCGAGGATGACATAGCGGACGCCGATTTCTTTGAGCATCACCGCTGCGATCTCGCCGGTATGGGCGCCCGGGCCATGCTCACTCATATTTTGCGCGCCGAGGCCGATACGAGAGCTCCGGACAGCGGTAGCCACTTCGCTCAATGCGGTAAACGGCGGGCACACGACGATGTCCAGGTGGTTTGGATTCGCCAGCTCGATCTTCACATCCTTTACCAACACGAGCGCCTCGGAGACCGTTTTGTTCATCTTCCAGTTTCCGATAATGATCAATTTCCGTTCTTTGTTCATATCAAGCCTCTCCGGCTACCGGTACCAGCAGCATTTTGCTCTTCATCGCTTCGGGCCGGCCGACATGCCCCCGCGTGTCATGGTCAGCGCCTCATGCAACGTTCCGAAGACATGCTGCCTGCCGATAACATCGATCAAGCGATGACGCTCGAGATCGACCAACATAGACGCTTGCGCGTGCACGAGCGCTACGGTGACACCGTTTCGGGTCAAGTCATTGTGAAGAACGCTCAGTACACGAGCCGCCGAATAGTCCACATTCGTGATGGCGCCGGCGTCCACCACCAACCACTTCACCGGCGTGGGCGCTCCGTCGATGAGGCCCTGCACGCTCGCGGCAAAGCGGCCGGCGTTCGCATAGAACAGGTCCGCTCCGAATTGGAACACCACCACCCCGGGCCCGCTCAGCGCGCCCGGGACTGCGGCGGTCGGCCGCCATTGCCCGGCGCCGTCCTCGACCAACACCGCCGTGTGCGGACGGTAGCTGTGGAGCACGTGGCGAAGCAGCGAGAGCACCATCGCCAGAAGGATGCCCTGCTCGACGCTTATCACCACCACGGCCGCGGCCGTGGCCAGCGCGAGTTGGAACTCGCCGGGGCTCTCGCGCAGGATGTCGCGCAAACCGCGCACGTCGACGAGCCCCACGGCGATCGTAAACACGATGGCCCCGAGGACACACCGAGGCAGATACTGGAGCGGTCCGGTCAAGAACAGGAGCACGAGTGCGACAACCCCGGCAGTGGCCAGGTGCGCGATCTGGCTTCGGCCCCCGGAGCTTTCAACCATCGAAGTCTGCGTCGGGCTGCCGTTCACCACGAATGCGCCGCTCAATGCCGCGGCCGCATTGGCCGCTGACAGACCCACGATATCCGCGTTTGCGTCGAGCGTTTCGTGATGGCGCGACGCATAGGCGCGCGCCGTCGCTGCGCTCTGCGCAATGATCATGAGAAAGCATGAACCTGCCACCGGGAGAAGCGGCAGCGCCTCGCGCCAGCTCACATTCGGAACTCCGAGTCGCGGCAGGCCAGCTGCTACCGGACCGATGACGGTGATTCCCTGAGCGGAGAAGTTGAATGCCGCACTCGCTGACACAGCACCGATAACCGCGAACAACGGTCCGGGCCAGCGGGGCGCGAGATGGTGCAGAATGAGAATGGCCGCCACAACTATCGCTGATATCGAAAGCGTCGGCGCATGCACGTCCGATAGACTGCGAAGCACCTGGGTGAGCTGCTCGACCGTCCGGCGGCTGTGAACCGGCACACCCAACATTTCACCGAGCACCGCAATACCGACCTGGAATCCCACGCCGGTAAGAAATCCGACGAGCACCGTCTGGGAGAGGAAGTCGGCGAGGAAGCCGAGCTTGAATAGCCGCGCCAACAGCAGGCAGCCAGCCGCCAGCAGCGCCACGAACGCAGCCAGGGCCACATACTGCTCGCTCGCGACGGGGGCCATGTGTGACAGCGCACCCGCGAGGATGGCTGCCGTCGCGGAGTCCGCGGCCACCACTAAATAGCGCGAGGAACCAAATGCCGCGAACGCCACCAGCGGCAAGAGCAAGGTGTAGAGTCCGGTCACGACCGGGGTGCCGGCGATTTTGGTGTATCCCAGAGCCTGCGGCACGTTCATCGCAGCGAGCGTGAGACCGGACAACGCGTCACGCAAAAGCGTAGCGCGGCTAATCGGCCGAATGGCCTCGAACAACCGCAGCCCGCTCCAGCTCTCCTGTAGCTTCTTCGCCAACACCATGTCCATTGCGAATAGTTCCCGATTACGTGACGGAGGCCTCGAAGATGCTCTGGATCGACGCATCCAGCAGGGCGTTGTACTGAGCGTCGGACTGCTGGACCGTCAGCCCTTCGACCAGCGCCCGCGAAAAGCTCGCCACGACACCGTGATTCCTTCGCAGGCGCCGATTGCCTTCGTCCCGTGTATAACCACCCGACAACGCGACGACCCTCACGACCTTGGGGTGGCTGACGAGTTCGGCGTAGAAGTTGTCCCGCTCGGGCAAGGTGATCTTGAGCATGACGAGCTGATCTGGGGGCAGGATCTCGAGCTCCTTCAGGATGGCGGCCTTGAGAAGCTCTTCGGCCTTGGCCTTCTCCGGGCAGTGAATGTCCACTTCCGGCTCGACGATCGGCACGAGGTCCGCCGCGATGATCTGCCGTGCGGCTTCGAATTGCTGGGTCACGATGTCCTTGATGCCGGCTCCGTCGGCTTGCTTGATGAACGAGCGCATCTTGGTTCCAAAGATGTGTTTGTCTTTCGCCTTGTCGAGGAGCGCCGCGAGATCCGGCATCGGCTTCATCAACTGCACGCCGCGGTTCTCCGCTGCCAGGCCCTTGTCGACCTTCAGAAACGGGACGATCCGTTTCACGTTCCACAGGTAGTCTGCGGTGGGCTTCCCCTCGATCTTCCTATCGATGGTGTTCTCGAACAGGATGGCGCCAATGATGCGCTCACCGGTGACGGCAGGGCTGGTGATGATGCGCGTCCGCATTTGATGCACGATCGCGAACATCTGCTCCGCGTTGGACCACGCATCGTCCTTGATGCCGTAAGCTCTCAGCGCGTGGGGCGTGCTGCCGCCGCTCTGATCCAGGGCGGCAATGAACCCGCGATGGGCTCTCATCTTCTCCAGTTGTTCCTTGAAGTCGCTCATTCGATCACCTCGTCACGCGGTGTCCTCGCGCGCCTGACCCGTTGGGGGATGGAAGCTGCCTCATCCGCGGCCGCTCACCCGGGCGCCGTCTCCGACCCCGCGGCCGCGTTCTCCGTACTCGAACAGGAGCGCGGCGACCAGGGCGGTCCATCCCGTCTGATGGCTCGCGCCGAGTCCCGCGCCGGTGTCGCCATTGAAGTACTCGTGGAAGGGCGTGCAGTCGCGCCAGTGCGGGTCTGTCTGGAAGTACGCGTTGTCTCCCCACACGGGGCGTCGTCCGCCGTGAGCGGGATCGGGCAGAAAGATCGAGACGAGGCGCCGCACGATGTCCGTGGCGATGTGCTCGAGCGTGAGAAAGCAGCCCGAGCCCGTGGGGCATTCCACCTTCAGGCGGTCTCCGTGGTACCGCGAGTAGTCGAGCAGCGATCGTACGATCACGTAGTTCATGGAGAACCAGATGGGGCCGCGCCAGTTGGAGTTGCCGCCGAACAGGCGGTTGTCGGACTCCGCAGGGAGATACTTCACTTCGAACTGCTGCCCGGCCGCCGTGAACACGTATGGATGCGCCAAGTGATGGCGCGATACCGACCGGATCCCGTAGTCAGACAAGAACTCCGCGGGGTCGAGCATGCGCCGCAGGACGGCCTCGAGCCGCTCGGTGCCCAGCACCGCGAGCAGCTGGCTCGAGCCGTCGCCGGGAACTCCCACCGGCGCCACATTCTTGAGGAGGCTCGGCCGCCGCTCGAGGAAATCCCGGGCGCGGGCAACGAAGCGATCGAGGTCGGCCGTCTCCGCGGGCATGAGCACGTGCACGGCGAACAGCGGCACCAGCCCCACCATCGAGCGCGTCTTGATCGGGATGTTCTCCCCGGACGTCAGGTGCACCACGTCGTAGAAGAACTGGTCCTCGTCGTCCCAGAGGTCGATCCCCGCGCCGCCCATGTTGCTCATGGCGTGGGCGATGTGGAAGAAGTGCTCGAAGAACCGGATAGCTGAGTTCTGGTAGACGGGATCGTGGCGGGCGAGCTCGTCGGCGATGCTCAGCATGGTGAGGCAGAAGCGCGCCATCCAGCTCGTGCCGTCGCTCTGCTCGAGCAGGGCGCCGTCGGGCAGCGGTTTGTCGCGGTCGAAGCACTCGATGTTGTCCATGCCGAGGAA
>Ga0126377_10003319_pt1 | contig 11378 bp, 6 predicted proteins | sample PanSoiMetPlot_22_FD_92647 | JGI IMG/M metagenome (GOLD analysis project Ga0126377, IMG submission 92647) | Tropical forest soil microbial communities from Panama - MetaG Plot_22 | ecosystem: Environmental > Terrestrial > Soil > Tropical forest > Bulk soil | place: Panama | collected 2016-02-17
CATGCGCAGCGGCTTCTCGATCTCGCGCGCCAGGATGACGTCGTAGGGATCGCCGTACACCTTCTCCAGTACCACGCCCAGCAGCATGGCGGCCACGTTCGAAGACCCCGGATCGCTGCCGGGCGCCAGTCGCGGCGCCACGCGATGCAGCTGCAGCAGGAACTGGTCCTGCGTGTACCTGCCGATGACGCGCATGCGGGTGGCCGACATCGGTTCTCCCGGCACGGGACGCACCTGCGTGAGATCCGGGATGTTGTCGAGCAGCTGCGAGGTCATGTTGGCGAGATGGATCAGCCGGATCTTCTCGCTGCCGTTGGCGAGGTTCGGATACGGCGCGCCCAGGTATTTTTCGACCTCGTCGTTGGGCGACGCGCGGCCTTCGACGATCGCGCGCGCCAGCAGCTGCCCGGCCAACGTCTTGCTGATCGAGCCGATCTCGTAGACCGTGTCCTTGGTCGGCGCGTGGCCGCCATCGACCACGGTCGTGCCGAAGTTGTAGAAGAGGCGCTGGCCGTTGTCGTAGATGCCGACGGACAGCCCGACGCCATTGGTCTGCTCCAGCCACTGGCGGCCGGCCTCGCGCACCGCGGAATCCGCACTACCCGCCGCCATGGATTGCGGGGAGAGGAAAAACATCACACTCAGGCAAACGAACGCGCGCAGGGCAGTCATGGGCGCGCATCCTCGCGCGTAGACTGCGGCAACACAACAATGGCCCGGCGCAGCAAGGCGCCAGGGGAGGCTCGATGGAGTCCATGGCCACGCCGGTCCCGGCAAACGAACGCATCTACGCGCTGGATGTGATCCGCGGCTTCGCGCTGCTCGGCATCTTCATCATGAACATGCCGTGGTTCAACACTTCGTTCTTCGCGGGCATGGACGGAAGCAAGCCATGGCCCGAGTGGTGGGACCAGTGGACCGAAACGGCCACGGAGGTGCTGTTCTCCGGCAAGTTCAACAGCATGTTCAGCATGTTGTTTGCCATCGGGTTCACCATCCAGCTCGAACGGCTCGAGGCCCGCGACCCGGCGCGCGCGAAGCTCATCTACCTGCGGCGGCTGTTCTGGCTGTTCGTGTTCGGCGCCATCCACATGTGTGTGTTCTGGACCGGTGACGTGCTGCACATCTACGCGCTGTTGGGCCTGCTGCTGCTGGCGCTGCGCCGCGCGCCTTACAAGCTTCTCTGGACGCTGTTCGTGGTGACGCTGCTGTTCCCGCTGGCCATGGGCGTCTGGCGCTATTTCACCTTCGTACCTGCGGAGCGCGAACACATCCTGGCGATGGCAAAGGCCTGGCAAGCCAGCAACGATGCGGCGTATGGCCATGGTTCCTGGCTGGCGGCGGCGCGCGAACACGCTCGCGAGACCTTCTATCTATACACGGACCCCTTCAACCTGCGCGGCATGCTGCGCTTCTTCTCGCAGATCCTGGTCACCATGCTCATCGGCCTGATGCTGGGCCGCGCGCATTTCTTCCGGGATTCGGCGCGCCACCTGCCGCTGGTGAGGCGCGTGCAATGGTGGTCGCTGGGCTGCGGCCTCGCGGCGGGGGTGGTGTATGGAATCTGGCAGGCCACCGCGACGGACTTCATCACGCCGTCCGCGTGGCGCCTGACCGCGGGCACGTGTTACATCCTGTGCCGCGTACTGATCATGATCTTCTACGTCGCCACGCTGGTCCGCGCGGTGCACAGCGATCGCTGGCGCGGCCGTCTCGCGCCGATGGCGATCGCCGGGCGCATGCCCCTGACCAACTACCTGATGCAGACCGTCATCGCGACCACGCTCTTCTACGGCTGGGGCCTGGGGCTCTGGGGCGAGGTCGGCAATGCGCTCGACCTGGTGCTCGCCGTCGGCATCTTCTTCCTGGTGCAGGTGCCCATCAGCAAATGGTGGCTGGCGCGGCACGAGCTCGGGCCCATGGAATGGCTGTGGCGACGCCTGACCTATGGCCGGCTAACGAAGATAAGGCGCGACGTTGGACTCGATGACGCGAAACTCGGCCTCGGTCAGCGGTAGTTTGCGAAAAGCCTGCACCTGCACTTTCGGCGGCGGGTCCGTGGGATCGCCGCCGTCCGAGCCGTAGAGGATGCGCTTCAGGCCGATTTCGCGGATGCGCTCTGCCACCCATTGCGCGCGTTGCGGCGAGAGGCCGGCGGGCGCCACCAGGGCCAGATCGAAGTACAGGTTCTTCACGCGCGGGTCATTGCGGGCGATGGCGGCGGTGAATACGGCCAACGCCTCGTCGGCCGCCGGATCGTCGACCGATCCGCCTCCGCAGAAATGCGCAATCTGCACCGGCACGTCCGGCGCCGCGTGCATCAGCTCGTCGATGAAGGTCTGCGCCTGTGCGGCGCCGTACGGATGCGCACGGCGCGTGCGCATGTGGACCACTATGGCCATGTGATTTTCGTTGGCGGTGCGGAATACACGGCGCAACAGCGCGACCTGGATCGGGTCGTCGAGATTCACATCGGAGGCGCCGAATTGCAGCTTGATGCCGCGCCCGAGGCGCCAAAGGTGCGCGCAACGCCCAATCTCCCCGACGGCGTAGTCCTCGAGGGGATTGAAGCTGCAGAGCGCGACCAGGCGGCGCGGATATTTCGCCGCCTCGCGCCCCGTCCAGTCGTTCTCGGCCATGACTCGCGCGTAGTCGTCCTCGCGGAAGGCGTTCGACAGCAGCACCGCGCGGTGAATGCCCGCATCGTCCAGCATGTGGATCATCGAGTCGCCGTCGATGGGCGCCTGCCCGGGCGCCGTCATCGACGGTGCCAGCAGGTGCTGGTGGTGATCGACGCGGGGCGCGGCGCACGCTACGCCCGCCAGGCACAGCAGCGCGGCGAACCACCGTGCCGTTTTCATGGCTGGTTCAACACGTGGTCCGCCGCCAGCACCAGCAGTAGATAGTCCGTGGTGCCGCGCCCGAGCACGTACTCGGTCTGCTGCCAGAAGAACGGCCAGCGCTTGAGCTCGGGGAAGTCCGGGCGGATCAGCGCCGTGCCCGAGGCGCTGCCGCCAGGAATGTGCGACCAGTCGGCGCGGTTGAAGCCGTAGGCCGTGGTCAGCGAGTTCGCACCCACGCCGGAGACGAACGAGGCCGTGTTGGAGCCCGGGTGCACGCCGAGGATGAAGCTCAGCGCCTGCAATGCATAGGTACGCGGGAACAGGTCCGGGAAGGAGAGATGCAGCATCCACTGGTCCCAGCCGAAGCGCTGGATGTTCCAGCCCGCGCCCCAGATGTCGGGCTTGTAGGGCACGCCGTAGGGCGTCTCCTTCGCGAGCGCGTCGACCTTGAGGCGATAGGCGGCGACCGCGTCACGGATGGCCTTGGTGTACCCGGCATCCTTCACCAGCGGCAGCGTGCGGCCCACCATCCAGCCAACGTGATCGATGTTGGCGACGATTCCGTCCCGCTGCGACAGCAGCAGCTGGCGGTACTTCGCGTCGCCGGTGGCGATCAGCAATTCGGCCGCGGCGCCCACGCGCGACATTTCTTCCGTGGGCTTCGCGCGGTCGTAGAGGGCAATCGCCACCTTGAGCGCACGCGCCGAGAGGTCGTCGTTGTAGCCCCGCAGCGCGCGCGAAGCGGCTGCCAGCGCGGCGGACGTCAGCAACTCGCGGCGCGGATTCTCCTCGGTGAACACCCAGCGATCGTCCGGTGAGCCCGGCAGGCCCACCGCCGGCGCCGATGCCTCCGGCGTCTTCTTCGGATCGAACACCACGTTGTCGGTGATGTTCGACCCGTCGCCGAGGAACACGTACTGGCGCAGCGTCGGCTCGATGATGCCGCGGTACAGCCGTCCCATGGATTCGTAGCCGCCGACCACCGACAACAGGCCATGCTCGATCTGCTGCAGCACGTCCGGCTTGCCGTCCGGCTGGTGGATCTCGGTGACCAGGTTCTTCTCGTCGATGCTGGTGTTGTCGTAGTCGACGTGGAACAGCTCCCAGGCCAGCGCCAGCCCGTAGATGGTGTCGGCCTGCGATTCGACGCGCATGTCCCAGTCGCCGGCATCGTGCCAGCCGCCGCGGTCGAGCCCGGGCACGTGTTGACCAGGCTCATAGTTAGTCAACGTGGCCGGCCCCTGCAGGTAGCCGTCGAAGTGGTTGTGGTTCACCGGCGACATGCGCGCGTCGTCGAGATGGCAGGCGCCGTGCCACAGTCGGTATTTCTCCATGACCTTCATGTGGCACATCTGCGCGGGCAGGAAATACTCCAGCGTGGGCTGCCAGACCTCGCGCGCGAACACGTCGGCGTTGATGCGGAACGGATTGCTGACCTGGTCGCCGTAGCGGATGACGTAGACGCCGGGCTCCTTCACGTCGCTGAAGTCCAGGCGCGCGTACTGGTAGCGCAGGAACCGGCCCCACTCCTCGGGCTTGCGGTCGACGATGGTCTTCGTTACTCCCGCGAGCCCGATGCGCTGTAGTTTGACGTTCTCGCGGCGCGTGTCGCGCGCGTCCAGCTCGATGACGGCCTGCTTGGGCTGCAGCGGGTGATAACCCACCTGCGACACCTGGATCACCGGCGTGCGCATCCAGCCCGCCTGGGCGTGCGGCGTCACGAGCCATTCGATGGCGCCCGTGGTGATGCCGGGCGTGGCCAGCGCGCGCACGATGAACCAGCCGTTGTTGTGATTGCCGCGGCCGTCGACGAGTTCGAGGTCACCGCCCTTCGCCGCCTGGATGGTGAGGTGGTAGAGCGCGGTTTCGGGCGCGACCTCGAGCGTCTTGCCATGCGCCAGCACGGGGATTTCGCCCGGCCCGCTGGGCTGCTGCTGGAACACGCCGTCGCTCTTGCCCAGTTGCCATGACTTGCCGAAGTACAGGCCGGGGAAGAGCTCGAGGTTGAAGCCCACCTTGCCCAGCCATTCCTTCGGAACCGGCGCATCGAAGTCCACGCTCACGCGGATGGATTCGCCCTCGGCGTGCGCACGCACCGTGTATTTCAGGTCGAGGTCGGGATACTCGATCGGATTGAAGCCCTTGCGATTGCGCTCGGCGTCCGGATACGCGAGCGCGACGCGAATCTCCTGCGTGGCGGCGTTCACCTCGCGCTTGCCCGGCTTCGGAATCGGCGACCACTGTCCCGGCGAAGGCTCGAGCCGCACGTCGCCGTTCGAGGCGACGCGTTCGTCGTGCATGATGATGCTGAGGCCGCCCTGGTGACCTTCGGGGTAGTAGTCCTGCCCATACATGACGTTGATGCCGGGCCTCTCGAAGTACTCCTGCTCGTTGAGCCTGAACTCGTCGGCCGCAATGGCAGCCGCCGGGCAGAGAGCCAGCAAAACCAGTCGACGCATGATCCCCCCTTCGTGAGCGAGCGCGCATGGTAGGCGCTGCCATTGGTGGCTGCCACACCGATCTGGCATTGCAGCATCGTGGCTGGTTAGGTGCGGGTCAAACAAGACGCACTTGCTCCGGTTCGCGGCGTATGCACAGTATTCGTCGTGGAACCCAATCCATCGCTGGTACCCGAGGAATGCGCCGGCCTGGTACAGAAGATCGACGCGGGCGAATGCGTGCTCGTGCTCGGTCCGCGCGTCGCATTGCCCGAGGCCATCTGCAAGGACGGCTGCACCGCCATTGCAGACCACCTGTCGCGCAAGCTGCTGACCAAGGTCGGCGAGATGGACAAGGCGATCAGTCTGCGCGAAGTGCTGGAACTCTTCGAGCGCAGGGAAGGCGCAGCCAGCCTGCGCAGCTCCTATCGAAGCTTTTTTGCGAGCCTCGATGCGCATACCACGCAGCTGCACCGGGATCTCGCGTCGCTGCCATTTCAGCTCGTCGTGATGGCAACGCCCGATCGCATGATGTTCAACGCCATGCGGGACACGCCAGGAAAGCAGGCGGTCATCGAGGGTTACTACGACTATGGCAATGCTGCCGCAGGCGCCGGCCTGCGCGTGATGCCGACCTGGAACCGGCCGATCGTCTACAGCCTGTTCGGACGCCATGACCACCCTGAATCGATGGTGCTCACCGACAAGAATCTCCTCGACTACCTGGTACATCTCACGCGCGAGTCGCCGGCGCTGCCGGACCCGGTGCGCGCCACACTGCGCATGCCCTCGACGCTGTTCCTGTTCGTCGGCTTCGGGTTTTCGAATTGGTGGCTGCGGTTGCTGCTGAAGGTCCTGTGCATCACCGGCGTCGAGAATCGCGAGCTGTCGCTGGCGCTCGAGGATCCCGAATCGTTCGCCGCCAGCACCACCTTCGAGAACCGCGGGTTTTTCGCGTCCGCCGGGATCTACATCCACTCGGGCAACTGGAATGCGCTGGCCGCCGAGCTGGCAGAACGCTACCGGAAGATCCGGCCGTCGGAGGCTGCAGCCCTCGCGAGCGCACCGTCGGCTTCGACGTCACCGGTCGAATCCGACGTCGCCACTTCGGGCGATGCGCCGCTGGTGTTCCTGAGCTACGCATCCGAGGACCGGGACTTCGTCGACCTGCTGAGACGCGGCCTCGAGGAGAATGGCGTATCCGTGTTCCAGGACTCGCAGGGACTGCGCGCCGGCAATTTCTGGCGCGACAAGCTCGCGGACTACATCAACCGCGTCGACTACTTCCTGTTCATCCAGACACCGAAAATGGACGAGCGCGGCGAAGGCGTGTTCAACGAAGAACTCAAGACGGCGATCAAGCGCACCGCCAATTTCCCCGGCGGCCGGGAGTTCCTGGTGCACGTGGTCGTCGGCGACTGCCAACCCCGCGAGGAGGCGGAACTCGCGGCCACGCACCAGTTCCGCTATGACGCATCCACCAACGGCGTCGACAAGCTCGCCGCGGCCATCCTCGAATCGTTCGCTGCCCGGAAAACCATCCGGCGGCGCGCAGCTGCCGGATGAGCAGCGGGTCCGACCGCCGCCGCTACCCCGGCGTTCAGTCTTTCGAGGAACCGGACAGCGCCCGATTCTTCGGCAGGAAGGCGGCCACCGATGCCTTGCTGATGCGCGTCCTCAGCGTGCGGCTGCTGCTGCAATTCGCACCCTCCGGCGCCGGCAAGACGTCGTTGCTGAACGCGGGCCTGTTCCCCCGCTTGCGCCCGCGCGGCTATCTACCGTTCAGCGTCCGACTCAACGAACCCGCCGAGACACTGATGGCCGCCGTGACGCGTTCGCTGCGCGACGCCGCGGCCCGGGGCGGGCTGCGCGACCCGGTGATCCCCGACGATGCGACCAGCCTGTGGGACCTGCTGGCGCGTGTGCGGCTGTTCAGCCCGCAGCTGGTGCTGCTGACGCCGGTGATCGTCTTCGATCAGTTCGAGGAAGTATTCACGCTGCGTGATGCCGCATTTCGCGAAGGCTTCGCGCAGGAAATCGGCGAGCTGACGCGCGGCCGCAAGGCGCACGCGGCAGAGGAGAACACTTTCGACGTCAAGGTGATCATCAGCCTGCGCGAGGAGTATCTCGGCGTCCTCGAAGAAATGAGCGCCGCGATTCCGGATCTGTTCCGCGAACGCATGCGGCTGGTGCCGCTGACCGGCGAGGAAGCGCGCGAGGCGATGGTCGAGCCGGCGCTGCTGCCAGGAGAATGGTATTCCCCGCGTTTCAGATTCGAGCGCGACTGCCTCGACCAGCTCATCGACTTCATCGATGGTGTGTCCGAGCGCGTACACGTCATCGAGACGCTGACTTTGCAGCTGGTGTGCGAGCGCGCCGAGGAAATTGCGAAGGGCAGGAGCGGCGACCTGCCCGAGCTGGTGCTCGCCGACTTCGGCGGTGTCGCCGGCCTCGACGACCTCGTGAGCCACTACTACCGGAATGTCGTCGCCGGCCTTCCAGACCAGGCCAGTCGCAGGAAGGCACGCGAGATGTTCGAGCAGGGTTTGCTCGATGCGTCCGGCAAGCGCCGCATGCTGGAGCAGGAAGACATCCTGCGACGATTCGGCCTGGGTGCCGAGGTGCTCGACGAACTCACCCGCCGGCGGCTGCTGCGGCGTGAGCCGCGCAACGAGAGTACTTTCTTCGAGATTTCACACGACCGGCTCACCGATGTCATCGCCAAGCAGCGCACGTTGCCCGTGCCGGGCTGGGCGAAGATGGCGTTGGGCGTGGCCGCTGCCGTCATCGTGAGCCTGGTAGTTGGAATCTTCCTGGTGCGCAAGGCAAAGCTGGAAGCCGAGGACTCGAGGCAGCAGACGGGTCGGGCGCTCGCCGTGCTCTTCAGCGACGAACTGACCTACCGCATGCGCGACACCGGCGAGTCAGCCGCGCTCGAAGATGTCTTGAACCTCGCGCCTCGGGACGTGACTGCCGACCTCTACACGCGCGTGCACCAGCTGCGGATACACGCCGATCTCGCCTGGGAACGTTCGACGCTGAAACAGACCGCGGGCTTCGTCGACCAGGCCCTGCTCGAGATCGAACGGGCGGGGAAGACGTCGCATGTGGACGCACCACTGCTCGCGGAGCGCATGAAGCTGCTGCAGATCCAGGGCGACGTCCTCATGGACCGGGACGAAGTTTCGAACGCCGAGTCGTCCTACGAGCAGGCAATGAGCACCTGGAACTCCATCGACGCGAAGGACCGCACGCCGATGATGCGGCTGAACGCCGCGGACCTGCGCGTGCGGCTGGCCATGTCAGCGCAGCGGACCGGTGATCCCGTCCGTGCCCAGTCTATCTACGTCGAGGCGGCCAATGATGTCCTCCAGGTCCTGACCGCGGCCTATCGGGATTCCTTTGCATCGAAGGATGCCGATTACTTCCTGCTGGGACGGGCCATCCAGCTCTACGCTGACTGCACGGGCGGACTTGCCGGAGTCTGGGAAACCACCGCGGGACACAAGCACGCGCGGGCACTGGCGGCCGAGTCCGTTCGCCTGCGGCCATTCTCCGCGTGGTCGCGGGCGCAGCTCGGCAACGCCAGCGCGAACCTGGCCTCCTCCGTGTACACCAACGAGCGCAAGATCGCGGCTCCCTATTTCGAGGAATCCCAGCGGCAGTTCGCTGCGCTGGACCAGAGCGATCCGCACAATCGGCGGATGCAGCGCGAGCGCGCAGCAGTCGAGTTGCTCACCGCGGAGATCATCAGTCTGTGCGCAGAAGCCAAGATCTGCAGCGGCTCATTGTCCGCCGGACGAGTGGAATCGGCGGAAAGCTGGGCGCTCGATGCCAGCGGTAGATTCCAGGACCTGGCCTACCAGGATGCAGAGAGCCGCGCGCTGGTATCCGACCTGGCATGGGGAAAACAGGTTCAGGCACGGCTGAGGGCGGTCCAGAACCATCCTGAAGAGGCCGCCGCCCTGATCGATGATGCGCTGAAACTGCTCGCCAACGAACACGACGACCCAAGGGACACCGTCACCGCGACGGTCCGCGTCGAGCTGCAGATCATGAAAGCCAGGTACGAGGCAGCGCGCGGAGACCAGGAGGATGTGTTCGTGTCGACATTCGATTCTGCGATTGCCGCCGCGGAAAAAGTTCCGGGGGAGCTGTCGCGCGCGTGGCCGCTCGCGGATGCGCTGGACGCCAAGGCCCAGTATCTGCGCTCACGCAATCATCCGGAGGAAGCAGCCGCGCTCGACACCCGGTCGGGAGAAATCTGGAAGCCCGTGAATGAGGCCGCGGACGCCCGTACCAAGGCGAGCGTGGCCACGTATGAACACGCTCGCGAGTTGTACAAGGCGGCGGAATCGATGGTCGGAGAAGACCGGGTCAAGAAGTTCCAGGACGCCGCCGGTGTCTTCCGCGAAGCGCTGGTTCTGAGTCCCGACGATCCCAACATGATGGATTGGCTCGGGCTGACATGCTCCGAAGTCGCAAGCTCGCTGGAATCTCTCGACCCCGACAAGTCCGCGGCGTCAAAAGACATGGAGCCCGCGCTCCGATGTGCGCACGAAAACACCTGGCTGACCTGGGTCCTGCACGACGATCTCGAGGCCGGCGCCGATCGAACCGGGTACTTGCGATCTTTGGGTGACAGGCGCAAGAACCTCGCCATATTCCTGCGCGACGTTCCGGACCGCGTTCCCGAGGCACTGGCGCTTGCCGATCAGAACGTTCGCGATGTCGAATCGCTCGTCAAGGGTGCGCCCACCGCCGACACGCTCGCGCTGCTCGCCGACACCTACTACGGCCTTGGCCTGATGCGCGAGGAGTCCGACCACTCGGGCTGGGAGCAGGCCATACGCGCAGCGCTGCAACGTGGGCACCAGTTGCGCGACCTCGAGCCGCAGGTTGTCAGGCACTCAACCTGGCTCGGCCAGGTTCACAAGAATTTCTCGATCCTGCTGGATAAACACGACATGCCAGGCGTGGACTCCGAACTCGACCTCGCAAAGCAGGCCTGCGAGAGCGCCACGGCGTTGGCCAAGACAGACGAGGACCGGAAAGTCGCCACCGCCTGCGAAGACGGTAGCGGCGTCTATCCATAGGTGTTCCGTCAACGCACCGGGTTGCCGCGCCGCCGTGCGCCCTGCGGCCGTCCTGCACTTGAACGCGCGCTTTCCAGCTCCCCAAAAATCTCCCGCGCGTTCTGCACGATCGCCGCGACCGCCGGATGCCGGATCTTCCGTTCGATGGACAACGCGTAGAACTGCACACTGACGCCATCCGCAATCCCGATCGGCACCAGCCCGTAGAGCTCGCGGAAATAATCCACCTGCAACGACGGCACCGGGATCAACCCATGCCCCGCATGCGCGAACTCACGCAACAATCCATAGTCCTCGAACTCTCCGATCACCAGCGCATGAATGTCGAGCCGTGCCAGCCACTGGTCGATGGCGCGACGGATCGCCGTATCGCTGGTCGGAAGCAACACCGGCACGCCATCCATCGACTTCGGGAATCCGCGTCGCAGCGCCGCCGCGATCTTCGGCATGGACATCCAAGTGATGGCCGACTCGCCGAGGTGGTGGCTGTAGGCGCGCACGTTGAGGCTGGGCGTGAGCGCCGCGTCCGAGAGCACCACGTCGATCTCGTGCACGGCGAGATCCGCGGCGAGGCGGTCGAGCGTGCCCTCGCGGCACACGATGCGCACCGCGTTTTCCATGCGCAGCGCCGGCTCGATCAGCCGGTGCGCGGTTTCCTTGGGTACCACGTCGTCGATGCCCACCACGAGGCGCAGCGGTCGACGGCTCGGCCGGTTCTCGAGTGCATCGACCAGCTCGCGCCCCAGGCCGAAGATTTCGTCCGCGTAACCGTAGACCAGCTTGCCCACCTCGGTGGGCACCAGCGTGCGTCCCGAGCGCGCCAGCAGTTTTTCGCCGAGGCGGTGCTCGAGCGTGCGCAGCTGCGCGCTGACGGTGGGCGCGGACAGCGACAACTCATCGCAGGCGCGGCGCAGACTGCCGGTGCGCACCACCGACCAGAAGTACAGCAGGTGCTGGTAGTTGAAGCGGCGCAGCTGGGCCATGGCGGGCTCCCTCGATTC
>Ga0126377_10003320_pt1 | contig 11378 bp, 21 predicted proteins | sample PanSoiMetPlot_22_FD_92647 | JGI IMG/M metagenome (GOLD analysis project Ga0126377, IMG submission 92647) | Tropical forest soil microbial communities from Panama - MetaG Plot_22 | ecosystem: Environmental > Terrestrial > Soil > Tropical forest > Bulk soil | place: Panama | collected 2016-02-17
GATCATGGGCCAGTGGGACCAGAGCATGCTCGCCATTCGCGAAGACATATCAATGGAACTTTTTGATACTGGCGTTATTACTGACAATGGTAGCCCGCCAGTTATCCAGTTCAACCTGATGCAGCAGGACATGGTCGCCTTGCGCGTGATTGCCCGCTTCGCCTGGGCGGTGCCCAACCCGGTCAACCGCCAGCAGCCGACGACTGCTTCCAGATACCCCTTTTCGGTCGTACAGCAGAAGGCCTCCACCGGCGGCGAGGGCTGAGTTTGATGCCGCTGGTCAGGCTGCTGGCGGATGTCGCCGTGCCTGGCTCACCGGGGGTGGTCTATGGGGCAGGTCACGAGATCGACGTGACCGATGCCCAGGCCATCACGATGCGCCGCAACGGTAAGGCCGAGTTGCTGGATCCCGCTCCTGGCGGAGGTGATGGCGGCGGCACGGGCTCGTCTCACATCACCAATCTGGTCGCCACGCCAGGACGGACGACTTGCACGGTTACGTGGACGACCGACGTCCAGTCCGACAGCTATGTCGGCTACGGCATAGCCAACCCTGATCAGTTTTTCAAGCAGGACAACACGCAAATGGTGCTCAGCCATTCACTCACGCTCACGCCCCTGCAGCCAGCCACGACGTACCAGTACTACGTGCGCTCGATGGCGGGTGGAGTCTGGGCAACCTCGAACACCAAGACCTTCACCACGACACCCTGAGAGGGACACCGCCAATGCGAGAAGATCCCAAACCACCTCAGCCTCCCGATCCTGAGCCGGAACCCCAGCCAGAACCCGAACCGGAGCCGACGCCGGAGCCTGCCTGATGCCCGGCGGCCGCGCCTACAAGCGTCCCGTGTCGAAAGCGCAGGCACGCTTTTTTGGGGCCGCGGCCGGGGGTCAGATCCCCGGCTTCAGCCCAGAGGAGGCACGCAACAAACTGCGGGGCGTGAACGAGAAGAAACTGCCTGCCCGCAAAAAGAAGGGAGGCAAGAAAAATGCCTGAAATTCGTGCGCTGGTGCCGATCGAGCACGAGGACAAGATCATCCAGCCCGGCGAGGTCATCGACGTCGACGCCGATCAGGCCGAGGCGTGGCGGGCCATGGGCAAGGTCACGTTGATCACTACCGAGCAGACGCTCGAGGCCGCGGCCAACGAAGGCAACTACTCGTCGGTTATCGGTCGCGAGGAGGTCGGCCAGGTCAGCACGACCACCTCGCACCCGGGGCCGCAGGCCGATGAAGAAGAAGACGAGCCAAAGCCGCGGAGGAGGAGATAAAGGATGGCCAGATTGCGCTTCCTGGCTCAGGGCTACGACGTGCGGCCGGGCAAGGAGACCACCGTCTACGGCGCCGGGCACGAGACGGACTTCGATTCGACCGACTACGAGTACGTGATAGAGCTCCGCAAGCGCGGCTACGTCGAGATCATCGACACCACGGGTCTGCCGGAAGGTCCGAGTGAGGAAACCGCGCGCGAACCGTTCGTCGCGCCGTCGCCCCCACCGGCAGCCTGATGTCCAACATTATCTTCCTGGCCGACGCTCAGGACGCGTCCACCGCGACGACGTTCTACGGCAAGGACCACCAGGCCAGCATCACCGACGAGAGCTTCGTCCAATCGCTGATCAAAAGCGGCAAAGCGGCCTTGCTGGGGGCCAGCATCCGCGGCATCTATGTCGCCCCCATCGCTACCACCACGGCTACCGTCAACTGGACTGTCGATCAGGCCTGCACCGGCATGGTGGTCAACTACGGCACGACCACGGCCTACGGCTCGAACCAGAACGCCACGCCGGCGTCTGGCAGCGGCGCGATCGTGGCCAACCTGACGGCTCTCACCACCGGCACGCTCTATCACTACCGCATCTCCGTCACCGTTGGTACCTACACCAGCCTTACCCCGGACCTCACGTTCAGGACGCTGTGACAGTCACACTCGAGCAGATCGAGCAAGAAGTGGCCCGCCGTGTCGGACCCTACTGGCGTTTCTTCACCGACCGTCAGATCCCCAATACCGCCCAATTTACGTTCGTCAATATCCCCGATCTGCGCAGCAACATTGACTCGGACCTGGTCACCAATCTGTGGTTGCTGCGCCGCGGCGAATGCTTCGACGAGCCGGACGAAATCGTCGCGATGGATCCCGAAGACCGCCAACGCAGCGTCGACGTGTACGACGCCGCGCAGGGACGCGTCTTCCCGGACCGACCGTGGAGCGTCATCCCGGAGGCTGGCGAATACTTCGAGTTTCACCATCTCAGTCCCGACCAGGAGCTGCGCCCCGCCGTGCTGGCCGGGCTGGCGCGGTGTTTTTTCGAGGACCTCGTGCAGGCGGGTCCGAACGCGCAGTACGGCGGCATCGACCTGACCGCCCAGTTCCCGTGGATCACGGAAAAGTGGCAGGTCACGCGTGTGCAGTTTGGCTGGTGGGCACCCTATCAGGACACATCCTTCGAGTGCGTCATGCAGCGCGGCCACGTCTGGCTCATGGGCACGTCCGGCTGGTGGTCGCCGATCAGCTGCTGGGTGAGCGCGTGGCGACCCATCGGCACGTGGGTCAACGGTGCCGACTCGACGACAGGGCCCAGCGCGGACACCGATGAGCTCGAGGTCGACCTGGCGTACGCCGCTTCTGCCGGGCACATCGAGGCCTGGCACCTGTACCCCGACCGGTTGCAGGCGGCGGCCGCGGGTGGGTTGCAGGCGACGCAAGCTATGGCTGCTCAGGAATTCAGTCGCCAGGTGCTCTTCCATGGACCCAAGCGGCCGACCGAGATCGGCTTCCAGATGGTTGTCTCGAGTATGTCGGGCTACGGCCACGGCTGGGTCAACGGGTGATCGGCGAGCGCGTCAACTACAACCTTACCGACGGTACGCCCGCGCCACCCACCTGGGCACAGGGCCCCGCCGGACCGCCGGGCCCGGTCGGGCCACCGGGTCCGCCCGGTCCGGCGGGGAAGGATGGCACCGAAGGTATCGCCGGCCCGCCCGGACCACAGGGCGCGATCGACTACGAACTGCGGGCGTATGTGCAGCGCATCATGGCAGTTTTGGACCCTGGAGGTGTTCCCCCGCCTGCACCATGACCCTGAAAGGACTTGCTCAACGCTATGGCCGGATCGAAGACTGACGCGCTCGAGGCGCGCCTCATCGACCACCTCTTTAAAGGAGGGGCGACACCTGCGCTCGGTGCGCTCTCGACGGTCTACGTGGCGCTCTACACGGCGGTGCCGTCGGATTCCGCGGCGGGCACCGAAGTTTCGGGCTCGGCCTACGCCCGCCAGGCTGTGGCGGCCGCCTCCTGGACGCGCACCACCAACAGCGTCACCAACAACGTCGAGGTCGCCTTCCCGGCGGTCACCGGCTCGGCGTACACCGTGGTCGGCTGGGCGATTATGGATGCCGTCACGGCCGGCAACCAACTGTACTGGGGTGACTGCACCTCGACGACCATGAACGTGGGCGACCAGGCGCGTTTCGCCGCCTCATCCCTGACGATCACCGAGGACTGACTTGGCGTACCTAGGCTGGCTGACACGCGCTGACGGCCTCAGCCGCGTCGCTGGCTGGCCGACGGCGATCAGCACCTGGCGCGGTCAGACCATCGGCTCGAACCGCCCGAAGACTATCGCGCAGCTCCGCCCTGTCACGACACTTACCGCTAGACGCCAGCTTGCGACCGCGCTGAGCGCGGGTGTCGCCAGCGTCGCCGTGAGCCTGGGTCGCAAACGATCCTTGGTGGCCAATTCGGCTGGTGTGGCTGTCGCCAGTGGGTTGGTCGCACGTATTCGCGCATCGCTGGTCGGCACCGCCACCGGCGTCGCGACGGTCAGTGCTCAGATCGGTCGCAAACGCACCATCGGCGCGGTCAGCAGCACGGGCGTGGCGAGCGTGGCGGCGACGATCGGGCGCAAGCGCACGCTGAGCGCGGTCACTGCCACGGGCGTCGCGACGGTCAACGCGAGCATTGGTCGCAAACGGTCGCTGGTGGCGAGTGCGGCCGGCGTTGCGACAGCGAGCGGATTGCTTGCCAAGCTCCGCGTCTCGCTCATTGGTACGGCAAGCGGCGTCGCCAGTGTGGTGGTCAGTCTCAGTCGCAAACGCTCGCTGACGGTGAGTTCGGCTGGCGTCGCGAGCGTGACAGCTAGTCTGTCGCGCCGACGTTCACTGTCTGCACTGTCCGCGGGCGTGGCGAGTGTCGCAAGCGTGCTCACACGCCGGGCTTCCCTCAGTGGTCTGTCGCCGGGCAAGGCCACGACTGGCGGAGCCCCGTCCGTCAAACGCGTGCTCGCCGGCGTGTCGGCAGGTCTGGCGACCACCGTCGCGATCCTCGGCAAAAAAGGCTCGTTCGCCGTTCTATCCGTGGGTCGAGCCACGACTACCGCGGCGCTTTCAGTCAAGCGCTCGTTCAGCGTGCTATCCGCAGGGTTGGCGACAGTCAGCGGGTTACTCCAACGCGTGCGCTCGCCACTCTCCGGCGCGAGCAGTGCCTCGAGCACAGCCAGCGCCACACTGAGTGCGCGTCGCTCGCTGAGTGGCACATCGAGCGGTTCGGCCCAGGCGACTGGCTCGCTGACCGCACCGGTGACGCTGATCTACGTGTACTGGTCAAACGGTGCGTTCCGCATCAGCGGCGACCCGGCAGTCAAGTGGCAGGACGTGTTCACCACCAGTGGCAACTGGCGGCGCATCCAGTGGGACGGTGACCAGTTCCAAATCGAGGAGACGGTGCGCTAATGGCGACGGCATCCTCACGGCGCAGACCTTGGCCGTGGGACATGAAAATCTCGCTGCTGCAGACACCGGAGCACATCACCAACATCGGCACCTCGCGCGGCCACACCATCGGCTCGATGCGGCCAATCACCATCGCGCAACTGCACTCGGCCACGCTCAGCAACATCTTCAAAAACGGTTTGATGCTGGTGCCCAGCGACACCACCGGCCTGCTGGTGGGCAAGAAGCAGAAGAACCTCGGCGACAACCTGCCGCCCCAGGCAGCCTATGACTCGGCACCCATCTACCGCGAGCACACCTTCGAGTTTCGCCCCATCGGCGGCTACGGCGAGAGCGTGCAGAGCTCGCGAACGGACCACCGCTACCACTACGCCATCAATTGCTGGGTGACCGGTGGCCTGTTCGGTCTCGGCCCGGCCTCGCACAAGCTCACGCCGACGACGACAGGTTCGATCAGGATGTTCGCCGAGGCGCTGGATACCAGCACTGGCCTGTCGCTCTTCGTCCTGGCCGGGGCGAACGTGCTCAAGCGCACCGACGACACCAACGCCGGTCAGGTTGTATCGCGCACGCGCGCGGGTCACATTGCAACCGACGCGGTGCGCTTCACGGGTGCCTACTCGGGCGCGGTGGACGGACTGTATGTAGCGTGGGACGACGGCGTGCTCGAGGAGTACAACGGCACCGCCTGGACACCATGCGCCTTGCCGGCAGGATTCCAGCCTAACTTTCTCTGCCGTCTCGGCGACGAGCTGTGGGCAGCAGACGGCAACGCCTGCATGATCCGCAAGGTCAGCAACGACCCCAAGGTGGCCGGTTCCTGGTCGGGTCCCATCCTGATCGGCACCCCCTCGATCAAGATCACCGCTCTGCGCCAGACGACCAACCGGTTGGTGATCTTCAAGGCTGACGGCGACGTGTTCACGATCAATGGCGACGGGTCCGACAACGACATGTTCCCCGGGCTGGAGAACACGCCAGATCCGACGAACTGCCGTACTGCCGCGGCTTGGCAGGGCGCGCTGTGGTTCCGCGCCGGGCGGGCCTTCTGGCGTCTCGATGTGCAGGGCGGCATGGTGCTCACGCCGAGCGGACCGGGTCGCCAACTGCAGAACCTGAGCGAGGTCAAGGGCCCGGTGCAGGCGTTCGCCGGCTGGAACTCGCAGATGGCCTTCGGTGCGATTCACAACGCCGGGCTCAACAACTCATATCTGCTCAGCTACGGCAACTGGGAGCCGGTGCAGGGTGATGCCGGCACCTCGTTCAGCTTTACCGACCAGTGGGATGGCGCGCTGGTGCGCTACACCGGCCGCAAGGTGACCTCGCTGCTGGTCTCGAGCATCCCGTATGACGCACGCCTGTACGTCGGCTTCGATGACGGGTCGTACGACTGGATCAAACTGGTCCCGTTCCCACTCACGCCGGACGCGGGCTCGGACTACACCACGGATACCAGTTACATAGTGGCCCCACTGCACACGGACATGTTCCAGGCCGATATCAAACAGACCATCGGCTTCTCAGTGTTCGGGCCGTATTTCCCGGTGGGTTCGCGGGTCACGGTGAGCTACCGCCAGCGCGGCGCGACCGCGGGTCTGGCAGTCTCCGATCCAACGGGCGACTTCGTCAGTCTGCCGAACCCGTTCACCTACAACGGCCAGCGTCAGGACTCACCGGTGCCGATCGCCGGCGTGGCGCTCGAAATGATGGTCGGCCTGCAGGGCACGCCGACCGACTCGCCCATCCTCGAGGGCGTGGGCCTGCACGAGCGGCTGGTACCCGCGTTCAGACGAGACTTCACCTTCACCGTGGACGCGCGCGACATGATCAGCCGGCGCGACGGCGCGACGGTGCGCAAGAGCGGACGCTACTACCGCGATCTGGTCATGCAGGCCGCGGCGGCACCCGCGCTGACTGCGCTCGAGTTCCCCGACGAGACGGTCATGGACGTGGCCTTCTTCGACTACACCGAGCGCATGGTGGCGCACACCCAGCGCGGCGGCCAGGGCTGGGCGATCGAGTGCCAGGCGACGCAGTTCGGGTTGCTGGAAACCTACGGCACGATCGGACGCACCCGCGGCACCCGCATCGGCGATACCCGCGGCTTTCTCATTAGCGACATGCGCCATTTCTAAAGGAGGTTTTCTCAGTGTCGGGTAGCACGCCGGAGCTCAACCTAGCGACAGCAGTCGATGCTGACGATAACGCTGACTATCTCACGATCAATCTCGCCAACTCACTGCGTACGGTCGACGCACTCTTCAACAACGTCACGGGTCACAACCACGGCGGCGCGCACCAGGGAGGCCCCGTCGCGCCGGCTGCGATTGCCGATGGCTCGATCACCAACGCCAAGCTCGCCCCGGACGTGGCGCGTGCCAACCTGCTCACCAACGGCGGCTTCGAGATCTGGCAACGAGGCAACGGGCCGTTCACGGCGAACAATGCCTACACCGCCGATATGTGGTCGATCAGTTGGCCGTCCGGTACGCCGAGTGTTTCGATTTCCAAAGAGACGAGTGTCATTGATAGCGGGTCGCAAGCGTCGCTCAAGTACGTCGTCACATCGCTGGGCGGCGCTAGTTATGTTTTCGCCCGTCAGTGGGTCAAGATGTCCGACCAGACACAACTGCGCGGGCGACAGATCAGCGTGTCGATCCGGGCGCAATCGTCGGTTGTTGGCGCGGTGCTGTTGCGCGTCGTGACTGACGGCACGGCTGGTCCAGATATCAGTTCCGGCGCGACCAGCCAGGCGAACACCTGGCAGACGCTCACGGTAACCCTCACGGTTCCACTCGATGCAACCTTCGTAGCAGTGGATGTGCGGGTTTCCGCCGTAGCTACGGCGTACATCGACAACGCCATGCTGGTGGTCGGCTCGCAGGCGGCCAACTACGTGCCGCTCCATCCGGCGGATGATCTGGCCAGGTGCCTGAGGTACTACGAGAACATCATTTCTCCCGGCGCCAACTTCAATTACGCGGTGGGTCAGGCGCTCAGCGCGACGACGGCCTACACCGCCTTTTCGTGGAAGGTGCGCAAGGCTGTCACGCCGACCGTCACGTTCAACGGGAGCTTTCAAGTAGGCCAGGCCAATGGCACGCAATCAACGGTGACGATGAATAGCGCCAACATCTCGACGGACCTTGCCCAGTTTTACGCGACGGGCGCATCCGGCCTCGTGGCGGGGAACGCCTCGCTTTTTACGATGGGCGCCGCCACAGTCTTTGGAATCGAGGCCAACCCCTGATGCCCACGCCGCTGCTCGACAACCGGCAGCTTGGCCGGCAATGCGAATGCCTGGATGGCACTGGAGTGGAACCCTTAGCGATGAGTGTCTACGTTAGCGACTTCACCTCAGCCACCGAGTGGCAAGTTTTGCATGATGACGCCGGCCACGGCGGCACGATCGATCCGGCCACCGTCAAGCACGTCCAGAATCCTGATGGCAGCGAGAACCACAATTTTCTCATCATCGCCTGTCCGGTGTGCGACAGCACGAGCACCCACCCGGTGGGCGGCGGCGCGCAGCCGGGGTCGGTGCAGCAGATGTTCGTGAATAAGGTGGACGCTGAAGGCTGCGTGTGTGGTCAGGTGCAGTCAACTGATCCAACGTCGCTCGGCGAGTCGCACGTCCGTTTACAGGTGAACCGCATGGACGGGCCAGGACGCTGGCAATTGGAGTAGAGATGACCGAAACGCAGTTCCAGTTCAAGGTGGTGTACGTCGATCCGGGCAACGGGCTGATCGTCGGCATGGAGCCGTCCGGCGGGGCCGTCGGCAACGCCCACAAGGTGGCCGTGCTGTTCGACCCCGCCGAGTACGACAAGCTCGTCAACACTGAGCCCGCCTATCTCAGCGCGGATAAAGACCACGTGCTGGCGGCACCGGACCACTCATGAACGAAGAAGAGATCCAGGCCATCATTGCCCAACTCCAGCAACAGCAATCGCTGCAGAGCGCGGCGCTAAAGGCGGCGCTCGAGGCGCGCTGGTCGGGCGGCGCCGACACCGTCGACGGCTACGTGAAGGCGCTCACGCCGGGGCTGGACACCCAGCCCGAAACGCCGCTGTATGCCGATGGCTGACGGACCGACGCTCGAGCAGCAACTGGCGCAACTCCAGGACCAGCAGGCGGCCATCAGCGCCGGGCTGAACGCGATGAATGAGGCCAGGTGGCTGGCCGCAGACTTCGGCGCCAACTCGCTCGAGGCAATCCTGTACGGGCTGAACCCGACCTGGCAGGGTGAGATTTCGGCGCGCGAGCCGCTGTACGTGCTGCCACCGGAGCCGCCCCAGGTCGACGTCGTCTGGATCGGTAGTCCCAATCACTACAACGGGCGCGCCGGCTGGCCGGTGGTGGCCATCGTGGTCCACACCATGGCCGGCACGCTGAGCAGTTGCGACTCCTGGTTCCAGAACCCAGCGAGCCAGGTCAGCTCGCACTACGGCATCGGACTCCAGGGGCAGCAGCACCAGTACGTGAAGCTGGCGGATGGAAGCTGGGCCAACGGCATCCTCGAGCCCGGCAACGAGTGGGTCGGCATCGTCGGCAACTCGGCCAACCCGAACTATCAGACGGTCAGCATCGAGACGGAGGACAACGGTTCAGGCGCGACGCCGGTCACTGAGGAGCAGTATCAGAGCACGCTGGCCGTGGCGCGGCTGGCGATGCAGACCTACCCGAGCATTAAATCGCTCATGGGCCACAACATCATCTCGCCATCCTCGCGCTCGCAGTGCTGCGGCAATCGCTGGTGGGACAGTGGGCGTTTCGCGCAGCTCGCCGCGGACCTGGGGCTGGCGGCGTACGAGTGAGGCATGACCGATCAGCAGATCGTCCTGGTCAAGACGCTGAGCACCGTGGTGGTGGCGATCGTGCTGATTGTCGCCATGACGTGGATCGTGGTCAGTCCATCGACGGACGAGGCGGCGTCTAAGGCGGCGCTGCTGGTGGTCGGCTCAGCAGTGGGGTTCATGTTCGGAAGGGAGACGGCCTGATGCGTTTCGAGATGAACACGCCGGTGATCACGATCGGCTGGCTGATCGCGCTGGTGGTGTTGATCCTGGCGATCATCTTCTTTGTCATCGGCGTGCCCGACCCGAAGACTATGCTGGTGCTGGTAGGCGCGCTCGCTGTTGCTCGGCTTCTATGAATATGCGTTGCTACGTCGGCAGCCGCTGGCCGTGGTTGGAGTTCTGGTTTTGGCCCATGATCGGCCACTTAGTGCGTTTTCGCGGCTATGGCGAGGTGTACTGTGAGCGTCCTGGCTGCGCTTGGACGGACCTGTATTAGCGTGCCATGCTGCCGGACCCGGACGACCTCGACCCGGTCCCGCCGCGGTCGTCGGCCTTCAAGCTCGAGGTGACGCTGTCGGTCGGCTACACGCGCGAGCGCGCCGGCCACACGGTGACCGGCAAGTGGGAGTCCACGGCCGTCTCAGTGCTGCTGCTGGTCGGTGGCATCGCACTCGTGTTGCTGTTCATCTACGAGATCTTTCAGAGGATTCTCTAGACTGACGGTGTCTGGCGGCTGAGTTCTTGCGGGGCCGTCAGGCGCGGGGTTGGCCGGCTGCGGAACGTTCGGCCAGCCCTTCACGAGCCCAGATTGCGTGACGGTCACCGTAGTAGTCAGTAGCGATCCGCTCTAGCACCGCCCGCAGCCGTTCGATTGTGAGCATCCGATCAAAGGTCATCTGGGTGCCACGGTGGAAACGGTCCAGATCCTGACGGATCGACCGAGTCAGTTCCGTGCTTCAAGTCGCCGAAGCAGCGCGTCGGCTAGGTCTGGATCGGCCTTTGCGACCATCGCAGCCGCCGTCTCGACAAGGGTCCGTAGTCGTCTTACCTCAGCCTGTGATTTCTGCCACGCCTTGTAGTGCGCGTTCGCCTGGCAGTTATCCACCTGACTTCTGAGCCGTTCATTTTCGGCGCGAAGGTCACCATTGGCAGCACTGAGGTAGTCCAGATTGTTCAACGCGGTTTTGGTCAACCTAACACTCCTTATCTCTATCAAGCTCTTCGCGCTCTGGCCTTTCGCGTACCGCCAACCCCTCATGTGTTCCGTCCGCCAGGTCTTTGAGTCGCTGGCGCATCTCGCGAGTCAGTTGCTGCTCGTCAAGATCATGGAAGGCGGTGCCTTCAGTCATGAAATAGTCCATTGCGACCTGAGCCATTTCGCGTGGCGCGAGGTCGAGAACGGCTTCTAGCCAATCTCGCTCATCGAACAGGTTGATGTTCTGCTTCGTGAGCCGTTCGACTTCAGCGCGGAGATGCTTCAACTCTGTTTCGTCCACGGTGACGTAGGTGATGTCAGGCAGCATGATTACGAGCCATCCGCACGGTGCGCTCCAAACTGGGCAAGGTGCTCATTCAGCACAGTCCAGAGATGGGCAACGGCCAGATTGTGAATATCCCTGTTCGGTGCTTGGCCGATCTTGTCGTAGGCATCCTTGATATCTGCGAACACCGCCCGCAGCCGCTCGTTCTCGGCCACAACGCGCTCAAATATTTCGAGGTGCGCCTTGTGTTCGTACCGCAGCCGCTCGTTCTCGGCGCGGAGACTGAGTAGCTCGGTGCAGTACGGCCAGTGGTAGCACGGGTCGGTGCTACAGCCACTGCACGGCACCTCAATCTTGGTCGTCA
>Ga0126377_10003321_pt1 | contig 11374 bp, 1 predicted proteins | sample PanSoiMetPlot_22_FD_92647 | JGI IMG/M metagenome (GOLD analysis project Ga0126377, IMG submission 92647) | Tropical forest soil microbial communities from Panama - MetaG Plot_22 | ecosystem: Environmental > Terrestrial > Soil > Tropical forest > Bulk soil | place: Panama | collected 2016-02-17
TACGTTTTCGGAGGAGATACTCAAATGCGTTTTGAGCATGAAGGTATATCCCTGTGGTATGGGACGCCCGATGCGCCCGCGCCGGAACAGGTCGTTCGGGCGGGCGCTGAAATCGATATCACGGTCGGAGTCCACCCTGTGGATTCGAGCAACAGGGTTGAAATACGCTACCGCGTCAATCAAGGGGCGATAGAGACCACGTCCGCCAGGTGGCTCAAGACAGACCCCTCGGGCAAGGCGCAATATTTCCGCGCCCGGCTTCCCGGCTTTCGCGCCGGCGACATAGTGGAATATCTCGTCATTTGTGGCTGCGCAGGACGCCAGGTTCCATCTCAGGATGAAGCCCATAAGTTTGCCTCTTCCTTTCGCGTCATAGAGGACGGCATGGACCTGAGCAGCGTGGTCTCCGAGAAGGCAGCGAGATCGCTGGCCGGCCCGCCGGAGGCGGCGCCAGCGCCGCCTGGGCCAGGGCTGACGACCATTTCAACCGCTCTTGCGGATACAAATGGACCGCCATTCTCAACTCCCTTCCCCAAGCCTACGCCCACCCTTCCATCTAATCTTTCCCCTCCTTCCCCGCCAGGAAGTAAACCGCGCCGCGTCGAAGGTCGCATCTTATTTGACCACGGGCTACCCGCCGGCGGGGTCACACTACGGCTATACGGCAAGGGCTTTGCCGGCGCGGAAACGCGACTCGGTGAGGTCAAAACCGATGCCCAGGGTTTCTATGCGCTGCTTTACGACACAGGCGGCAAACCGGCCAACCTGGAAGCGCGCGTGGTGAACGTTCAAGGCAAGGAGATTTCTATCTCCGGCGTGAAGTACAACGCGGGCGAGAAGGAGACGCTGAACCTGGTTGCCCCGACAAACGTCAGGCCGCTGGCGGCGGAGTATCAACGCCTGAGCGCCGACCTCAGCCAACAGATCGGCGGCCAGGCTAGGCTGGGCGACGCGCGCGAAAATGGCGACCGGCGAGATTTGACGATGCTCTCTCAAGCGACGGGCTGGGATGCGCGTCTTATCGCGCTCGCGGCCACCGCAAGCAAACTCAGCGCCGACACCGGCATTCCACAGGACGCGCTCTATGCGCTTTACCGCGCGGGACTGCCAACCGGTAAACAAGGACTGGCGCATATCAGCCCCGTGGCGGTGGGAAAAGCCCTCGGCAAAGCGAGGGAAGCCGGTATTGTGAGCCTTAACGATCAGCAGATCGCCGCCGCGCAGACGGCGTTTGAAAACTTTGCGCTCAGCGTCCGGCGAACGACGATCGCTCCCGGAGCGCTGTCAAGCTTCGGCGATTTCCTGAACCAATCTGTGTTGACGCCGACTGAGAGAGCAAAGTTCGAACAATTGTATCTTGCGTATGGCGGGGCTCCCGCTGAGCTGTGGCGGAAAGCCGCCGAAAACGGCATCCCACAGACGAAGATCGCCGGGCTGCAATTACAGGGCAAACTGGCCTATCTGACTTTCAACAACGCCGCGCTCACCCAGCAGCTACAGCAGGAGATCGGCTCGCTCGACAACCTTGCGCAGTTGGCGGACAAGGGACTTTACAGGGCGAAGGACTGGAAAGACCGTCTCAATGCGATGGCCGGCGGCAATGAAGAGGAATTGAAAAAGCTCATTCCGCCAGCATATGAAGCCGCGGGCGAAGGCGCGACCGCCGCGCGTCTGGACGCTTACGCCGCCGACATGGCGCGGAAAGTCCGGCTTAGCTTTCCCATGAGAGTGGTCAGAGGGATGGTTGCGAATGACGAAGTAGGCCTCGGCGCCCGCTCGCAGGGAACGCTCGCCGCCAACCCCGGCTTGAAAGCGTCAGTCGCCGCATTCCTCGCGAACGCGGAAGGCTTAGGCTATGTGATGGGCAGAACGCCGCTCGGCGCATTCATTAAACAAAACGAGCAGCAGCTATTTCAAGGCATCCCCCAGCCGCAGGTCGAGGCCACGACACAGAGCGCCAGCAGGCTATACCGGCTTTACCAGATCACGCCTTCAGATGACTCGTATGCCGCGATGACGAAGTCGGGTTTCGACTCGGCTCATGACGTCGTGGCCTTCTCTCAGGAAGAGTTCGTGGCGAAGTTTGGCGACCTCTTCCCTTCGGAGGCGGAGGCGCGGTTGATTTATCGCAAAGCCCAACAGGTCACTACCGTCGTCTACAACTTCTTTACCATCGCCAAGCAGATGGAGATCGCTCCCCCGGTTCGCGCCCTTGCGGCGCCGCCGGAAGTAAAGACGGCCGCCAAGGACGAACTTATCAAGCTCTATCCGACGATGGAGTCGCTGTTCGGCTCGCTGGATTTCTGCGAATGTGAACACTGCCGTTCGGTTTTGAGTCCGGCGGCGTATCTGGTAGACCTGCTCCAATTTCTCGACCGTGACGAACTGGTGTGGGAAAAATTCCTTGATGATTGGAAGATCAAGCGCAACGGGAAGGCGTATGACGGGCCGGATTATAACTACAAGAAGCCCTTCGACGCGCTGATTGAAAAACGCCCCGATTTGCCGCATCTGCCGCTCACTTGCGAGAACACGAACACCGCGATGCCCTACATCGACCTGGTGAACGAAATCCTCGAATACTACGTATTTCACGACAAGCTCGATGGCGAGGCGGCTTATGACACTGGCGGGGCGACGACGCCCGAACTGCTGGCCGAGCCGCAAAACATCCTGCCCGACGCCTACACAAAACTTCTGGACGCGCGTTATCCGCTGGGGCTGCCATTCGATCTGTGGCTCGAGACCGTCCGACGGTTCTTCGATCACTACGAGACGCCGTTGTGGCAAGTGTTGGAAATCTTTCGCCCGAGCGATGAACTCTTTGCGCCGGCCGCCAGCCCGAAACCCTATTATCGCGCGGCGATCTTAGCTGAATACCTGGGCATTGCGCCGGTTGAGTATGGCCTCTTTACCAATCCACACCCGCAGCAGGCATGGCCCGGGCTTTACGGCTACGACACTGAAGCGGAAGCCCTGGCGGCGCTCAAATCCCCCAAGACTCTCTCTCGACGGCTGGGGGTCACATACAAAGAACTGATCGACATCGCGCAAACCGGGTTTGTGAATCCACAATTGGATAAGCTGGTCGTCCTGCGCAAACTCGGCGTCTCAACGGAGGATGTTTTCCGCTACAAAGGGCATGCCTTATATCCGGCGTTCACTGCGGATGAGCGAACGGCGTTCGAAGAACGCCTCGACGACCTGACTGAAAAATTCAATCAGTCAGGCGACCCCGCCGGGTTCAACGCCAGAACGTGGCTCGACGAGGCCTGGCAAAAGGGGGAATTCAACCGGATTCTCGTCCTTGCCGATCCCGGCGCCGGCTGCAATTTCGATCAGACGATTCTGCGCCATGCCAACCTCGATGACGCCGAGTGGTTTGTCTTCCTCAAGATCAACCTCCTGGTTCGATTGTGGAAAAAACTCGGCTGGACGATTGAAGAGACAGATCGGGCGCTGCAGACCTTTCTGCCGGTAAACCACCAGACCTTAGCCGCATCGAATATCGGGGAAAGTTTTCAGACCGCGCTGATTTACCTGGCTCACGTCAAAGCCCTGAACGTAAAGCTGAATGCCGGCAAGGACAGTCTCCAGAAAATTTTTACGTTCTGGTCGAACCTGCCGACGACAGGCAGGAACCCGCTCTACGCCCGGATGTTCCTGACCGAAAGCATTTTGAAGAACGATCGAGTCTTTGACGACCCGCTGGGACGATACTTGTCCCCCCCACGCGTCCTCATCAAAGGCCACATGCTCGCGCTCGAAGCCGCGCTGAATCTGACTGCGGACGAGATCGGGCGCATCCTGACTGACGCCGGGGAGAGTCCGGACACGGCGGAACTTTCGCTCGGCAACATCTCACTGCTATTCCGGTACGGGTCGCTGGCGAAGGCGTTGAATCTGCCGGTTCGAGACCTGCTGGCGTTGAAAGCGCTCACGGGACTTGACCCGTTCAGGGCGCTTAGCGTCAAACCCATAACGACCATAGCCGACGACCATCCTTTCACCCAGACCTTGCGCTTCGTCGAATTGGCGGAGAAGGTCGAGGAAAGCGGCTTTAGTATTGAAGACCTGGATTACTTGCTGCGCCACCGGTTCGACCCGGTAGGGAAGTATCGCTCCAAACTCGAAGCTCTTCTGGCGCTGGCGCAATCGCTTGCCACTGAGCTCCGCCGCATTCGGGCCGAACATGCCGTCCCGGCCGATCCCGCCGGCCTGACCGACGACACGCTGAGGCAGAAACTGGCGCTCGCGCTGCCTTCGGATGTGGCGGAGATTTTTATGGGGATGTGGATGGGCGTGGCGGAGTTCGAAGCGATTGAAGAAAATATTTCTCCGACCGGCAAACTCGATCCGGCGGCGTTCGCTGCGGAGCCGGCCATTCGAGTCAGCTACGATGAAACGCGCCAGCGGCAGCGTCTCGTTTTCCGTGGCGCGCTGCTCGACGCGAAGAAGATACAACTGACAACCGACAACCCGTCGCCTACGCTGGCAGCGCTGTTAGATACAGTGCAGAAAAAACAGAAGGAATTTTTTGAAAAGAACTTCGTCAACGTCGAGCCGCCGTTCCTGGCGGCGGGAGACTTCGATCTGCTTTTCGCTCCCATTCCCGACAACCTGACCGAGGATCAGAAGCAGGATCAAGCGCGCTCCAAACGTAAAAAACTGGCCGAGGCTTTTTTGCCCTATCTACAGCAAAGGCTCGCTCGACAGCTTATTGCGCAGGCTCTCGCTACCACCCTTGCAGCCGATCTGTCTCTAGTCGAGGCGCTCGTGACGAACGCCGTGTTACTGGCCGACCCGACACAGACCGGCAAACCGCTCCTCGACGGCTTCATGGCCGTCTACACGCGCGGCGTCAGCGTGGCGTTTTACGACTCCCCCGATCTGACGGGCAATCCGAGCAAGACCGCAATCGTGACGACCGCCGACACCGCCGTCAAACAAGGCGCCAACCCGATAAAGCCGGCCACGGCCAGAAGCGCCCGATTCGAAGGCTATCTGGAAGTCCCTGCCGCCGGGGCATACCGCTTCTTCGCCGTCTGCGAGAAGGCGGGCGTCGAGGCCGAACTGCGATTCGCGCATTTGCCGGACCTGCTCTTTCGCGGCGTGGCCGCCAATGACGGCGAGGAGATCAGCCAGTTCATCGAACTGAAAGCCGGCCTGCCATACCGCTTCACGCTCGAAGCCCGCAATCTGGGCGCGGGCGATCTGAAATTGCTGACGCTGGGCGAGAATTTTCCCAAAGACGCGGTCGGCCAGTTGACGCTCTACCCCGAAACGGTTGTCGAGCGATTCAGCCGCGCTTATACGCTGTTGTCGAAAACGCTGCAGATCATCGCGGGCTTCGGACTGAATGAACGGGAAGCGCGTTACCTGTTGACGCATCCCACGGACTTTCCAGAACTCGACCTGAGCAGGCTCCCCACTCGCGAAGCCGACGACTCGCTGCCAGGAGCGCAGGCGCTCTTCGCGCAGTTCACGCGACTCGCCGATTACGCCCGGTTGAAACAAGAGCTTGCCGGAGGCGGCGACGATCTGATCGGCGTCTTCGAAAACGCCCGGCGCGCTCATAGGGAAATCGCCGACGCCGAAGAGGCGAAGACCGCCCACTTCGACCCGTTCGCACGGTTGACGCGCCGCGAGGCCTCAACTGTCAGGGCGGCGGCTGAAAGCCTGGGATTCAATATCACAACGGCGGCGGACGGGAACGGCCAGCGTGTGGAGACCCCGGATCTCGCCAACGAAAAAGGCCTCATGCGGTTCTGGGAGGCGTTGAAGGTCGTGGAAAAGCTCGGCGTTCCTCCCGACGCCGTCGTCCGTTGGACGGAGATTATCAACCCCGTCAAAACCAGTGGCGAGCGGTTCGCCATTGCGCGCGAGCTGAAAAACATGGTCAAAGCCCGCTACGAACAGGAGAACTGGCGGCGCATCGCCCAATCCATCTTTGACAAACTTCGACAGCGCCAGCGCGACGCTCTGGTCGCTTACATCTTGCATCGGCATCGGCCAAGCTTCGAACGCGTCGAGCAGCTTTTCGAATACTTCCTGGTCGATCCCGGCATGGAGCCGGTGGCGCAGACTTCGCGTTTGCGACTGGCGATCTCGTCCGTGCAACTGTTCATCCAGCGGTGCCTGTTGAACCTCGAGCCGAGCGTTCATCCTTCGGCTCTCAACGCGGCGCACTGGCAGTGGATGAAACGCTACCGCGTCTGGGAAGCCAACCGGAAGATTTTCCTTTTCCCAGAAAACTGGCTCGAACCGGAGTTCCGCGACGACAAGACGCATTTGTTCCAGGAGCTTGAAAGCGCGCTGCTGCAGGGCGACGTCTCGAACGATCTGGCGGAGGACGCCTTCTTCCGTTACTTGAAGAAACTGGAAGAACTCGCCCGGCTGGAGATTGTTACGATCTATTGCGAGGAAAATCCGCTCGATCCGGCCTCGAATACGCTCCATGTCATGGGGCGGACTTTCAACCCACCGCACAAGTATTTCTACCGCCGCTACGCTCATCAGATGTGGACGCCCTGGGAACCGGTCGGGGTCGAAATCGAAGGCGATCACGTTGTGGCGGTGATCTGGCGTGAGCGGCTGCATCTGTTCTGGGTGACTTTCATGGTAAAGGCACGGCCCCCTTCCGCGCTGGAGCAGGGGACTCAAAATGATCCTAGCTTAGCCGCGGTGAAGCTCAATGATCTGATCCGTAAAGTTTCCACAAACACGCCTCTGAATGATGTCGAGATTCAGTTGAACTGGAGTGAGTATTTCCAGGGAGAGTGGACGACGCGCGAATCGAGCGGCTTCGGTGATCCGATACGGGTGGACGTCAGCAGCGACTTCAATAGTCGCTCAGTATTCATCTACGTTTACAAAGAGTTCGAAGATGGCGCCGAGCGGGCAGTGAAAATTAACCTCGCTGGAGCAATCAACAAGGCTTTTCGGGTGGTGAGCAAAAACAGTCAACCCAAATCTGAGCAAAATGCCAATCTATTGGACCTGCCGTATACTCACAGTGACCGCTGGATTACCCGTTACACTGGTTCAGGTCTTCTCGAAGTCGATTTTATAGAAAGAATCGTCACCGAAGGCGACACTCGGCCTGAAATCACGAAGGTCACCAAAGAAATCCTCAGGCAAGGGAGAGCTTACTCTTTACTAACTTGTAATGATCTCTTTTCATTCGACCTTGCGGCTTTGGTCACCTCGTTTGATTTTGATCCGGAGAAATGGCGAATCATTGATTTTGTCGCCTCAGAAGCAAGCAGTTTTGCGGAACTGTTCATTTTTTTAAGCTCCGACCCAATCTTGAGACAACTCTTCGAGTGGTATGCTGCGAGCGCTCTTCCCAAGACACTGACCGGCCCATTTTTTTACCAGGATAACCAGCACACCTTCTTCATCGAACCTACCCTGGTCGAGACCACCATAGCAGAGGGGGACGGTTGGATCATCCCGCCTCTGCTAGGCGACCCGAAGCTGAACGAAGATCAATACTGGAAGAAATTTCCTCTGGATTTCGAGGCGCCGTGGACAAAGGAGCCCACCCCGATTGATCCAACAGACCCCAGGGCCGACCCCAGGGCGGTCAATCCGATAGATCCGATCTCCCGTTTCTCAATCCGCGCTCCCAAAGACTGGCTTACCAAACCTGCTACGACGATCCGGTTCGACGGCAATCCGATCGGACAAGGCGGACGAAGCCCCGCCACGGGAATTCCCCAACCGGGCAATGTGGCTGGCGACGGTGGTCTGAACCCCGCGTTGGCGGAGAGTCTGAATCTCCGGCGCGACTTACAAGGGTTCAATAACGGCGATCTCAGCGACGGTCCCTTCAACCGTTGATCAGAAAGGCCAGAAAGGCCGGAAAGGATGGATTGAAACTTGACGAAAACGGCAGGAAACTCATTTCACCAACTCGGTGACAAAGTTAACGGGACGTTCAGCATTGGCGTACAGCCGACCCCTGGCCTTCAGCCCGCGCTCATTACGCATACCGGCGCCACAACCCGGGAACTCAGCTACAGGTTCTATTCGCATTTTCATCCGTACGTCACGGAACTGGTCAGGCGGTTGATCGAAGGGTCTGTCCGCGGCCTGCAGGCGACCGATACCGAATACGCTGATAACCCCGACGGCACGCTGAAGGTTTTGCCGAACAGCGTCCTGGCCGCGCTCACCGCCGATGTCAATGTGACCGGTCCCGGCAATGAACAGCGGACAATCCAGAAAGGCGCGCAGGTGAGATTGTTTGACGGCGCGTCCGTCAGGCTGCCATCGCTGGGGAATAAACAGGCGACCTTGTCGGGCGATATGGTTGTGACCGAGCCCAGAGGTATGCGCGTGACGATCGCTGGCGTCAAGGAGACGATAGAGTTCGGCAAGGAAATTAAGCTGATCAACCCAGCCGCGGCGGCGCTTCCCGATGGCTCGCAGGCGACACTGCCGGCCAACACGTCGCTGGCGCTGATCGGCTGCAAACCGAAGCCGAGGCTTTACGAAGGGATTTTCTCCGAAACGAGTTACAACCCGTCCTCGCTGGTCAGGCTTCCTTACCCGGTGAAGGACCTGGATTTCAGCTCCGGCGGCGCCTACGCCGTCTACAACTGGGAGCTGTTTTACCACGTCCCCATGACCATCGCCATCCACTTGAGCAAGAACCAGCGGTACGAGGAGGCGATGCGGTGGTTCCATTTCATCTTCGACCCGACTGATGACAGCGACGGCCCGACGCCGGAGCGATTCTGGCAGGTCAAACCGTTCCAGTTCACCGACGTCAAGATGGTCGAAGAACTGTTGGTCAATCTTTCCACCGGCGCCGATCCCGCGCTGCGGCAGGAGACCATCAACAGCATCGGCGCCTGGAAAGACTCGCCGTTCCGCCCACACGTCGTCGCCCGCTACCGGCATACGGCGTACATGTTCAAGACGGTGATGGCCTATCTGGACAACCTCATCGCCTGGGGCGACTCGCTCTTCCGTGAGGACACCGGCGAGAGCATCAACGAGGCGACGCAGCTTTACGTCCTGGCCGCCAACATACTCGGTCAGCGCCCACAGCCGGCGCCCGGGAAAGGCTCCGTGCGACCGCAAACCTACGACAACCTGAAGAAGGATTTGAACGCGTTCGGCAACGCCCTGACCAGGCTGGAGGCCGACATCCCTTTCGATATTCTTCCGCACCCCAATGACGCCTCCAACCTGGATCAGTTCAACAGCACACTGCGAAGCATCGGCAATGCGCTCTATTTCTGCATGCCCCGAAACGACAAACTTCTCAGCTACTGGGACACCGTGGCCGACAGGCTGTTCAAAATCCGCAACAGTCTCAACATCCTCGGCGTCTTCCGGCGCCTCCCGCTATTCGAGCCGCCGATTGACCCCGCTCTGCTGGCGAAAGCCGCCGCCGCCGGGCTTGACGTGGGGGCCGTCGTAAACGGAGTGAACCAGCCGTTACCGCTGGTGCGCTTCCAACTTCTGGCGCAGAAAGCGTCCGAGATCGTCCAGGAAGTCAAAGCTCTGGGCGCCAATCTGCTCTCAGCGATGGAAAAGGAGGACGGCGAGGCTCTGGCCATCCTGCGCGCCAAACATGAGCGCGCGGTCATGGAGATGGTCGAGCACGTGCGTTACAGGCAGCTTCAGGAAGCGACCAAGTCGAAGGAAGGTTTGCTCCAGTCACTGGCGCTAGCCGTGCAGCGATACACTTACTACGAGAGACAACAGGGTAAGAAGACCGATGAGATCGAGAAGGCGATCCCGGGACTAGGCGAACTGGATGTGGACAGTTTGGCAAAGATGGAGTTCGATATGGAAGAGCCGGAGGTGGGGCTACGGGAGATCGAGGTGAATATTGCCACTGATGCATTCGCCCTAGCCGCCCAGGCATTGAACGGCGGGAGACTCCTTAGTTCGCATGAAGTCCGCGAGTCGCTTTTGCTCGAAGGGGCGCAATTATCGAGTGATATCGCGAACATTCTAAGTGTCGTTAGTTCCGCGTCTCACTTTGTGCCGACGTTTCAAATCAATGTGCAGCCTTACGGCGTAGGCGCAACAACCCAATATGGGGGCAAGAATGTAGGTGATGGTGTCGGCGCTACAGCCGCGGCCGCCCGTGCCATTGCCGATAGGCTCAACTTCGAGGCCAGACGAGCGAGTCGCATTGACTCCTTTGCCCGTCGCGAGCAGGAATGGGCCTTCCAAAGCAATCTCGCCGCAGGCGAGATCAGCCAAATTTTCAAGCAACTTCGCGCGGCGCAGATTCGTGAGGCCATCGCCGACCAGGAACTGAAGAGCCACCGGCAGCAGATGAAACACGCCGAGGAGATCGAGAGTTTCCTGAACGAAGAAGGCGCGGAGAAGACCGGCAAGAAGACCAACAAGGCGCTGTACGCTTGGATGAAACGAGAGGTAAAAGGGCTGTACGCGCAATGCTTCCAGTTCGCCTTCGACATCGCCAGGAAGGCCGAACGCGCGCTCCAGCACGAGCTGGGCGATTCGAATTTGAGCTTCCTGCAATTCGGCTACCTCTCGGGAAAAGAAGGATTGCTCGCCGGCGAAAAACTATATCTGGACGTCAAACGCATGGAGATGGCGTATCACGACCTGAATCAGCGCGAGTACGAGTTGACTAAACACGTCAGCCTGCTTCAACTGGACCCGGTAGCCCTGCTGCAACTCCGCGCTACCGGGCGCTGCCCGGTCTTTCTGCCCGAATCGCTGTTCGACATGGACTGCCCGGGCCATTATTTCCGGCGCATCAAATCGGTCGCCCTGAGCATTCCCTGCGTGACCGGCCCCTACACGGGCGTCAACTGCGCGCTGAGCCTGCTCAAGAGTTCCATACGCAAAAGCCCGCTGCTGCGCGACGGCGCCTACGCCCGCGGAGCGGAGGACGACCGGTTCAGCGATCACTTCGGCGGCCTGCAATCCATCGTCACCAGCTCGGGGCAAAACGACAGCGGGTTGTTCGAGACCAATTTGCGGGATGAGCGTTACCTGCCGTTCGAAGGCTCAGGCGTCATCAGCGAGTGGCAATTGGAATTGCCCGCCGGCGGGCGGCAGTTCGATTACGAAACCATCTCCGACATCATCCTGCATATTCGCTATACCGCCCGCGAAGGAGGCGGCTTGCTGCGCAATAGCGCTGTAGCCCGTCTCAACGAACTGATTACTGAATCCCAGGCGGCCGGCTCTGTGCGGCTTTTCTCCGCGCGGCATGAATTCCCAACTGAATGGGCGAGGTTCAAGAGCGTCCAGATCAGCGGCGCGTCGAATACCGCGGAATTGACGCTGAGATTGCGGGAAGAACATTACCCGTTTTGGAGCAGAGGTAGAGTCGAGGTTACTAAACGCGTGGATTTGTTCGCCAGAGCGA
>Ga0126377_10003322_pt1 | contig 11373 bp, 12 predicted proteins | sample PanSoiMetPlot_22_FD_92647 | JGI IMG/M metagenome (GOLD analysis project Ga0126377, IMG submission 92647) | Tropical forest soil microbial communities from Panama - MetaG Plot_22 | ecosystem: Environmental > Terrestrial > Soil > Tropical forest > Bulk soil | place: Panama | collected 2016-02-17
CACGGAAGGGAATCCCCACCCCGATGAGACGGGAGTCCAGCACTGATGCAAGGCGTCATCGGAGCGTTTCATCATATCGATTCGGCGGTCGAAGCCGTCGAAGAGCTCAAGAAGCAGCGCGTCGGCGACATCACGATCTACACGCCGACGCCGCGCCATGAGTTCGATCACGCGCTGCAGCATCCGCCTAGCCGGGTGCGCATCTTCACGCTGCTCTTCGGTCTGGCGGGCGTGACTTTCGGCTACTGGATTCCGGTGTGGATGTCCGACTACTGGCCGCTGGTCGTCGGCGGCAAAGCGATCGCTTCGTGGGTGCCATTCACGATTCTCGGCTTCGAGGTGATGGTGCTCATCGGCGGCCTGGCGACGGTGTTCGCGATGTTCGGTCTTGCCGGCGTGCCGCGTCTGACGTTGACCGTCGGGTATGATCCGCGCTTCAGCGGTGGCTACTTCGGCGTGTGGGTCGAGGCCGATCCGGCGCGTATGGAGGATGCTGAGCAAATTCTCAAGAAGCACGGGGCAGAGGAGGTGCGACGTGAGCGCTAACGCTGCTACCTCCTTGTCATTCCGAGCGAAGCGAGGAATCTGCTTTTCAGCGGCGCTGCTATTGAGTGGCTGCTCGTGGTTCACCGACTTCAAGCATCAGCCAAAGATCGATCCGTGGGATTCGCCGTCGGACACGATTGCGTTCCGCGGCAACCCGCAGAATTCGGTTTCGATCTACGGCAGCGCTGCGCCAGGATTCCTCTACGATCGCATGCCGGCGCCGCCGGCCATCAAGGCGATGGAAACCATTCAGAACCCCACGCCGGCGGATTCCGCGTCCGTGCATCGTGGGAAGCTGCAGTTTCAGATCAACTGCGCGATATGCCACGGCCCGAGCGGCATGGGCAACGGCAACGCGACGAAATACGGTATGCCGGGGATCGGCATCGGCGTCGGCTCGAACGCGGCGAACACCCTGACCGACGGCTACATCTTCGGCATGATTCGCAATGGCCGCGGTCTGATGCCGTCGTACAACCGCATCGAAGAACCCGACCGCTGGGATCTCATCAACTATCTGCGGTCGCTTCAGGGCAAGAACGGCATTCCGGCGGACACCACGCATGGTCTACCCGGCGAAACCGGACCGCTCGTGCCGGGCGCGTCGGTCTCGGCGCCAACACGGCCGGCGCCGTTCGTGAAGCCGGGCGCGCCGGTTGGCGCCGCACTTCCGACGGATACAACCAGAAAGACGCCGGCCGACACGACGAGAAAGACACCGACGGACACGACGAAGAAGCCGGAGCAGAAGCGATGAGCCTTCATCCCGTTCGGGTCCCGTCGCCGAGCGAAGTGCTCGAGGCGTCGAACCGAGAGATTCCAAAAACGCTGAAGACGACGTTGCTCGCACTATTCGTCGTCGGCGCGTTGATCTTCATCGCGGGCGTCTTCGTCGCGCCCGATCGCGCTTGGCTTGCGTTCCACGCGAACTGGCTGTTCTTCGCGGGACTCTCATGCGCCGGCGTGACGATCGTCGCCGTGCAACGCATCACGACGGCACGCTGGTCGCGCGCCGTGATCCGGTTCATGGAAGGCTACGTCGCGTTCCTGCCCGTCGCGTTCGTGTTCTTGCTTCTGATCCTCTTTGTCGGGCGCGGACACATTTTCCCGTGGACGCGCGAAGCGTATCCGGTGCCGGAGAAGGCCATCTACTTCAACCCGATGTTCCTCTCGATTCGGGACATCGTCATCTTCGGCGCGTTCGTGTGGTTGGGCATCGCGTACATCCGCTCGTCCGTGCGTCTCGACGTCGGTCGCGTGCCGGAATGGGGCGCGAGCTGGGCGGCGAATATCCGGGCGAAGATGCGCGACGGGTTCGGCGAGGAGCGTCGTGAGATTCACTCGACGCACTCGCGTCAGGGCCGCATGGCGGTGTTCATCGTCGCGTTGTTCGCGCTCGGGTTCTCGGTGCTGTCGTGGGACCTCTCGATGGGTCTCTCGCTCCACTTCCAGAGCACACTGTACAGCTGGTGGTTCTTCATGGGCGCCTGGCTCTGCGCGCTCATGTTGTTCGCTCTGATCGTCCGCGCCTGGAACTCGCACCTCGGGACGGCGCGTGGGTTGATCACCGAGACGCATTTCCACGACATCGGCAAGTTGTGCTTCGCGTTCACCGCGTTCTGGGGCTATTTGACGTTCGGCCAGTATCTGGTGATCTGGTACGGCAATATGCCCGAGGAGACATTTTTCATGCGGCTGCGTCTGATCCCGCCATGGAAGTGGGTGACGGTGGCGTCGGTGATCATGGTGTTTTTCGTTCCGTTCTTCGGGTTGCTTGGAAGGAGCGCGAAGGTTTTCCGGCCGACGATGACGTTGTTCGCGCTGTCGAGCCTCATCGGCATGTGGTTGATGCGGTACATCGAGGTGTTCCCGTCGGGATTCGGCACGACGCTGCCGAAGCTTCCGTTCGGCATCTGGGAGATCGGGACCGTACTGCTGTACGTCGGCGCGTGGGGATGGTGCTACGTGCAATTCATGGACGCGTTCCCGCGAATGCGGGTGACGCTGATGACGTCGAAGTACCGTGACGAGGTGCAGGTCCCCGTGAATCCGGAGACGATGGAGCCGTTGCCGGCGCACGAGTAGCCGGTGGAACGGTAGAGCGGTGGAACGGTAGAGCGGAACGTCAAAGGCACACCGAACTGTCAGGGTGTGCCTTTCGCGTTCCACCGTTCCACCGTTCCACCGTTCATCCGGCTTTCTCCAACAATTCCTCGAGAACTTTCTTCGGAACCGCGCCTGTCTGGCGAGCGGCTTCCAGACCGTTCTTGAATACGATCGAGGTGGGGATGCCACGGATGTTGAATGAACCGGCAGTCCGTTGCGCCCGATCGGTGTCGAGCTTGGCGATGAGTGCTACGCCTTGCTTTTCGCGAGCAAGCTCGTCGATGGACGGCGCCATCATCTTACACGGCGGGCACCAGTCCGCGTAAAAATCGACGAGTACGGGAACCTCCGTCTCGGCAAGGGTGCGGCTGAACGTTTCGTCGTTGAGATGGATGGGCCGGTCGAGCAGCATCGGTTTGGCGCAGTTGCCGCACTTGGGCCGGTCGGCGGCGCGTGCGGCGTCAACGCGATTCCAAGTTTCGCAGAACTGGCAGCGAATCGTGATGTGTTTGGTTGGGGCGGCGGCTTGAGTGGCCACAGGGCCTCCAAGAGTGGCGATTGAAGTCCGCGGACGTCGTAACGGGATACACAACCCGTTCCAGGCCGCTTCGAGCGTGAATAGATTTGAATTTCGCTTGGGATGGAAGGATTTGGGGGGCGTTAGCTCAGCTGGGAGAGCGCCTGGTTTGCAACCAGGAGGTCATCGGTTCGATCCCGATACGCTCCATGAACTTACGGAATGCCCCGGGACGTTCTTGGGCACCACAACAATGAAACCCGCCAGTTACGCGGCCTTCGCGTGATGGGGCGGGTTTCGCTTCTCTAGGCACTTCCGTGCGGCGCAGAAATGGGCGTGGCTCTCGAATACCTGTGGCCGCATATTCTGTCGCGCGTGATTGGGCGGCGTGGCCTGACGCAAACGATGAGTAAACGATGATCATACACACCTCTCTCCGAGATGATCATGAACCCTTTCTGCGTCAGATACGGTAGTCGTGTTGCTCCGATCCTCGCCCTTGCCCTCGCTGCCGGTGCACAGGAACCGCGACGGCTGGTACAAGCGGACTCCATTCCCCTCGAGCTGGTGACCGCGCTCGTCGCGTCCGGCGGACTGGGCGGCGATCCTCAGATTCTCGTGGGCTCGATGCCCGGTTGGGTCGAGAGCCGCATTGTCGTCCCCGCGAGCATGCGCATTCTGGGATCGGCGTTCATCGGTTCAACCGTCGTGGCGGTGCTTCGCTCCTCCGACTCGCCCGAGGATGCGGTCGCAACGCTCAAGAACGAGCTACCCAAACGCGGCTGGAAGACGCCACCGCCAATGCCGTCGTACGGCGGTGGATTTCGTCCTGCGCCGATAAGCGCGGTTCCCAGCGGCCCCCCCACACGTCTCTTGTTTTGTGGCGATCAGCAACTGCTGAACGTGTCCGCCGTCCGCCGTCGCGGTGTGAGCACCGACGTGACGATCCGGCTCACCCCAGTAGCGAACTACTCGCCGTGCAAGCCGCCGGAGGTGCCAGCCAGCATGCGCCAGTCGACGTTTCCGACGCTGTTCAACCCAGCGAACACCGACATACGCGGCGGAACCGACGACTGCGCCAGGTCGATGAGCACTTCCAGTGGAACGGGCACGACGCTTCGCACGACAATGGATCCCGCTGCGCTCCTCGAGCACTACGCGAAGCAAATACAGGATTCCGGCTGGACGACACCCGCAAAGGGCGGCTCGGTCGTGGGACGCACGTGGACACGCACGGACTCCGCGGGCAATCCGATCGAGTTGTCGTTGTCCGTCACGTCGTCAGCACGAGAGGCATCGTGTTATGAATTGAGCCTTCAAGTGCGGACCTCGAGGAAACCGTGATGAGGCATTTCGCGGTCATCGCCGCCGCACTAGCGCTCGCCTCGTGCAAGACCGCCGCGCCGTCGCGCGCCGCGACGGCGCCGACGCAGGCGCCCGTGGCTTCACCGCCTGCATCGGCTACTGCGAGCGTCGCCGTCGCAGTCAGCGGATCCTTTAGCCCGCAGCGGGGGCCTGCCGCATTCAGGGAGTTTGTCGCTGACGTGCCCGCGCAGGAGAACGGCGGCGAATGCCAGGTCACGCGCACGGGCGGTTCCGGCGCGACCATCGCCACCGCTTCTTATCCGGCCCGCGTCGCCTGGCAGTTACAACTGACCCTGACGTTCGATTCGACCGGACATCTCATTCGGTATGCAGAGTTCCGCGGAGTACCGCCGATCCCCGTCGGCTTCCGCCCCGGCTCGGGATCGCTGGACAGCGTGCTTCGCGAAAACGAAGCGCGGAATCGCAACACAACAATCAATCTCGACTACGGTGCCGATCGAGGCATTGCCATGAATCGCGGGGGCGGGCGACCAACGACCGCGATTATGGGAACCGTGCGCGAGGTCGAACGTCTCGAGAGACTCGGACCGCCCGCTGCACGACTCGAGCGAATGCGAAAGCTCTGCGGCGTTTGATGATCGAAGCATCGCGGCGGTGTCAGCCGCGATGCTCGTTCGACTCCCTACATCGCCGACATCATCTCCATGTCGAACACCAACACGGCGTTCGGCGGAATCACGTCGCCGCTTCCTCGAGCGCCGTACCCCATTGCCGGCGGAACGACGATGCGGCGCCGCCCACCCACACGCATGCCGAGCAGTCCCTCCTCCCACGCGCGAATCGTCTTGTTGGAGCCGAGGGTGACGGAGACTTCGCCAGAGTCGAACATCTTGCCGTCGGCGAGGAAACCCGAGTAGCGGACGATCACCGTTCGACCGCGCGTGGCGACCGCGCCCGTCCCCATTTGCAGATCCTGCACGTAGAGGCCCGACGCGCGCCGCACCATCGAGTCGAGATGGACGTTGAGGTCCGGCGCGAACTTCGTCAGCTCGATGTCGCCACTTGCAGGCTGCGGCGTCGTGGCTCGGCCCGCGTTCGACACGGGTGATGGCGTCGTCGACGCGCTCCCGGCCGGCGTCGTCCCGCCGCCGCCGCCGGAGCAGGCCGCAATCGTGCCGATCGCCGCCACGATTGCCGCGCGGCGATATGCGTCGAACACTGTACGTTTCATCGTTCCCTTTCCGTCGCTCTCTTTCGGCATCTCAAGGCTCGGTGTTCTATGACTGCTACTGCGTCGTCATCCGTGCCAGCAGTGGGCGCGCTGGCTCCCGATTTTACCCTGCCATCGACGTCAGGTGACAAAGTCACTCTTTCGGCGTTGCGCGGCAAACCCGTCCTGATTGCCTTTTTCCCGCTCGCGTTCTCCAGCACGTGCACCGCGGAGCTCTGCGAGATGCGAGACGATCACGACCAGTTCGCGGAGCGCGGGGCGACGGTGCTGCCCATCAGCGTCGATCACACATACTCGCTCAAGGAGTACAAAGCAAAGTACAACATGCACGTCGACTTGCTGAGTGACTTCAAACGCGACGTCTCCCGCCTTTACGGCGTCCTTCTCGAGGAGCGTTTCCACTCCGGTCGTGCCTATTTTCTGCTCGACAGAGGCGGCGTCATCCGGTGGGAACACGTCGAGGAGAACCCGGGCAACCGCCGCCTGGACGCCGAGCTTCTGGAGGCGATCGACGGTCTTTGACAGGCTTGGCGGGCGTCCCCCTTCCGGGGCGCCTCGCGCCGTTGCGATTTACGGTCCCGGCGCGTCTTACGTTCGCGAATCGGTCATATTGTCCTTACCGACCTTCTCGAGCCAGACGGCGTGTCCGAGACCCCGCTACACGCGAACCCCCATTCTCGCGCCCCAAAGCCCCTTCCAGGCGCGCTGACCGCCATCCCGGCGCCGTCCAGCTCGGTGATGCCCGCTACGAGAATGGCCGGTATGGTCGGTCTTCATCTCGCTCCTTATCCAAAGCCACCGAATTCTCTTTCGGGTGAGGGGGCGACGTGACCGAAGCCACGAACGGAAACGCTTCGCCGACCGGGCGTATTCGAATTCTCGTCGCTGAAGACGATGAGAATCTCGCGCAAATCGTCTGCGCGTTTTTGCGAACCCGGGGCCACCACGTCGTGTGTGTCGGCGACGGGAGGGCTGCCGTGCAAGCGGTGCGTGATGAAGCGTTCGACGTCGCGCTGATCGACATCGTCATGCCGGACATGGACGGCCTCGAGACGCTCAAAACGATACGCGCCGAGTCCGACGCGCCGCAGGTGATCATCATTACGGGCAACGGCACTGTCGAGACGGCGATCAACGCCATGAAGCTCGGCGCCTACGACTACATGGCCAAGCCGTATCGCATGGCGGAGATCGAGGTGCTCGTGCGGCGTGCGTGGGAGAAGCACCAACTCGCGCGTGAGAATCGATATCTGCAGGGGCGGCTGTCGCGCGTCGATTCGACGCCGGAGGTCATCACGCAATATGCGCCGATGCACGCGGTGCTCGCGTTGTTGGAGCGCATCGCGGCGACGGATTCCCCAGTGCTCATCACAGGCGAGTCGGGAACCGGCAAGACGCTGTTGGCGCGCGCGATCCATCGCCTGTCGGGCCGCGTCGGCCCGATAGTGGAAGCGGACAGCAGGGTATCGGCCGAGATGATGTTGGACGTCGAGCTCTTTGGACACGAGCGCGGTGCGTTCAACAGCGCGGTGGCGCGTCGCGCGGGTCTCATCGAGCTCGCGTCGAACGGCACGTTGTTCATCGACGAGATCGGGGTGCTCGGCTCCAAGCTTCAGTCGAAGCTCGCGCGGGCGCTCGAGCACGGGAGCTACTTTCGCGTCGGCGGCACGCAGAAGGTCGAGATCGCGGTTCGTCTCGTGACCTCGAGCCAACACGATCTCGACGAAGCGGTGGCCGAGGGTCGCTTTCGCTTCGACTTGCTCTGTCGTGTGAGCACGGTGACGGTCTCGCTGCCGCCGCTACGCGAGCGCGTCGTGGACATCCCGCTCCTCGCGCACCACTTCTTGAGACACATGGCCGGTGCGTCGGCGCCGGTGCTCACGCCGGACGCAATTGCGCTCATGCAGGATTATGCATGGCCGGGCAACATCCGCGAGCTGCGGAACGTCATGGAGCGTGTCGTGCTGCTGGCCCGCGGCGGTGAGCGCGAGATTCGCGCGCAGCATCTTCCACTCGCGAACGCGCCGGCGTCGTGGGCGACGGTGGGCTCCACGACGACACTGGCCGAGTTGGAACGACAGCACATCGATGCGGTGCTGATGCAGACGAACTGGCATCAAGGCAATGCTGCCAAGATCCTGGGCATCTCGTCGAAGACACTGTACCGCAAGATCCGCGAGTACGGATTCCAGCGTCCGCGCGGAGGAGCAGGGTCGATCTAGCGCCTAGTGCCTAGCGCCTGGTGCCTCGTTGACCCTTACATTAGGGAATGCGCATTCTCGTGATTGAGGACGACCCAACCGTCGGGCAATACGTCAAGCGTGGGCTCGAAGAGCAGCGCTGGTCGGTTGATCTCGTGACCGACGGAGAAGAAGGCGAGCGACGCGCGGGCAGTGAGGCGTACGATCTGATCGTCCTCGACATGCGGCTGCCCGGAAAGTCGGGACTCGATCTGTTGCACGTGTTGCGCGCGCGGGGCTTCGAGCGACCGGTGCTGGTCCTCACCGCGCAGGATGCCGTGGACGCGAAGGTCACGGCGCTGCGTGCGGGCGCGGACGACTACGTGACGAAGCCGTTCGCGTTCGAGGAACTGCTCGCGCGCGTCGAGGCGATCGCCCGTCGTCCGCGCGCGCTCGCGTCGCCGACGCTGACCGTCGGCGACCTGGTGCTCGATCAGGCGACACGAGAGGTTCGCCGAGGTGGCGAGCTCATCGACCTCACGCCGAAGGAATACACGGTGCTCGAGTATCTCATGCGCCACCAGGGACGCGTCATGAGCCGCACGTTGATCACCGAGTACGCTTGGGGGTATCACTTCGACCCGGGCACCAACATCGTCGACGTGGTGATCAACCATCTGCGCAAGAAGGTGGACGCGAAGCATCAGAAGCGTCTGATCACCACCGTGCGCGGTGTCGGCTACATGATCAAAGACGGGTGAAACGCGGGCGCCGTCGCCCGCTCCTGATTTATGGCCTCTACTCGCGCTCGCCTGACTGTTTCTTACGCCTTCGTGCTGCTCGGCACGATGGCCGTGTTTGCCGCGAGCATCTGGGCCGCGCGACGCAACGTTGCACCGGAGCGTATCGGACAGGAGCTGGGTCCGATGGCGTTTCGACTCGCCGATCGCGTGTTGTTGTCGATTCAGTCCGCGCAGCTGGAAGGGAAGCAGCTCACCCGCGTCGACTCGTCCGATGTGTCGAATCCCGCGATTCGATCGACGAGGGATTTGTCCGAGGTGCTCGATCCGATCGGCGGATACTTCATGGTGCTCGACCAGCGCGGGCGATTGCTGTATTCGTCGCTCCAGATGCGCTTCTTGCCGCCGGACGATCAGACGAAAGTGCTGCAGAACGCGCTGACGATTACCGACGAAGGGTTCGGCATCACCGTTCCGGTCCGCGGCGATTCGGTGGTGTTGCTCGCGGTCGTGAGACGCAACACCGTCGCCGGCTCGAACATCTCTCGCGTCCTGGCTGCCGTCCCGAGCAGTGTAACCGAAGTGCCGGTGAATTTGCTCGTCGGGACGATGGTGGCGCTCGCACCCATCATCTTCGTCGTGTCGTTGATCGTTGCGTATCTCGTCGTCGGCAATGCGTTCAGTCCGATCGACAAGCTCATCAACGAAGTGGAAGCGATCACTGACGGGCGCAGCTTGCATCGCCGGCTTCCGACGGACTCGAGCAATGACGAGCTGCCTCGGCTGAGTCTCACGGTGAACGCGATGCTCGCGCGACTCGAGAGCTCGTTCTCCGCGCTGCGTCGCTTCACGGCGGACGCGAGCCACGAGTTGAAGACGCCGTTGACGGTGTTGCGTGCCGACGTCGAGCGGGCGATGCATCCTGCCACGCATCGCGCGGAGAAGATGGTCGCGCTCGAGGAGGCGCTGCAGGAGACGGCTCGCATGTCGGACCTCGTCGACAGCTTGCTGACTTTGGCCCGCGCCGACGAGGGACGCTTCGACATATTTCCCGTGGCCATCGAGTTCGAGCCTCTCGTGCGCGAGGTATACGAAACGGCGGTGATTCTCGGTGAATACGCGGGGCTCACGCTTTCGATGCCGACGTTGGAGAACGCGGTGGTGATGGGCGATCGCACGCGTCTCCGTCAGTTGCTGCTGAACCTGGTAACGAATGCGATCAAATACACGCCGCGCGGTGGACGCGTGGAGCTGTCGGTGACCCGTCGTCCAGGCGATGAGATTTCCATCACCGTTCGCGATACGGGCATCGGGATCTCGGCGACGGATCTGCCGCATGTGTTCGATCGGTTTTGGCGCGCGGATCGGGCGCGTTCGCGTGCGACGGAGCGCGGTGGCTTCGGCCTCGGGCTCTCGATCTCGCAGTGGATCGTGCAAGCGCACGGTGGAACGATCACGGTGGTGTCGCGCCTTGGACGCGGAACGATTTTCACCGTGGTGTTGCCCACGGCGAAAGAGTCGGAGGGTGCGACAGAATCGTCGCCGAGCGAAGCGGAAGTGACGGGAGCGGCGGACGGGTGATCCCAATAGCTACTGTAGGTCCCAATCGTCAAGCGTCCGCATCGTCACCAACTCTTAATCTTCGGATTATTCCGCCCTTAGAAGTCATGGGTAGGTTATCCCACCGAAGAGTCGGAGTCCCTCCCCCGTACCCGATCAGGCCAACGAGACATGTTCGACAACCTTATCGAGTCAAGAGCATCGAAGCAGAAGCGGGCGGGCGGCACACTCGCGAGCACGGTCATTCACGCGTTCCTGATTACCGGGGCGGTGATGGGCACGTTGCACGCGAAAGAGGAGCTTGATAAACCGAAAGCGGAGAAGGTGGAATTCGTTCAGGTGAAGAAGGACGAGCCGCCGCCGCCGAAGGAAGAAGTCAAGCCGCCGCCGCCGGAAGTGGTCATGAAGGCACCGCCGCCGAAAGGCTTCCAGGTGCTGACCGCTCCCATCAAGATCCCTGACGTTCTCCCGGATATCGACCTTTCGAAGAAGGTCACGAACGAGGAGGACTTCACGGGTAAGGGCGTCGCTGGCGGTATCGCCAAGGGCGTCGTCGGCGGAACGCCGCAGCCGGTGAACGAGAATCAGACCTATTTCGAGTTCCAGGTCGAAAAGCAGGTCTCGCCGTTCCCGGGCAATGCGCCACCGCGGTATCCCGACATGTTGCGTTCGGCCAACGTCGAAGGCGAAGTGCTCGCGCAGTTCGTGGTCGGCACCACCGGGCGCGTCGACATGAAAGAGTTCAAGGTCCTCAAGTCGACGCATGATCTCTTCACGAACGCGGTGAAGTCTGCGCTCCCGCAGATGAAGTTCTCTCCGGCGCAAGTCGGCGGTAAGAACGTGAAGCAGCTCGTTCAAATGCCGTTCCAATTCAGCCTTTCCAAGAGTGTGAAGGTGGGTCCCGCGCTCGTCAGTCATGGGGAAGGCCCGCTAACGGGGCCACGAGTGGCCATCATCCGGCGACCAGATGCTTCGACGGCCGAAAGCCGTCGGGTGCAGGGTCCGCCGAGACGCGTATCTGAGGACGACGTTCTGTTTGAATTCCAGGTCGAGAAAACCGTCTCGCCGCTTCCGGGCAACATGCCGCCCCGATATCCCGACATGCTTCGTTCAGTGAACGTCGAAGGCGAGGTCCTGGCTCAATTTGTCGTAGACAAAAACGGCATG
>Ga0126377_10003323_pt1 | contig 11371 bp, 12 predicted proteins | sample PanSoiMetPlot_22_FD_92647 | JGI IMG/M metagenome (GOLD analysis project Ga0126377, IMG submission 92647) | Tropical forest soil microbial communities from Panama - MetaG Plot_22 | ecosystem: Environmental > Terrestrial > Soil > Tropical forest > Bulk soil | place: Panama | collected 2016-02-17
CCAGAGGCTCAAATTTCGACGCTACCTTCGAGTCGGGTTCCGGAGGCTAATCGATGTTTGCCAGCTGCGCGAGGATCGCGTCAATGGGTGCCTTCGCGCACGTGAACATCGGTGTGTCCCGCTGCGTATAGAGGCTCGCCTCCGTGTAGCGCAGCCGCGCCACCAGATCGACGAACTCCTGCGGGTAGTCCGAGTCGAACGCAACCACGAAGTCCTGATCGTCGATGCCGTAGCTGTAACTCGAGTTCAGGCTGACGCCCTTGAACGGCGCAGAGGCGGCGATATGCTCGTCCATCATCCCCTGCCGTGCGTGGGGAGAAAGGCGGTACCACGACCGCGTTTTGGTGAAGGGGTACACGAACAGGAACTTCCCCTGGCCCGGCAGCAGCTCGACACCTTCCCCGGCGCCCTTACTCCGGTTGACGTATGGCGACCGCCGCTGCAGCGAGAGCAAGCTGTACACCTGCGACAGGTAGGCGCCCAGTGGCGACCGCCTGATCGCCGCTTCCATCGACTGGAAGCACAACGGGTCGAATGCGATTCGCCAGAGCATGAAGTCTACGTCCGCGCGCAGGCCCACGAGGGAGTAGGTGCGAAGGATCAGGTCGTCCAAAGACTCCCACTGCCTCACCAGTTCGATGAACCCGGCCGCCGCCACTCGCTGCGCGTCGGCGGGGAGCCGCCGAAACACCGGGTCGAGCCGGTAGAACGAATAGTTCAGGAACTGACGGCGTTGTCTGTCCGGGCTCTTGCCCGTGACGATCCCAGTCGGGTCGAGGTCGACGGAGGGGCCGCGGCGGGGCGGCGGGCCGGTGGTCTCTGGAGGGTGCTCCATGCTCATACGTACCACGGATTATCAAGCACGGGAAGCCCCGGTCTCGAAGGGCGCGCGTGTCCGGCTTCGCCTCCTTCATCTGCTCATCGTACCAGGCGGCTTTGGAGAGCACGGGCTGACTGCGTATTTCGCCGCCACGCACTCGACATCTATCCCGTTATCCCAGGCCCAAAGGACACGCGTCCGGAGATCCAATGGGGAACGCCGGCATCGGACCTCCTTCAGAGAGGTACCCATAAACGGCGTGCTCCGCTCAACAGGAATGCTTTAGAATCGCGCCATGCGTAGCTATGTGGCGCGGTCGCTCGGCGACGTCCTCGACGCGTTCTCATCGAACGAACCGGTGCCGGGCGGTGGATCCGCGGCTGCTCTTGCAGGAGCGCTCGGCGTGTCGGTACTCCTGATGGCAGCGGGACTGCCGAAAACGCGAACCGGATCGGCGCAGGAACGACGGGACCTGGACGAGGCGGCCATGCGCCTGCTGCCGGTTCGGGTCACGCTCGCAGCGCTCGTCGATCGCGACAGCGACGCGTATCGAGTCGTGGTAACTGCGATCCGGCTGCCGAAAGGTTCGGCCGACGAGAAGGCGGTGCGGCGGCGCGCGATCGCACACGCCATGCGGGCCGCGACCGACACGCCGCTGCAGACGATGCGCGCCTGTCAGCAGGCGCTGGCCGAGACGCCGGCCGTGGCGAGGAGCTGCCTGAAAGGCGCGACGAGTGACGTTGGAGTCGCCATCGAGTTGCTGCGCGCCGCTCTTCGCGGCGCGGGCATGAACGTCGATGTCAATCTGAAGGTTCTGAGCGATCCCGAGCTCGTGGCGTGCGTTCGCTCCGAGCGGCAGGAGCTCGAGACGCGCTGCGCGGCAGACGCGGATCGCGCGCTGGGACTTCTGTGATCTAGTGCGCGCCTGCGGCGTCTGGCGCGGCACTTGCCGGCCGCGGTTCACGCACGCCGTACCCGGAGCCGCCGGCTCCACCCGGATACGTCTTCAACCCGCGCGAGAGCACATCCGTCATTGTGAGCCCGAGCAGGACGGCGAGGAAAAAGAACGCCGTCGCCACGAATAGCTTCGTGAGCTTGCTGCTGTACTTCGCGTGCATGAAGAAGAGGATGACGAGCGTCGCCTTTGTGACCGCGATGCTGATCGCAACCGGGAAGTTCCACGAACCCAGCGGCTGATAGGCGACGGCGATGGTCACAATCGTCAGCACCATGAGGGCGCCGAAGATCGCGTAGTACGTGCTCTTGGGAGAAACGTGTCCTGCCATGGCGCTCAGGCGAAATGGTGGGCCCGGTCCACCAGATAGAGAAGCGGGAACAGGAATATCCACACGATGTCGACGAAGTGCCAGTACAAACCGCTCATCTCCACCGGTGTGTACCAGTCGGGAGAGAACCGGCCGCGCGCAGCCATCCACGTGATCACGCTGAGAAGACCGAACCCGATCACCATGTGCGTGGCGTGCAGACCGGTCATCAGGAAGTACAGCGAGAAGTAGATCTCCGCAGGGCCGGCGTCAGGTCCCGGGAAGTGGAAGTCGAACCCCGGCACGTGATGATGCTCGAACTTCTCGGCGTATTCGAAGTATTTGATGACGAGGAACGTCAGGCCGAGCGCCATGGTGAGCAGCAGCCACACCACCGTCTGCTTGCGCAGGCCCGTCTGCGCGGCCCGCACCGCGAGCGCCATCGTGAGACTGCTGCCGATCAGCACGATCGTGTTGGTGCCGCCGAGCAGGACGTTCAACTCGAGGCTGGCCTCCGACCACGCTCGCGGGTACCAGATGCGGTACAGCATGTAGGCGAGGAAAAGCCCCCCGAAGAACATGACCTCGGTGATGAGGAAGAGCCACATCCCCATCGTGGCGGCTTCATGCTGCTGTCCGAGGGTGTCGAAGTGATGCTGCAGATCCGGATGATGCGCGTGTGCGTGCGCACCACCGTGATCGCCGTGGACGACAACTGCGTCAGCCAACTTTCACCTTCCGCTTGGTGTACTCATATGCCTCGTGCGTCACGATCGGCTGCACGTCGAAGTTGTGCGGCAACGGCGGCGACTGCGTCGTCCATTCGAGCCCCGTCGCGCGCCACGGATTGGCGCCCGCACGCTCGCCCTTGAACAACGACGCCGTCAGATAGATGCCGACGAGCAGATAGCCAACGGCGAGGATCGAGGCACCGGCCGAGGACAGCACGTTCAACACCTGGAACTCGTCGGGGTACACGTGATACCGCCGCGGCATTCCCAGATAGCCGAGGATGAACTGCGGCCCGAACGTCAGGGTGAACCCTGCGAGGACGATGATCGCGGCCACTTTGGCCCAGATGTCGGAGTACATGCGGCCGGTGATCTTCGGCCACCAGTAGTGCAGCCCCGCGAAGAACCCCATGATCGCGCCGCCGACCATGATGAAGTGGAAGTGCGCCACGACGAAATAGGTGTCGTGGATGTGGACGTCGAGGCCGAGGGCGGCGGTGAACAGGCCCGTCAACCCGCCGACGAGGAACAGCGCGAGAAAGGCAATCGCCCAGATCATCGGCGCTTTGAGCCAGATGGCACCCTTGTACATCGTCGCCGTCCAGTTGAACGTCTTCACGGCGGACGGGATCGCAACGGCGTAGGTCAAGAACGAGAACACCAGCGCCGAGTACACGGAGATGCCCGCGACGAACATGTGGTGCGCCCACACGAGGAAGCCGAAGATGGCGATGGCCAGGCTCGAGAAGGCCACGAACGAATAGCCGAAGACGCTCTTGCGCGAAAAGCAGGCGATGACTTCGCTGATCGCACCCATCGGCGGGAGAATCATGATGTAGACCGCCGGGTGCGAGTAGAACCAGAACATGTGCTGGAAGAGCACCGGGTCGCCGCCGAGCGCCGGATCGAAGATGCCGAAGTGCAAGCCGCGCTCGATTGCGAGCGCGAGCACCGTGATCGCGATGACGGGCGTGCCGAGGATCTGCACGAGGCTCGTCGCGTAGACCGCCCAGACGAACAGCGGCAGGCGGAACCACGTGAGTCCGGGCGCGCGCATCCGGTGGATCGTCACCATGAAGTTCAGACCAGTGAGGATCGACGAGAACCCGGTAATGAAGACACCGAGGCCGGTCATCATCACGTTCGTGTTCGAGGCGCGGCTGCTATACGGGGTGTAGAACGTCCACCCCGTGTCGACACCGCCGGACACCATCGCGTAGACGGTGAAGAGGAAGCCGATCACGAAGATGTACCAGCTCAGGAGGTTCAGTCTCGGGAACGCGACGTCCTTGGCACCCAGCATCAGCGGCAACACGAAGTTGCCGAGGATCGCCGGCACGGCGGGGATCAGCACGAAGAACACCATGGTCACGCCGTGCATGGTGAACATCTTGTTGTAGGTATCCGCCGAGAGCAGATCGCCAGCGGGCGTCGCCAGTTCGAGACGAATCATCGTGGCGAACAACCCGCCGAGGAAGAACGCGAAGGTCACGACGACGAGGTACATCAGGCCGATGCGCTTGTGGTCCTTCGTCAGGAGCCACGAGGCGACGCCGTGCTCGTGGTTGAGATACGTGACGCGCGGAGCGGTCACGGGCGAAGCGATGGATGCCATGGTCTTACCTGTTCTCCCGGGTTTCCGGTGCGCCGGCCTGGGGCTCCGGCGCTCCCGTCCGCGCCCCGCCGCCGCCTGACGACCGGAGCGACTTGATGTACTCGACGAGCGCCATCACGTTCTCCTCGCTCACCAGCCCTTGGAACGTGGGCATCAGGGGCTGGTACGGTGCGACGAGCTTGGCCTGCGGCGTGAGGATCGATTCGCGGACGTAGGCTTCGTCGACCACGACTCGCGCCCCGGTGGTCAACTCTTCTGACGACCCGAACTTGTTGACGAGCGACGGCCCTCGCCCTTGTCCGTCATTGAGGTGGCAGGTATTGCACGCCAGATCGTTGAAGAGCCGCTCGCCACGTTGTGAGATCGAACCGGCGCCCAACGCTCCAGTGAGCCACGCCTGATACGCGCCCGGCTCCATCACGACGACTTTTCCAATCATGCCCGAGTGGTTCGTTCCGCAGTACTCCGCGCAGAACAGGTGGTACTCACCGATCTTCGTCGCCGTGAACCAGACCGAACTGTAGCGACCAGGGATCGCGTCGGCCTTCACCCGGAACGACGGGAAGAACATCGAGTGAAGCACGTCCTCCGAGGTGAACGTCACCTTGACCGCGCGCCCCACCGGCACGTGCAACTCGTTGATCTCGCTCTGGCCCTCGAGGTGCTGGAACTTCCACATCCACCGCTTGGCGGTGGAGTAGATCTCGATCGTCTGGTCGGGCGGGCGCTGCAAGTCGAAGAACACGTCGGCGGCCCACCCGAAGATGACCACGGCGACGACGAACGGGATGATCGACCAGCCGAGCTCGAGCGGAATCGACCCGTGAATGTTCTCGCCGACGGCGAGTGGATCGCTGGTGCGGTATTTCCACGCGAACACGATCACCAGGACGGAGACGAGCACGGCGAAGAACGCCGTCACGGCGACGATAAAGAAATACAGGTTGTCCACGCGGGGGGCCAGCGTGGACGCCTGTTCAGGAAACAGCGAGAACCCAGATCCCATAGACGCTCAGGCGTGCCTCTCCGCGGCCGATCGCATCTCGCGGCGCCGCATCAACAGGATGAAACCCCCGATGACGATCACGGTGAGCACACCCCCAAGCCGCATGATGTTCATGAACACCGCACCATATTTTCCGTGGGACGGATCGTACTGATAGCAGTAGAGCAGCAACTGATCGACCACCGAACCCACTTTGCCCTTGCCCGAATCGACGAGCGCGAGACGCAGATCCTTCGGCGAGAACTCGACCCCGTAGAAGTACCGCGACAGCGTGCCGTCCGAGGTCGCCACCAGGAGTCCGCTGACGTGCGCGAACTGCTGCGTCTCGGCATCCCACTGATACATGAATCCCGCGGCCGTGGTGACCTGCCGAATCGATGCTTCGTCGCCGGTCAGGAAGTGCCACCCGTGTGCGGTCTCGCGCGCCGCCCAGTGATCGAGGTGCGCCCGTTTCTTCGCGTTGGCCGCCTCCGGCGTATCGCGCGGATCGAAGCTCACGAGCACGATGTCGAACTCATTGCCCGGCGTGTACGGCAGCACTTTCAGCGCCGACGAGATCCCGTTCATGATCTGCGTGCAGAGCAGCGGGCACTGGTAGTACACGAATGCGACGACGACCGGGCGTTTTCCGAAATACTCGCCCAGCGCCACGCTCCGTCCGCTCTCGTCCTTGAACTGCACGTCGAGGGGAAGCTTCTGACCCAGTCGCTGCGCAAAGGTGACGTCCTTGAACTGGGGCGGCACATTCGATGCGACGATGCCGCTGCTGAATCCCATGGAACCCGGAGTGCCGGGTTGGAGCTGAGCGTGAGCGGTCGCAATGCACAATGCAAAATGCAAAATGCAAAACGACACCAGTACCCGAACGCCGAATGGCCGCGTCCCGGACGGCTTTCGCATTTTGCATTTTGAATTGTGAATGACAGCGTTCATGGTCTTACTGCCTTCTTCGTTCCAGCGTCCTGCCTGAGCTCGAATCCTGCGGCATCATCCCCGGCGCGACATCGCCGTCCGGCGGTGCGGCTTGCGGACGCGCGGGCAGCCCACGCTCGAGGGTCATGCGCATGGCATCGGCGATCGGGATATGCACGGTGCCGGCATTGCGATCGATCCAGCCGTACGAGTTCAACCGCTCGTTTTCCTCGGTGCGGAATTCGTAGATCTCGTTGGCCGGGAACCGCTGCAGGCGCGGACCGGCTGGCAACCGATGCTCCTGGCCCACCGCGAGCGGGAACTCGGCCGGTGTCTTGGCTTCCCGTTGATCCGCAAACACGCGGAACATGAAGAACATCCCGATGTGCACGATCACCGCGCTCACCACCAGCCAGATCGCAAACTGGACGATCATCCAGACGTTGGCGTCGGTGTGCTCGTGCCCCGATCCTTCGGTCGTGTTGCGGTACTGATCGTCAGCGGAGGCGTGGCTGTGGGAGTCGTGAGCCATCAGTGGCCTCCCCCGCTCTCGAGCGCCTGGCGCAGATACGGATCACTGGCGGCGATCAGCGGCCGCTGCGCCAGCTGCCCGAAGAACGCCCACAACCACAATCCGCCGACCGCGAGCGGAGCGGCCAGATCGAGCCAGTGGAAGAAGATGTGGCTGACGTGCTCGCCCTCGACGAGATGCAGGTTGCCGCCGGTCGATGCGAACTCCGGAGAGACGAGCATGAAGAGGTCGGCGAACCGCATGACGATCATCCACGCCGCGATGACCACCAGCCGCTGCGAGTTGCGCTTGAGGTCGCGCGACAGCAGCAGCAGCCATGGTACGGCGAAGTGAAAGGCCACCAGGAACAGCGCCAGGTACTGCCACCCATGACTCGTCCGCGTAATCGTGTAGGGGACTTCTTCAACCAGGTTGGCCGCGAACACCAGCAGATACTGCGAGAAGTTGAAGTACGTCCACAACATGATGAAGGCGAAGAGCAGCTTCCCCAGGTCGTGGAAGTGATGCGGTTTCAGCAGGTCTGTCATCGGCTCGCGCTTGACCAGGAACGCTGCGACGACGATCGTGAAGGCGAGCGTCGCAACGCCCTGTCCACCCATCACGATGAACCCGAACATCGTCGAGTACCAGTGCGGGTTGAGCGACATGATCCAGTCGATCCCAGCCGACGTCACCCCGAGCGCGTAGAAGACGAGTCCACCGCCGCTCAGACGCTGGAGCCGCCTGTTCGCCGACACGTCGCCGCGATCCTGATCCGCCGACCACTTGTTGAGCAACGTGGCGATCGTCCACCAGCCGACGAAGTAGATGGCGGCGCGGACGATGAAGAACGGCGTGTTCATGTACGGCGCCTTGTGCCGCATCACTTCGTCAGCGGCGACGCGATCCGCGTGCGTCCACGGATACAACGTCGTCATGCCGAGCAGCACGGGCAGGAATAGGACGACGAGGAGTGGAATCGTCCGGCTCGCCGCTTCGAAGATCCGCCGGAAGACGCCCCACGCGCCGCCTGACAGGTGCTGAATCATCACCATGGCGAGCGATCCGAGCGCGATGCCCAGGAAGAGCAGGTAGGCGATGAGCCACGAACGGAAGAACTGATCGCGATTCACGAAGAACCCGATCGCGCAGGCCACGAGGCCGATGCCTCCGGCGACGAGGGCGCGCGAACGTGGCGCCTCGATGTCGGCCACCGGGAGAGCGTAGGTCGTGTCCACTGTTACCGGTTCTCCTGCGCAGGGACGCCCGCCGGCGCTGCGGGCCGATCGAGATCGCCGCGACGATCGGCCGGCACGTCGGCGACCGTCGCACCTTGACTGAGTTGAAGCGCACGAATGTAGGCGGCAATCGCCCAGCGATCCGCGGGCGGCACCTGCGCCGAGTAATCCTGCATGGCACCGAAGCCGTTGGTCATCACGTCGAAGAAGTAGCCGACTGGCGCATTGCGAAGACGCTCGTCGTGGTACGACGGCGGCTGACGGAAGCCGCGCTGGACGATCATGCCGTTGCCCATGCCGGTACGGCCGTGGCACGGGGAACAAAAGACGTTGAAGCGCTCCCGCCCGCGCGCCATGATGTCGGGCGTCATGGGCATCGGGAATTCAGTGCTTGGCTGGCCGTTCACCTTGCCGGTGTAGAAGAGCTCGTCTTCACGGAGCTGGCCGCGGGCGACCGTGTTGGCGACCAGCATCCGCGACGCGGCGCCATTGGCGAAAAACGGCGCTTCCTGCAGCGGGTCATAACTCGGCGCGTCGTGCATGTCCTGACGACATGCCGACACCGCCACGCATGCGACGATGAGTGCGAAGGCACGAAGGCTACGGAGCAACTTCGGATACTCCCAGCGGATGCAGGTTCTCCAGGAACTGCTGTGTCGCGGTCCGGTCGAACCTCGGGTCGGTCGCTTCGATGACGAGGAAGAAGCGATCGGTCGACGCACGGGCAAAGGCCTCGACGTTGAAGACCGGGTGATACGGCTGCGGCAGCTTGTTGAGCGCCCACATGCCGACAAAGGCGGTCAACGCCGAGCCGAGCACCGTCGTCTCGAACGTCACCGGGATGAAGTGGGGCCAGCTGATGATCGGCCGGCCACCGACGTCCAACGGATACGCGATGGCTGACACCCAGACCTGCAGCAGGAATCCGGCGGCCCCACCCAGGATGCCGCCGATCAACACGAGCAGGGGAAGTCGCGTTCGACGCAGATCGAGCGCTTCATCCAGCTCCTCGATCGGGATCGGTGAATACGCGTCCATCTTCCGGTATCCGGCCAGGCGTGCCTTGGTCGCCGCGTCGACGAGACCGGACGCGTGTTCGAATTCGGCCATCAGGCCGTGAATCGTGGGTGTCGTGCTGTGTTCCATCACATCACCCGTGTTGTTCGGCCAGCCCGGCGCCGCTCGGCTTGTGCGCGGTGGGGTGGCGCTTCGCTTCAGGCACGATCGTGCGCATCTCGAAGATCGCGATCGCCGGCAGGAAGCGGATGAAGAGGAAGAAGAGTGCCAGGAACAGCCCGATCGTCCCCGCGAACATGCCGAAGTCCCATCGCGTCGGGTAGTACATGTCCCACGACGAGGGCAGGAAGTCGCGGTGCAGGCTGGTGACGATGATGATGAAGCGCTCGAGCCACATCCCGACGTTCACGAACAGCGACAGGATGAAGAGCAGCGGGATGTTCTCGCGAACGGCGCGGAACCAGAACAACTGGATCATCACCACGTTGATCCCGATGAGCGACCAGTAAAACACCGCATACGGTCCGGTCATGCGGTTGTACATCATGAATTTCTCATACGGAGCGGCGCTGTACCACGCAAAGAAGGCTTCGTTCGCGTACCCGTACGCGACGATCATGCCCGTGACCAGCATGACCTTCGTCATGTTGTGGATGTGCCGCATCGTGATGAAGTCTTCGAGCCCGTAGAACTTCCGCAGCGGGATCGCCAGCGTCATCACCATCGCGAAGCCCGAGTAGATGGCGCCCGCAACGAAGTAGGGCGGGAAAATCGTGGCGTGCCAGCCAGGCAGATTGGACACCGCGAAGTCGAAGCTCACGACCGAGTGCACTGAGAGCACCAGCGGGGTCGATATGCCTGCCAGCAGCAGATACGCGGTCTCGTAACGCTGCCAGTGCCTGGCCGACCCGCGCCAGCCGAGCGCGAGCATTCCGTAGATCCGCTGCGCGAAGCCCGACTTCGCTCGATCACGCAATGTGGCCATGTCAGGCACGAGCCCCGTGAACCAGAACAGTGCCGATACCGTGCCGTAGGTCGACACTGCAAACACGTCCCAGATGAGCGGGCTCCGGAACTGCGGCCACACGCCCATCGTGCTCGGGTAGGGGAACAACCAATAGATCGCGAGCCACGGTCTGCCGGTATGGAGTAGCGGGAACATCGCCGCGCAGGCCACCGCAAACAGCGTCATCGCTTCAGCGAACCGGTTGATCGACGTGCGCCACTGCTGTCTGAAGAGCAGGAGGATCGCCGAGATCAGCGTGCCCGCGTGGCCGATACCGATCCACCAGACGAAGTTGATGATGTCGAACGCCCACCCAACCGGAACGTTGTTGCCCCAGATCCCGATGCCCGTCAGCAGCAGGTTGCCGATGGTCAGATTGAGGACCATCAGCAGCCCGAACGCGATCGCGAACCCAAGGAACCACCCCAGCGGCGTGCGCTTCGAAAGAACGACGCGGCTGATCCCGTCGGTGACCGATTTGAACGAGTGCCCCGGCGCGATGACCGCGGGCGTCCGGGCGAGCAGCGCAGAGGTTTCGGCGGATGTGTCGGGCCGCTCCAGAGTCGCCATCCCTAGCCTTCTTTCTCCGAGGTGGTCTTTGGATCGAGCTCCGTGTTGGGATTCCACACCACAGCCAAGTAGGTCGTGCGGGGTCTCGAATTCAACTCTTCCAGCAGCCCGTAATTCAGCGTGCTCGCCTTCTGCTTCGACACGCGACTCTCGGGATCGTTGATGTTGCCGAACACTATCGCTCCGGTCGGGCAGGCCGCCTGACAGGCGGTCACGATGTCGCCGTCGCGGATGGCGCGGTCCTCGAGTTTTGCGGAGATCTCCGCTTGTCTGATCCGCTGTACGCAGTAGGTGCACTTCTCCATGACGCCGCGGCTGCGCACGGTGACGTCAGGATTGCGCATCAACTTCAGGCTGGGCGTCTCGAAATCGCCATACAGCAGGAAATTGAAGCGGCGGACTTTATACGGACAGTTGTTCGAGCAGTAGCGCGTGCCCACGCAGCGGTTGTAGGCCATGTCGTTCAGGCCGTCATCGCTATGGGTTGTCGCACCCACTGGACAGACGACCTCGCACGGCGCCTTCTCGCACTGCTGGCAGAGCATCGGCTGGTGGTAGGTGTCGGGGTTGTCGATCGAACCCGAGTAGTACCGATCGATTCTCAGCCAGTGCATCTCGCGGCCAACCATCACCTGGGACTTGCCAACGACTGGTATGTTGTTCTCGGACTGGCAGGCGAC
>Ga0126377_10003324_pt1 | contig 11371 bp, 10 predicted proteins | sample PanSoiMetPlot_22_FD_92647 | JGI IMG/M metagenome (GOLD analysis project Ga0126377, IMG submission 92647) | Tropical forest soil microbial communities from Panama - MetaG Plot_22 | ecosystem: Environmental > Terrestrial > Soil > Tropical forest > Bulk soil | place: Panama | collected 2016-02-17
CACCAGGATCTCCGGCACGATCAGGTGCTCGGTCAGCGTATAGTACTTGGCGACCTGGTAGTGGTTGTCGAACACGAAGCTCGGCGGATTGTTCTCGGCGCCGTCGACCACGCCGGTCTGCAGCGCGCTGAACACCTGGTCGTAGCCCATGGCGACGCCGTTGCCGCCGAGCGCGTTCATCATGTCGACGAACATCGGATTTCCCATCACGCGCACCTTGAGACCCTTGAGGTCGCCGATGTCCTTGATCGGCCTGCGCGTGTCGTAGACGCTGCGCGCGCCCGCATCCATCCAGCACAGGCCGACCAGCCCCGCATTGGGGTTGTCGGTCACCTTGTCGAGCAGCTCCTGGCCGATCGCGCCGTCGATCACCTTCTGCATGTGGGCGGTGTTGCGAAACAGGAACGGCAGGTTGAACACGTTGAGGTCGGGGATGACCGGGCCGAGCGCGCCGACGCTGACGCGGGCGAGCTGGATCGCGCCGACCTGCGCCTGCTCGATCGCCTCCTTCTCGCCGCCGAGCTGCATCGAGGCGTACATCTGCACGCTCAGGCGGCCGTTGCTGGCCTTGGCAAGCTTTTCGCCGAAGTGCTCGACCGCGACCACGGTCGGATAGCCGGCCGGATGAACATCCGACGCCTTGAGCACGATTTTCTGCTGGGCGCGGGCCTCGCCGCCGAGCGGCATCGTCGCCCCCGCGACTCCCATGGCCAGCGCAAGCAGAGCCGGCGCAAGCTTTGCCGATCGTGATCGCATCCCCGTCCTCCCGATGACCGCCGGCAGCCGCATCGTTGAACCGCGCGGCGCCTTGTGCTAGTCATCATATCATATGACAACTGCCCGGGCCAGATCGAATCCGCGGCGAAGGTCGAACGCGGTCGCGCCGCTCGCGTTCCGGCCGCTCGCCTCGCGCAGCCTTGCGCACGCGCTGGTCGAGCGGCTGAGCGCCGAGATCGTCAGTGGCCGGCTCGCGCCCGGTGCGCAGCTTCCGACCGAGCAGGAGCTGATCGCGACATCGGGCGTGAGCCGCACGGTGGTGCGCGAGGCGATCGCCGCACTGCGCGCCGAAGGGCTGGTGGTCACCCGGCAAGGGGCGGGGGCGTTCGTCGCCGAAGGCTCGCGCCGGCCGTTCCGCATCGATCCCGTCGACCTCGGATCGCTCGCCGAGGTTTTGGCGGTGATGGAGCTGCGCACCGGCATCGAGGTCGAGGCGGCCGGCCTCGCCGCCGAGCGCGCGAGCCCGGCCGACCTGCGCGGCATCGCGGCCGCCTACGAGGCGGTCGGGCGGGCGATCGGGCGCGGCGAGTCGGCGATCGATCAGGATTTCGCGTTTCACCGCAGCATCGCGGGTGCGACCGGCAATGCCCAGTTCCCGCGCTTTCTCGAATATCTCGGCCGCTTCATCATTCCGCGCCAGACCATCCGCCTGGCGACCGCGACGGCGGAACGCACCGCATATCTGCGCACGATCCAGAAGGAGCACCTCGCCATTCTCAAGGCGATCCGCGCCAGATCGGTGCGCGCGGCGCGCGCCGCCATGCGCGAGCATCTGTCGAACAGCCGCAAGCGCTATCGGAAGCTCGCAGCGCAACGCGACGAAGGCCAAGAGCCTCAAGCGCGTCAAGAGCCTCGAGCGCGTCAAGAGCCTCAAGCGCGTCAAGCGCTTCAGGCGCGTCAAGAACGTCAGACGCGCGAACCGCGCAAGGTCTGACGCGTCACGAGGACGACACCCCATGCAATCGGTTCTGATGACAGGCGCGTCCGGCGGCATCGGCACGCGGCTCCGCACGCTGCTCAAGGGCGTCTATCCGCATCTGCGGCTGAGCGACCTCGAGGCGCCGGGCGACCTTGGCGCCGACGAGGACTTCGTCGCCGCCGACCTCGCCGACCTCGCGGCGGTCGAGAAGGCGGTCGAGCGTATCGACGGCATCGTTCATCTCGGCGGGTTCTCGATCGAAGGACCGTGGGAGACGATCCTGCATTCCAACATCATCGGCTGCTACAACCTGTTCGAGGCGGCGCGGCGCCAGGGCGTCAAGCGCATCGTGTTCGCATCCTCGAACCACGCGGTCGGCTTCTACCCGCGCACGCGCCGCATCGGCACCGACCATCACGTGCGCCCGGACTCGCGCTACGGCGTGAGCAAGGCGTTCGGCGAGGCGCTCGGCGCGCTCTATGCGTTCAAGCACGGCTTGCGCGTGACCTGCATCCGCATCGGCAATTTCGGCGACGCGCCGGTCGACCGGCGGCGGCTGTCGATCTGGCTCAAGCCGGAGGATCTGGTGCAGCTCGTCCGCATCGGCCTCGAGCATCCCGACATCCGCTACGAGGTCTTCTTCGGCGCCTCCGACAACGATCGCGGCTGGTGGGACAACGCCGATGCGTTTCGCTTCGGTTACCGCCCGCAGGGCCGCAGCGAGGATTTTCGCGACGCCGCGCTCGCCGCGCAGGCGAAGTTGCCCGCCGATCGCATCGGCGACTGGTACGAGGGCGGCCCGTTCTGCAGCGACGAATACGACGGCGACGAGGAGCTGTCGCCGAGGTGAGGGCAGGGCGAGCGCGTGCGTTCACGCATGGCACGGCGCCCGCGCTCCCTCTCCCCGCTCTTGCGGGGAGAGGGTTGGGGTGAGGGGCGCTGAGCTTCCGCGACGCAACGGCTCGCGGTGACGCCCCCTCACCCGGCCTCTCCCCCTAAAGGGGGAGAGGTGAAGAAAGTGCAGGCGCTGCGCACTCTCCTCAATCAAACAGCGCGACCGCCCGCGTCCACCCCGCGGAGCCGCCTTTGACCTTGTGCGGGAAGCACGCGACGGTGAAGCCCTTGGGCGGAAGCTGCTCGAGATTGCACAGCTTCTCCATATGGCAATACGGAATCTCGCGGCCTGCCTTGTGGCCTTCCCAGATGATCGAGGGGTCGTGCGTCTCCAGCCAGCGCTTGCGCATATGCACGAACGGCGCGTCCCAGCCCCAGGCGTCGATGCCGGTGACGCGCACGCCGCGCGACGTGAGATAGAGCGTCGCCTCGCGGCCCATGCCGCAGCCGGCCGTGAGGTACTCGTCGGTGCCCATGCGGCTCGCGGCGCGGGTGTTCACCAGCACGATGTCGAGCGGCTGGAGTTCGTGCTCGATGCGCTCGAGCTCGGCCGCGACCTCGTCGGCGGTGACGACGTGGCCGTCCGGCAGGTGACGGAAGTCGAGCTTGATGCCGGGACGGAAGAACCAGTCGAGCGGCACCTGGTCGATCGTCATCATCGGCTTGCCGTCGATCGATTTCGACTGGTAGTGGACCGGCGCGTCCATATGAGTGCCGTTGTGCGTCGTGAGCTGGACCAGCTCGAACGCCCAGCCTTCGCCGTCCGGCAGATCCTCGCGCCGCAGGCCCGGAAAGAAGCTGAGCAGCATCGGCGCGTTCTCGGCGTTGCTGCGGTATTCGATCTTCGGGCGCATGATGGGCGGGTCGAGCACCGTCTCGTTGTCGAGCGGTGACGACAGGTCGAGCATGCGGCGAGGCAGTTGCATGGGATTCTCCGGTAGCGGGCATCGGGCCGTTGCCCGGCAGCACGGCCGCCGCGGGCCGATGAAGCGTAGCGCAGGCAGGCCGGTCACGTGCATCGGCCAACTGATCAATGCCGGCGCGCGAATTTGTCGTGGTGTGTTGCGGCTTATTCTTGTCCGCGACCAGTATTTCGCCTAATTGGCGAAATGCGATCCGGCCGAACTGTGCCCGGACGTCCCGGCGGCCTGCGGCGGCCGCCACGACGGCACCTGCCGACCGGCGAGATGATCGCTCGGCGCATTTTGGCAGAACGAAGCTAGGTCAAAAAACTAAGTAATTACAAAGGGGATGGAGGCGTTTGCGGAGAAGGTGGGCCGCAGCCGGCCGCGGCCGGCTGCCTACCGGCCGGCGTGACCTACCGCCCCAGCGTCTTCGCCATCACGTCCTCGCAGCGCTGGTCGCTGTTCTCAGCGTTGATCAGCCCGCCCGCCATCGCGACCTTGAGGCGGTTCGAGGGATGCCCGGCCATGTTCCAGCGGCACGGGCGGCCCGGGAAGTTGCGCCAGTATTCGGCGTCATGCGGCAGGTAGGTCGCCTCGTCGACCTGCTCGACCTCGGTGGTGTATTCGGTGACGAAGCCGTTGGGTTCGACGAAATAGGTGAAGACGTTGTTGCCCGGCCCGTGGCGGCCGACGCCCCATTCGACGTTGAAGCCCGCCTGCTTCATGCGGCCGGCACCGCGCATCAGGCCGTCGACGTTCGGCATCTCGTAGGCCATGTGGTTGAGCGAGGGTCCCTCGGTGCGCACCAGCGCGAGGCTGTGATGATCGGAGGTGCAGCGCACGAACTCCATCATGTCGGTCGAGTCGCTCAGGCGGAAGCCGAGCGCATCGATGAAGAAGGCGCGCTCGTCGTCGGTGCGGCTCGCATTGAGCACCACATGGGTGAGCTTGGTCGGGCGCGAGCGGTCCTGCCGTCCCTCGGCGAGACGGTCGACATCGGACGAGACGAAGATCGGCTGACCCTCGGGCGAGCGCATCGAGAAGCCGTAGCCGCCGCCCTCGCTGCGCGACAGCGCCGCCGGCGCGCCGTCGACGCTCGCCCCGTAGGACTTGGCCTGCGCGTGCAGCTGGTTCACCGCCGCGTGGTCGGCGGCCGCGAAATGCACGCCGAGGAACGATGCCTTCGGCCGCTGACGCAGCGTGAGCACATGGTGCTCGCTGCCGGTGCCGCGCAGGTGCACGGTGTCCCCGGCCGAGATCACGTCCTCCAGGCCCCAGACGTTGCGGTAGAACTCGGCGGATTTATCCAGGTCGGGCACGCCCAGCTCGACGCTCCGCAATCCGATGACTCGTGCGTTTGGCATGGTCTTCCTCGCGATCTTCGATTCGGTCGTTCGCTTCAGTGCTTGTAGGACGGATAGCCGGAGTTCGTCTCTTCGGCATCGAGCCGGCGCAGCATGGCCGGCCATTCGAGCACGCCGTAGGGCCGCCGGGTGCCGGGCTGGTACATGTGCGCGGTATGCGCCAGCACGTTCTCGCCCGGCATGGTGAGCTCGGCGCCGGCCGCCATGGCGTCGACCTGGGAGCGGCAGGACAGCTCGAGCTGGTACATGGTGTTGAAGGCCTGCGGGACGGTCGGCCCGCAGGTGAGAAGCCCGTGGTTGCGCATCACCATGGCGTCGTGTGGCCCGAGATCGCGCACCAGCCGCTCGCGCTCGTCGAGGTCGACCGCCGGACCCTCGTAGTCGTGATAGCCGATGTGGCCGGCGAAGCGGATCGAGGTCTGCGACAGCGGCAGCAGCCCGCACTTCATTGCGGAGACCGCGATGCCGGCGCGGGTGTGCGTGTGCAGCACGCATGTGACCTCGGGACGCGCCTTGTGGATCGCGCCGTGGATCACGTAGCCCGATTTGTTGATGCCGTAGTCGGTGTCGGGCTTCCAGATGATGTTGCCTTCGACATCGATCTTCACGAGATTCGACGCCGTGATCTCCTTGTAGAGCAGGCCGTAGAGGTTGATCAGCAGGTGCTCGGTGTCCGGGATGCGCGCCGTGATGTGGTTGTAGATGAGGTCGGTCATCCCGTAGACGTCGACCAGGCGGTAGCACGCCGCGAGGTCGAGCCGGGCCTGCCACTCCTCGGGCGAGACCTCGTCCTTGATCGACTTGAAGTCGGTCGCGTAGTTCATGGATAGTCCGGTCGTTCGAATGCGCTGGCGGCAGCATAGCGCCGGCGCTTCCACCGCGCCATAGACCGTCATGGCCGGGTTGTCCCGGCCATCCACGTCGTGTCCATGGCGATGCCGCCAGACGTGGATGCCCGCGACACGCGCGGGCATGACCAGGGAGACAGCCGAGAGGGAGGAGACCAGCATGGCGGAGGCGATCGGCGACATCCTGCGCAATCCGGTCAGGGACAAGCTCGCCCGCGGCGAGGTGGTCGCGTCCATGACGGTGCGGCTGGTGCGCGGCGTCGAGATCGCGAGTCTCGCCCGGACCGCCGGCTTCGATACGCTCTATATAGATGCCGAACATTCGAGCTTCTCGCTCGAGACCACCAGCCAGATCTGCATCGCGGCGCTCGCCGCCGGGATCGCCCCGTTCGTGCGCGTCCCCTCGATCCGGCCGGAGCATGTCGGCCGCGCGCTCGATGGCGGGGCGCTCGGCGTGATCGCGCCGCATGTGTGCTCGGCCGAGGAGGCGCGCGCGGTGGTCGCAGCGGCGAAATTCCCGCCGCTCGGTGAGCGCTCGGCCGCGGGCGGCCTGCCGCATCTGCAGTACCGCTCGTTCCCGGTCGCCGAAGCCAATGCAGCGCTCAACGCCGCCACCATGGTGATCGTGCAGTGCGAGAGCGGCGAGTTCCTCGATCGTGCGGACGAGGTCATGGGCGTCGACGGCGTCGACATGGTGCTGATCGGCACCAACGATCTGCTGGCCGACTGGGGTCTCGCCGGCCAGTACGAGCATCCGCGCGTGCGCGACGCCTATGCGCGCGTCATCGCGGCGGCGAAGCGGCACGGCAAGCATGTCGGCGTCGGCGGGCTGTCGACCCGGCCGCAACTCGTCGCCGACTTCGTACGCATGGGCGCACGCTACGTCTCGACCGGCACCGATCTCGCGTTTCTGCTCGCCGAATGCACCGCGCGCGCCAAGCAGGTGCGGGAGCTTGCACTGTGATGTGGCACTGCGATTGCGCTCCCTCCCCACGAAACCCGGGCTTGCCCGGGTTTCGCACAACATAGTGCGCAAGTCGGGCAGGCCCGACTTGCCGTGGGGGAGGGTTGGGGAGGGGGGTCGAAGTTGTTACGCGCCGGCCGAGCGACTCGCTGCTACCCCCACCCCTAGCCCCTCCCCACAAGGGGGAGGGCAACGCGCCGAGTGCGCGGCAACTTCATCGAGGATCATCGCATGCATATCGACGGCTACGACATCGACATCGTGATCCAGGGTTATCCGGGCAAGACCGTGTGCCACGGCGGGCTGGGCTGGAGCACCATCGCGCTGATCCGCGGGCGCGGCCGGGTCGCGCTGGTCGACACCGGCGGCTTCGGCGTCCGTCCGCTGCTGCTCACGCGTCTCAAGGAGCGCGGCCTCAAGCCGGCTGACGTCACCGACCTCATGATCACCCACGCGCATCACGACCACATGGTGAACTGGACCATGTTCGCCCATGCGCGCATCGTGATCGGCGCCAACGAGATGGAGTGGGCCGGCAAGGAGCCGTGGGGCGTGACGCCGGTGCCGGAGCTCTACGTCACCGGGCTCGCGAACTGGAAGACGCTGTCGACCGTCGCCGAGGGCGACGAGGTCATGCCCGGCATGACCGCGCATCTGGTGCCCGGCCACACGCCCGGCCATCTGATGTACGTGCTCAGCGGATCCGAGCGCGACGTGATCTTCACCGGCGATGCCGCAAAGAACCGCGCCGAGCTCACCTGCGGACGGGCGGACGCGAGCTATGACGCGGCGGTGAGCAGCAAATCGATCGCTGCGATCTGGACAATGTGGCGCAGGCGGCCCGGCAGCATGCTGGTTCCGGGCCATGATATACCGATGGTGATCAAGGACGGACGCGCCGAATACATCGGCAGGCGCGAGGCCGCGATCAAGTCGTGGTTCGGCGACGACCTCGAGACCACGACCGCGTTCGAGCTCACGCTCGCCTGATGCATTCACGCTGGGAGACTCTTCCGATGCTTCGTCGATACGTGCGCTGTCTGCTGCCGGCGATGCTTGCGCTCGTCGCCGCCGCGCCCGCGGCACATGCGGCGGCCGATGATTATCCGAACCGTCCGATCCATCTGATCATTCCGTTCCCGCCGGGCGGCAGCAACGACGTGGTCGGTCGCGTGTTCGCGGCCGCGCTCGCCGAGCACCTCGGCGGCCGCCAGCTCGTGGTCGAGAACCGCTCCGGTGCCGGCGGCGTGCTCGGCACCGAGATCGCCTCCAATGCGCCGCCCGACGGCTACACGCTGCTGGTGATCTCGCTCGCCCATGCGGTCAATCCGTGGCTCTACAAGCTCAAATACGATCCGATCAAGGCATTCGTGCCGATCGGCATCATGGCGAGCGGCACCAACGTGCTCGCGGTCAATCCCACCCTGGGGGTGAAATCGGTTCAGGAGCTGCTGGCGCTCGCCAAGGCGAAGCCGGGCGAGCTCAATTACGCCTCGGCGGGCGTCGGCAGCTTCCAGCATCTCGGCGCCGAGCTGTTCAAGCTCGCCGCCAAGGTGAACATCGTGCACGTGCCGTTCCGCGGCGGCGGTCCCGCGATGCTCGACGTGATCGCGGGCAACACCAAGATCATGTTCTCGTCCCTGGTGCAGACCACCCCCTATGTGCGCAGCGGGCAGCTGCTCGCGCTCGGCACCGGCGGGGCGAAGCGCAGCCCGGTGCTGCCCGACGTTCCGACCATCGCGGAGGCCGGCGTGCCCGGCTACGAGGCGACCAACTGGTGGGGCATCATCGCGCCCGTCGGTACGCCCAGGGAGATCGTCGACAAGGTTCATGCGGCGCTCACCGCCGCGCAGGACTCGCCCGAGACGCAGAGGCGCCTCGAATCCGAAGGCGCCACCGTCGTGCGCATGAGCCCGCAGGAGTTCGGCGCCTTCATGGTGAGCGAAATGAGCAAGTGGGAGAAGGTCGTCAGGGAAAGCGGCATCAAGGCGGACTGAGGCCCGCGCTGGGGCGGCGGAGAGCAGCCGGACCCGATGCCGGTGTCGGCCTTTTGCGGAAAATGCTCTAATCGCTGACGAATCGCTTGCCAAAGCGGATGAACACATGAGCGCAGACCGACCGCGACGAACAACCGACAGCCGTGCGGCAGCCGAAGCCGCCTTCAAGGCCGCAACCACCAAGCCACCCGAACCGATCCCGCAGAAGCCGGCCATGCCGGGCGCCAAGGAGCAGGTCACGCTGCGGATCGACCGCGACGTGCTCGACTTCTTTCAGGAGGAGGGGCCGGGCTGGCAGGAGCGGATCAACGCGGCGCTACGCAAGGCGGCCGGGAAATAGGCTCGCACGCCGGGGGTGTGCGGCTTGACCGCGACGTCACGCGGCTTGTTCATGATGCGCCCTGGGCGGGTCTTCGAACATGGCTCGATACACGCTGCTCTCGCGCGTGAGGCCAGGAATGACACCGATCCAGTCGTCGCGGCGGAACAGGCCGCTCTCCGCCTTCAAGCGTGCCTTTCGGCTTGCCGATAATCCCTGAACCAGCTGCTGGACGACCAATGCGGCGAAAATCGCCGAACCGATCGCGAGGGTGCCAAGCAAGCCAAGCACGACAATATTGCTCAAAACGAAGTCTGCGTTGCTCGCATAGTTTGCAGGAATGGGAGGATGTTGCATTAAGACATCGGCTTCCAGTTTCACCCTGATAAGGCAGTAGACCCAGAACGACATGATGGCCAGGGCGACTCCTGCGATCATGTTGCTTGTGCATGCGACGAGCGTGCTGTTGACGAGCGCGTCCTTGCAGATCTTCCAAGTGGACGACAGGTCCGCACCGATGAACCTTAAGAACGGGACCAAGGGATCGAAATGATCCTCGATCAAAGTCTCCAGCTTGAACATTGGAAATCGCTTGTTGGCAGAATTGGGCAGAGTTCCGTTGAATTCTGAAATCAGGAACGTGATGGCTTTCTCCCTCCCTCGCGCGAATGAAATCTCGTTGTCGACGAATGACGCGGTGCGATCTGGGATGCAAACGACGACATCGCATATCGTTTCCGCTTCTTCGGCGGTTGTTACGACTTCCTGGTGCTCTCGACCTCGTCGGAATGCAAGTCGATGGACGTCGAGGTTTTCCGACAGCAAGCGGCGCTCCAGCGACTGAGCAATCTCCTCCTGCACATGGCTGAACGATATGAAGATGGACAGGCGGCGTCGGGTTATCGCTTTGTACAACAGTGGCATCAGGACAAAAATCAACAGGCCCAGGGCCGAAAAAAAGATGACCTTTAAAATGAATGTAAGATCCTCCCGCAACCGATCGTGTAGCGCTGTGGCCATGGCTTGGGTAGCGTCAGCCGTGGCCTTGTCTTTGGCTAGGCGCGTGAATGCATAGAGATGAAATGTGGAGATACGCCCCGTAATGTCGCCGATGAAGGACAACGACAGGTCCAATCCGTGATGCAGCCACCCGACGCCATCGAGGACGAAGGCCTTCAGTTTCGACAGAACAGCCGGTGTGTTGTCGTGCGCTGCGCGCAGCGCCTCGATCGTTCGCCCGAATCCCTGAGGTTTGATGTGCATCAACCGCTCCATCTGCGGGGCAGCACGGTCGTCCGTCGAACTTTAGCAGGATGCGCGGTCGGGTCTGAGTGAGGTGGCTCACTTGCCAGCGCCCATTGGCTCGATGAAAACCAATATCGCGTGGCCAGCAGTGGATCGTGGTGCGCGGTCCGCGCCGTGTCGGAGGTATGTCAGTGTCCGCCGGGTTCATGGTTGAGTGCAACATCCGGCTCGTTGCATTCGTGCCGCGGGGCGCGGATGTCGACGGCACCCGTCTCGATCACGCTGAGGCGTCGTCATGAGGCTCGATCTCGTCTTGCGCGCGGCGCGACTGGCGGGCCGCGAAAGCGAGACCGTCGACATCGGGATCGCGGATGGGCGCATCGCGGCGCTCGCGCCGAATCTCGTGTGCGACGCGCCCGCGGAGAACCTCGACGGGCGGCTGGTGGTGCCCGGCTTCGTCGACACGCACATCCACCTCGACAAGTCCTGCATCCTCGAGCGCTGCCAATGCCGGCTCGGCACGTTGCAGGAGGCGATCGCCGAGGTCGCAGCAGCGAAACGCGACTTCACCGAGGACGACGTCTACGCGCGCTCGCGCCGGACGCTCGAGAAGGCGATCGTGCAGGGTACGACGCGCATGCGCACCCACGTGGAGGTCGATCCGCGCGTCGGGCTCACGAGCTTCCATGCGATCGCGCGCCTCAAGCGCGACTACGCGTGGGCGATCGATCTCGAGATCTGCGTATTTCCGCAGGAGGGGCTGATCAACGATCCGGGCGCGGAGGAGCTGCTGATCGCGGCGTGCCGGGAGGGGGCCGACCTGATCGGCGGCTGTCCCTACACGGACACCCATCCCGACGAGCAGATCGCCCGGGTCTTCGCGGTCGCAAAGACCTTCGACCTCGACATCGACTTCCACCTCGACTTCGACCTCGAGCCGTCGTGGATGCATCTCGACGAGGTCTGCCGCCAGACGCGGGCCCAGGGCCGCGGCGGGCGCGTCGCCATCGGCCACGTCACCAAGCTGTCAGCGGTCGATCCGGAGCGGCTCGCCGCGATCGGCCGGCGGCTGGCGGAGACCGGCATCGCCGTCACGGTGCTGCCGGCAACCGATCTGTTTCTGATGGGGCGGGGCGCCG
>Ga0126377_10003325_pt1 | contig 11369 bp, 11 predicted proteins | sample PanSoiMetPlot_22_FD_92647 | JGI IMG/M metagenome (GOLD analysis project Ga0126377, IMG submission 92647) | Tropical forest soil microbial communities from Panama - MetaG Plot_22 | ecosystem: Environmental > Terrestrial > Soil > Tropical forest > Bulk soil | place: Panama | collected 2016-02-17
CCAGGCTGCCGGCCGTTGCCTTGTCATTAAGTCTGTCATCGAGGATCGCCCCGTGGTCATGGTGCTGCTGAACTCCTTCGGCAAGTACACCCGGGTCGCCGACGCAGCCCGCGTCCGTCGCTGGATCGAAGCCGGCTCACAGGCCTCGCAGCTCGCGAGCAGCAGATAGAAAGAAAGAAGCGGTTAGCGGTTAGTCAGATCCGCTTCCCTGAAGCCCGTTGCCACTTGTGGGGTCGACTTCAGTCGGCCTTCCCGGTTGTCAAGCTGAAGCCTGACCCACAACCAGAACAGAAGCCTCTTCCTGTGGGGCCGACTGCAGTCGACCTTCTCGGTGTCAGGCTGAAGCCTGACCCACAACCAGAACAGAAGCCCCTTCCTGTGGGGTCGACTTCAGTCGGCCTTCCCGGTTGTCAGGCTGAAGCCTACCCACAACCAGAACAGGAGCCTCTTCCTGTGGGCCGACTTCAGTCGGCCTTCGTCGTTGTCGGGCTGAAGCCGACCCACCGAGAAAAACCGGATTCGAGGATGGCGATTGGGTCGGAAACTGTCTGTGACAATCCGCCGCCGCTCTGCGGCCAGAGTCGTTCGGCTCTGACTATCCACCCATCACTTCCCTTCTCCCGACAGGCCTGGGACAGCACCATTCAGTCTCTGCTTGATTCCGGCCCCGGACTGCCGCTGAAATACCCACTCGAATCCATTTCCGACCTATCCGCTATCCGTCAACCGCCAACCGCTTCTTTCTTCACAGCGAGGCTGCCATGACCCGCAAGACCGCCAGCGATTTCCATCCTGAAGTTCTGCGCCTGTTCGACAAGTACGTGCATGGGCAGATATCGCGTCGCGGATTTCTCGATGATGCAGCCCGGTTCGCGGTGGGTGGACTGACGGCGGTGGGGCTGCTCGAAGCGCTGAGTCCGCGCTTCGCCGAGGCTCAGCAGGTGGCACCGACCGATTCACGCATCAAGGCGGAGTTCGTGGAAATTCCCGCGCCAGGCTACGGCAAGGTCCGCGCCTACAAGGTGCAGCCGACGCAATCGAAGGGAAAGCTGCCAGTCGTGTTGGTGGTGCACGAGAATCGCGGACTGAATCCGCACATCGAAGACATCACCCGGCGCATCGCCCTCGATAACTACATTGCCGTCGCACCGGACGCCCTGTTTCCGCTCGGCGGTTATCCCGGCGATGAAGACAAGGCGCGTGAGCTGTTCGGCAAGCTGGACCAGAGCAAGACGCGCGAAGATTTCGTAACGACGGCGGAATACCTGCAGAAGCTGCCCGAGGGGAACGGCAAACTCGGCGTCACAGGGTTCTGCTATGGCGGCGGCATCGCCAACTTCCTCGCCACACGCGTACCGACCCTGAACGCGGCCGTGCCCTTCTACGGCATGGCGCCTGCCGTGGAAGACGTGCCGAAGATCAAGGCGCCTTTGCTGATTCATTTCGCGGCGACCGATGAGCGCATCAACGGCGCCTGGCCCGCTTACGAAGCCGCATTGAAGAGTGCCGGCGTGAAATACGAGGCGTATACCTATCCAGGCACTCAGCATGGTTTCAACAACGACACGACACCGCGCTACGACGAAGCCGCCGCCAGACTCGCCTGGCAACGAACGATGGCGTTCTTCGACAAGCATCTGCGCAGCTGAGACAAGGGAGTCGTAGTTGGCCGTGAGCCGTTGACCGTCGGCCGCAAGGAAAATGGCGGCTGCGGCGCGCGTACCTCTTTGACCATCCGCTTCTTCCGTGACCGCGCGTGTACAATCGCGCGCTCATGTCTGCACCCACCCCGATCGAATCCGCTGAGCATCCCTCTGGCGCCACCGGCTTCTGGAGCGTGGTCGGCCAGGCGCTGCGCGGCGAGCATCACGACTACACCGCCGAATCGCTGAACCGCGCGGTGTTGTTGCTCGCGGTGCCCATGGTCCTGGAGATGATCATGGAATCGCTGTTCGCCGTCGTCGACGTGTTCTGGGTGTCGCGACTGGGCCGCGACGCGGTCGCCGTGATCGGCCTGACCGAGTCGGTCATGTCGCTGGTCTACGCCGTCGCTATCGGGACTTCCTTTGCTGCGACGGCCATCGTCGCCCGTCGCATCGGCGAGAAGGATCCCGAACGTGCGTCGCAGGCAGCGGCGCAGATCGTGATGCTCGGTATCACGATGTCAGCGGGCCTCGGCATCGTGCTGGGATTCTTCGCACCCGACATCCTGCGGTTGATGGGCGCCAGCGATTCAGTCATCGCGCTCGGCACGAATTTCGCCCGCCTCATGCTCGGCTGCAATGTCACCGTGTTCATGATCTTCCTGATCAACGCGGTGTTCCGTGGCGCGGGCGACGCGGTGCTGGCGATGCGCACGCTGTGGTTGGCCAATGGGCTGAACATCGTGCTCGGTCCGTGCTTCATCTTTGGCTGGGGCCCGTTCCCCGAACTCGGCGTGACAGGCGCTGCCATTGCCACCAACATCGGCCGTGGCACCGGTGTGCTCTATCAGCTATGGCATCTCGCCGGCCATCACAGTCGCGTGCGTGTGCGCGCCCGACATTTCCGTCCCGCGTTCGACGTGATGCGCGGCATTCTCAGCACTGCGGGCAACGGCATTGCCCAGCTCCTGATCAACACCACGAGCTGGGTGGGTCTGTTCAAGATTCTCGCGCTCTTCGGCAGTGCGGCTCTCGCCGGTTACACGATCGCGATCCGCATCGTGATCTTTGCGCTGATGCCGGCGTGGGGACTGTCGAATGCGGGCGCAACGCTCGTCGGCCAGAACCTCGGTGCAGCGAAACCGGAACGTGCCGAGGCAGCGGTTCGCATCGCGACGAAGTTCAACATGCTGTTCCTGGGGATCGTCGGCGTCCTGTTCGTGCTCTGTGCACAGCCGCTCGTCCGGCTATTCACGCACGATGCGGAAGTGCTGGCGCATGCCGCCCGCGCGTTGTGGATCGTGAGCCTGGCGTTTCCGCTCTATGCCGCCGGCATGTGCCTGGAAGCTGCATTCAACGGCGCGGGCGATACGTGGACGCCGACGCGGCTCAACTTCTTCTGTTTCTGGCTCGGCCAGGTGCCGCTGGCGTGGCTGCTTGCGCATACGTTCAATCTCGGCCCGACCGGCGTTTTCATCGCCGTGCCGATTTCATTTTCGGCGCTCGCTGCGTGGAGTGCCGTGCTGTTCAGGCGCGGCAAGTGGAAAGAGAAGCGTGTGTGAGAGGAGAAGCGGTTAGCGGTTGGCGGCTAGCGGTCAGTCAGAGGTCCGGATGCAGCTGCCTCTTTGTCCGTACGGTCAACGGCTCACGGTCGACGGTCAACGACGGACTCAGTTCGCCAGCTTGAACTGCACCCGCACATGCACCGGTTGGGTCGTGGCTCCCTGCGCGAGCGTATGCGGGTCGTAGCGCCACTTGTGTACCGCCGCGAGTGCAGCCCGGTCGAACATGCGCATGCGGCTGCTCGACTCGATGCGAGCATCCGCCACTTCGCCGGAAGCGCTCACGGTCAGCGTGAGGTCCACCCAGCCTTCGATGCCGCGCATCCGTGCATCCGCGGGATACTCCGGCTGCACGAGTTTCACCAGTTTTGGCTCGACGTGCGCCGTAGCGCCGGCTGCGGAAGCGGTCGCAGTGACAGGCGGTGCAATCTCCTTGTTCGCTGGCGTGGTAGCTGCCGGAGCGGGCGCCGTGATCGGCGGTGGAACAACAGCAACGCCTCCTGCTGCAGAGCCGTTCGCATTCGATGCGGGCGCAATCGCTGCAGTCATGGCGGTCGGCTTGTCCAGTACCGTCTCCGTATGCGCGGCAGGTTTTGGCGAAGCCACGTCAGCCAGTTCGACATCTGCAACGGCGCCGGTGTCGACACGCTTTGACCGCGGTGTCACAGGAACTGCGGCAGGAGTCGCCTTCTTCGCAGGCGCGACCGAAGCCGCCCTTGCAGCTGCCGCGTCGACCTGGGCCGCGGCACCGGACTTCAGCATGACGAGCTGACTGGCCTGCTCCTGGCGCAGTTGTGTCTCGAGAATTTCCAGGCGACGACCATCGTGACCGATGCGGCGCGCGCGCTCGAGCGCGATCCCCGCTTCCGCGAGCCGGCCCTGCACGATCAGCGTCTTGACGTTCTCCGCCATTACGTCTGCGATTTTCTGCATGCCCTGCCGCGCCTCGACGTTGACCGGATCGAGCGCCAGCACGGTGCTGAAGTAATGCAGCGCGCTGCTTTCGGCAGGATCGCTGTAGTTGCCCGCCGCAAGCGCGGCCTGCGCGGACTTCAGATTGGTGGCGATCACCTGTTGCGGATCGATTCCCGCCGGCCGATAGAGAATCCAGGCGACGACCGCGGTTGCCAGGACCGCAGCAGCAACAGCGAGCCATGGCAGCCCTGGAACCGTTCCCTTGCGATCCGTGGCCACAACAGCATCGAGATGCGCACGGGGAGCGGGAGCGACTGCGACGACCGCCGGCTCGTAGCGAGTGACGACCACGGCAGGTGCAGCGTGTTCCTCACGCCGCGCTTCGGCGCTGGCCGCGTGAGTGGTGACGATTGCCGGCGGCGCTTGTTCTGCGTGTTGCCGGGTCACTTCGGCTGGAGACTGGTGTCCCTTCAACAGTGCGTCGCTGCGGATACGTGTCTTCAGTGAGCGGTATTCGGTCGCAGCCGACTTGAGCACGAGCTTCGCCAGCGCGGGTGTTACCGGCTTGAGCATGAAGCGCTCGACCACAGCAGAGGACAGCAGGCCAATGAGGGCGTTGTCGTCGCCGCGGCTGCCCACTGCGATGGTCACGATGGCCGGATCGTGCGTGTGGAGCTGTTTGCTGATGCGGGAAAGCGCGGGCTGGTCCAGTGCCTGGTCGGTCACGAGGATTCCGCACTGGCCCTGAGCCGCGAGTCCGATGGCTTCCTCGAGACTGCCGACTGCGGCGAACGGCTGCTGGTCGGCGGCTGCGCGAATGGCCTGTCGCAATGCGTCATCTGTCGTGAGTACCACGACAGGAATGCCGGTGGCTGCGGCTGGCGGCGGGGTGCGCTCATTCTTTTCGGCAGGAATGGGCCGTCGATGCCGCAATCGGGTGTCGAACTCGAGCGTATTCATGGCCTGGCGCCCCCGGGAATGTCCGCGAGACGCTAATTCATCGCCCGTATGGGGGTAATTGGCCGGAAGACGTAATGAACGGAGAGAAGTGGATAGCGGTCAGCGGTTGGTCAGAACCACAGGATCACAGGATCCTCTGGCCGAGGTGATCTTCGACGTGGGCCTTGAGCTGCGGGAAGAACTCGGCGAAATCCATCGCGAACCCTGCCTCCTCGGCCAGCAATCCCGGGATGCTCCGCTCGAGCGCGAACTCCCGGCGCCAGCGACCGGAGAGATAGGTGGACATGCGCCGCAGTGCCCGCTCCACTCCATCGATGCGCTGGTAGGAGCCGAGCGAGTCATGGCGAACGATGCGCTCGAGCGTCGCACGTACCGGCTCGGGCAATGGCAGTGTTCGGGTCGCGACCGCCGCATAGAAATCCGCAGTGAACTGCTCCAGCGGTGTCGCAGCGTGTTCAGCCCAGTGCGTAGCCAGCAGGTAGTCGTAGAACACATCGACCAGCACGCCGCTGAAGCGCCGATAACCCGATTCGACGCGCGCCCGGCTGCGTCGCACGAGCGGATGCGAATCGGTGAATGCGTCGATGGCCTTGTGACAGTCGGCGCCGCGTCGAAACTCTTCGCTCATGGCCGCGCGGTCATCGCCCCGCACCAGGTCGGCAAGCAGGTTGCCAAGCCGGAATTCAACGCCGGGTTCGGACAGGAACGTGTGCGCCAGCCAGTTCAACGAAAATCTCCGCGACGTCGTGCCGGGACATCATCTCACCAGCGTCGCCGCCACAGAAATTACATTCCTGGCCAGTAGCCCAGAGCCCAGCACCCAGCAGCCCAGAGTGAGCGGCAGCTTCGCTCTGACCATCCGCTGACCGCTTCTCTCTTACAGACTCTCCCACAGCTCCTCGATACGCTTGCGCATGGCTGCATCGGGCAACTTGCCGCGCGCCGCCATCTGGTTGTCGCGCAGATGCGCAAGTTTCGTGGTGCCCGGAATGGCCGCGGTCACGGCCGGATGCGATGCGCAGTACTTGAGCAGCAGCTGCGCCCAACTCGTGACATTGATTTCCGCGGCCCACACGGGCAACGGCTTGTCAGCCAGTTTCGCCAACAGGTTGCCGCGCCGTCCACCGAGCGGCATGTTGGCGAGCACGGCAACCCCTTTCTCCTGCGCCAGTGGCAGGATCTGTTCGCCGGCACCGCGATTGTCGATGGAGTAGTCGACCTGGATGAAATCCAGCGGCAGCTTCTTCAAGGCATCGAGCATCTGCGGATACTGATCATCCGTCGATGTCGTCACACCGATATAGCGGACCTTGCCGGCCTGTTTCCATTCGCGCAGCAGCGGCAAGAGCTGGTCGACGGCGTTGAAATTGTGGACCTGCATCAGGTCGATGCGATTGGTCTGCAGACGCGCCAGTGCTTCCTCGAGTTCGCCGTTGCCGGGACGGACCTCGCCGCGAGTCGGCGTCTTGGTGGCAATGAACAACTGATCGCGATTGCCGAGCTCCGCAACCAGCTTGCCGATGACGAGCTCGGCATCGCCGTAGCCGCGCGCTGTGTCGATGACCCTGGCGCCCAGCGCGGGAAAATATTGCAGCACTTCACGACGGGCAGCGATGTCTTCCGGCGCGCTGACACTGTATGCATTCGTACCGAGACCAATGATCGGCAGACGTTCGCCGGTGGACGGAATCGGTTTGGTGATCAGCGGCAGCGTCGAGGGCGCGTCGGCCCCGAAAACGGCAGCGCCCGTGAGCGCCAGACCGGCCCCGGCTGCGAGACCACCCTGCATCAGGGCACGCCGGCTCATACGTGTAGTCAGCAAGGTTTGCATTCCGATCTCCTCACAAGCGCTTGCCATTTCAGGTGGACGTGCGCACCGCACCTCACCCCACCTGCACCACCGGCAATCTACCTCTCGCCGGCACCCGTCGCGACTCCCGCAGAGATCTATGCGGACTGTCGCTTGCCGCGACCGGTCGCGCGACCACGCGACGTCCGCGTCAATGGCCGACGCGCCGCGGCAGTTCCACTGGTATCGGCCGCAGCTTTTTTCATGAGCGGCTCGAATCGCGTCCGCGCCCGTGACGCCACTTCCTGTTCGATGCCGCGATAGGCTGCGATCAGCTGCTCACCGAGATCGGTGACCACCGAGCCGCCTCCGCCCTTGCCACCGATACTCGTCAGCACGACCGGCTCACGAAAGGATGCGTTCAGGCTCTCGAGCAACTGCCAGGCGCGGCGATAGCTCATGTTCAGTTCGCGGGCTGCCTGGGACAGCGAACCGCTGTCGCGCATGCGCTCGAGCAGGGCGATTTTTCCCGGGCCGACTGCATTGTCGACGCCGAAGTCGATCCGCAGTTTGACGCTGAAGGTGCTCATGTCGGGCCTGACCGATGAAAGGGCTGCCCAGACGGTACCCCAGCACCGGATGCAATCCAATCCCGCGCCATCGCATCTTCTTGCATGGCTTGCGGGCGCCGGCTTCGCTATGCACAATTGAATACAGCGATGAGGCCCATGGATGGCGCGGACCTGATCGCTATCGACGCCTGGTGAGGGGGACTGCGATGCGAGGCATCTGGACGGGAATTGTCACGACGGTCCTGTGGCTGAGCAGTGCCGGCGCCCTGGCCGCCGCGAACGATCCTCCGGCCAGCCTGACCGTTTTCGCTGCCGCCTCACTCACTGAAGTACTGCAGGCCGTCGGCGACGAATACACGAAAGCCAGTCATGTGCCGGTGCGATTTTCCTTCGCGGCCAGTTCGGCACTGGCGAAGCAGATCGAATCCGGTGCCGCGGTCGATGTGTTCATGTCGGCGGACCAGGACTGGATGAACTATCTCGACGGCAAGCAGCTCATCGACAAGCGCACACGCCGTGACGTCCTCGCCAACCGCCTTGCCCTGGTCGCTCCCGCAGACAGCAATGTCGCGCTGAAGATTCAACCTGGATTTGCACTGCTGGCTGCCCTTGGACCCAACGGCCGTCTCGCGACTGGCGACCCGGATTCCGTGCCCGTGGGCAAGTATGCGAAGGCGGCACTGACGTCACTCGGCATCTGGAAGGACATCGAGCCGCGGCTGGTGCGCGCTGAAAACGTTCGCGCCGCACTGGCGTTCGTGGCACGCGGTGAAACACCGCTCGGCATCGTGTACCAGACCGATGCGAAGATCGAACCGAAGGTGCGCCTGGTCGCCCTGTTCCCCGAGTCCTCGCATCCACCCATCACCTACCCCGTGGCCGCGATGACCACTGCTGCGGCGCCGGCGCGGACTTTCATCGAGTTCCTGGACTCGCCTGCGGCACGCGCGATCTTCGAGCGGGCCGGCTTTCAGACCGTGAGCGTCAGGCAATGAAGCCCTGCGCACCGCAGGGATCTTGCGGTCTGGTGGCGCTGCTCAGCGCCCTCCTCCTCACGCATGCATCCGCGGCGACGACAACCCCCGACAAGGAGGGCTGCACGGATTTCCGTTTCAACCTCGCGCACGAACTTGCGTTGTTCGCCACAGCACCGCAGCCGGTCACTGCAGGCACATCGGCGCAGAACGTACCGACCCTGCAACAGGACCGGCTCTACGCCGTTCATCTGAATCCGCAGGCCGAAGTGAAATTTTCGGTCGCGCCCGGAAAGCTCACGGTCAACGAGGGTTCATATGCCGGCGTCGTGAGCTTCGTGCCGGCCGCGGATGGCTTGCTGCGGGTGACGCTGGATGAACCCGCGTGGATCGATGTCGTCGCGAACGGCACGGCGATCCAGTCGACCGATCACACGGGAAGCCCGTCATGCAGGCTGTTGCACAAGAGCGTGCGGTTCAAGGTGAGCAAGGGTGTGCCGCTCAACGTGCAGATCAGCGGCAGCACGGGTGCTGAGGTGCGGCTTACCCTGAGTCAGACCGGGTAATCGCTCCGGGATTTCCCGGGTTCAGGCCAGCGCCAACGAATCGGCCCTACCCTCGCCGTTCGTCAGCGCTGCGTCCTGAATCCGCGGAATATCAGGCGACCCTCTCTGACGCCATTTCCCCGCGCGGAGCATGCGTGGTGTATGGCACGAAGGCCGTCTGGAATACCCGCGTCCGCCGTTCGCGCCACCGCTCGACGATGCGATGCAGCTCGCTGATGCCTTCCGTCAGCGCGGCCGGTCCGAACTGCAACTGCGACGAGTGGACCTCGTGCAGTTCGCCGTTGATGACCGCAGGTATCCGGCGCCAGCCGCTGCGAGCCTCGATCCGACCGGCCTGGAACGTCTTGCCGTTCCACGAAGCGATGATGATGTCCGGCGCGCGCTCCACGACTTCATCCAGGTCGTAGATGATGCGGTCTTCCTGTCGGCTGCGCGCAGCGAGGTCCGCAAAGCAATTGGTGCCGCCCGCGATATCGATGAGCTCCGACACCCAGCCGCTGGCACTGATAGCCGGCTCATCCCATTCCTCGAGATAGATGCACGGCCGGCGCTCGTCCACCGAGCGCACCCGGATGGCTTCGAGGCGCCACTCCAGGCTCGCAGCCAGCGCTGCAGCCGCATCACCGCGCCCGACCAAGCCGCCCACCACGCGGATCATGTCGAGAATCCCACGCACCGAGCGCTGGTTGAACAGGTGTACGGCCACACCCCGCTGCGCGAGTGCGGCGAGCACATCGCCATGGGTCTCGCCGCAACCGAGCACCAGGTCGGGCTCCAGGGCGCAGATACGGTCGATGCGGGCACCGGTGTAGATCGACACGCGCGGCTTGCGATGCTGGGTGGCCGGCAGGCGGGCAATCGGTCCCGAGAAACCGACGATGCGATGCTCTTCACCCAGCAGGCACAACGTCTCTGTGGTCTCGGCACTCAGACAGACAATACGGGAGGAGTGAGTATTCATGTGAAAGTGCGCCATGAACGATTGAAATGAAGCCTGCGTCCACCCGGGGATGTGAACGAAACATCCCCCTTGGGACTATGAGTCCGTGCGGGAAGTTGCAGTTACCGTGGTATGCGACGAATCGCCCGCTGTGTGCGACGAATCGTGGACGTCATCGTGGCGATGCGCCCAGTGGCAGCCCCGCTTGAGACCGCGGCTGAAGGACTCGCGCTCTTCCGGCGTCATGTGTTTCCAGCGTTCGTGCAGGTGGTGTCCGTGGTGGTGATGACCGCCGAAGCGGAAGCCACCGAACAGCAGCCGTCCAAGCACGAACAGCCCGAGACCCTGCCAGAACGTGATCGTGCTCAGGCCGAGCAACGGCGGCAACAGCCAGTTCCACAGACCCATGACCAGCCACCCCAGCGCCGTACCGGCGACTGCGACGAGCGCCACGACGCCCACAGCTTTTCTGAACCACCAGCGATGCATGCTCATGTCACCTGACTCCACCATTAGCGTATTCGTCGAAGATATTGCGCAGCCGGCTCCGCAGATGCCGCACGGCGGCGTGCTTGCGGGCGAGCAGCGTATTGATGCTGGCACCGGTCTCCGCGGCCATCTGGCGGAAACTGATCCCTTCCAGTTCGTGCGCGATGAACACGTCGCGCTGTGCGGCCGGCAATTCATCCAGCGCCACGAAGATCTCGTTCAGCAGGAGCTGACGCGCAAACGCGGCCTCGGGGCCGGCGTCGGCATCCGGCAACAGTCGCTCGAGGGTCAATTCCTCGTCCTCGGCCGCCGACTCCTGCGGCAATTCCACCTCGCGACCCCGCTTGCGGAAGCGGTCCGTGATCCGATTCCTGGCAACGCGGTACAACCAGGCACCCACCTGTTCAATCGGCGTCATCAGCCGATAAGCCTCGGTGAGCTCCGAAAACACGTCCTGCAGGACGTCCTCGGCATCGCGCTCATCCACGTAGCGGCGGATGAACTGGCGCAGCCGCGAGCGCTCGCGCGTCACGTCCGCGGCGATGCGTTCGTTCTGCTCGAGCGTGGTGGGGCCTGGATCCATCGAGCCTGGGGACATTGCAAGGGCCGGGACTGTCACCGTAGCCATACACTCTGTATAGACGGATGAAGCCGGCGTTTATTGACAGGTCGTTGCAGGAAAAATCTGCCGTGGCGTCACGGCGCAATCCCTGTCAAATGAGCGCGCCGTGCCTGGGCTATATATATAAGCATCCCGCAAGGCGCCGCGGGTCGCGATTGACCGGCGGCTGCCGGTTATTGACCGTTGCGCGGGCTGGCACTCCTCACTTTGGTGAGTTGCGGATAGTGTCGCGACGTGGTTATCGGCATCACCGTGGACCGTGCATGAATCCCATCGCCAAAGCGCTCTGGTACATCGACAGCCACTTCGAGAAGGACATCTCGCTGGAGGACGTGGC
>Ga0126377_10003326_pt1 | contig 11368 bp, 7 predicted proteins | sample PanSoiMetPlot_22_FD_92647 | JGI IMG/M metagenome (GOLD analysis project Ga0126377, IMG submission 92647) | Tropical forest soil microbial communities from Panama - MetaG Plot_22 | ecosystem: Environmental > Terrestrial > Soil > Tropical forest > Bulk soil | place: Panama | collected 2016-02-17
GGCTGCGGCAAGTCGACCCTCCTCAACATCATCGCCGGGTTCCTGGCCCCGACCGGCGGCGAGATCCGCATCGACGGACGGCCGGTGACCGGCCACGGCATGGACCGCGGCGTCGTGTTCCAGGATTTCGCCCAGCTGTTCCCGTGGCGCACGGCGCTCGGCAACGTAGCCTTCGGCTTGGAGATGAAGGGCGTGGCCAAGGATGCGCGCGACGAGATCGCGCTCAACCAGCTCAAGCTGGTCAAGCTGGAGAAATTCGCCCACGCCTACCCGCATCACCTCTCGGGCGGCATGCAGCAGCGGGTCGCCATCGCCCGCGCGCTCGCGTACAATCCGTCCGTGTTGCTGATGGACGAGCCTTTCGCTGCCCTCGATGCGCTGACCCGCGACGAGATGCAGCGGCTGCTGGCGGACGTGTGGCGGGAGACGCAGAAGACCGTGATCTACGTGACCCACAACGTGGCCGAGGCCGTCTACCTGGCGGACCGCGTGGTGGTGATGACGCCGCATCCGGGCACGGTGAAGACCGAGCTCGCCATTCCGCTGGCGCGGCCGCGCGATCCACTCAGCGTGGATTTTCTCGACTACCAGAAGCAGCTGCTGAGCCATCTCGGCCAGCACCTCAACGCCTGAACCACAACGGGGCGACGCCTTAAAGGGAGGAACGACATGACGACCCGGCACGAGACCATCACCCGGCGGCACTATCTCGCCGCGAGCGGCGCGCTGCTGACCTCGGCGCTGCTGCCGGCGCGCGCCGCTTTTGCCGCGGAGACGATCCGCCAGGGCTATCAGACCAACATGTGGGGCATGCCCACGTACTACCTGCTGAAATCGGGCGCGCTGGAGAAGCGCGGCGTCAAGTTCGAGGAATTCGCGGTGCCGTCCGGCAATCTCACCATGCAGCAGATGGTGGCGCGCCAGGTGGATCTCGGGACCTATGCCGGGCCCTCCTTCATCATCGGCCACGACAAGGGCGGTCTCATCGGCATCGCAGTGATCGAGAACGTGGGCAAGACCGCGAGCGTGATGGTGCGCAAGGACCTCAACCTCACCAAGGTGAGCGAGCTCAAGGGGCTGAAGATCGCCAACCAGACCGGCTCGTCGGTCGGCAACATTTTCGTCGACCAGATCGCGCCCGCGGCCGGGCTGAAGAAGGGCGACTACCAGGAAGTGCGCATGGACGTGAACAACATGGTGGCAGCGCTCGCCTCCAAGACGGTCGACGTCATGGTCAATGTCGAGCCCTATAATGCCATCGCCGAGGCGGACGGGCTCGCCACCAAGATCATGAATTACTGGGACGTCGACAAGATGCCTGTGTTCATGGCGGCAACGCCCGATTTCGTGCAGAAAAGCCCCGACACGGTGGTGGCCTATTTGAAGGCGTGGCTCGAAGTGGCGCGCGACTTCAAGGACAATCCCAACAAGGTGGCGGACTCGATCTACGCGTTCTACACCTCGAAGGGCTACACCATGTCCCAGGAGACGTTCCGCACGGCGCTCGCCACCGTCGACGTCAATCCGGGCTTTCCCTCCGACCTCAAGCCCTACATGCAGGAGCAGGCCGAGATCCTGCTCAAGGAGAAGAAGATCTCCGCCATTCCCGATTGGACCAAGGCGCTGCGGCCCGACTTCATGGAGAAGGCGCGCATGGGCGCCTGAGAGTTCTTCGGGAGACGCTCGAGAGGCCGGCGCACGCGCCGGCCTTTTCAGTAACCCGGCGAACAGCTATTGAATCCGCACCCCAGCCCTTCATTCCGCGCTTTCCCCTTCATTCACGCATCGGAGACCCGCATGACCGTCGTTGAGAAGACCCCGTTGAACAAAGGCGCCTACGAGCCGGTCTGCTGGAACTTCAAGCTGCTGGCGCAGCACGAGCTGGGCGGCTTCGGCGGCATGGGCGAGGGCATGGCGGTGCAGATCGCGCCTGACGGCCGCCGCATCATCTGGCTGGCACACGAGAGCGCGCCAAAAAATTTCACCGCCGTCGACGTGTCCGATCCGCGCAAGCCCAAGGTGGTGTGCCAGACCGACCTGCCGCAACCGTTCATGCGCTCGAACTCGCTCGAGCTGACCGGCAACATCATGGCCGTGGCCTATCAGACCCAGAAAGTGACGCAGCAGCCGGCCGGCTTCGAGCTGTTCGACATCTCCAAGCCGGAGCAGCCGAAGTCGATCGCCTTCGTGGATTGCTCCGGGCCGCACTCGCGCGGCGTGCACCAGCTGTGGTTCTGCGACGGCGAGTACGTGCACATGGCCGCCGGCGCGCCCGACTTCACGCCGACCCACCCGCTCGACGACCAGTTCTATCGCTGCTTCGACGTGCGCAGCCCGTCGAAGCCGGTGGAGGTCGGCCGCTGGTGGCTGCCTGGCACCCGCCAGGGCGACAACGAGCCGCCGCCCGCCCGCCACCAGACGCCGCAGCTCGACAAGGGCAACCGCGCCCACAACACAAATGTCTATCCGCAGCGCCCCGACCGCCTCTACCTCGCCTATATCGATGCCGGCATGTTCGTGATGGATATTTCCGACAAGGCACATCCCAAGCCGATCTGCCGCTGGGATAATTCCCCGCCCTATACCGGCTTCACCCACACGCTGCTGCCGCTGTTCGACCGCAACCTCTTCGTCATGACCGACGAGTCGACGGTCGATGACGCCAAGGACTGGCCGAAGCTGATCTGGATTCTCGACGCCCGCGAAGAGGCGCACCCGGTGCCGATCGCCACCTGCCCGATGCCGCCGGTCGACGCCTATGCGGGGCGCGGCGGCCGCTTCGGCGCCCACAATATTTTCGAGAACACGCCGTCGCCCAACGCCTGGCACTCCGACCAGATCATCATTGGCACGTTCTTCAACGGCGGCCTGCGCGCCTACGACATCGCCAATCCGTTCCAGCCCAAGGAAGCCGCTGCCTTCGTGCCGCCGGCGCCGCCGCTGTCACCGGCGAAATCGATCCAGCTCAACGACGTGTTCGTCGACGAGCGCGCCATCGTCTACACGGTGGATCGTTTCGCCGGCGGCCTCTACATCCTGGAGATGGATTTCTGAGTGCCCTGCGCCGTGGTCGGACGCTGAGGAAATAACAGACGCGGGCGCGGTCCCTCTCCCCGGTGGGGAGAGGGTTGGGGTGAGGGGGCAAGTGACTCTCGAAATGCACTTGCCACCTCCCCCGGATCGCTTCGCGACACAGCCGATGCTTCGCATCGGCGTTCTTGGCTTCAAGAACGGCGGCCGAAGGCCGCCTATGCCTCTCCCTGCCGGGGAGAGGTGAAGCAAGTGGCACCGCCTGCGCCCACCTGGACGCATTGAATCATGCTCGATCTCTTCCCCTCGCGCGAGGCCGGGCCGTTCGGGCGCCGGCTCCGGCGCGCGCGCGGGGCGCGCATCCCAGTCACGGTGCTGACCGGGTTCCTCGGCGCCGGCAAGACGACGCTGCTGAAACACTTCCTGGCGCGCCCTGAAGGCAGCGGGACGGCCGTCGTCATCAACGAGTTCGGCGCCGTCGGCATCGACGACCAGCTGGTGCGGACCACCGCCGAGGAGACCGTCCTCCTCGGCAACGGCTGCCTGTGCTGCACCACGCGCTCGGACCTGCAGCTGGCGCTGCGCCGCCTCGTCGCCGAGCGTGTGCAGGGCCAGGTGCCGTTCTTCCGCCAGGTGGTGATCGAGACCAGCGGGCTCGCCGATCCTGGGCCGTTGCTGCAGACCTTTGCCACCGACCGCGCGCTCGGCGACGAGTTTGCCGTCGAGGTGGTGGTCGCCGTGATCGATGCCGCCACCGGACTGGCGACGCTCGACTGGTCGGCGGAAGCCCGCAAGCAGGCGATCCTGGCGGATCGCCTGGTGGTCGCCAAAACCGACCTGGTCGAGCCGGCGGCGCAAAAAAATCTCGCGGCCCGCCTCGCCGTGCTCAATCCACACGCCGCGATCCACACGGCGGTCGCCGGCGCACTCGATCCCCGCTGCCTGACCGAGCCGTCCGACGTGCCCGGCGGCGACGCCGCGCGCGGCGGCTTCGTCGCCGAAGCCCGGCACAGCGACGGCATTTCGAGCTTCGTCTTCACGGAAGCTGCGCCGCTCGCCTGGATCCCGTTCGCTCGCGCCATGGAGACGCTGGTGGCGCTGCGCGGCCCGGATCTGCTGCGTGTCAAAGGATTGCTCAACGTCGCGGGCTGCCGCGGGCCGGTGGTGGTGCAGTTCGTTCAGCACCTGGCGCATCCGCCGGTCGAGCTCGATGCCTGGCCCGACGCCGACCACGCGAGCCGCCTCGTCTTCATCACGCGGAACATTCCGGAAGCGGCGGTGCGGAACTTGTTCGCGGCCGTTCGCGCGCTGGCGCCGCCCGCACCGTCGGACGACACCCCTACTTCCTGATCTGGCGGAGCATCGCGCCGACGATGTTGGAATAGTCGTCGGTCCACACCCACTGATTTGCGTCCGGCTCCTGCAGCAGCCAGTTGTCGTCGTCCGCCATGGCATCGCTGAAATCGTCGTCGCTGCGCGCCACCGCGCACACGGTGGAGGAGAATTTGTAGTTGGCGTCGTCCTCGTCGGCGGCGCCATCGTTCACCCAGGTCACCAGCCCATTGGCGTCGGCGATGCCGGCCACCACCGAGGCCAGCTCCATGTGGCGGTTCGACACGTGCATCAGGATGAGGCCGTTGGGAGCGACCTTGCTCAGGTAGAGCGCCATGGCCTCGTGCGTGACGAGGTGCACCGGAATGGCGTCGGACGTGAAGGCGTCCACCACGATGACGTCGTATTTGCCGTCCGGCGCGTCGGCCAGCGTCAGCCGTGCGTCGCCGAGCACGATCTCGGCGTTGGGCGCGCATGAACTGAGGAACGCGAACCGGTTCGTATCCTTGGCGATCTGCACCACCGCCGGATCGATCTCGTAGTAGGTGAGCGCGTCGCCCGGCTCGGTCAGGCAGGCGGTGCTGCCGGTTCCCAGGCCCACCACCGCCAGCTGGATCGGCCCGCCCTTGCGTTCGCGCGCCGCCTTGATGCCCTGCGCGATCGGCGAGGTGACGTGGTAGTAGGTCAAAGGCTCGGGGCGGCCGGTCACCGGCGTGCCGTCGGGATTGCGGATGCGCTGCGCGCCGTGCTCGGTCGTACCGTGCTGCAGGGTGCGGAACAGGCCGTCGGTGGTGTCGGTGATCTTGTGCACGCCGAAGAAGCTGCGCACCGAGCTGCGCATGCCGACGTCGGGCTCGTACAGCCGCACCGCCACGAAGGCGAGCGCGATCATGGCGGCGAACTTGGGCGGCGCGGTCCAGAACAGCGCCGCGATCGCCAGCAGCACGCCGATGCCGATCTTGTACTTGGTCTCGTCCACGTCATGGCCGACCACCACGCCACCGATCACCACGGCGACCGCCACGGCCAGCACCACGCCCCACAGGGCAACGTCCCATCGCCGCTGCCCCGCCGCGCCGCCCGGCCGGCACAGGCCCGCCAGCACGATGAGAATCGGATATTCCGCCACCCAGGAAAATACCTGCGGTGCGACCAGGCCGGCCGCGATGCCGCCCATCATGCCGCCGGTCGACATCCACATGTAGAACGCCGTGAGGTGGCGCGCCGGCGGGCGGCGGCGCGCCAGCTCGCCATGGCACATCAGGACGATGACGAAGAACGCGACGATGTTCATCGCCATGGTGAGCAGGATGTTGTCGAGTCCGCCGAACACGTAGGTGGCCACCAGCACGATGATGAACGCCGGCGCGATCAGGACGATTGTCCGGTGCGGGATGATCGGCCTGGTCTGGAACACGATGACGAACGTCAAGAGATAGAGCGCGAGCGGAATCACCCACAGCAGCGGCGACGCCGCGATGTCGGTCGACACATGCGCCGTCACGGCGATCAGGAGCCCGGCCGGCACGGCCGCAAGCGCGACCCAGGTCGCGGCGTCGCGCCATGTGGGCGGCGCCGCATCGGCGGCGCCATCCCGGGTGACATCCGGCAAGGCATTGCGCGAGCGCAGCAGCAGCACCCCGCACCCGGTGATCAGCGCGATCAGCAGATAGAAGCCAAGCGACCAGAACCACGTCTGCTCGCCCAGCCGGGTGAACGGCTCCACTGCCAGCGGATAAGAGATCAGGGCGAGGAAGCTGCCGACGTTGCTGGCGGCGTACAGGAAGTATGGATCGCGAGCCGACGGGTGGTCGGTGCGGGCGAACCAGGCCTGCAGCAAGGGCCCATTGGCCGACAAGGCAAAGAACGGGAGCCCGATCGAGACGGCGAACAGGCCCAGGAGCCACAGCGCCTCGCCCCGCACGGGCGGCCTCCCCCACCCGCTGGCAATGGCCAGCGGCAGCGCCAGCGTCGCCACGATGAGCAGCGCCACGTGCACGAACACCGACATGCGGCCCGGCAGGTAGCGCGTCAGCGCATGCGCATAGGCGTAGCCGGCGAGCAGCACCGCCTGGAAGAACACCATGGCCACCGACCAGACCGAGGGCGAGCCGCCGAGCCGCGGCAGCACCATCTTGGTGAACAGCGGCTGCACCGCGAACAGCAACGCGGCCGAGAGGAAGATCGCTGCCGTGTAGATCGCCAGCACGACATGGGGCGAGGCTCGTCTTGCTTCCGGCGCTCCGTCCAGTTCGGCGGCCATCCAGTCCTCGTCGCGTTGGGGAAGGCGGGTGAGCACATGAAGCGCGGCCGCGCGGCGCGCCGCAACGGTCTTAGGCTCCCGGTCCAGCCAAGTCGAGGGCGGCACCGTTTCCTCGGTTGTCATCCCGGCCGAGCGCGAAGCGCGAGAGCCGGGACCCATGTACCCCTGTCTCGCCTCTTTTTCTCATGCTGGGGTACATGGGTCCCGGGTCTGCAGCGCACCACTTCGTGCTGCGCTGCGCCCGGGATGACAGTCGAGATGCTTGCAACGCCTATGCGATGGCCCCGGAGCGGAGGGCGACGGGCGGGTGGCGTTCACGGTTGCGTGACGGAGAACAGTCCGGCCACGAAACGTTCGCCCGGTCGCTGCTAGAGTAGCGCATCAATCAGGGAGTTCCGTCATGACCGAGGTCACGCGCCGCACGCTCCTTGCCGCGTCCGGGCTTGGCGCCGCCGCCGCCGCATTACCACCCGTCGTCACACCGGCCGCGGCGACCGCGCCGACAGCCGGCCAGCAGCTTCCCGGCGTCTATCGCTACAAAATCGGCAGCTACGAGCTCACCGCGCTGCATGACGGCACTTGGTATCGGCCGATCGACGACAAATTCGTCAAGAATGCGGCCTGGGCCGACGTGCAGAAGGCGCTCGCCGACAATTTTCTGCCCACCGACAAGCTGCCGATCCCGTTCACCGCCCTCCTGGTCAATACCGGCGCCAAGCTGGTGCTCATCGACACCGGCACCGCCGGCCAACTGGCGCCCACGGCGCCTGGGATCGCACTCAGCCTGGCGGCCGCCGGCGTCGACCCCAAGGCGATCGACATCATCCTGATCTCGCACTTCCATCCCGACCACATCAACGGCATCAAGACCAAGGAAGGCCAGCGCGTGTTCCCCAACGCCGAGATCAACATCCCGGCGCCCGAGTGGGCCTTCTGGATGGACGACGCCCAGTTGGCCAAGGCGCCCGAGGCCGGGCGACCGGCGTTCCTCAATGTGCGACGCATCTTCAACGACATCGCCAAGGACCTGAAACACTTCGAGCCGGGCGGCGAAGTGGCGCCGGGCATCACGTCGATCGCCGCGCACGGCCACACGCCCGGCCATACCGCCTTCGCGGTCGCCTCCGGCAACCAGTCGATGCTGGTGCTGGGCGACACGACCAGCCATCCGTGGCTGTTCGCGCGCAATCCCGAGTGGCAGGCGATCATCGACGTGGACGGCCCCATGGCGGCCGAGACGCGCAAAAGGCTGCTCGACCGTGCCGCCGCCGACAAGATGCTGGTGCAGGGCTATCACTTCCCGTTCCCGGCTTCGGGCTACATCACCCGCCGCGGCACCGGCTACGACGTCGTGCCGGTCATGTGGCAGCCGGCGTTGTGAGTCCTGCGCCGTAGGGTGGGTTGAGGCGTTTTGCACGGAGGCGCGCGCTTGTCGTGGCGCTACGCGCCGAAACCCAGATCGTGGCATGTTGTTGGTGGGTTTCGGCCCGACAGGCACATCGTCGGCGCCCTGGGCCGCCGCCCCGCGCTCACAATCAACAGCAGCGCCGCGGAAATGCGAGCCATCTTGTGTCGATTCGGGGCCGATCGGTGCCGCGGCCAACGGCATCGCGGCACTCTGTGTCGCCGGCGCCACAGCTAATCGCCGTTTTGCCGTCAAGCCCCGCTTCGCGTTGACAGTTGCCCGGCCGCCGCCTTCACTTGGTAACGGTGCAGGTGTGCCGGCTTCAACAACCGGCCAAAAGGGAATCCGGTGAGGCATTTTTCGCCGAATCCGGAGCTGCCCCCGCAACTGTCAGCGGCGAGCCCTCCTCCTCATGCCACTGGACCCGACAAAGGTCCGGGAAGGCGGAACGAGAGCGACGACCCGCGAGCCAGGAGACCTGCCTGCACGACGTCACCCTTCCGGCGTGCGGGGCGCGCGTCCGGGGCGGTCTTCCGCAAGCGGTGACATGCACGTCGCGGAGGACCGGCTCATGCCTCGTCCCGATCACCAAGCATACGACCGGCGCCGGCACGATCCGCGCCTCCGCGATCCGTTCCTCGCAACGTGACGGAGGCATGTCATGGATCTGCAAACTCACTTCGCTTCGAAGTCTCGGCTCAAATCTTCGCTTCCCATCGGGATCGTGATCGCCGCTGTGAGCGGCGCTGCGGCGTCGGCCCAGCCGGTCGTCCTGCCGGAGATCGTCACCTACGCCAACCTGGTGCCGACCGATCTCTCGCGTGTCGGCTCGGCCGTGACGGTCATCACCGGCGACTACCTGCGCCAGCAGGAGATTCCCACCGTGGCCGACGCGCTGCGTCAGGTGCCCGGCGTCATCGTGGCCCAGACCGGCGGCCGCGGCACGCTCACCACCGTGATGATGCGCGGGATGGACGCCCGCCACATCATGGTGCTGATCGACGGAGTCGAGGTAAACCAGCTCGGCTTTCCCGGCTTCGACTTCGCCGACCTCCTGACCGAGGACATCGAGCGCATCGAGGTTATCCGCGGCCCGCAGTCCGGCCTCTATGGCGCCAATGCTCAGGCCGGCGTCATCGCCATCGTCACGCGTACCGGCAAGGGCGTGCAGGGCGTCGCCAGCACCGCCAAGCTCGAGGGCGGCAGCCGCAGCACGGCTTCCGGCGCCGCCAACGTGCGCGGCTCCGCCGGCCCATTCTACGGCTCGCTGACGGTGGCCGACTACAACACCAGCGGCTACAACTTCTCCCGCTTCGGCTCGGAAAAGGACGGCAGCCGCGCCCTCGGCCTCACCTCGAAGATCGGCGTCGACCTCACCCAATATTTCAACGTCGAAGGCGTCGTCGTGTACACCGATCGCAAGGCCCTGACCGACCCGCAGGACTTCACATTCGGCTCGCCCACCGTGGGCTTCGCCATCGATGGCGATGCCGCGTCGACCTACAAGAGCACGGCGAGCCGGGTCGGCGGCACGCTGAAATTGTTCGAAGGACACTGGATCCAGACGCTCGCCCTGAAGACGTTCGACGAGCACACGCGCGGCTTCCAGGATCACGTCCTCATCTTCGGCGCCGACGGATTGCGCAGCACCGTCGACTATCAGTCGACATTCCTGTTCGATACCTCCATCGTCGGCGGCGAACAGCACAGCCTCACGTTGCTTGCCGAGCAACGGCGCGAGAACTACATGCAGGTGTTCGGTCGCACCGAATTCATCAAGGAACGAACGAGCTTCGCCGGCGAGTACATCTTCAACCTGCTGCCGACCAACACGACCCTGACGGGCGCGGTCCGCCAGGACAACAACTCGGCTTTCGAAGACGCGACGACCTATCGCGCCACGTTCTCCCAGCGCTTTCCCACGCTCGGCACGCGGGTGCACAGCAGCATCGGCACCGGCGTGACCGATCCCGACGTGTTCCAGCTGTTCGGCTCCGATTTCAACCTGCCCAATCCGGCGCTGACGCCGGAGCTGTCGACCGGCTGGGATTTCGGCGTCGAGCAGAGCTTTTTCGACCGCCGCATCGTGACGGACGTCACCTACTTCGACATCAACTTCACCAACAAGATCGAACTGACCTTCGATGAAGCGCGCCGCAACTTCATTTACCGGAACGGCGACGGCATTGCGCGTCGGCGCGGCGTCGAGGTGTCTGGCACGTTCAACATGGTCGACTGGTTGGCGATCACCGCCACCTACACCTACACCGATGCCAAGAACAGCGACGGCGATCCCGAGGTGCGCCGTCCACGCAATTCGGGCTCGCTGGAGGCAACCGCGCGCTTTTTCGACAACCGCGCCAAGGCAACGGTCGGCGTCGTCTACAATGGCGTGCGCAAGGACTTCTTCTTTGGCGACGCCGGCACGGTGCTGATCGACCTGCCCGGCGCCACCGTGGTGCGCGCCATCCTGTCCTACGAGGTCACGCCATGGCTGACCGCCTATGTGCGCGGCGAGAACATTTTCGATGTGAGATACGAGGAGGTGTTCTCGTATCGCGCCCCGGGTGCCGGAGTCTATGCCGGCGTCAGGGGCAGGTTCGGCGGGTAGTGTGTTCGACGCAGCGGCCCTGTCATGGCCGGGCTTGTCCTGGCTTGACCCGGCATCCCGCTTCGTTTGGCACGGCTGTGCGTCCCCAAGCGAGATGCGGGTCGAGCCCGCGCATGAGGAGTCGCAGTGAACGGAAGACCCAAGGGGCCGGCCCCTTGCGGCCGGCCCCCGCCGTCGACCCGGGAACAAGCACAATTGCACGCCGGCCGGGCCTCGAGATCGCGTCAAGCGGCGCGCGGCTTGCCCGGCTTGGTGCCCTGCGTCACCGGATGCTTGAGCGTCTTGGCCTTCACGTGGTGCCGTTTCACCTTCGCGGAGCCCAGCGTGCCGTGGCGCATGACCTTGCCATGGCGAGCGCTGTGCCGCGCCGCATGGCGAACGTGCTTCCGGTGCTTCTTGACGTTCTTGCTGGCCGGCTTGGCCGGGATGGCCGTCTCCGTGGTGGCCGCCGGAGCGGTGGTGGTGGCCGGGGCCGCGGTCGCGCCGGCGACGAGCAACGGGGCCGTCAGCATCGTGGCGGCAACCAACGTGGCGGCGATTTTCCTCAACATGTTCTCTGTCCTTTTCACATTCCGATCCTGCTGATCGTGTGCAGGAGTATGCCGACTCACGGCTGAACTCGTGCTGAAGCGCCGGCGCGGCGCGTGTTCACGTAGGTGAATCGCAGATGACGGGCGTCACGGCCTTGTGTTCAGGCTCGCGGCGGCGGCAGGGTGAAATCGTGGTA
>Ga0126377_10003327_pt1 | contig 11368 bp, 9 predicted proteins | sample PanSoiMetPlot_22_FD_92647 | JGI IMG/M metagenome (GOLD analysis project Ga0126377, IMG submission 92647) | Tropical forest soil microbial communities from Panama - MetaG Plot_22 | ecosystem: Environmental > Terrestrial > Soil > Tropical forest > Bulk soil | place: Panama | collected 2016-02-17
CGCACTCGCGAACGGCGCAAGCGGCCACGCGATGGACTACGACGACACGCAGCTGTCGACGACGCCTGACCGCGTGTTTGGCTTGCTCACGCATCCGACGGTTCCGGCGATGGCTGCAACGCTCGCCGTCGGCGAGCGGCTCAACGTGTCGGGCCGGACGTTTCTCGAGGCCTTTCTTACCGGCTTCGAAGTCGAATGCAAGGTCGCGGAAGCGATCAAACCGGATCACTACCTGCGCGGATTCCACAGCACGGGGACGATTGGGGCGTTCGGCGCCGTTGCGGGCGCTGCCAAACTCCTGAAGTTGTTGCCGGCGCAGCTTTCGCACGCGCTGGGCATCGCCGCGAGCATGAGCAGCGGCATCCGCGTGAATTTTGGCTCGATGTCGAAACCGCTCCACGCTGGACGCGCGGCCGAGAATGGTGTCACTGCCGCGGAGCTCGCATCGCGCGGATTCACCGCCGGCGACGACCCACTCGACGGCGAATGGGGATTTTTCCAGGTCCTGGGAGGGGGTGCCGACCTGGCGCGCATCATTCCGGCGCTCGGCGATCCGTTCTCGATCGTCGACCCCGGCGTTTCGGTGAAGCCCTACCCGTGCGGCTCGCTCGGGCATCCAACGATGGATGCGATGTTGAAGCTCGTCACCGATCACGACGTCAAGCCGGAGCAGATCGCGCGCGTTCGTGTGCGCGCTGGCTCGAATATTCTCAATCCGCTGCGCTACAAGACCGCGAAGACGGAGCTCGAAGCGAAGTTCTGCCTGCCGTTCATGATGTCGGCGATCGCGCTGCGGCATCGCGCCGGCATCCGGGAGTTCACCGACGAATTCGTTGCGTCATCTCCTGTGCAGGCGATGATGACGAAGGTCGACACCGTCTTCGATCAACAGATCGAGGCGCGCGGCTTCGACAAGATGCGCAGCATCGTCGAAGTGGATCTCGTCGATGGACGGAAGCTCTCGCAGCCGTCCGACGAGCGCTATCGCGGCGGGCCCGAGAAGCCATTCACGCGCGCCGAGCTCCACGAGAAGTTCACCGACTGTGCCAGCCTCGTCCTGTCGGGCGAACGGATCAAGCGCGCGCTGGATGCGATCGAGTCGGTCGATCGGCTCGCGAGCATCCGCGAGCTGGTGGCAGCACTCAGCTGAGTCAGTCCGCACGTGCGACACATCCTCGAGGGCGCGTCGCTCGAGCCGGCTGTGCGTGCGAATTCAAGTCATACGCGCCAAGCAGCGAACTCACCACGGCTCAGGAGAATCGATCGAGGATTTGAAGAGTCGGAGTGGAGTTATGGCAGGCCGGGGCGATTCGAATTCGTTGCCGTGACGTCCTTGTTAGTTGGGCTGGATTCTGCACGGTTCGACAATTGCTACGTCTCTAAATGCGAGGTGCGCAAAGCCGCGCATGGAGGGACGCATGACGACGAATGGCCGATCGGTCTGGGAGACGCATGCTGCAGGTGCTTTCGGACCCGTCTCGACGATGCTCGACAACGGCCGCTGCGAGCCGCTGAAAGCGGCCGTCCACGGCGTTCTCTTCGCCACTGTTTGTCTTTGCGCTGCCTACAACACTGCGGCATGGCTCAAGCGCCGTCAACGCCACCTCGCGATCAACGCCATCATCTATATAGGCGCCATCTGGTGGGAGCACGGCCACATCGTCCATCACCTCGAACCATGCACCCCGCGTCAAGAAATCCCGAGTGCGGTGGACGGTCTCTCAGACGCGGCATAGGCAGCCCGGCGATCGAACTCCCGAGCGTCGAGTGAAATTTCGTGAAGCATCAGTTCGAGCGGGAGAGACCGCCTGCCACACCCAGACTTGTAACTGAATGACAATTCTGTACGAGCCACGTCGGCCACGTGTCACCGTAAGGGGCATGTCCTTGTCTGCGACAGCCACATCTGAAATCGCATTTCACAACGGAAAGTAGGGATTTGCCTGGGAGTTTCGACATCTGGCTGCCGTCGCAGGCAATTCCGTGCGGTTTGGTACGGTCGTTGAAGCCGTTCTATCGAACGCCCAAAACCCCCACAACTCACGACAGGTTCCAGGCGGACCACGTTCGACGCGTCGATCTTTGCCTGGCCAGCTCTCGTTTTCGGGTTGGGAAAAGCAATGGCTCAGCAGACTGATTTGAATAGGTTCGCCGCTGCGTCCGCACCAGACATGTCACCAGCTCGCACGCCCGATGACGTGGCGATCTTCTCGGCCCCGGATGTCGTGTTTCACTGGTGGACCGAGAGCAAGCGGCGGTGGGAAGAGCAGAACCGCGCGAAGGCGCCCCTCGTGATTCCGCCGTTGACGCGCTGCGACTACTGAACGGCGTCGACGCTAATGCTGGTGTTTATGCTGATGCGGCTTTGCCGCATCTGACTCGACATGGTCGGACTTCTCGTGTTCCTGCTCTTCTCGAATCTCGTCTGGCGCCCGCGGATTCAACTTCTTCATCTGTTCGATCTGTTCTGCCGGCAAGTGCGGCAGCTCGCGAATGAAGTGCACCAGATGCCAGGTGCCGTGTGATTCTCCGTTGCCGGTTGACCACGCCGGCATGCCGGTGAACCGCACACCGTTCTCGATGATGTAAAACAGCTCACCGTCGCTGAGCGATTGCGTCGCCTCTAACCGCATGTCGGGCGGTTTCGGATACAGCCCCCGTCCGATTTCCGTGTCGCCGCTGCCGTCGTTGGCATGACAGCTGGCGCAATGGTCCGCGAAGTGTGCCATGCCTTCAGCGATCACGTCCGGCGTCTTCGCCACAGGGTTTTTCAGTTCGCGAGCTGAACGCGGAATTGCGAAATGGCGCACCGTGCGCGCCACGACGGTCTCAACGTGCCCCGGTTGCGCCTTCGAGCTGATCCCGCGAGACACAATCCGAAAGAGTCCCACAATGCCCGCGATCGCGAACACGACGAGGAGCACCGCACACGCTTTGAGAAACGCCTTCATGATTCACTTCCCCGTGTATGCCATCAGGTAGGCCCAAACTCAGGCATTCAACATTCAGCTATTACAGTATCCTCCGCGGCTTGGCGAAGGCGGAAGCTCTAGCGAACGGCCCGCCAGCATACCGTAAACAACAGCAGCGTCCCGAGCCGGCGCCAGCGACCGCGATGCCGACACGCGCGATTATGTCGTGCCTGAAGATCACGCTAGTATCCGACATGCTCAAGAGGCTTGTCGTTATCGTGCTGGTGACGCTGGCGTGGGCTGGCGTCGCCGCCGCGCAGTATCCAGCACCAGATCAGCGGGACTTCATTCTGACGAACTTCCGGTTCCGATCCGGCGCCAGCCTTCCGGAACTCAAGATTCATTACCGGACGCTCGGAAAGCCCGAACGCGATGCCGCCGGCATCGTGCGCAACGCGGTTCTGATCATGCACGGCACGGGCGGCAGTGGTGCGCAATTCATTCGCTCCGAGTTTGCCGGCGCACTCTTCGGGCCCGGCGCGCTGCTCGATGCGACGCGCTACTTCATCATTCTTCCCGACGACATCGGACACGGTCAGTCCAGTAAACCGAGCGATGGGCTGCGCGCAAAGTTTCCACGTTACGGATATCTCGACATGGTCGCGGCCGAGTATCGCCTGGTGACCGACGGTCTGGGCGTCAACCACCTGCGCCTCGTGATGGGAACATCGATGGGCGGTATGCACACGTGGTTATGGGGCGAGGAATATCCTGACTTCATGGATGCGCTCATGCCGCTCGCCAGCCTGCCGACACAGATCTCCGGCCGCAATCGTATCTGGCGGCGCACGGTCATCGATGCAATTCGCAACGACCCGGCGTGGCTCGACGGCAACTACACGATTCAACCGCCGAGCCTGCGCACCGCACAACAGATTCTCTACTTGATGGGGAGCAACCCGGTGATCCGGCAGCGCGAGCTACCGACTCGAGCCTCGGCAGATTCACGGTTCGACGAAGCCATCGCGACGTCCATGAAGTCCGCCGACGCCAACGATGTCCTCTATCAGATCGAATCGTCGTACGATTACGATCCGGCCCCTGGCCTGGAGAAGATTCGTGCGCCGCTGTTGGCGATCAACTCCGCCGACGATCTGATCAATCCTCCCGAGTTGGGCATCCTCGAGCGCGAGATCACGCGAGTGGCCAAAGGACGCGCCGTCGTCCTCCCGCTGACCCCCGACACGCGCGGCCACGGCACGCATACAATCGCGGCGGTGTGGAAGGCCTATCTCGAAGAGTTGCTGAAGGCATCGACCCGGTGATGCGACGGCGTTCTGGCGCGCGAGTTCAGAATAGCTTGGTCGCGACCAGCGGCTCGACCCCGTTCCACATGCCCACCATTTCTCTGCCGGAACCCGTGAACTTCTCGACCGAGCCGGTGGCCTTCCACTTGAGCGTGATCGATGCCGGTCCGTCAAGGGTCACCGTGGCCGTGTCATCGAAGGTGAAGGGCGTAAACGCATCGCTGATGGGTTTCGTATACGTCCAACTTGCCTTGAAGTTGGCCTCGAAGAAGTAGAAGAAAGTTTTTCCGCGCCACGGTACCGACCACCAGCCAAGCATCGAGCTGGGGAGTTCCGTCGGCGGCGGCCCGTTGACGAACAAGTCAATGTCGACCCAGCCTTTCAGCTGTTCGCTCTTGTCGGTCCTGACGAAATCGTCGATCTGCGTCACTTGTTTACGCTTGATGATGTCGCGCTTCATTTGCGAGCCGCCCTGGCCGCCCTCCGCCGTAAGCCAGGTGTTGCCCACGAAGTCGAGCGAGATGCCGACATGGGGACGCCCCAGGACCTCGAAAATATCGCCGAATTTCGGCCGCACGCCGGCCGTCGACGGAATCCACGCGAAGCTCTTCCCCCATTGTTTCAGGCGCTGTTCGAGAAGGAACTGGCCGAGGTCTCGACCCGGAAGGGCGATATTCGTTGCGGTACCATAAACCCCGACGAAACCGTTGCAGCTCGTAAGACCGGGCGGGAAGTTCTTGTCCGGATGAGTCGTCCCATCCCCTCGCGGCGCTTGACCCCAGCTTTGTTGTAGCTGGAGGTGCGTAATACGACTGAGGTCCGTGAAGAGCTTGGCTGTGAACCCATCCGAGGTGACCAGCGTCGGAAATGGCGGGACTTTTACCAGGTAGGCAGCAGCGGCGGCGCGAGCATCCATGACGCCCCCTTTGTGGCCGACTCTACGCCTAACTCCGTTGCGAATCCAGATCAGAAATGAGTCGTGCGGAGTCCGAACAATGACCTGTCAGTTCTACCCTTCGCGTAGGACATGCGCGGGATCGATCCGCGAGGCGCGCCGCGCGGGGAGCCAGCCGGCGATCGCGCCGATGGCGGCGAGGACGGCGGCCGCGCCCGCCAGCGTCGCGGGATCGTGTGGCTGCACACCAAACACGAGAGGTGTCGCAAACCGCGCCGCCCAGATCGACAGGCCGGTCCCGAGCACGACTCCGATCGCCACGAGCACGGTGGCGCGCTTCAGGACGAATCGAACCGACGCTGACGGTGTGGCGCCGAGCGCCATTCGAATGCCGATCTCCGTTCGGCGCCGGCTGACCGCGTACGACATCACGCCGTAAAGTCCCAGCGCGGCAAGCAGCAACGCCAGAGCACCGAAGAATGCGGACAGCATCGCGACCATGCGTTCCTGCACCGTGTTCGCGCGAATCGCCTGCCTGTACTCGCGGAATGTGAACGTGACGTCCTTATCGACACCCTGAAGCGCCTCAGCGAGGCTGCGCGACAGCATCGCCGGGGAGGTGCCCGCCGCACGTACCGCCATATCGATTCCAGGGCCCGGGGGCCCTCCCTCCACCTGCGGCACGTGTTGATACATCGTCGGCGGGATCGGCTCCTTCAGCGAGAGGTACACCGCGTCGCGGACGATGCCAACGATGTGCAGGTCTGGCGCGGCGATGCCCGGTCGCGTGATTTCGCGCAGCGTCTTTCCGATGGCGTTTCCCCCGCCAAAGAACTTCTTCACGAGCGCTTCGTTGACGACGATGGCGTGAGGCGCTCCCTTCCTGTCCTCGTCGGTGAACTCGCGCCCCGAGACAAACGAAATGCCTTGCGTCGAGAACCAGTCGCGACTGACGGCGTTGACGTTCACGAGCCGCTGATCTTCGCCGAGCGACAGGCCCGGCGGGTTCTCGATGAGCGTGTTCCAGCCAGAGAACGTCAGCGGCGTGACGTTCTGGAGCGCCGCGCTTTGCACGCCCGGCACCGCGAGCGCCGCCTGACGCATCCGCTCCCAGAGATCGGGCCGGTTCTCGGCAATGACGCTGCTGCGTTTGCCGTTCATCTCCACGATCAGCAGCGGGTCGGGGTTGAACCCGAGCCGCACGTGGTTCAATGACGTGAACGTGCGGACGAACAGGCCGGCTCCGACGACGAGCACGAGCGACAGCGCGACTTGAAGGATGACCAGCAGGCTGCCGAACCCGAAACGCGATTCCCCGACAATCGAACGGCCCTGTTCCTTCAGCGCGTCGTGTGGCTGCACGCGCGTTGCCCGCATGGCCGGGACCGTCCCGAAGAGTAGCGCGGTGGTTAACGCCACGAGCGCGGTAAACCCCAGCATCGTCCAGTCGATTCCCACATCCAGCGTCGTCGGCGCATTGTCTGGAGAAAACTCCCGGACGAGAAGAGCTGCGCCCCAACGGGCAAAGGCAAGCCCAAGCACGGCGCCCGCGGCCGAGAGGAGCATGCTCTCAGCGAGCAGTTGACGCGCGATGCGCCACCGCGACGCGCCGAGGGCGACGCGCACGGTCAGCTCGTGCCGGCGCGCGTTGGCGCGGGCGAGCAGGAGGTTCGCGATGTTCGCGCATGCGATCACGAGCACGAGCGCCACCACACCCATGATCAGGAAGAGCGGATCGCGATACTGCCGTCCGAGGTTGGCCGGCCCGTTTGCGGCCGGCCGGAGCGCGAACGGATCGCTCAGGTAACGAGCCACATTTTCAGGACGCGAATTCAGCGGCAGCGTCGCCTCGCGGATCTGCGGCTGTACTGTGCGGAAAGCCACGATCGCGTGGTCGATCGAATCCTCTTGTTTCAGCCTGGCGATGATGCGCAGCCACCACCACGATCGCTGATCCATCGCGCTTTCCTTTGCACCGCGGATGAGCGGCTCCGCGCCGAGCGGGACGGCGACGTCGAAGGCGTTTCCCTGTTCGACTCCTGTGAATTCGGCTGGCGTGACGCCGATGACGGTGAACTGGATCCGATCGAGCATGATCGGCTTTCCGATCACGTCGCTTGCACCGCCGAAATGACGACGCCAGAAGTTGTCGCTGATCACCGCGACCGGCCCATCAGGTCCGCCGCCTCGTACATCGTCGGCCGGACTGAATGTGCGCCCGACGATGGCGCGCACGCCGAGCACGTCGAAGTACTCGCCGCTCGCCATCACTCCGTTGACGAACTGCGTTTCGCCGCCGGCCGCCAGGTTGAATCGCGGCGTCGAGTAGGCGAAGGCCCCGTCGAAGAGCTGCCTGTCACGCTCGCGGATCTGTTCCCAGAGCGGATTGCTCCAGGATGTCCGCTTTTCCGCCGACATCACTTGGACGAGCCGCTGCGGATCCTTCACCGGCAGCGACCGCAGCATCAGCGCGTTGATGAGCGAGAAGATTGCGGTGTTGGCGCCGATGCCCAGCCCGAGCGAAAGAATTGCGACGGCGGTGACGATCGGCGTGGACCGCAGCGAGCGGAAGGCATAGCGAAGATCTGGCATGACGCAATAGACGGGCCTACGGCTGATTTGGTTGGTCGAGCCTAGCTAACTTGCGGGTGCCGTCCGCCTGGACTTCACTTCCCGCTCAGGTACAGCACGTTCGGCGCACCCGATCGCGCGAGCGCGATGTCCGGCTTACCGTCACCATTGATGTCGCCGATGGCGAATCCATATGCGGAGCCGGCTTTCTCCCCGAATGTGGCTTCAACGAACTTTCCTGATCCATCGTTGAAGAACACCGAGTGCGGCCCTTCGGTGTAGCCAAGCACGATGTCGGGATGACGATCGCCATTCAGGTCGGCGGCAGTCATTGCGTACGGCGTGCGTTGCTTGTTGGCAATGTGAAATCCAGGCGTCAGTCGTCCCTTGCCGTCATTCAGATACACCGTCATTGACGCTGCGGCTTCGTCTCCGACCGCCAGATCGATGGATCCGTCACCGTTGAAATCCGCGGCCGCACCGACGCGCGCTGCAGCATCTGCGGGCCCGAACGGAACAGTTCTGGCAAACCCGGCCTTGCCGTCATTGAAATAAATGGCGCTCTGCCCACCGTCGCGGCTCGGTACCGCGAGATCGATGTGCCCGTCCTTGTCGAAATCGGCCGGGACGATCGTCGTTGCTGATTTGGCCGGTATCGCGATACACGGGCTCAGCAGCTTTCCGTGCCCATCGTTGAGACATGCATAGCTGGGCCCCGGTCGATTCGCCGCGATGACATCCGGCCGACCGTCGCCATTCAGGTCCGCAATCGCGGCGTTGCGAGTCGACCACTTCGGATCGCCCCACGTGCCCCCTACCGTGAATCGCCCTTTGCCGTCGTTGAAGTAGAGAAGCTTCTGATCCGGGGCATCGTTGCTGACAACGACGTCGAGATCGCGATCGCCGTCCAAATCGACGAGGGCAGCGGTGTAAGTGCGATCGGGAGTCTGGCCGAGGTCTGACGTGGCGAAGTGGCCTTTGCCATCGTTCAGCAGGACCTTGTCGACGTACGGATCGTGACGGCCTTTGGCGAGGACGATGTCGAGATCGCCGTCCCGGTCGAGATCACCCATACTGACGTTGGCTGATGGATCAGATGTGGTGTCCAGTTGAATCATGGTGGTGAAGTGAGGAAGTGCACGCGAGTCTTGCATCCCCGTGCCGAGCAGCACGAAACTGAGCGCGACGCTGTACGCGAGCGACCGCATACGACGGATGTTACACCCGACTGACGTTGCTATTTCTTCGGATTCAGTTTGTAGCCCGCCGGCGGTGTGAACAGGTCGTCGGCCAGCGGTCCGGTCTCCACAGAGTCGACGGTGGTCGTCATCGTCATGTTGCCCATCTTTGAAAACACGGCTGCCATGGGACCGCTGCCGCTCATCTTGATTTGCATGTCGGTCTGATAGGGAATGCCGCCGATTTCGGCCATGCGCTTGTACATTTCGGCCATCGCCCTGGCCTGGCCCGGCTGCGCCTTCGCGCCCCGCGGGTCGGAAAAGATCCAGCCCTTGTCGGCCGCGGCCTTGTAGAAGCGGGCATAGTCGGCCGAGCCTGGCGCGTTCTTGACGATCCACGCCGGACCGGCCAGCGTCACGGTCATCATCATGTCTTTGCTGCCGCCCATGGCAGAGTCCATTGACACCTCGATGTCGTAGCCGGCGGCGGAGTGTCCCGCGATCTGCCTGGTCTGATTATTCGGTTTGATCGATGCCTTCGCGGCGGAGACGTCCACGGCCTTGCCGATCTCGGCCCCGAACGCCGCCATGTCCCACACGTCCGCCTCCTTCTTCTTCGAATCGAACACGTACAGCTTCTGCGCATCGACGTCGAAGATCATGGTGCGGGTTGTGTCGCCCATGGTCATGTCCGTGCGCATCTTGTTGCCCTTGATCCGGGTGACGGATTTCGCGTCTCCCGCCATGCCCATGCCCGTGCCACCGGTGCTCTGATGAATCGTGACATCCGCGCGAACTGGCGCCGCGAGCGCAAGCGCGAGAACAGTGCCGGCAAGAATGCGTTTCATGGTGTGCCTCCTCGGTCGCAGCGCGCTCATTGTAGCGCGCCGAGCGGAGAACGGAGGTAACCGGAGACTGGGAACTGGGAGCTGGCAACTGAGAACGAAAGCGTTAAACTGCGCCCGTGCCACACGCGAAACAGCCGCTGTGGATCTGCCCGAAATGCGGTGCGCGTCTGATCACGAAGAATCTGTGGCATTCGTGTGGGCGCTTCACGCTCGAGGCCCTCTTCGCTCGCTCCGATCCATCGGTCGTCAACCTTGCCCGCCGATTCGTCGACATCCTGCGTACCCTCGGCGACGTCCAGATTCTTCCGCAGAAGACGCGCCTCGTCTGCGTGGCTCGCGTCCGCTTCGCCGGGCTCACGCCTCGCAAGGATCACTTCGTGGCGAGTTTTGCGCTCCACCGCTGGTTGAAAAGCCCGCGGGTGATTCGAAAAGAGGACTATGGTCCGACGTGGCGCGTTCACTTCGTCCCGATCCGATCCGTCGACGACCTCAATGACGAACTGATCGCGTGGCTTCAGGAGTCCCACGATTTAGTCGGGATGCAAGAGGACCGTTCTAGTCTACGCAGCTGAGCTGGTCTTCTCCGAAACCGGCGTATATGTCAGGGTCAGTTTCCCCTTCTCGCACGCTGAGCGTCCCGCGCGGTGGCGAGCGGGGCAGCGTCGGCGGCGCAGTAGTGGCGGCGATCGAGGTGGGCCGCTGGACACGCGTGGGCGCGGCCTGCGATCTCGTTGCGGATGAACAGCCATGCGAGCGCACCGCCGGTGGCCGCAAGCACGGCGCTAATCAGCATGGCGATTCGAAACCCGGTAGCGAATGCGGCCGGGTCGCGGTAGGCGTCGCCCGTCAGACCTGCGATCCCGGGGATCACGGCGATCGCGAGCAGGCCGGCACCGCGCGAGACGGCGTTGTTGACGCCGGATGCGATTCCCGCATATCGCTCGGACGCAGCGGCGAGGACTGTGGCCGTGAGCGGAGCAACGGTCAGTGTCAGGCCCAGGCCGAACACGATCACGCCGGGCAGCACCGTGCCGAGATAGGTCGTCCCCTGATGCACGCGACTCAACATCGCGAGACCGACAGCGACGACCAGTGGGCCGACGGTCATGGGAAGGCGAGGGCCGATCCGTTCCGCAAGCTGGCCGGCGCGTGCGGAGAGAGCGAGCATGAGCGCCGTGATTGGCAGTGTGGCGAGCCCCGCCTGCATCGGCGAATAGCCGAGGACCTGCTGGAGGGCGACGCTCAGCAGGAAAAAGTTGATGCCGATCGCGGCGTACACGAGGAACGTCACGAGGTTGGCGGCGGTGAACTGTCGCGAGCGCCAGATCTCGAGCGGCAACATCGGGTGACGGCTACGCCGCTCCACCGCCAGGAAGCCCGCCAGTGCGGCGACGCCAATTGCGCCGGCCGTCAGCGTGACCCCGGTCGCGCCGCGCTCGCCCGACTCGATCAGCGCCCAAGATACTCCGGCAAGGCCGACGGCCGTGAGCACGGCCCCTGCGACGTCGATGCCACCGACCGATTCTGGGTTGCGTGATTCGGGGACGTATCGGAGCGTAACCGTGACGGTTGCGATCGCCAATGGCACGTTGATCAGAAATATCAGACGCCACGATCCCGCACCGACGAGCCACCCACCGACGAACGGCCCGATCGC
>Ga0126377_10003328_pt1 | contig 11368 bp, 8 predicted proteins | sample PanSoiMetPlot_22_FD_92647 | JGI IMG/M metagenome (GOLD analysis project Ga0126377, IMG submission 92647) | Tropical forest soil microbial communities from Panama - MetaG Plot_22 | ecosystem: Environmental > Terrestrial > Soil > Tropical forest > Bulk soil | place: Panama | collected 2016-02-17
CGAGACCGCTTCCGCGATACGACGTCTCGATGCGGACATCAGGCAGCTTCTGATTCGAGAAGAACTCGACGTTCGTCGCGGCGTTGTCGACGTCGTTGCGCGCGCGGCCGACGTCGTACCGCTCGGTCATCGCCCTGGCCACCACCGATTCGACGTCGGGCGCCGGCATTCTCCCCGCCGGTTCGTCCACGGTGTCGAGGTGTTGCTGCCAGAACGACGTGTCCGCCGGATCCATGATGAGGCGACGCAGTCGATCCTCCGCATCGTCCGCCGCGGCGCGCGCCTGGATGAGGTTTTCCCGGCGAGTGGCCACCTCGGTCTCGACCTGGACGAGATCGAGGGGCGGCGACTGGCCGAGGCGGACGCGGACGCTGTTTTCCTTCGCGAGCTGTTCGGCCAGCTCGAGCGACCGTTCCTGCACGATGACGTTTGCGCGAAGGGCCTTGAGCGTCCAGTACGCCTGTTTCACGGAGGCGACCGTCTGCACGACCGCCTCGCGGAAGCGCAGCTCCGAACTCGCCTGGTTGCGCTTGGCGATGACGTACTGCTGGCGCGCGGCGTCGATCTTTCTGTCCTTGACCAGCGGCTGAGAGAACGCCAGCTGGAAACCGGACTGAAGGCTCGGATCGAACGACGTCAGCGGATTGTTGGTCGTCGTCCGCGCCGCGTCCCACGAGACGCTCCAGGTTCCGTTGCCCCACGGCACGCGCTGCCGCACGCCCGCCGACGAAAACAGGTCGCGTGTGTCGACGCCGTTCGTTCCCATCAGGAAGTTCGTCGGCGGCGTTGCGCTGCTCGACCGCGCGAGCACCGTCGAGAGCACCGGCGTATACGCCGTGCGAGCCTCACCGACGCGGGCCTCTTCCACGTCGGTGTCGAGCCGAACAATGGTCAGATCGGGATTGTGCTCGACCGCACGCCGGACCGCATCCTCGACCGTGAGTCGAAAATCCGGCGACTGGGCCTGGGCCCTGGCCGGCGATGGAATCGTCAGCGCGCCGAGCGCTGCGATCAGAATGGTTCGTTTGATCATGATGCCTCCGCGAACTCTGGAACTCGACTGACCGGCTCGACTTCGGCGGCCGTGTGAGTCCGCGCGACGAGCACGTAAATGGACGGCACTACGAACAGCGTGAAGACGGTGCCGATGACCATGCCCGTCACGAGCATGATCCCGATGCTGTTCCGCGCGCCGGCGCCGGGGCCGGTCGCCAGGACGAGCGGGAAATGGCCGACGACCGTGGCCGCCGTCGTCATCAGGATCGGGCGGAGCCGCGTCGCGGCGGCCTCGATGACCGCGGCGAGCTTGTCCCGTCCCATCTCCTGCAGCTCGTTGGCAAACTGGACGATCAGAATCCCGTTTTTCGACACCAGCCCGACGAGCGTGATGAGCCCGACCTGGCTGTAGATGTTCAGCGTCGTCCATCCGAGGAACGAGAACAGCAGCGCCCCTGAAAGCGCGAGCGGCACCGAGCCCGCCAGGATGATGAACGGATCGCGGAAGCTCTCGAACTGCGCGGCGAGTACGAGATAGATCAGCACCGCGGACAGCAGGAACGTTCCGAGAAACTTGCTGCCCTCGGTCCGCAGCTGCCGCGATTCGCCGGCGTAGTCAATCGAGAAACCCTGCGGCAGCATCGCCTTCGCTTCCGTCTCGAGAAAGCTGAGCGCCTTGTCGAGCGGCACGGGCGGCGGGATGACGCCCTGGACGCGGACGGCGTTGAGCTGCTGGAACTTCTTCAGCTCCCGCGGCTCGGTCGTCGTCCGCAGCGACGCGAACGTCGACAGCGGCACCAGCTTGTCGTGGGATCCGGTCACGTAGATCTGGGAGAGCTGATCAGGCGTCAACCGCTCCACGCGAGTGACCTGCGGGATGACCTTGTAGCTTCGACCCTGGATGCTGAAGCGGTTGACGTAGTTCGCGCCGAGAAGCGCGGACAGGTCGCGGCCCGCCTGGCTCAAATCGACGCCCTGCGACCGAAGCTTGTCGCGATCGAAGACGATTTCCGCCTGCGGCTGATCGAACTTCACGTCGGCATCCGCGAAGATGAAGAGGCCGCTGGCGAACGCCTTCTTCACGAGCTGGTTCGCGAGATCGCTCAGCTCCTTCGGTTCGGCGGACGACGCGATGACCAGGTCGACCGGGAAATTGCCGCCGCCGGGCAGCGGCGGCGGCGCCTGTGGAATCACGCGGACGCCGGCGATCTTCGAGAGCGGCCCCATCGATTCCATCAGCAGCTGCTGCGTCGTCTTCGTCCGCTGGCTCCACGGTTTTGTCGTCATCCCGCCGAAGCCGCCGTTGGGGAGCGTGATCTGAAAAATGCTCCCGCTTTCGGGGAACGACCGGTAGACGTCGTGAATCTGATCCGTGAACAGCTTCGTTTGATCGAGCGTCGAGTTTGCCGACGCCTGCACGAATCCGAAGAAGAAGCCCTGATCCTCGTAAGGCGCGAGCTCCTGCTGCGAAAACATGTAGAACGGCGCGATGAGCAGTCCGACGACAATCCACACCGTGAGGACGACCGGCCGATACCGGAGCGTCGACGAAAGCGCACTGGCGTAGCCGCTCCGAACCCGTTCGAACCGCCGGTTGATCCACCCGGCAAAGCCCCGCTCCGTGTCGCCGGTACGCAGGAGCTTTGCGCCCATCATGGGCGACAGCGTCAGAGCGACGACACCCGACACGAGCACCGCGCCGGCGAGCGTCAGCGCAAACTCTCGAAAGAGCGATCCCGTCAGGCCGCCCTGGATCGCAATCGGCGTGTACACCGCGGCCAGCGTGATCGTCATCGCGATGATTGGCGCGACCAGCTCTCGTGCCGCGTCGATCGCCGCCTGCACCGGCCTCTTGCCCTCGTGCAGGTGCCGCTCCACGTTCTCAACCATCACGATCGCATCGTCGACGACGAGGCCGACGGAAAGGACGATCGCGAGCAGCGTCAAGAGGTTGACCGTGAAGCCGGCAATCTGCATCAGGAAGACCGCGCCGATGAGCGACACCGGGATCGCGACGATTGGAATCAGGACCGATCGGAACGATCCGAGGAACAGGAAGATGACGACGATGACGATCAGCAACGTCTCGGTCAGCGTTCTGAGCACTTCGCCGATGGCGTCCTTGATGTATTCCGTGGAGTCGTACGGAACACCGAGGTTCATACCCGCCGGCAACTGCGCGCGAATCTGCGGGATCTCCTTGCGGACCTGATCGATGACGTCGAGCGTGTTCGCGGTCGGCAGCACCCACACACCCATGAACGTCGCCGATTCGCCGTTGAACCGGACATCCTGCTCGTAGTTCTCGGCGCCGAGGACGACGTCGGCGATCTCGCCAAGGCGGACGATCACGCCGTCCTGCTCCTTGACGACCAGCTGACGGAATTCCTCGGCGGTCCGGAGATCCGTGTTAGCCACGAGATTGACCGACACCATCGAGCCCTTCGTCTGGCCCACCGCCGACAGGTAGTTGTTGCGCGCCAGCGCGTCGCGCACGGTCGACGGCGCGATGCCCAGTGCGGCCATCCGCTCGGGCTTCAGCCAGATCCGCATCGCGAAGGTACGGGCGCCGAGAATGTCGGCGCGCTGGACACCGCTGATCGCGCTCAGCTTCGGCTGCACGACGCGCGTGAGGTAGTCCGTCACCTGGTTCGCGTCGAGATCCTTCGATGAAAACCCGAGGTAAATCGCCGCGAACTGGTTGTCCGCCGTCTGCAGATCGATCACGGGCGCCTCCGCCTCGGGCGGCAGATCGTTGCGCACCTGGGCGACCTTGGCCTGAATCTGCGTCAGCGCGGCGTTCGTGTCGTAGTTGAGCTTCAGGTGAACCGTGATCGTGCTGAGTGCCTGCGCGCTCGACGACTCCATGTAGTCGATGCCGTCGGCGCTCGCGATGACACGCTCGAGCGGCGTCGTGATGAAACCTCGCACGAGGTCTGCGTTCGCGCCGACGTACGTCGTCGAAACGGTCACGACCGCGATGTCGCTGCGCGGGTATTGCCTGACGCTCAGCGCGCGAATCGACTGGATGCCCGCGATGAGGATGACCAGGTTGACGACGATCGCCAGCACCGGCCGCTTGACGAAAATATCCGTGAACTTCATCAGCTGTTCTCCGGCTTCGGTTTCGGGCTGTTCGCCGGCTGGATCTTGTTGTTGACGAGCACCGCCGCGCCGTTGCGCAGCTTGAACACACCGGACGTGACGACCTCGTCGCCCGGCTTGAGGCCGGACAAGACAGATATCTGATCACCGCGGCCGACGCCGACCTTGACGAACTGCTGACGGACGCCGCGATAGGGCTTGCCCTTCGGATCCTTCAGATCGGAGACGACGAACACCGAGTCCCCGAACGGCGCGTAGCTGATTGCGGACGCGGGCAGGGCGATCACGTTCGACGCGGCGCCGAGCGTGACTTCCGCCTGCACGAACATTCCCGGCCGCAGCTTGCCCTCGGGATTCGACAGCGTCGCCTGCGCCTGCACGTTGCGTGTCGACTCGTCGACCACCGAGTCGATCGCCGTGATGTGCCCGGAGAAGGTGGCGCCGCCGGCGTCCGAAGCCGCCACGCGAACGTCGCGCCCCGGCCTGACCGTCGTCATCGACTGCTGCGGGACGCCGAAGTTGACGTAGATCGGATCGAGCGACTGCAGCGTCACGAGCGGAGTCCCGGCCGAGAGGTACTGGCCGAGGTTTGCGTGTCGAATTCCCAGCAGGCCTGCGAACGGCGCGCGGATCGTCTTCCGATCGATCGTGGCGCGAATCTCGCCGACGCGCGCATCGCTCTGCCGGTAGTCGGCTTTCGCGCGATCGAACTCGGCCTGCGATACCACATGCTCGTTGAGCAACCCGTCCATCCGTTCGAGGCTCACGCGCGCGAGCTCCTGCTGCGCTTCGGCCGCGGCCAGCTGCGCCTGCTCCTGGCGCGTGTCGAGGAGCGCGAGCACTTCACCTTCGCGCACCCACTTGCCCGAGTCGAATCCGATCTTGTCGATTGTTCCCGGCAGATCGGCCGCCACGGTGACGCCCTGTACCGCCGCGATCGTGCCAATCGCACTCAGCGTCGACGGCCACCGCTCTTCAACCGCCGCAATGGTCGTCACCGCTTCAGGCGGCGGCTGAAATGCCGCGGCCTGTCCGATCGCCGTCTGGATCTGCCTGAACTTCACGAACCCGAGGATCGAGACGAACGCGACCGTCACGATCACCGTCAACGCCATCCGTTTTGCCATAGCCCCTCTTTACCAGTCGTCACGTTGCCGTTGCACTTCCCTCTCTCGTACTTGACGAATGGGACGCATCCGTTTCGACAACCGTTCCCGTTACTCTGGCTTCACCTATGACGGACGAACAATCAGGCGTGTGACGGACTGCGAGCTGAGGCGTGCGCGCGATGCGAAGGCGGGACATAACGACGATCGCGATCTACGACTTTTGGACGATGACTCCGATTGCTGAACTGCTCGATAATGGGAATCGTGAAAGAGCAACAGACGGGCTGCGAACACGGGGACGTCCCGCCGCCGGCGGAACTCTCTTCATCCGATCCGGAAGTTCTTCGCGGCGCGATCCGCCGCGAACACGACGCGTACCGCCGCGCGCAGTGTCTCGCCAGCATGCAGGCCGAGGTCGTCCAGCTCGCGCTCGATCTCCTGATCCGCGAACCGGATATCGAAGGCTTCTTCGCCGGGCTGACGAAGAACATGGTCGAGGAGTCGGAAAGCCACGCGTGCGGCGTCTGGCTGATCGACGAGTCGGGTGATCGGTGCTCGCTCTGGATGGCGTACATTTCCGGCCGCCTGTACACGAGCGCGAACGACGGCCTCCACTCGCTGCCGTTTCCTCACGAACGTTTCGGCGCCTATCTCTTCGCGAACAAGCCGGGTTGGCAGGAAACGATGGAGTACGTCGCGGACGATCCTCGGCTGCCGCCCGAGATCCGCGCGTTTCAGGTGAAGCACCAGGTTGCCGGACATGTCGTGACGCCGCTCGTCATCGGCAACCGGACGCTCGGCTGGTTCAAGCTGTCCACGTGCGATGGGCCGGACTGCGAGGCCTCCCGCTGGTGGCGGAGGATGCTGACGGAGGCCATCGCGCGGCAGGCCGCGCTGGCGCTGCATTTCACGCGGCTCGTGGAGCAGCGTCGCCTCGAGGAACGCCGCAAGGCGATTCTCGAAGAGCGCAACCGCCTCGCGCGCGACATTCACGACAACCTCGCCCAGGGCTTCGGCGCGATCCTCATGCAGCTTCAGGCGGCGCAGCGGGAGATGGGCGTCGTGTCGCCGGCGGTCCAGGGCAAGCTCGAGACCGCCATTGACCTCGCGCGCACGCATCTCGTCGAAGCGCGGCGATCCGTTGGCGCACTCCGTCCGAACGTCGGCAACGGCGAAGCCATCTCGACGTCGCTGAAACGGATCGCGGACCTCGTCCAGCGCACCACACCCGTGCCAATCGACATCGACCTCGACGAGCTGCCGCGCGTCGGCGACGCGATCGAGCGGGAGATCGTCGGCATCGCGCAGGAAGCGTTGACCAATGCGGTCCGCCACGCGCGCGCGCGGCGGATTACGGTCCGCGCCTCGGCGGTTCGATCGATCGGCGTCCGGCTCTCGGTGGCCGACGATGGGCGCGGGTTTGCGCGCGATCGCAGCTTCGGCGGATTCGGCATGACGAGCATGCACGAGCGGGCCGAGCGGATCGGCGCGTCGCTCACGATCGTGACCGCGCCTCGCGGCGGCACCGAGGTCGTCCTGGCCTGGGAACCTGAATTGCTGCCGACCCAGGTCCATGTGGCCAGCTGAGGGCGCACCACGCGCGGACGTCGCGAAGTCGTCGGTGCTGCTCGCCGACGACCACGCCCTGCTCCGTACCGGCGTCGCCAACATCATCAACCAGGAAGCCGACCTCTACGTGGTCGCCGAAGCCGGGAACGGCGCCGAAGCCGTCGCGGCGTACCAACGCCATCGTCCGGACGTCACGCTGCTCGACCTGCGCATGCCGGTCATGGAAGGCGTGCAGGCCGTCCGTGAAATTCGCGCGCTGGATCCGCACGCGCGCGTCATCGTGCTGACGACCTACGACACGGACGAAGAGATATCGCTCGCCCTGAAAGCGGGCGCGAAGGCGTACGTGCTGAAGGACATTTCCGCCGACGAGCTCGTCGGTTGCATCCGGCGCGTGCTCGCCGGCAAGACGTATCTTGCGCCAGCCGCCGCCGCCAAGCTGGCCGAAGGCGTCACGCGCGTGCAGCTGACGCCGCGCGAGATGGCCAGCCTGCGGCTGATGTCAGACGGCAAATCGAACAAGGAAATTGCCGTTCAACTCGACATCAGCGAGCGGACCGTCAAGACCCATCTTGGTCATCTGTTCGAAAAGCTGGGGGTTACCAGCCGGACCGAAGCGATCAGGGTCGCGACGCGGCGCGGCCTCGTGCGACTCGATTAGCGGCAACCCCCTTCCCACCGACGAATTATCGCGAAGCGTCAGGACTGCTTGCGGCCCACATTGGCCGTCACCGCCTCGCTTTCTCGACCCTGCGGGCGCGACCGGCGGCGCGCGACAATCGTGATGTTGTTCTGCACGTCGTTCGCGCTGGGGATCGCCCACGCGATTTCACCGACGTCGCGCTTGAGGCGCTTGTGCGCAACGGTGCCGGCCAGCGTGACCCGGCCCGCCTCGCAACGCACCTCGACGTCATGAGCGCCCGGGAGCAGATCAAGCGCGTCGCCGATGAACTCCTCGATCTCCTGATCGTTTCCGGGACCGGCCGGCTGTTCCCGCTGAATGGCAACCGCCGACAGCAGCGCAAGCGGTGAGATCCGCGCGGCGAAGTCCGCCGGCGTCGGCATCGCGATGCCGGCATTCATGTTTCTCGGGCTGACGTTGACTGGCGAGCGGCTTGCGGCCATCGGCGGGAAATACCCGAACCCCGGCACTGGCAGCGTCGACCAGAGCTGCGGGCCGGCTGCAAAAAATGGTTCAACCATGTGTCTCTTCCCTTCTTGTCTCGCCGCGTGAACCCATCCGACCTGCGGTCGTCACGCTCGACGGCCGCAGGTCGACCTTTTGAACGCGCAGCCGTTTACATCACGTGGCTCGGCTGCGCACCGATCATCTGCGGCGACGCGCCCCAGGATGCGGCAAACGGGAGGCCGGCCGTTCCATAGGGCTGGGATTGCTGCAGCTGCGCGAGCTGTGCGGGAAGGAACTGGATGGTCTGCTGCAGCTGCTGAAGTTGATGCTGCTGCAAGTACTGCAGCTGCAGGAGCTGCTGGATCTGTTGGGGCACGGTGTGCAGTAACTGCTGAATCTGCGACTGCGGAAATGCGGAGGGCCCGAATACCTGCGGGGCGAAGAACGGATTGATGCTCACGCCGCTGTACGGTGACTGTCCCCACGTTGCGCCCATGTTTCCTCCTTGGCGGTTTGTTTGTTAACGGGTCGGTCGAGTTGAGACGACAACACGAAATCCAACTTCGTGCTTCATCGAGATTCGTGTTGTGGTGAACGACCGTGAGGGAGCAACCGAGATGCCAGTGCGAGCGCAAGCGTTACGCGCCGTGTGCGTTCGCGTTGGCGACGCGAGCCGGCGACGTGTGGCGGATCACCACTCGACTGTTCGAGACGCGAGTGGAACTTCTACATGGCAGGGCGTCACCAATGCCGACACTGGCCGCGCCGCGATGAGCATCTCAACATCATCGTGTTGGTGTTCAGCCGAACCATCAACGATCAGTTCGAATCTTTTGCGTCAAGGTTCAGCCTTGAAGCCCGAAGACCACGAGCGCGTTGCCCGCCGCGATTGCCACGTACTGATGTCCGCCGGCCTGGTAGCTGATGGGATTGGACCAGATGGCGCCGCCCGTCTGAAATCGCCAGAGCGGCTTGCCGGATTCGGCGTCGACCGCAAAGAACATCCCCTCCATCGTTCCCGAGAACACGAGTCCGCCGGCCGTCGAGAGGAGTCCGCACCACGGCGGCGTGGTGACCGTGAACTCCCATTTCACATCGCCGGTCAACGGATCGAGCGCGCGCAGCGCGCCCCACGGCTCTTCGTCGGGCACCGGACGCTTGCTGGCGCCGAGATACATGCGTCCCGGCTGATACACCGCGTCGTTCCGATAGTAGATGCCGCCCTTCTCACGCACGTTCTGATAGAACGTCTTCGTCTGCGGGCTGTACGACGGGCTGAACCAGTTCGTCACGCCATCATCGTCGGGGTAGACGAGCGCGCCCTTTGCGCTTGGCGCCGCATCAGGGTTCGGAATGGGCCGGCCTTTCGCGTCGAGCCCCTGCGCCCACGTCTGGCGCGCGAACGCCTTCGCGTACAGGTACTCGCCGCTGACGCGATCGAAGATGTAGTAGAAGCCGTTGCGGTTGGCGAACAGAAGGAGCTTGCGCGGCCGGCCGCGGAAATCAGCGTCGATCAGGATCGGAATCTCGGTGGCGTCGATGTCGTTCACGTCGTGCGGTGTGAACTGGAAGAACCAGCGCAGCGCGCCGGTGTCGGCGTCGACGGCGATCAGTGAATCGGCGTAGAGGTTGTCGCCCGCCCGCACGTCGCCGATGAAATCCGGCCCCGGGTTGCCAGTGCCCCAGTAGAGCAGGTTCGTCTCGGCGTCGAAGGCGCCGGTCACCCACGTGGTCGCGCCTCCGTGCTTCCAGCTCTCGCCGCTCCAGCTGTCGTTCCCCGGCTCGCCCGGTCCCGGCACCGTCCACAGGCGCCACGCGCGCTTGCCGGTTGCCGCGTCGTAGGCATCGAGGAACCCGCGGACGCCGTACTCGGCGCCAGCCATCCCGACGATCACCTTGTCCTTCACCGCGAGCGGAGCGGACGTGAGCGAATGACCGGACTTGTAGTCGGCCACCTCGATGTCCCACCGGACGCGCCCGGTCCGCATGTCGAGCGCGACCAGGTGCGCATCGATCGTCGCGACGAACAGCTGATCGCCGAGCGCCGCGACGCCGCGGTTGACGTCGCCGCAGCAGGCCCGCAGGTCCTCGGGAAGACTGCGGCGATAGGCCCAGATCGGCCGCCCCGTCTTCACGTCCAGCGCGACGACGTCACTTGGTGGATCGGTGAGGTACATCACGCCATCGAAGACGAGCGGCGTCGTTTCGAAGTGATGGCGTCCCTGGACCTGGTACATCCAGACCGGCCGCAGCTGCTGCACGTTCGAGCGATTGATTTCGTCGAGCGACGCAAATCGCTTCGCGTCGTACGTGCCGTGATACGTCAGCCAGCTACCTGGTTCTCCGGCTGCCTGGCGGATGCGGTCGTAGGTCAACTGCGCCGACAGCGAGACGACGAACGAGAGCGCGAGGAGCATCGCCAGCGCGGCTTTCATCGTGCTCCCTCCAGCGAGACGAGGTACGCGACCAGGTCATCGAGCGCCGCCGGTTCGAGGCGGTCTCGAAAACTCGGCATCGCGGCTCTTCCGGCGTCTGTCGGCGGCTCCGCGAGCTCGTCCTTGTAGAACGAATACAGCTGACCGGCGGCGTCGCGGAACTGGATCGAAAACGTGTCTTCATTGACACGAACGCCGGCGAGACGCCGTCCGTCACGGGTCACGATCCGGACCTGCTTGAAGCCGCCCGGCACCTCGGCCTGCGGATCGACCAGCGACCGTCGAAGGAACGCCGGGCTCGACCGCGCACCGACGTCAGTCAGATCCGGACCCATCGGTCCACCGCGCCCGTGAATCGTGTGACACGCCGCGCAGCCCGCGGACTCGTACACGTTCGCGCCGCGCGCGGCATCGCCCGGAAGCGGCTCGTGCTTCACCCGCCCGAGACTTCGGACGTATGCGACCACCTGCCACGTCTCGCGCGTGCTCATCGCGTTGCCCGGCATGCCTGTCCCGGTAATGCCTCGATTGACGACGCGGAACAAGGCTTCGTCGGTTGACGCGTGGCGCAGCACCGGGCGCGCGAGGTTGGCGCCCCGGCCGCCGTCGCCGTCAGCGCCGTGACAGTAGGCGCACTGCGCCTCGAAGAGGACCTTGCCGCGCGCGACCTCCTGCGCGGTGACTTTCGGACGGGCCGTGGGCTCGAGCGCCACGGTCATCTGCATTGCCAGCAGGATGGCCCACATCGCGATCCTCCCTTACATGCGGACGCGGCGAGTGCGGTGTAGCTTACGACACACGCGGTAGAATTGCCGCTCGAGTCCAGCCATGCAGAGAAATGATCGTTTGGCCGTCGCGCTGGCGATTCTCGTAGCCGTCGTCGCGGCGAGCGCGCAGGCGCCCGCACCTGACGCCGGCGACATCGCCGAAGGCATGCGGCTATACATGCAAAAAGGCGACTGTCAGTCGTGCCACGGCTGGGCGGCGGACGGGCGCAAGATGGACAGCCAGATGCCGGACGGATC